>Ga0074193_1000275_pt1 | contig 94179 bp, 84 predicted proteins | sample EPASupsiteHSE605_FD_64523 | JGI IMG/M metagenome (GOLD analysis project Ga0074193, IMG submission 64523) | Bioremediated contaminated groundwater from EPA Superfund site, New Mexico - Sample HSE6-05 | ecosystem: Environmental > Aquatic > Deep subsurface > Groundwater > Contaminated ... | reverse complement strand
TCTCCCAATGGTAAGTTAAGGATAGGATAGGTATCTTCCACTTAAATTTAGGGTAAGCCTCAATTCTTATCTGAACCTTAATCACTATATCTCATGTGAAAAGAAATGTCAAGAACATTTCTTGCGTGTATAAATTTTAAATTTCTATTGAGGGGTCAAATGCCTATAATTACTGAAAAAATAGAGAATATCTTAAAAAATAAAAATTTGTCACGTTATAAATTAAATCAAATAATTAATTATAACGAATCGAGTTTAAATCACATGATAAATGGGAAAAGAGCTTTTACAGAAGAAGCTAAAGAAAAAATCTTACCAGTACTTGAAATATCCAGAGAAGAATTTGAAAGCTGGATTCTGGCAGATAAGTATCCTAAAGAAGTTATAAAACTTGCAATTCAAATAAAAAAAGAATCAAAAAATAATGATAAATTAATCCTGACCGCAAAAATTGATGAAATTCTGCAAAATAGAAACATGTCCAGAACACAGTTAAGCAAACTTGCAAAGTATGACCAGAGTTCTGTAAATAAAATGCTTACAGGCAAAGAGTCCTTTTCCAAAACTGTTTTAACAAAACTGTCAACCGCTCTGGAAATCCCTGAAAATGAAATCAAAAGCTGGATTATAGCAGACAAATATCCTTTACAAATTCTGGAATCAGCCTTAAACATACCAAAGGATGTATGTTAAAAATCAAGAAGCATAAAATAATAATCAGATAGGACAATATTCATAATTTTCCAGATTGCAATACTCAACATTATTTTTGAATTTTTCTGCATTTTCCAAAATGTATTTTAATCTGGACTGAAAGTTTTTTGTATCAAATTTTTTAGAATGCTGCATTATAAAAGAATGATCCCATTTAAAAGATTCTGATTTGTTAATTGCCTGATTTAAAGAACTGATTGTTTGTTCTTTGAAAAATAATCCTGTTTCATTTTCAATTACTATATCAAGGGCTCCTCCCTCTTCATAAGCTATAACAGGTTTTCCTGCTGCCTGCGCTTCTGCCATAACAATACCAAAATCTTCCCTGCCTGGGAAAATATATCCCTTGCAATTATTCATATATTTTATTAAAACTTCTTCTGATGTATGACCAATCATTTTAATGTTTGCGCCTGCCAGATTTTTATACTTTACAAACTCAGGTCCATCTCCTATGATAACCAGATTTTTTCCTGATTCATTGAAAGCTCTTATAGCAAGTTCAAATCCTTTATATGAAACCAGTCTCCCCACCATCAGATAATAATCATCAGAAGTTGCATGTTTGAATTTACTTGTTTCTACAGGTGGGTAAAGTATTTCTGAATTTCTATTATAAAATTTCTTGATTCTTGCTGCCGTATAGCTTGAATTTGCAAGGAAATAATCAATTCTGTTGGAACTTACAACATCCCATGTTCTAATATACTGAGAAATAGCAGAAATTACGAAATTTTGAAATGCATTAAACCTGTTTAAATTGGAATAAGTCCAGAACAAATCCCATATATATCTTGCAGGTGAATGGCAATAACAGATATGAACTGCATCTGGTCTTGGTATAATACCTTTTGCGACACAATGATGTGAAGAAAATATTACATCAAATTCCTGAAGATTTAAATTCTCTACTGCAAGAGGCATTAAAGGAAAGTATGCTTTATATTTTTTTCGTGAAAATGGCAGCTTTTGGATAAAGGTAGTATTTATTTTTCTGTCATTGTATTTGGAAGGAAGGATTTTAAGATCTAAAACAATTGAATACACTGCTGCATCAGGAAACAAATTCATTGCATTAAACAAAATGTATTCTGAACCGCCAATAGATCCTGCAATTTTTTCATGCACAATAGCCAGTTTTTTTGAGTTCATTTTTCGGTTACTCCTATGGAATGTAACAAAAATTTTTGTGATTGGCAGATTATGGCTGATACAATATGTGGTCATGTTTCTATGGGTGGCACAAAAATGAAGTAAATATGCTTTATCAGCCATTTATTATTAACTATCTTTTACTAACCCTACTAAAAAAATTCTATGTACAAAATGGGTAAACATGGGTAATTACATCGCAAAGTTGTCATAACCAAATCGGGTAATATATTTCAAAAAAAGTTTTTAGTATCTTCGGAAAAATAAATAGTAAGAATAGGAGTTAAAAAGTGAAGATATTAAAAATTCTCTTTATTATGATTGCCTGTTTTTTTCAGGTTAATGTCTTATCTTCATATGCAGAGGATAATTTAAAAAGTCATCATGATTTAAAGATTCGTGATGCAAAATTGCAGTATTCATTGTATTTGAGCAAGGGATTCACTGCAAGAAAGTATATTTTAGGACCTAATGATGTTATAAGCATATCATTTCTGGATATGCCAAATTTGAATCAGGAAAATGTCAGAGTTCAGCCTGATGGAAAAATTCTTTTAGCTCCTTCAGGCTCAATTGATGTAGCAGGGCTAACTTTAGATGAAACAAAAGATATGTTAAGCCAAAATTATAAAACTTTCATAAAAAATCCCCAAATTTCAATTAAATTAGTAGAAAGCAGACCTTTTATCGTCTATGTAACAGGTGCTGTACTTAATCCTGGTAGCTATGAGTTAAATACCGCAACAAATACTTCTCTGTTAAGCAGTATGAAACCTGAAACCTATATTGAACGAAAAGCCCCTATTCTTTCAAACATACTGGTTGCAGCAGGCGGGTTAAGTCATGATGCTGACCTTGAACATATTGTGGTAACCAACAAAGCAGAAAATTCCCAATACGAAATTAATTTAATGAATCTTCTGGATAAAGGAGATGTTGATCAGGATATTTATTTAATGACAGGTGATAATGTCTATGTCCCGAGACTTCCTACCCCTCTTGCCGTTAATGAAGAAAAATATAAAAGATTCGCAAGCGCAACATTTTCGCCTCATTCTATTCCGGTAAAAGTGTATGGATATGTAAACAATCCGGGGTTAATAAAACTGGATTCAAGCCAGTCATTAAATTTGAACTCCGCAATTACCGCAGCAGGAGGATATCTTAGAGAATCAGCATATGCGCCTAAAAAAGTTTTCCTGAGCAGAGCTGATGTAAGCGGAAAACTTGTCACAAAAGTAGTCAATCCTATGTCCAGTGATATAGCTATTATGCCGAATGACATAATTTATGTCCCTGAAAAAGGAAGACCACTTATAGGAAAAGCTTTTGATTATATGACAAGAATTATTCTTCCGGCCTCAACATTTGCAAGTGCTTATAACGGCTGGGCAGAAATGTTCGATCCTGGCAGAATGTGGGGCCGATAATAATTTCTGTACATGTGAGATAAAAGACTTATCACTGTTAAATCCAGAATTAAATGAATGTAATAAAAAAGGTGAAATATGAAAAATAAGTTATTATTATTAATACTCAAAGAGAAAAAGATTATTTTTTCAGGTATTGTTATAGGATTCAGCTTGTTTTTACTGTATGCGATTTTCTTTTATGTACCTTTATTTTCAACAAATGCTAAATTGTTTGTCAGAAATATACAGAAACAGGATATTATTACACCCTATGGCGGCGGTTCTATAATTCAGTCAGAAAGCGGCTACAGCAATCCGTTATTTAACCTTATACAAATTATGCAGTCTGAAAAAGTAGCTTCTGAGGTATATGATCAAATAAAAATAAAATATGCCAACGATCTGAGAAAATTTGGAATAAACAGCAAAGAAAACTGGTTTAACAAATATAATAAGCTTGTAAAAGCTAAAATTGAACCCTCCAGTGATATTATAGCAGTGTCTTTTAACTGGAATAATAAAGATAATGCCGAAAATTTACTGGGTACAATTATAAAAGAATTTAAAGAAGTAAATTTAAACATAAGAAAGTCAGTTGAAACAAAACAGAGGGAATACCTGGATACACAGGTAATTAGCATTGGAAAACAACTGGATAATATCAGAGAACAAATCAGAGATTATAAATTAAAAAGCAGGGCTATCGATACTACAAATGAGAGTACAGAACTTATCAGAGCCAGAGTTGACCTTGAAAAACAGGCAGAAATTTTAAAAAGTGATATTAGCTATCAAAACAACAAGTTAAATGATTTAATGTCACAACTTGGTTTTTCTGATGCAAAAACCGCACTTAGAGCCACTGCTATAGGACAGGATCCATATCTTGTAAAATTAACACAGGATCTGTCGACAGCAGAACAAAATTATGCAAAGCTTCAGGCAAAATTCACTCCCAAATATCCTGATGTTGTTGCAGCAAAAGAAGAAATACAAGCGCTTAACAACAATATTGAAAAAAGAGAGAAAGAATCTCTTTCTTCAATATTTGTTCAAAGAGGACTTTATGACGGAGCTTCCCAAAATGTTGTAATTGATATGTCAAGAGTGCAGGCTGAAAAGAGATCTCTTTTAGCCAGATATCAAACTTTACAAAGAGGAATAAGTGAACTAAAGAGCAAAGAAGATGAATTGCCAGGTAAAATACTTGGACTTGAAGAACTTCAAAAACAGGAAAACGCATTATCAGTTGCCTTTTTAAACGCAAAACAAAAGCAAATGGAAGCTCATATTAAAGAAAATGAAATCGTTGACAATGTATTTCAACTAAATCAAAAATCTTCTCCGGTATACCTTATAAATCGTATTTTGATGAAACTCTTTGGTTTTATAATGTTCGGTTTTTTAGGTTCTATGGGTATTGCATGGGTTAAAGAAGATATTGAGGACAAATGGAGTAATTCCAGAGAGATAGAAGACATTACAGGCCAGAAGGTTCTTGGGATTCTTCCATGGATTAAATCCCTGAACATTGTTCCTGCCAATTTCCTACATAGTCCGGATTCAATTATGGGAATATCATTCAGCAATATTGTGTCAAATATCGCGTCAAAATCATATGTAGATGAAGCACAGGCAATTTCATTTATATCAACAACTTCTACAAGAGAAAATTCATTTATTGTTCCGAATATTTCTATTGCCCTTGCAAGATCGTACAGGTCTGTAGTATTGGTGGATACTGATTTCAGGAATCCTTCAAAATTGCTTAAAAGTCTTAATAATGAGCAGGTTAAGAATTCGAATGACATTATAAATATCATAAATGAGGTGAATAAATATATCAGACTTTCAAAAACCAATAATGACCAACATGAGAGATTATTTGAATTTATAGCCAGATCTCTTGAAACAGCATCTATTCCTATAAGCATCAAAATGGAAAATGATGAAATCGTTGTCTTTAATTACTTATGTGCAAATAAAAAAGTTGATAATATTCACAACTACGTAGCAACAAAAGGGTTTAATGCCATTATAGACTTTTTGAAACATCATTACGAGTTTGTTTTAATAGATACACCCGCAAAATCTATAATATATCCTGAATTTTCATCAATTATCGGAGCTTCTGATGCAGTAAGCATTATTTCATCCATTAACACAAACAGACAGGCTCTTGTCAAAATGGTTGACAAATTTACCAGAGAACATATCAAAATTCTCGGCATTATTCATAGAGAAGCAAATTCAGAAATTGAACATCTGTTTAATCTCGACAATTCTGAATCAAATTTATCATTTACAGATTATTCAAAAGAAGTAGAACATTCCAGTAACAAGATAAGCGGATAAAAAATGATAATAAATAACTCACGATTTTTAACACATAAAGTTACAGGGGTTCAGAGGTATGCAATAGAAATATCTTTGATACTGCAAAGAATATATCCGAATATGACCTTTGTTTCTCCCGGAAATATACTTCAAAAGAATCTTGCAAAGGGCTTTGGAGTTAATACCTGCGGGAAACTGACAGGGCACTTGTGGGAACAAACAGAGCTGCCTTTTTATCTCAGGAAAAAAGGCAGTCCGGTGCTTCTGAATTTGGCAAATACTGCCCCTGTTTTTTACAGGAATAAAATTGTGACAATTCATGATCTTGCATGTTTAAACCCTGATTGGTTTTCAAGAAAGTTTACTTATTTTTACAGGAATTTAATTCCAAAAATCACCAATAATTCACTAAAAATAGTTACTGTAAGTGAATTTTCAAAAAGAGAACTGATAAAACACTTTAATATACCGGAGAATAAAGTAGAAATAATTCATGATGCAGTCTCACAAAAATTTATTAGTCTGGCATCAGGTGATTTTGAGAATAAATACGGAGATTATATTCTGGCTGTCTCGTCCCTGAGCCCCAGAAAAAACTTTAAAAGTCTGATTATAGCTTTTAATAGGCTGAAACTGAAAGATATAAAACTAATTTTGGTAGGTTCAGGGGATAAAATTTATGAAAATCCTGATTTAAAAGATCTGGTAAAAGAGAATCCCAATATAGTATTTACAGGCTATGTAACAGATAAAGAGCTAGCCGGTCTGTATAAAAATGCCAGATTGTTTGTTTTTCCGTCTTTGTATGAAGGCTTCGGGATTCCTCCGCTTGAAGCAATGGCATGTAACTGTCCTACAGTTGTTTCAAATGCAACAAGTATCCCTGAAGTATGCGGAAAAGCATCGTATTATGTAGATCCGGCAAGTATAGACAGCATCGCAAAAGGCATATACGAAGTTTTAAATAATGAACAACTTCAAAATGAACTCAGACAAAAAGGTGCTGAGAGAATTAAAGTATTTAACTGGCAGGATTCAGCTAAAAAAATTGCACAAATTATAAAGGATTTATAAATGGTAGTTGTTAATTCAAGCTTTTTAGCCTTAAAATTGAGAGGAGTAAACAGATATGCTGTAGAGATATCTAAAAATCTCAAGCTGCTTATGTCAGATATAAAATTTATAGCTCCAAAAACAATTATTCAAAATAGTTACACCGAAGAAATAAATCCTGAAATATATGAAAATAAAATAAAAATACCCGCAAAACAGGTTGCTCCCTGGGAACAGTTTGAACTTACAACTTATTTGAAAAATAATAAAAATCCTTTGCTTGTAAACCTAACGAATACAGCCCCTGCTTTTTATAAAAATCAGATAGTTACCATTCACGACTTAATGTTTATGCACAATCCAGAATGGTATTCCAAAAAACATTATTACTTTTACAGGTTTCTTTTTAAAAAAGTAGCAAGGAATTCTTTAAAAGTCATAACCGTAAGTGAAAATTCCAGAAAAGATATCATTAAATACTTTAAAATTCCGGAAAATAAAATAGAAATAGTCCACAATGCAGTCTCACAGGAATTTATTAATCTGGCATCAGGTGATTTTGAGAATAAATACGGAGATTATATTCTGGCAGTTTCATCCCTCGACCCGAGGAAAAACTTTGAAGGCTTAATTATGGCTTTTAACAAACTGAAACTAAAAGGTATAAAATTAGTGTTAGTAGGGGAAAAAGGAACTTTATATGATAGAAAAATATTTAATTCTCTGGTAAAAGAGAATCCCAATATAATATTTACAGGCTATGTAACAGATAAAGACCTGGCTGGTTTATATAAAAATGCCAGATTATTTGTTTTTCCGTCTTTGTATGAAGGCTTTGGGATTCCTCCGCTTGAAGCAATGGCATGTAACTGTCCTACCGTTGTTTCAAATGCAACAAGCATCCCTGAAGTATGCGGAGAAGCATCGTATTATGTAGATCCGGCAAGTATAGACAACATCGCAAAAGGCATATACGAAGTTTTAAATGATGAACAACTTCAAAATGAACTCAGACAAAAAGGTGCTGAGAGAATTAAAGGATTTAACTGGCAGGATTCAGCTAAAAAAATTGCGCAAATCATTAAGAACATATAGTTTAGGAGTAAATATAAATGAGCAATTTCCCGTTAGTATCAATTATAATTCCTGTGTATAACAGGGATAAATATATAAAACAAGGCCTGGACAGTATTCTTGATGAAGATTATCCAAATAAGGAGATTGTAATAATAAATGATGGTTCTACTGACAATACTGACTCTGTTATTAAAGACTGGATAAAACAACATCAGAATGACATTAAAGTGATTTATAAATCCAGAGAAAATAAAGGATTTATTAGAACTTTAAATGAACTGATAGATGTGTCCAACGGAAAATATATAGTTTTCTTTGGCAGTGATGATTATCTTAAAAATAACGGCATAAGAAAAAGATACGAATATTTAAAAAATCATCCTGATAAGTTGATGGTACTTGCAGATTGTAATCTGATCGACGAAGAAAGTAATCTTATTTATGAAAGTACTCTTATATCAGTAGGAAAAGTCAATAAAAAATTACTTTTTGATAATGAAGGCATGAAAAAATTTATGATTTTAAACGGTTTTACTCCAGGTGCAACCTTGATGGCCAACAAAAAGATCTATTCGCTGCTGGGTAAATACGATGAGTCACTTCATGCCGAAGATTGGGTGTATTATATCAAGGCTGTCTCAAAAAATTTGCTTGGATATATTGATGAAATTGTGAGTGCATACAGGGTACATTCTAATAATATGTGTGCATCAGACACAATAATAACAGTAACAAAAGAACATTATAAAGTTGCAATAGAAAGTTTCAAAGATTTTAAAGAACTAAAATATAAATATTACCTACTTTTAAAACTTATCTATTTATCAATTTTTATTCCATACATAACGTTAAAACTAAAATTAGTACATTCTCAGGAAAAATATAAAAATAAAAAATTTGCAGAATTAATAATCAAAACAATTCTGGAAATCCAGATAGGGTTAAAAAATGTTTTTAATTCTGTTACTTACAGTATATTTAAAAATTAATCCATCAGGAGTAAAAAATGAATAACTTTCCACTAATATCGGTAATAATTCCAGTGTATAACCACGAAAAATACATAAAACAAGCTTTAGACAGTGTTCTTGATGAAGATTATCCAAATAAAGAAATTGTCATAATAAACGATGGTTCCACTGACAATACTGACTCTGTTATTAAAGACTGGATAAAAGAACATCAAAATATTATTAAAGTGCTTTATAGATCCAGAGAAAATAAAAAACTTGTTCGAACATTAAATGAACTGATCGATATGACTAACGGAGAATACATAGTTTTCTTTGGCAGTGATGATTACCTGAAAAATAATGGCATTACAAAAAGATATGAATATTTAAAAAATCATCCTGATAAATTAATGGTTATAACGGACTGCAATTTAATAGATGGAGACAGCAATCTTATCTATGAAAGCGCTCTTTTATCAAAAGGCAAGGTTAATAAGGATCTTCTCTTCAGTAACGAAGGGATGAAAAAATTTATGATTTTAAACGGTTTTACTCCCGGTGCAACTTTGATGGCTGATAAAAAAATATATGAAGTGATAGGCAAATATGATGAATCCTTCCCCTCAGAAGATTGGCCATATTATATGAAAATAGTACCTCTTAATTTACTTGGATATATTGATGAAATTGTTAGTGCTTACAGAATTCATAGCAAAAATTCCTGTTATTCAGAAAAACAGATTTTAAATGCAAAAGGTCATTTAAAAATAACACTGCAAAGTTTTAAAGATTTTAAAGGAATTAAATACAAGTATTATCTAACTTTAAAATTAATTTATCTGTTTTTATATATACCATATCTAAAAATTAAATTTATGCTTGTTAAAAAATCTAAAAATTATTCAAATTTTGCTGAATTCTGGACCAATAAGCTGATATTAAACTTTGTAATAGCTTTAAAAGATATTTTTAATCATCTCACTTGTGAACTGTACGAAAAGTAAGGACGGCATGCGAATGTTTGATGTATACGCACATAATAAAATTGATAATTTGATAATCAAATTCTTTAATACACGATTACTAATCCTGCTTGGAGCTTTAATTTTGCCTTTTTTTATAATGAATTCCAATAAGATAAGTGCAAATATTGATCCATTAATCCTTTATACAATAATAGCTATAGGATTTTTAACAGGAATTTTTATTTTTAACAAGTCAGCTTCGAATACATTAATCCCTTATTTAGCCTTGCAAATGGTACTGTCCGCTGTGTTTTTAGATAAAAAAATATTGTCACACTTTGGTTTTGACCTAAAACTTTATGGCGTAGTTTTTGTGGTTGCCTTATTTGTTGTTACATATCATTTAATAAAGGATATCAAATACTTTTGGCACAATTTTCCTCTTTTTAAGTTTTTATTCATTTATTTTATTTTCATAGGAATTTATCTACTTTTTCATCATTATTCAGAGTTTAGACTTAATAATGATCTATTAAGTTTAAAGTACGCTTTATCTTTAAAAGTTGGAGGTGCAGGAAATGCGCAAACTAGCAGAGAATTTGGAGATTTATCACAATACGTATTACTTATTGAATGGTTAATACCTATTATTTCTGCCGCAATATCGTTAATGGTATTTAAAGGACTTAAAACAGTAAGAGAAATTAATAATAGGTTGATTAAAATAATTAAATATTTCTCTATCATACTTTTAATTCATTTTTCTCTTTCCGCTATTGCATCTTTATTAGGATTTAATCCACATTTTATAAGTATTGGGGCTGTAAATGACGTTGATACTGCATATTTTTTTCCACTGTTTTTGTTTATTTTAATAGGATTTAAATACTTTTTATCAAACATATCAACAAATGAAAATACAAAATATCTATCAATTATTTTAAATACAACTTTAGCTTATTTGATCATAATAATCATATTTACAGGTATAATTTATCAAAGTGGTTCAGCTATGACACTAGGTATAATAGTTGGCTTATCAACTATTTTCTTCTTAACATCTTCTTTAGGAATAGAATTACCTTTAGTTTTTTTCAAAAACAACAAAAATACCGCTTCTTTAAAACAAAAAGTCACTAATACTAGTATTAAAGAAAGATATACGACAAACCAATTAATCAAAACAACACTATTCATAGCTATTGTAGGTATTTCAATAGCATATTTTATAGGAAGAATGGTTAATACTTTTGACAGTGATCTCGTATCTCTGGGTATGAGATTTGACCACTGGAAAGACTCATATCAAAGCTGGGTTGACTCTTTAGATGTATTTAAGTTGATATTTGGCTATGGACTTGACACTTTGAGAGAAACTGTTTACTTTGCCAGTAATTCTTCTGCAATAGAAAAAGGTATTGTTAGCCCCCATAATATGTTTATATCTTTGATTTATGAACAGGGATTTGTTTCTTTCCTGTATCTGGCAGGTATTATTTCAACTGTAATAACCAGTTTTAAATATATTAAGGATAAATACCAACACACAAATTTAAAAATATTCAGCATAATTAACATTGCTATAGTGGTAGCCGTATTTGCAATGTGGAACTTTGCAGATATGCCAATGATTTCAAAAATAACTTTTTTCTGTGTATTAGGCTTTTTGGAATCTATAAAATTTGCTTATACAACCAGTGAAAAATAAGTTTATATATAAAAGAAAGGATGCTATGTATGAATACTGATAATATGCAAGAATGTTTGGAAAAGCCTGATAAAGTTGATGTTTTATGTTCCGTATTCAGTTCTATGAAAGAAAGATGGAGATATATGAATATTAGCAATATACAAAAAAATTGGGAAAAATTTGGCCAAACTGACGCTTTATATGCAATACTCAGTCATACTGATAAAAAAGGAAATAAATGGGATATAAAAGAATTTTTTGATACAGGAAAAGTAGATATTCAAAACATATTAGATTTATGTAACGATTCAAACTGCAAAATAAATTTCAAAAGAGCTTTGGATTTTGGCTGCGGAGCCGGTAGACTGACTCAGGCATTAAGTGATAAATTTCAAAAGGTTGTTGGAATTGACATTTCATATCCAATGATTGACCTGGCAAATAAATATAATAAATACGGTAATAAATGTAAATACATCGTAAATACAAAAGATAATTTAGAAATTTTTTCAGATAATAGTTTTGATTTTATTCTTACACTAATCGTCCTTCAACATAATCCACAAAAAGCAATTAAAAATTATATTAAAGAATTTATTAGAATACTTGATAAAGGTGGAATTCTTGTATTTCAGCTTCCTTATGCAGCCAAAAATCCATTAAAATCGTCTATAAAAGCACAATGCAAGAAAATAATAAATATAATTTCCCTTAAACCTGTTATGGAAATAAACTACATTAATAATATAGAAATTATTAAGTTAATAAAGAACTCTGGAGGAAAGATTATAAATATAATTGAAGACACAAAACCAGAACCGGATTTTAAAAGCTATAAATACATTGTGTCAAAATAATGAGGATAAAATCATATGATAAAAAAAATCCAAATAATAATGGGCTTCTTATGTCATTTTGGACTTAGAAAAGGCGGTAAATATATAATTCAGCATTTCTTATTTCTATTAAATAGAAAAGTATCAGACAAAGAAGTCAAAATAAAAATACCTGAAATTTTAAAGGAAGTATATTTAAGATTAAAGACTTCTGATTTTTTCGTATTAAATCAAATATTTGTTGATAAAGACTATGATTTTCCTATTAATATTTCTCCAAAACTGATAATAGACGCTGGAGCAAATACAGGACTGGCCTCAGTGTTCTTTGCCTCAAAATTTCCAGAGGCTCAAATTATGGCAATTGAACCTGATAGTTCAAATTTTGAAATCATGCAAAAAAATATTTCTTCCTTCAAAAATATAAAAGCATATAAATCCGGTATATGGAATAAGGATACATATTTAAAAGTAAGAAATACAAAATCAGAAAAATGGAGTTTTATTGTTGAAGAAGTATCTGAACAGGAAGAAAACTCTTTTCTTTCTTTAACAATAAATACCCTGCTGCAAAATTCAGGATTTAAAGAAATTGATATTTTAAAAATTGATATAGAAGGCTCTGAAAAAGAAGTATTTACTGATAATTATGAAGAATGGCTAAGTAAAGTTAATATCTTAATTATTGAATTACATGATTATTTAAAAGAAGGCTGCAGCAACGCCTTTTACGAGGCTATCAATAAATTTAATTTTACAAAATATATTCATCAGGGAGAAAACCTGATATTAATCAAAGAAATCAATATCTGATTAATTATACTGAAGTTTAAACTTCTTGGGAGTATTGATAAATATAAAACAACTATTCATGAGTACTCCCTTCTTATGAGGAGGTAAATAGATGCCGGATATTAAAGAAATATTATCTAACGCTCGAAAAACAGGCCGAAACTTAGTTCTGCCTGTTAATTCAATTAAGTATCAGTTACAGCTATTTATTAACCAGCATAGTATTAATAAAGCTATACCAATTCTGGATTTTGGAGCAGGAACATTATTCTGGACAAATATATTTAAGGGAAAAAGAAAAAGTTCTTACACATTTTGGCACATTTTAAAAAATCCTTGATTAACAGAAGATTCCAGATCGTCACGATTGTTACAATGTCTTTTTTGAATATGATGATATTTTAAATTTTTGAATTTTCCTTCAATTAAGTTTAATTCAGGACTATAAGGAGGTAGATAGTAGAGAAATACATTGTCTGTAGCCCATTCTTTGGCTTTTTCTTTAACTTTATTGCTTTTATGGATACTGTAATTGTCCAAAACTATAAAAGTTGGAATTACAAAATCTGGCTTTGCCAATTCAAAAAGCCCGATAAACATATCTGAATCAATAGTATTTTGAGTAGTTGCCCAGCAGAAATCTTTTTCAGAATAATTGAATAGGCATAATGAATTGACTTTTATACTGTGATTATTGTTTTTTTCTATACTGTAAAAGTTAAGAAAATACCAGCTATAAGAAAACAAAATTGGCTTAAATTTTGTTTTGAAGAATAAATATCTTTGAAACAATTCACAAAAAGCCTCCTTCTATAACTTTTTAATTTAAGCTGGCATAATTTTTAATTTTAAGAAAATTTGTCAGTAAATTTTTTGCATTATCCTTGATTTTAAGCAGATTCATTAATAAGCAGTTAGAAAATTTATTATTTTGATGTTCAAGCAAATAAAATTTTATTTTTAGATAAATTAAATAAAATTCGTTATATATTAAAGATTTCAACAAATAAAACTTGTAATCTTTTAAGTTTTTTATATTCTTTAAAACAATTCTTCTATTATCTCTTGTAATGTTAATTACAGCCTTTGATCTACAGGTATTAGCAGGATGAACTCTATATTTGCATACTATGTCATCAATAAAGCCCAATAAATCTTTTGAAACCATTCTTAAGTAAAAATCCCAATCTTCATAACAAATATTTTCATCATATTTGCCAATTAGGCTATATATATCTTTCTTTACCAGTAAAGCAGGACCAGGCACTCTGCAAGCATTAATTATTTCATGTTTTAAAGATCTGTCATTCTTATATTTTTCTTTATCCACCTTAAAGAAACCATTATATGCACTGCCGTGTAAGAAATTTCCATACTGATCGATAATAATTGCATCCGCTACTACTGCTTTTTTATGGTGATTATTTTCTAAGTATTCATACCGTTTTCTTAAGCCATTATTGGATAACAAGTCATCACTGCATAAATATGCAATATATTCACCTTGAGCTAAATCGACAAGTTCATTCAGTGTTTTGGTAACTCCCCTGTTTTCTCTATATTTATATGTGATATTTATTTTATTCTCGTTATTTTTGATCCATTCTCTTATCACCAGATCATTATTGTCTGTAGAACCATCATTTATTATTAAGATTTCCTTGTTCGGATAATCTTCCAAAATAATGCTGTCAAGACAGTCTTTAATATATTTTTCATTATTATAAATGGGTATAATAATGGATATAAGAGGAAAATCACTCATTTTAAGCTCCTTTTATATGTTGACTTAAAAATTTATGAAATTTATGAATAAAAGTGGTTTCTCTATAATTAGTATTTAAAAAATCATTACTTGTAAGATTATTATTTTTTAAATAAGTTAAAAATATGTTTGCTGTTGCTTTTATAGTGTGATTATCCTGAAAATATTTACGACACCTTTCTCCTAATTTCTGCTTATTATTATTTATGTAGACATCATTGATAATTTCTTCAAAAGTATTTTTATTAGGCATTTCAAGATCTTGAATTGAGTCTCCTAATGAGTATTCAGATGACTCAAATAACCATTTAAATTTGTAATTGTGGTTAATCGGATTATAGCTAAAATCAAGCAGCACTGAAGGCAATTTTAATTTTGCGCCTTCCAGACAGGAAGTACCCATTGCAAAGAGAATATCGATTTTATTTACAAGGTAATCATCAAGATTTTCATTGGTTATAGTCCCGGCTTTAATTAATTCAACATTCTTTGAAAGCGAAATATTATCCAGCAAATATTCTTTATTTCCTTTACCAATAATATGTATTCTGACTTTTTTATTGTATTTATCTGCGTAAATATTAGAATTAGTAATTATGTTTATTAGGGGATAAATTTTACCCTTGACCAGTCTGCCTAATACACATATATTTATTATTTCTCTTTGTACTGGTTGATTACTTGCACTTTTATCTGAATCTTCTAAAGCTACAGGTATATATCTTCTTTCATTAAGAGTCAGATCAAAACAAGTATTATTTGTTTTAAAATTGGGATAATCCATAAAAACAAGTGCATTTTTGTTATGCAGAAGTTGAAGAATGTTTTGGATTTTTTTGACATTATATCTTGATATCAGTTTTATAAAAAATCTTATTCCCTCATTTGATGGTCTGGTTAAATTTATAAATGTTTTAATAAACGGAATTAAAGTAATAACATCATAAGGATGTGTACTCCAAAACAATAATTTTTCATTATTTGAAAAAATTATTCTCTCAAATAAATTATGTTTTATATGAGAAGTAGTTATGAGAAATGTCTCATTGGCAATATTAATACTATTTCTTGGATTATCGTCATAATCAATAAAAGTAACAAGATTATTGCTAATATTTTTTCTGGCAAAACCATCTTTATAATCTATATAACATATATTTACTGGAAAATTTTCCGATAAATATACAGCCAGTCTAGAAAACAAAAACTCAACTCCACCCACATTTTTGCTAGGATAGAAAAAAGTTATTGATTGGACGTTATTCTCCAACATTATAACTCCTTTTAAATAATAAATTCTTAAATATAATTATCATTACGATTAAATATACGATATAATTAATCATGAATGCCTGAGTTACTCCGATTAGCCCAAAATTATTTACCAAAACTATAGTTAATAAGACGTAGCAACTGCTAAATATAATTTCTGTTGCTATGTAATACTTTGTCATTGCTTTTGCTACCATAATATATCCAAGCAACCAGGATGCTATTTTAAAGAAATCGCCTATCAATTGATATCCAAACAGCTTGGACATAGCCAGAAATTTATCCGTAAAAAGAATTTTTATTATAAAATCTCTGAATATGTATATTCCTAATGCCATTAATGCAACAATAGGAAGGATTATTTTATAACCATTAAAAAGTTCTTTTCTAAGGTCAGAATTGTTTTTTATTTCTGATAATCTTGGCAAATAATAAACACTTAATGAAGAAGTTATAATTAGTAAATATACGTCTGAAATTTTTGCAATTCCTTGCCAGAATCCTGCAGCATCTAAAGATAAATGATCCGCTATATAATTTCTTGCTATTATTTGCGAAACAGGCACTGTTAATGCGGACGTTATCGCCATTAATGAATATTTGCCGAGTTTAATAAAACTTTCTCTTTCAAATCCTTTAAGAAAATAATCAAGTTGAAACCAGTCACAATTTGAGACAAAAAACACTGTCACAAAGAATACGACAGTCTGAGATGTTACAAGTGATAACAGAGCTCCATACAGTTTAAATGCGGAAATAAAAAAAATTGTAAGCAAAAGACCTATTATACTTGAACTTATATTAATAATAGTAAGTTTTTTAATTTCTCTAAAACCATTAAGAACACTTAATAAAAATGTATTGAGCGAAAAGAAAGCCAGGGTAAAGCCAAAAATAAAAATAATACTGCTATATTGAGTATTCTTAAAAAAATAGTGAGAAATTTTACCTTTAAAAAATATTAATAAAACTGCAAATAACAGAGAGCAGATTAAACTTATCAGAAATGAGGTGCTTAAAATATTTGTTCTCTTATGGTTATTATCATTGTATTCTGCAATATATTTAGTTGTTCCGGCATTTACCGCACCGGTTGCAAAAGTCATTATTATAGCTATAAAATTTTGGAATTGGCCGATAATAGCTATACCGGAAGGTCCTGCATAAACAGCAACAAGCTTGTTTACTACAAAACTACTTATTATTTTAATTACAGTGGATATACCAGTTAAAAAACTCGTCTTAATCAGATTCATATTTATTTATCACTTCTACAATTTTGCATACATTATTGTTTGTCATAACTGGACTGATCGGTAAACTTAAAACTTCATTATGAATTTTTTCAGATACAGGCAAACTTAAATTATTCCATTCCTGATATGCCTGTTGTTTATGCGGAGGGATAGGATAGTGAATTAATGTTTGTATACTATTTTCTGCAAGATATGCCTGTAGCTTATTTCTATTTTTAGTTCTGACAACAAAAACATGCCAGACATGTGATAATTCATCTTCAATAAAAGGAAGAATAATATTGGCATTTTTTATATTTTCTATATAATACTTTGATATTTCTCTTCTTCGCTGGTTATCGCTGTCCAAAAAAGGTAATTTAACTCTTAATACTGCTGCTTGTAGTTCATCAAGCCTGGAATTAAAACCTTTATAGATATTTTTATATTTAATTTCAGACCCGTAATTTCTAAGGGCTCTAACTTTTTCTGCCAATTCATCATCATTTGTAGTTATTGCACCACCGTCACCTATGGCCCCCAGGTTTTTGCCCGGATAAAAGCTGAATCCACTTGCATTGCCAAGGCTTCCTGCTCTTCTACCTTTGTATAAAGTTCCATGCGCTTGAGCAGAATCTTCTATTACCTTTAAATTATATTTTTGAGCTATTTTTAATATTTTATCCATATGAGCTACCTGTCCATAAAGGTGAACAGGTAGTATAGCTTTTGTTTTAGATGTAATTTTTTCTTCAATCCTGTCTGGATCAATAATATAAGTATTAATATCCGGTTCAACCAGTACAGGAGTTGCTCCATTTGCAGATATAGCAAGTATAGATGCGATATATGTATTTGCAGGCACTATAATTTCATCGCCTGAACCAAAACCATAAGCCCTGATTATAAGAGTCAGTGCGTCTAATCCGTTTGCCACACCAATACAATGCTTAACGTCACAAAAAGAAGCAAATTCTTTTTCGAATTTCTCCACTTCATTTCCAAGAATATACCGGCCAGAGTTCAGAAATTTGCTAAAGATACTGTTAATTTCATTCTCTTGTCTTAAATTTATTTGTTTTAAATCTAAAAAAGATATTATACTCATTTTATCAGTCCCATCATCTCTTCTTTAATTCTATTTGTTTTAAAACATTTATTACAACTTAAATTATCTTCTAATCTGTTTCCACATTCGCAGACATATCCATGAAATCGTGCAGGATTGCCATACCATAGGGCATAATCCGGTACGTTTTTTGTTATAACAGAACCAGCACCGATCATGGAATATTTCCCTATTGTAATTCCTGCTTTCAGTGTTGAATTTGCCCCAATAGATGCACCTTCTTTTATTAAGGTTTGTTCGTATTTTTCTGGATATTGTTTGGATCTTGGAAATATATCATTAGTAAATGTTACATTTGGACCTACAAATACATTGTCTTCAATTTTAATTCCATCCCAAATATGAACACCGTTTTTGATTGTTACATTGTTGCCGATAGTAACATCGTTTTCTATGAAACAATGACTGCAAATATTGCAGTTTTCTCCAATTTGGGCATTTTTTAATACTATTGTGAATTGCCAGATCTTGGTATTATTGCCAATTTGTTCAGTTTGAACATCAGATAAGGGATGTTTAAATAAATTCATTGTTTTTTACCTTCCAATATAAGTTCTAAATTATTAAAATCCTTGTAAGAGCTTGCTTTTATTGATGCATTGAGGTTTTTTATGTAATTTTCGATATTATAGGGTGTAAGTTTAAAGCCAAAATCATTTATTAAGTTATCTTTTGCGATTATTCTTTTCCCAATTAAACCGGCAGTTTCTGGATATAAGTGATGAGCATCCATAAAATATTTGTCATAATTGTTTGTAATAGAATTTAAATCCATAAAATTATAAACATTACCATTTATTCTGGTTAAATCTCTTAACCATTGGCAATAATCATTAAATCTGTTATCTTTAACCATTAATTTAAATAATGGAAGAGAAACAGGAGTTGTATATATTAAAAATTTTGTTTTAGGATTTTCTTTTTTTAATTTTGAAAGTATGTTATTTATCGATTTATCATATATGTAATTCTTGTATACCTGTTCATCGTATTTTTTTAATTGTGAATTCAAATCACTTTTAAAATCCTTTAAACTTCGTTTATGAGCTATTTTGATATTATCTTGTCGATAATAATAATCCATATTTACAGATGATTTTTGCAAATTTAATATTATTGTTTTTATTGAGAGTTTTAAACAATCAAAACTCAGAATAGTTTTTAACCTGTATAGAGGATTAGTAATATTGTTTAAGTAATACTTCGGTGATTTAACGTTCTCATATTTTTCCGTATTGAAGTTGGCGTTTGTTCCAAAAAAATCAAAACCAATTATTATATAATCAAAATTTTTCTTATTTCTTGCCTTTGCATAATTTATATAACTAATATACTCACTTGGTCTCATAGATTTGCATGCGTAGTTATAGGCTTTTAAAGGTTTGAAACTATTCTGATCAATAAAAGTAGTTCTGCTGCTTCCAATAATTAACGCATTATAATTAAAATTTTTAAAAGATATATCATCAGTTTTTTGCTGCCTTTCATCAAAATCAATAACTTTGCTATTAAACCTGTTAGCATGAGAAAAACATAGCAATGGATCAATATAATAGTTTATTAATCCAACTGTAAATAATAGAATTCCTAATAATATTATTGATATTTTTAACCAATTCTTGTATAAAATCATTTTTAATTATCCTTATCAAAATTGAAAATACAGAAATTCTGATATTTTATTCAAATTAACTATTCCCCAAAACAGTATTATAGTTATAACAACTGCCCCTCTAAGAGAAGGTTTAAAGTCTTTGTATACTTCAACAGAATTTTTCTTCCAGACAAGTAATATTAGAGCTAAAAATAAAATTAAAATAGTAATTTTATCAAAACTGCATTCTTTAAGCGTTAAAATTGCAGTTGGTATATTACTGTAATGGTACAAATTATTATAGTTAACCACATTTAAACTAAACATTTTTCTTAATACAACGAGGGCATCGGATAAATTGTTTGCTCTGAAAAATATCCAGGTGATATTTACAAAATTAAAAGTGATAAATAAAGCTATTAATGAATGCATTTTGATATTTAATTTTTTCCACAGTCTGTTAATTACAAGAGCTATCCCATGTAATAATCCCCAGATTACAAATGTCCAGCCTGCTCCATGCCAGAATCCTCCGATTAAAAAAGTTAAAATAAGGTTTTTATACGTGTTTAATTCACCTTTTTTATTGCCACCCATAGGAATATAAATATAATTTTTCAAAAGTCTGCCTAAAGTGATATGCCATCTTCTCCAAAACTCCTGAATATTTTGAGCTTTATATGGTGAATTAAAATTTATTGGCAGGTTTATATTAAACATTTTAGATGCCCCTAATGCCATATCTGTATATCCGCTGAAGTCAAAATAAAGTTGAAAAGTGTATGCAAAGGACAAAATCCAGGCTTCAATAAAATTCAAAGTTGCAGGAGTACTATATCCAAGCTGTACGTACGGAGCAAGCGAGTCTGCAATAATAACTTTCTTGCATAATCCAATACTAAATAATACGATTCCCAATACTAAATTTTTGTAACTAAAAAATTTTTTCCTTTTATGGTCAAATTGAGGCATCATTTCTGAATGATGCAGAATAGGACCGGCTATCAAATGAGGGAAAAAAGTTACAAAGAGAGCATAATTTAAATAATCCATTTTCTGAATTTCACCTTTATAGGCATCTACAAGATATGTGATTTGTGTAAACGTAAAAAAGCTTATGCCCAAAGGTAAAACCAGGTTAAGAAAATGTATTTGAGTGCCGGAAATAGCATTTATGTTATTGATAAAAAAGTTAGTATACTTGTAATAGGCCAATAGTAATATATTACAAACTATTCCGAATATTAAAATGATCTTTTTATCCGATAGTTTATAGTTAAAAATTTTTATTTCACCTAAAATTCTTCCAATAAAATAATTAAAAGTTATACTCGACAAAATAAGGGGTAAATACTTAATATTCCAGTAACTATAAAACGCTAATGACATAAAAACTAACCAGACTTTTGCTGACATTAGCAATTTCCGTTTGTTTAATAAAAAATAAACTATTAAAGTTAATGGTAAAAATATAAATATAAATTCAAGTGAGTTAAAAAGCATTATTGTTTACCTCAAATGGATACTAAATCTTTTAAAACTTCTTTTCCCCTGGAAACTTCCTTTAAAAATTCGTCATAATTTCTTATATATTCTTTTTCATCGTAATAATCACTTGCTAATACAGCCAGAACACAGTCTGACGAGAAATTGTACATTTCTCGCCATATTGTGCCTTCGATATATAAACCTTTATCAGGACTGTTTAAATTAATTTCAACTTTCTGGAAACCATCATCAAGTAAAATGGTGCAGCCACCTTTTGGGCAATATAGGACCTGTTTGAGATTTTTATGCGCATGTTTGCCCCTTACTGCGTTTACATCTGTATCGAAGATACAATACATTCTTTTTACGTCAAAAGGCACATTCTGGGCTTCTTCAAACGATATCAGCGAGCCTCTTTTATCTCCCATTATTTTAAGATTTAACAGCCTGTATTTCATCTATACCATCCTCCATATATTTATTCAGATAAAATAAAATAGTTTTTCTAATACAGTTTTCAAAGTTTTCTTCCGGCATCCAGCCCAGTTCAGTTTCAATTTTACTGGCATCAATTGCATATCTTCTGTCATGACCTGGTCTGTCGGGAACAAAACGTATTAATTCCTTGTAAGTTTTAATATTTAACTCTGTTTTTCGAGCAGGAACAAGTTCATCGAGCAGTTCACATACAGCCAGCGTTATGCATAGATTGGGGCATTCATTGTGGCCGCCTATATTATAGGATTCTCCATTTTTGCCGGAATGATATACAATATCTATTCCCCGGCAGTGATCAAGCACATACAGCCAGTCCCTTACATTCTCACCATCACCGTATATTGGTATAGGTTCACAAGCAAGGGCTTTTCTGATAATTGTCGGAATCAGTTTTTCCGGATGCTGCTTTGGACCGTAATTATTTGAACAGTTTGATGTGATAACATTAAGTCCATATGTGTGAAAGTAGCTTCTTACAATATGATCAGAACTTGCTTTGCTTGCACTGTAGGGACTATTTGGAGCATAAGGAGCATTTTCTGTAAATAATCCTGTATTTCCAAGAGAGCCATATACTTCATCTGTAGAAATATGATGAAAACGACAATTTTCATAACATTTTCTGTATAAAAATGGCGAATCCATCCAATATTGCCGGGCAACTTCAAGAAGCGTAAAAGTACCCAGAATATTTGTCTTTATGAAAATTTCAGGTTCAACGATTGAATTATCTACATGAGATTCAGCCGCAAAATTTATTACGCCCTTTATATCAAAAAACTTAAAGATATGGTTTACCAGTTCACGATTACAAATATCACCCTGTACGAAATGATAATTAGGATAGTCTTTTACTTCATCAAGATTTTTTAAATCTGCGGCATATGTCAGTTTATCCAGATTTATGATTTTATACTCTGGATATTTATCCATAAAATACGGAATAAAATTAGAACCGATAAAACCGGCACCGCCTGTTACAAGAATAGAATGTTGCATAAAAGAATCCTTCACCTCTTATTGTCATTAGCGCAAAACAGCAGTTATCTTTGAGGATAAATTTGCTATATTACTTAAATAAGTTCCATATTCACTATTTTTAAATTGTGCGGCTGCTTCCAGAAGGTCTTTGCGCTCTATATAACCTAAATCATAGGCAATTTCTTCAAGACAGGCTATTTTCACCCCTTGCCTTTTTTCAACAGTTTCAATAAACTTTGATGCTTCATGTATTGATGAAATTGTACCTGTATCAAGCCATGCAAATCCTCTGCCCAATAGCTGTACAGATAATAAGTTCATTTCAAGATAAATGTTATTTATATCAGTGATTTCAAGTTCACCTCTTGGTGAGGGCTTTATGTGTTTGGCTATTTCCACGACATTGTTATCATAAAAATATAATCCGGTAACAGCGTAATCTGATTTTGGACGGACAGGCTTTTCTTCAATTGAAATAACCCTGAATTCTGTACTTGAAATCTGATGGTCGTAATCAAACTCTACTACTCCAAATCTGTTGGGATCATTTACCCTGTACGCAAAAATTGTTGCTCCGGACTTTTTCCTACTTGTACTCTGAAGTAAAGAAGTAAATCCCTGACCGTAAAATATATTGTCACCAAGTATAAGTGCAACATCATCGTTGCCAATAAAGTCTTCTCCTATGATAAATGCCTGGGCAAGTCCTTCCGGTTTTGACTGTTCGGTATAAGTTATTTCTATTCCAAATTTTTTGCCATTTCCTAATAATTCCATAAATTTCGGCAAGTCCTGCGGAGTAGAAATAATCAGTATTTCTTTAATGCCGGCTAACATAAGTACAGATAAAGGATAATAAATCATTGGCTTATCATAAACAGGTAATAACTGTTTGGATATATATGTGGTAAGCGGATGCAGTCTGGTACCGTTTCCACCGGCCAGAATGATGCCTTTTCTTGTTCTGCTTGTCAATTTTTTACACTCCTAGAAAAAGTTTAATTAATATGTATATAAACTAATTGATATTTTTATTAGTCAATAGATTTATAATCTATTAATGTAAATCTTAAAATCAATATATTTTTATTAGTATTAGCCAGTACAGCAAAATAATATAGTTTAAAAAAATAACTTTCTGTTTATTGAATTTAGTTATGTTTTGATGTAATAGAGTATTAAAAATTCTACTTTTTCATACTCTCAAGATTAATTTCCAATTTTAATATTTCTGTCATATCAGACTGAATTATTCTTAGATTATTTTCATTATCTGCTTCAAATCTCAGTGTGAACGCCGGTTCAGTATTGCTGGCTCTTATTAAACCGAATCCGCACTCAAATATTACTCTGAGACCATCAATAGTTATAATTTCTTTTATATTATGTCCAAGCAAGTATAATTTCTCGCAGATTCTATTCTGAAGTTTGCTTATTATCTCAAATTTGATATTATCTGGGCATTCAATCCTGATTTCGGGAGATGCATAAGTTTTTTTGAATCTGGATAATATTTCAGATATCCTGATATCAGGTTTATTGAGCTTGTTTTTTGTAATAATTTCAATAAACCTGCATCCTGCATAAATAGCATCATCGTAGCCAAAGTAACGGTCTTTGAAGAATATATGCCCGCTCATTTCTCCTGCTAGCAAAGCATTTTCTTCTTTCATTTTTGCTTTAATAAAAGAATGCCCTGTTTTCCACATTATGGACTGGCCGCCATGTTTATTAATTTCATCATATAAAACCTGCGAGCACTTAACTTCAGATATAATTTTAATTTTTTCCGCTGATTCGGTATTATTTGACAAAATATCAAGTGCTAGAATTAATAGGAGCTGATCTCCCTGCATGGCATTACCATTGTTATCAACTATACGAATTCTGTCAGAGTCTCCATCAAAAGCAATTCCAAAATCAGCTTTAACTTCAAGAACTTTTTCCTTTAAAAAAGTTAAATTTTCTTCTTTTAACGGGTCAGGATGATGGTTTGGAAACCTTCCGTCAGGCTCTGAAAAAAGTTCTGTAATTTCGCAGCCGATATTTCGGTATAATTCAGGAGCAATAAGCCCTGCTGTTGCGTTTCCACTGTCAACAACTATTTTCAGTTTATTGCCTGTATTTTTAAATTGTCCGGTTAATAGCTTAATATATGCGTTTGTTATATCAAAACTTACTGTTTTGCCCTTTGACAGATTATTACGTAAAAAATCCTCTTTTTTTACCAGTTCCTTAATATATAAAATATCATCTTCTTTTAGCGTAGCCTTATTTAAAGTAAACTTTAACCCGTTATATTCTGCAGGATTATGGCTTGCAGTAACTATCAGGGAACCAACCATTTCCGGCAAATTGTATAACTTATTATCTATAAATTCGGAAAAATAAGCTAAAGGTGTAGGACATAAACCAAGACAAACAACATTTAATCCAGAATCATTCAGTCCCTTAATTAAAGCCTGCGCAAATTCTGGAGATGTTAACCTGGCATCCCATCCTACACTAACCCATATACTATCAGCGGGCTTTCCTGATTCTGTTAATCTATTTAATACCAGTGTAGAATAAGCTCTTCCCAGCTTAGTATAAAGTTCAGGCGATAATGATTTTTCAGCGATTCCTCTTATATCATTTTTTTTAAATATTGATTCATCAATATTGTTTTTTGTTTTAACTTGCATTTTTAGCTCCTTTAACAGTTTACTTCAACTCTTCCGTATCTATCATCAAATCTGACTATATCGTCTTCTTCCAAATAATTTCCAAACTGTATTTCTATTATCTGCAGGTCAATAAATCCTGGATTTTCAAGAGAATGTTTAATTGCAGCAGGAATTTCTATAGTTTCTCCAACAGATAAGTATTTTTCAAAATCTCCTTTTAATACTTTTGCAGTGCCAGAAACTACTACCCATCGTTCATCCCTGTGATGATGCATTTGAACACTTAATTTTTCATTGGGATATACGTTAATACTTTTAACTTTAAACCCTTTAGATTTGCGAAGTATTTTATAATATCCCCATGGTCTGTTAACCAGAGAAGATTCACATTCAGTTTTGACTTCCATTTTTGTTTATACTCCTTTATTAATTATTGACCGGCGGCGGAAACCCATCTTTTATGGACGGATACCAGCCTACTTTGTCAAATAAACCGCAAAGACCAGAAACAGGTGATTCTGAAATCTTGTCTATGCCATTAGTTGAAGTTACTTTTGCAGATGCAATATCACAAATTTTCACAACTCCATATTTATAAATTTTATCTTTGTAAATTGTTGGTTTGTTAATTAATATGCCATCAGCATCAAATATGCGGATATCTCTTGATGTTTTATTCTCAGGGAGCAAAACAGGTATGGTATTAGAAACAATTTTAATTTCGTGAGATGTCTCATTTGAAACTATTCCGCCAAATCTGCTTTTTTCTATGTTTCGGGTTTCCGATAAGTTTAACAGGTTTATGTCTAAAAATAAGTTGCTTAAAGCTATTAAGCCTGTTAAAGCTAAGAATAAAGATATAAATATAATTCTAAATTTTTTCATAAAACTAACCGTTTATATCTAGTAAGCACCGTCTTTTGCCAACATTACAAATATTGTTCTAAATATTATTTTTAAATCCATAAGAAAATTTTGTTTTTCTATATACTCAGTATCCAGAGAAATTCTCTTTAGATAGTCCACATCATTTCTTCCTGAAACTTGCCATAGCCCTGTTATACCAGGCTTTACAGATAATAAATAATTAATCATATTTCCATATTTTACTTTTTCTGCATCAATAATTGGTCTTGGACCTACTACTGACATTTCTCCCTTTAATACATTAAAGAATTGCGGAAGTTCATCAAGACTGGTTTTTCTTAAAAAACTGCCAATTACAGGTATTATTCTCGGATCGTGCTTAAGTTTAAAATCTTTTTGAAATTCTTCTTTGATTTCAGGATTTTCATCTAACCATTTATCCAGAATTTTTTCTGCATCAGGGACCATTGTTCTGAATTTATAACAGTTAAAATTTTTATTGTTCAGACCAATTCTTTTATGAGCAAAAAACACTGATCCTGCTGGAGAAATTATTTTGATAGTTAAGGCAATAAGACAATAAACAGGACTTAAAATAACAAGGACAACCAGAGAAAATAAAATATCAAATGTTCTCTTAAGAAAATTTGATATATCTTTAGCTAAATTATCAGGTGTGGTTCCAAATATGGTATTATCAAGAAAAGTAACATTATCAATGCTGGTAGACAGGTGACTTGTACTCACCTGTTCGTCTTTAACAATATTGCTCATTAATTCTTCTTCCTCTCCATGCCAACTTTCAACTCTATTTATTAAAGAGTGAATGAATTGATGTATACTGTATTGTTTTAATACTTTTGAATTTTAAGTTATAGTTCGATGTATGCGGAATGGACATTAATAAAAAACTAAAAACAATATACATTAGTGAAAAAATTTAAAGCTCAACGCATTCGCTTTAAATGTGACTTGCTTAGCTCGTTCAAATTTTCGTTTTTTATAACTCATTTCTGTAAAAATATTGAACGATAGATAACAATTTCAGAATCCTCAAAAATAAATAGATCATTGAGGGAATTATCTTTAATTTTTTTATTAAATGTAAATTAATCTTTTTTCGATATATATTTTACACATGGAGTAATTCTACTGGAGACAAACCTTCTAATTGTCAAAAAATTATTTTTAATACTTAATAAATTTAAGAGCCCGTTTGGTTAAAAAATGCAAAAAATAATTATAACAAATAAAAGTCTCGTACGAATCGGGAGTACAGGCATAAGCCAAACTCGTTCTAAATTTTAATTTAGCCTTTTTCGAGTTTATTAACAAATAAGATAACTATTGGGGATTCGACATGATAAAAGACATTTCTCTTGATATTAGAGCATTTCTTAGACAAACAAAACATTTATCCAAGATCAGTTCATATTCTTACAAGAATAAAGTATTGATGAGATTCCCTGATGAATTTACAGAGAATGTCGCCAGAGATTTTTTTGAGTATTTTAAAGATTATCAAACATTTATAGATAAATTAAGGGCTTTACAGGAAGGATTTTCTAAGGAACAACAAAATTACATTATGTTTTTAATATCCAGAATGCTTGGGTTATACCATTCTAAAATTTTAGGAACATATAATCTTACTGAAACAGAACTTGACGAATATAAAAAAGCCCGTAAAGTACTGTATGAAAATATAAGAAAAGAAAAGAACGGTTATAATTACAATGATTTCTTATTACCAATTGAACATTTTGAACTTTCAATTTTCTATTATGAATTAGGAATAAACTATATTAAAAACAAAAATAAACTTGTTAATACAGATTTTATAGATGCAGGAGCATTTATAGGAGATTCGGCAATAATACTAAATAAATTAAATCCTCGTAAGATATATGGATTTGAACCGGTAGAGCACAGCTTTAATTTAATGCAGCAAACTATAAAATTGAATAATTTAAATAATATACTCCCTGTAAAAAGTGGTATCGGAGCAGCAATAGGTGAAACGGATATATTTATAAACGGAGCAAACGGCATATCCAGCACTATAGGATCAAATGCCGGAACAAAGGAAATTATTTCCATTGATACTATAGATAATTTTGCTAAAAATAATAACTTGAATACAGGATTAATAAAAATCGATACAGAAGGTATGGAACAGGATGTCTTAAGAGGAGCAGAAAATACAATAAAAAAATATAAACCTGTTCTGCTTGTAAGTATTTATCATTCTGCAAAAGACTTTTTTGAAATTAAACCGTTAATTGAAAGTTGGAATTTAGGATATAAGTTTAAAATAGTTAAATTAGTCCCTAACAGTTATATTGTAGATACGATGTTAATATGTGAAGTTGTTTAATTTACCTATGAAATTAGATTTTGTATATCTGTAAAGCAATAATCTGCATTTTTAAAATGTATTGTCTCTATTAAACCTGTACCATCGCTGCTTTGATGAATATTAGCAGAACTGTTATTGAAATAATTATTAATGATTATATTGTTGTTAGAGTTAAATCTCACTTTCAAAGAGTCTATATATCCGTTATTATCTGTATCTAACATGTAAAACTTAGCTTTATATGAATAATAAGATCCTAAATCCAGATGGTCAAAGATACCTCCTGCATCATTTATGGTATCAATACCGAAGTTTCCTGTATTATATCCCGAATAAGTATCATTACCAATACCGCCTAATAATAAATCATTACCTATATTACCAATTAAAGTATCATTACCTGCTCCACTATCAAGAGTATCACTTCCGGACGCTCCTTTTAACACATTATTTCCGCTATTTCCGGTAATATAATTATTAAATCCATTACCGATTCCATTCAAGTTATCTGTACCCGTTAATATCAGGTTTTCAACATTGCTTGGAAGAGTATAAGAAATCTTTGAATAAACACTGTCTGTCCCCTGCAAACTATATTCAATAACTTTATCCCCCTGATCGCTAACATAAAAAATGTCATTACCGGGTCCGCCATACAAGATATCGGAGCCGGTACCTCCATCCAGAATATCTTCACCTAACGAACCGTAAATTGTATCGTTACCGGCCGCTCCATTTAAGTAATTATTGAAACAATCTCCAAATATATAATTATTCAGACTGTTTCCATTACCAGTTGCTCCAAGCTGCGTATATAATACTTCAACATTTTCCGGGAGAGTGTATGATCCGTAGACATAAATTATATCTCTTCCCTCACCTGCATTTTCAATAATAACATCTCCTGGATTATCAACATAGTAAACATCGTTTCCGGTTCCGCCATACATTGTATCATTGCCGGCTCCCCCCTGAATACTATCATTACCGGCACCACCAGTTAAAATATTATTTTCATCGTTACCTGTAATATAATTACTGAGCGAATTGCCTGTTCCATTAATATTGTCTTTGCCCATTAATGTTAAATTTTCGATATTGCCTGAAAGAGTATAAGTAATGTTTGAATAGACTATATCCGTTCCCTGTCTTGAATTCTCAATAATCAAATCGTTTGAATTATTAATATAATAGGTGTCATTGCCGGATCCTCCATAAATTGTATCAATTCCCATACTGCCCAATATAGTATCATTGCCGGATCCTGCGTTTATAATATTATTCCCGTCATTACCCTGCAAGTAATTATTTAACTCATTACCAGTTGCATTAATATTGTTACTTCCTGTCAAAAACAGGTTTTCAACATTATTTGTCAGCTTATAATTTACACTTGAATAAACTGTCTCTAAACCACCATTAGATTTTTCGATAATTTTATCCTGCGAATTATCAATATAATAAATATCATTGCCAGATCCGCCTGTTAAAGTATCAATACTACCTTTATGGCTATTTAATCCCAAAACTTGAGAAACCATATGGTTTATATCTTTATTTGACAAGGTTGTACCATTTGAAAATACGAATTTTGTTATGTTATTCTGATTTCCACTAAACCAGTTACTTATTATAATTTTGTCATCTGAATTTATAAAACTCAAGGTAAGATCGTCTGTTGTACGAAATACCTGTAAACTGTTTATGTTGATTTCACTGCCAAATATCAGGCTGTTATTTGTACCACTGTCTATTATTGTATTTATTCCGTATCCTTTGTTAAAAACATATGTATCACTGCCGGAACCGCCTATTAAAGTATCATTGCCGCCGCACCCTTCAAGTGTATCATTACCTGCCGCTCCTGAAAGAATATTATTTCCGGTATTTCCTTTTAAATAATTGCCGGCACTATTACCGGTTCCATTAATATCACTTGTACCACCAAGCCACATATAATCGACATTATTAGGAATAGTATACGAAACATATGCTGTAATGCCATCACTACCCTGACCAGGATTTTCTAATATAACATCATTTTGATGGTATACGACATAAAAATCATCTCCCTTACCTCCAATAAGAGTTACAAGTCCAGTATTTGCATAGAGAGTATCATTACCAAGGCCGCCAATTAAAGTGCTATTGCCATTATTTCCGACTATAACATTATTAAGATTATTTCCAGTTCCTACAAGGTTGTTGTTACCGTTCAAACCAAGATATTCAACATTATCGGGCAAGGTATATGATGTACTTGAATATACTATATCTAATCCCTGGTTTTCCTGTTCAACAATTTTATCTTGCGGATCATTTACACTATAAATATCTCCGCCAAGTCCCCCCATCATGGTATCAGCACCAGAAGTGCCAATAATAGTATCACCTAGATCGGTTCCGTTAAATACAGGCATAGTCACAATCTCCAATTTTACTAAACTGTTTAACTTTTCATCATGTTTTTAAATCTATTTTTTGAATTTATTATCTTTGCATATTAAAGATTTAGCAGTAAATAAGAAAATTTTAGAGAGTCACCTGTCATAGTTATATTTAACAAAAAATTTGCTTGACTTTAGCTTTTGAAAGTAATGATGTTTCAGTTATGGAGCTTCCTTTTTTAAAACAATACCGTCCATCGGCGGCAATTTTACCTGTTCAATAGCTGTATTATCAATGGTTTTATAAGTATTTGCAGGTAATTGTACTGTCTTAGTCTCATTTGTATCATTCAAGAATACTTTTGCTTTTGAATAATCTCTTTCTAAAACCTGATCACTTCTACGTTTTGCCTGTCCAATAGGGATTCCTATTTTGCCAAGTTTTTTAAGGAGTTCAAAATACTGGGGAGTATCGGCAGGAATCCCCCAGATATTGTCTGTTAAAAGAACAGCCGGCAGGAAAAAATTTGTTACCATATAAAAATTGCTGCCTGCGTAAGCTCCGTATTTCAGTGTATCAAGATTTAGCTGACGATAATTGTTTGCCTCTTTTGATGATTTAAAATAATTATCAAGACTTTCTTTTGTCGGCTGAAGCCTTCCTTCGATCATTGTTATATCTCTTATCTGATATAGCGGGTATGGAGGAGAATTTCCTATAATAATTTTATTAAAACCAATAAGATTACGGGCTTTTGTAAGGATTGTTTCCCAGCCTTCCTGAATTTCTTTGAATTTTACGGGAGAAATATCAAAGTTTTGCCAGTTGGATCTCCATAAATTGTCAACAAATATGCCGTCCATCCCCTGATCAGTTATCTTTTTCATCCTTGCCGCATAATAGTTCTGCCATGCCGGCCTGGTTGAATCCATCATATATCTTTTTGTTCCATAATTTTCTTTGTATGAATTAATCAGTTGTCCGTTATTGTCTTTCAGGATAACTTCAGGATGCTTGCTAGCCCAATCGGTAAAGGTTTTCTGGTAACTCCATACATCGGAAATGTTTAAATATTGAAGAACTTTTACATTGGGGTTAATGGCTTTAATTCTGGCTGCATAACTGTAACTGCTGTCCTTGTCGACAAACAAGTCATCTGTTTTGTTAATAATGACCATATCAAGATTTGCAAGTTCGTTAATTATCTCAGGATTCTGCTTTAACCTTTTTTCTGTAATCTGGTTCATTGCTACTCTGGGGTATTCCAGAGAATAAAAATATTTATTTGCCGGATGCGGCTTTAGGGTAGCTGTATTTTTGAATCCGCAGCCTATAGTTAGACAAAAAACAAGAATGATAAGAATAAATCCTCTATATTTCATGAATTTCACCTGCTATTTTATATTGGAACGAGTTTAAATTTCAGATCTCCTTCCTCCTCGGAAGGCTCTCCGAAATTCAGCACTCCCGCTCCGCGTACCACATTTCGATTTTACTTTAAAATCCAAAATTCATTTTGGAAGTGGTATAACAATTTTTTATATTACTGAATTCAAGTGTTAAAAATGAAAAAGCATTTTTTCATTTTTGTAAACTCTTTTTAGTTTAATAAATAAAGAATAAATTCAGGAATAAGCCATATATATATAAATGCTTGACCAACTAACTTATATTTATTGTTTTCCTGTATCTGTTAAAATATTTTCATATTAATGTGAATTGATTTTAGGGGTTATAAAATATGAATGAAGAGTTATCTAAAGTTTTAGAAAAAAAAGACGTCAATTTTCCTTTTTTAGACAGGCCTGTAAAAATATATAAGCTTAAAAATGGCCATACGATAGTAATTGCTCCAAAAGACGGTGAGCTTGTTAATGTCAGTACATGGGTTAAAACAGGTTCAATAAATGAAGATGACCAGATAACAGGAATATCACATTTTCTGGAACATCTTATGTTTAAGGGTACTCCGAAACATCCGGCAGGAGAGTTTGACAGAACTCTTGAAGCAAGGGGCGCTATTGTAAATGCGGCTACATGGAAAGATTACACTTTTTTTTATGTAACTCTTCCGAAAGGTGAAAATAATAAGTATTTTAAAGAGGCACTGGAACTTCATGCCGATATGATGCTGAATGCAATTTTCCCGGAAGATGAAATAGGTCCTGTTTTTGATTTTAATAATCCTGATGTTAGAGAAAAAAGAGAAAGATACGTTGTTATTGAAGAAATAAGAATGCGGGATGACCAGCCATGGACTAAAACATACGACGAGCTGAACAATCTCATGTATGTGGATCATCCTTACAAGCGGGACGTTATTGGTACCGGAGAAGTAATATCTTCAGTTCCAAGACAGACAATCTATGATTATTACAAAAAATGGTACACTCCTGAAAATATGACTACAATAATAGTCGGAGATATTGATCCTGAAGAAATAATAGACAGTATAAGAAAGGGATTTGCCTTTAAAGAAAAGTATACCTCTGTTAAAGTAGAATATCCGCAGGAATCAGAACAAACTCAGCCAAGATACATAGAAAGAACAGGGAATTATACAACCGGATTTTTAATGTTTGGATTTCATGGACCCAAAGCTGTTAGCCTTAAAGATTCTATTTCGCTGGATGTATTAAGTATTATTCTGGGTGAGGGCACAAGTTCAAGGCTGTACCAAAATTTGATTGAAAAGCCTGACAAACCTGTTTTTAACGTGATAGGAACAGCACAGTACCAGTTTAAGGACGGAAATGTATTTTTTATACAGGCTAATTTCAGACCAGATCAAAAAGACATGGCTAAAGAACTTTTGAGAAACGAATTAAGAGATATCGTCGATTTTCCTGTTTCTGAAGAGGAACTGGGTAAAGCTAAAAAGCGTTTAAAATCAAATTTTGCGCAGGAATCAGAAACTGTTTCGGAAATAGGTGAATCAATCGGCCATTATATGACTGTTTGTGGTGATATATCCTGTTATACCGACTATCTCAAGGTATTAGATACTTTAACCATAAATGATATATTACAGGCAGCAAAACAATATCTTGATCTTAATAAGGTAAGTATTTCTATTTTACTGCCGGAAGATTAGTTATAAAAACGTAAAAACTGTATAAATTACATATAAGCGAGGAAAATATAATGAATTCTTTTGATATATCTACTTTAAGTAACGGCATTAAGGTCATTACAAGAAAAAATAAGAATACACCACGTATTGCGGTTAATTTATTTATTAACTCAGGAATCAAATGTGAATCAAAAGCTGGAGAAGCAAGCCTTGCCGGTAGATTGCTGCTTCAGGGGACAGATACCAGAAGCGCAGAAGAAATTGCAAGAGAGCTTGACAATAATGCAATTGAAATCAGCGTTGATACAAAACAGGATTACACAAAAGTCAGAGCATTGTTCCTAAATGAGGATTTTGACAGAACTCTCGATATTTTTACGGATATAGTAAGAAATTCTACTTTTGAAAAAGCTGAAAAAGAAGCATTTAAGTTAAAAGGAGAAATTGATATGGATCTTGACTCTCCAAAAACAAAAGCTTTTGATAATCTTGTTAAAAATATTTATCCTGATCATACTTACGGCAATACACATACGAAAATTCTGGAAGATCTTCCGCAAATAAACAGGAATATGTTAAAAGATTATTACTATACTTCGCTCGTACCTGAATCCATGACATTTGCGGTGGTAGGTGATATTGACAGGGAAAGTGTAATAAGTGCATTAGAGTCAAAATTTGGCAATATTAAGAGAGATTCCAGCAAATGTATAATTAAAACACCTGCTGAAATTGACAGAAATAAAACTGTAACAATAGCAAGAGCGGATGCCGCTCAGGCACAGATAGTTCAGGGATGGATAGTTCCAAATATAGCCAGTGAAGACTTTGCTCCTCTTGCAATATTTAATACTATTCTTGGATCAAGTGGCCTGAGCTCAAGGCTTTTTGTAGAACTAAGAGATAAACAGGGACTTGCATATCACGTTAGAAGCACTTTTGAAACCTTTAAATATTCAGGAACGTTCTCTGTTTATATTGGCACAGCTCCTGTAAACATTAAAACCGCTCTGGATGGTTTTAATGTAGAGATTAAGAAGCTTCAGGATGAATTGGTTTCAAACAGGGAACTTGAAAATGCAAAGAGTAATTATCTTGGGAAACGTGCTTTTTACCATGAAACCAATGCATGGCAGTCTCATTATCTTGGATATTACGACATTATGGGACTGGGTGCTGAATACGATAATATTATTCCTGAAAAAATCAAAAAAGTAGACGAAAAATCAGTAAGAGAAGTTGCCAATAAATATTTATCAAAAAATTCTGTTATATCTATTCTTGCTCCTGATGAATATTTAAAATAATTTTTTGTTTTTTCTTGTTACACAGGGACGATCATTGAAAAGGTGAAAGGCAGATGTTGCGACAATGAGTGTGACGGCGTGAGTATAAGCGAACCACAGTGGAAGCGACAAGCTTTCGATTTGGCTCGCATAACTCTTCCCAATTTTGCTCATTTGGGGCAATTATGCATAATTATTGAGCTTGTTTACTATACTCTTCAAATATTGGCTTTATGACAATATTAAATTCACTTAAAATTTCCTGCATACTTTTTTGCAGGTTTGCAACAGCATTTATTTCATTATCACCCATAGCGATAAGATTAAATAAAATGCAGTTAGCCACAAAAACACTGTTTTTCTTATAAACGAATGCCGGATATTCTATGTTAAGTTTATTTTGCATAGTTACCTCCCAAAAAGAACAAAACTATACACTCCCTTTTTAATAGATTAAGTATTTAATATATCGGTAAATATCGAAATTACTTGAGAAAAAAATTTTAAAAAGATTTTTTGTATTTTCCAGATTTTAGCCAGGAGGAACATTTTAGCTATTTTTGTGTCTTAATAATATGTAAATTTTAGCAATAAAGTTTAAAATTATATAAAAAATCAACTGCGTAAATTTAACATAAATGCAATTTCAACCTGTCCACTAGTAATTTGAAATTTATTTTGTTAAAATAACAAGGCAAGGGAATGAGTTGCAAAGATAATGTGAAATCTTCCTACATGCCGATGTGGCGAAATGGTAGACGCAGTTGACTCAAAATCAACCGGGGTCACACCTGTGTCGGTTCGAATCCGACCATCGGCAATTATAAACTTAAAAACAGTATACTTACATGGGGACGTTTTGGATTTGACAGGGCGGTTGATGTAAGTAAGCTGCGAGTCGGAGCGCTGTTCTCCGTTATCAACGAGCAAACAAAAATAAACGACAACGTTTATGATATCAGCGACAGATTTGCTCCTGTAGCAATTGCTGCTTAATTAGTAGTAGTCGCCACTAAATAACTCCTTCCGGTCGGGTTATTTGGTAAATGATACCGGATGCGTTCAGTGTATGAGGTAAGCTGAACAAAGACTTTCCTCAAACCCGGGCACGGTTAAATGCTTTGTTCTGGCTCAGGTTTCCGGTTGTTAACCTTGCCAGAATGAGATAATTAACGACCTACACTCGTAGATGTTTGCGTACATACGTTTTGGACGAGAGTTCGAATCTCTCCGTCTCCACCATAAAAGCCCAGGCTGAAAATGCCGGGGCTTTTATCGTTCAAAGTTTTTTAAGTTATGAATGCCATGAAGCTGCTACAAGATTCATCAGATCCTGATTATTTCTGACATCACTTACATTGGTCATCTGTATATCGTGATTGTTTGCAAATGCGGTCATGCTTTGAATAAGTTTGTTTATATCTGAGTTGGTTAAGAATTGACCATTATCCAGCTTAATTCTTTCAATGGTATATTTAGACTGGTTTTGGATTGTTACTTTATCAGTACCGGTCTGAGAACCATAATCTATTATCAAATTATTTGAACTATCCATAAACATTGCTATATTTGTTCTAGCTATGTCAGAATTAAAATAAACCTTGTCTAAAGTGCCTGATGTATCATTAATTGTGTCCAGTCCGGAATTAGTGCCAAATGCATAAGTATCATTACCTGAACTACCCTTAAGTATATTATTTCCAGAATTACCAGTTATAACATTATTTAAACTATTTCCTGTGGCATTAATATTGCTGGAACCCAATAGAGTCAGATTTTCTAAATCACTTCCAAGAGTATAACTGATACTTGAGATAACAGTATCTAATCCCTGATTTGAACTTTCAGTTATAACATCCTTTGAACTATTGACATAATAAGTATCATTACCATCGCCACCAATCATTGTATCAGCACCAGATTTGCCATCTATAATATTGTTACCAGAGTTACCTGTTATTGTATTATTTAAGCTGTTTCCTGTTGCATTAATATTATCAGTCCCAGCCAAAATCAGATTTTCAAGATTACTTCCCAGTGAGTAAGTAATACTGGATATTACCGTATCTATACCTTCATTGGCATTTTCCGTAATTGTATCAGTATCATTAATAATGTATGTATCGGCTCCTGAGCCACCTTTTAGTGTATCAGTGCCAAATCCACCATCCAATATATTGTTGCCTGAATTACCGACAATATAGTTATTATAATTATCGCCGGTACCATTTATATCAGCAGACCCTGTCAAATATAAATTTACTGTACCATCATTGCTTAACTCAAAAGATTTATCAGATCTTGCTTCATTAGTATCCACAAATGCATTTTCATTTGCAGAAGTATCTGAATTATTAGTAGAATGCCAGAAATTTTCTACAATATCTATAAGATCAGAATTATTTCTTATATCATCGATACTTGTTATTTGAATACCTTTTTCTTCCTGGTACAAAGCAAACTTTTGAATAATTTCATCAATATCTGTGTCTGTCAGATAACTGCCGTCAGCAAGTTCAAATCTTTCAACCGCACGCTGGCTACTCTGCTGGTTTTGTATGACGACCTGATTATTATCTCCATTATCGTAACTTATAACCAAATCATTATTATTCATAAACACTGAAATTTTTTCTTTGGATATTGATTCATCAAATTTTACAGTGTCATTACCGCCATCATCCCTGATAATTAATTTGCTAAAACTTTCTGTGACATTGTATACAGTATTATCAGAGTTGCCTTCAACAAAAGTATCAGGTACTTTAGTAAGGTCGATTGAAACTTTTTCATTATCCTGAAGGATTCCATCTGCATTAAGATCAAATCCATCGGTCAAACCGTCATTGTTGACATCTATAATATTATCTTTTGTGCCATTTTTATTAATATCTGCCGATTCAGCAAATATTAATGTACCGAGATATTCATTCCATTGGCTTGCTGAATAGCCATGCCCTGCCTGATATCTTGATGCCAGTGAACCGCTATTTGACTCTATATCAATCTTCATAGCTTCTTGAGATGTTTTTATCCAATTGGCAAAAGCATTAATTTTCATATCATCAGAACAATTTTTATCGTTTAAAACAGCATAAGCTATTCTTACGCATAATTCAGCTTTTTCATAAACAGTTCTTACCGAATCATTATCAGGATTGTAATTGTAGTTAATACCTGTTCTATCATTAAAATTAAATGATGCACCAGTCATGGTACTTTTTACAGAAGCACTGTAACTGGAATTTAAATTTAACATTTTAATAAATGCTTCTGCAAGTTTTTGGGGATCAGAACTTTGGAGGAAAGCGAACGGAGCAGCCATTATAATCCCTGGGCTATTAACCAGTACCTGATCAATATCTTCATATCCGGTTTGTGCAGAAGCAATAGGAACTTGCGCTAAAATTCCCTTATCATCAACTTTTATAATATTTGTAATTACACTGCCTGAACTAAATGTAAATTGCCTGTCATTAAATGTAACTACTGTAACAATTCCACTTGACGTACTTTCATTACTAAGCGTTATTCCCAGATTTGACAGGTCATTTACTTTAACACCATCTAACTTAAATGAATAATTTTTTGAATTTTTGTAAATAACCTCAGCTGTACCTGCTTCTGTTTCAGCCGTCAATGTAAAACTTCTTATTGTGGTTGCATAGTCTCCTGCAATTGATGATGCCAATTCGGCGACAAGACTGATATCTTTATTTTCCAGTAATTTATAGATACCTGATGATCCACCGCTTGCACCCTGAAAATCAAAAGCCCGGGCATTGTTAAAAATGAAATGAGGGTCTCCCCATCCTTTAAATTGACCACTTGTTGTAAACAAGTCCTTAATTTGGTCACTTGTTATAATTGTTCCATCTGAAAATTCAAATGATTCAATTTTATAGCTATCGTTTAAAAACCAGTTATCTATTGTTGTCTGGCTAGTTCCTTTTAAAGATTTAATTATAAGGTTGTTGCCGTCTTTTATAAGAGTATAATCTGTTTTTACAAGGCTATCTCCAAATACAAGTTTATCTATGCCTGATGAATCAATAATTGTATCTTTACCGCCATTGTTATTAATTCTGTAGGTATCATTTCCAGATCCGCCATTCATATAATCATTGCCAGTTCCACCGGAAATGTCATCATTACCATCCATACCCCAGATAAAATTATCTGAATCATCACCTGTCAATGTATTGTTATTGTTATCACCAATAATGGTATGTTCAGCAATTTGTTTAATTTGATCTCGTGACAGATATGTAACATTATCGGATAATATAATCTCCTGAATGTAATTATTAGTAGAAGCAAAGTGATTCTCTACAGTTATCTTATCATTTGTGTCTATATTAATTAATTCAAGATTATTACCTGACTTTATAATGGCAAGATTATCCAAATTCACGTTAGCATCAGCATCAAACTTAATAACATCATACCCTGATGATGCTTTAATTATGTCCTGTCCCCAATTTGAAGAAAATATAAACGTGTCATTATCTTGCCCGCCATCCAGAGTATCATTGCCGGCTCCACCTGTTAAAGTATCATCGCCAAATCCTCCAATCAGCACATTATTACCTGAATTTCCAGTAATGATATTATCAAAATCGTTTCCACTACCGTCTATATTAGCAGACTCAGCCAAGGTAAGATTTTCAATATTATCATCTAATACATATGAAATAGATGATATTACGTTGTCAATACCTTCATTATATTTTTCTACAATTGTATCACTGATATCATCCACATAATAAGTATCATCACCACCGCCACCAAGCATTGTGTCGGCTCCGGAATCCCCATTTAGCACATTATTGCCTGAATTTCCCATAATTATATTATCAAGGTTATTTCCACTGCCGTTTATGTTATCTGAACCGACTAATGTGAGATTTTCAACATTATTATCCAGTATATACGCAATAGATGCTAATATTTTGTCGATACCTTCATTATCTTCTTCTATAACCGTATCATTGATATCATCCACATAATAAGTATCATTGCCTTTTCCACCAAGCATTGTATCGGCTCCGGTTTTTCCATCCAGCACATTATTACCTGAATTCCCCATAATTATATTATCAAGTTCATTTCCATTGCCGTATATATTATCGGAGCCGTCTAAGGTAAGATTTTCAATATTATCATCAAGTACATATGAAACGGAAGTTATTACTTCATCAATACCTTCACTTTCTTCTTCTATAACCGTATCGTTGATATCATCTACATAATAAATATCGTTGCCTTCTCCACCAACCATTGTATCGGCTCCAGCATCTCCATCTATTGTGTCGTTACCTTTGAAAGTTCTTATATATTCATTGTTAGAAGTCGCAGAAATATAGTCATCATCGTCTGTTCCGTCCAAGTATGTCATTTAACCTCTTCCTTTTCTTTTTCTTGCTGCTAAAATTCCTAAAAAGCTAAAAGCCCCTAATATCAAAGTAGACGGCTCCGGATTTGGGTTTGCCATTAATTCAACACTCAATTGTGGAGCATATGTATTGGGTAAGGCACTAACTATTGCAAACTTGCTTTGGGAACCATCCTGGGATATTACTTCCAGGATATCTCCTCTGCTTTCTTTTGAATCAAATTTTATATAATTTGTACCTTGCTGCTCAATAGCAAATGATATAATGCCATCGCTAAAAGCTGCTTTTACAATGTCAGACAACTCATTATACTGTATTTGCCATTCATACCATTCACCATTTTGAATACCGTTTACCAGAAAATCATTCTGGATTTTTTCAGGCTTATTTACGTTTGTAAATGCAGCATAATCACTTAAATTAACATCAGTTGTTCCTTGAATAAGGTAGTATCCACCTTCATGCCATGTCCCGCTATCAACAGCATACAGACTTAATGCCGGGGTATCTGTGCCTTTACTGGATTGTACATGCATTCTAAGTGTAATGCTTTGTACGGATTCATCTTTTATATCAGATATATCAAATTTTAGATAAGGCGTAGAATAATAGTCGCTTGAATAATTGTAGGAAGTTAGCGGATTAACACTATTAATAGCATATTCGCCAGAAAAAGTTACATCATCAGTAGGAGTATAAAGCATAGAAGCCCTTGATACTCCTGTTCCCATACAAAAGATGAGCGTTAAAAGAAATATTATTATTTGTTTTCTCATTCCAATTCCATCATATATGTTAGTAGTTTTTATATTATAAAGCATGTTTTTAAAATTTCAATATATATGTGATAAATGGTTTTAATATTTTTTAATATATAACCTTGAAAAAATTAACAATTATACATCAGTTCCAACGCAGGGTTGTGTTTTAGACATACTAGGAATGCGTTTACTATAGACTATTTGAGTTATAACTGAATTTATAAAGTAGTTGCCAAATAGGGTTGAAAAATTGTGATTTCCGTATCTTCATTAATTAACTATAAATTATCGTAAGCCCTTTTAATTTCCTGAATATCTTGCCACATAAGCCATTTAGGGCTACCTTTTTCTCTCGAATCATTTCTTAAAAGATATGAAGGATGAAAAATTGGCATCATTTTAGAATTATTAGGTCCATCAAACCACTGTCCCCTGATTTTGGTAATACCAGAAGTTGTATTTAACATCGATTTTACTGCAATATTACCACAAAGCAGTATTATACGAGGCTTTAATATGTCAAGCTGCGCATCGAGATATTCTCTACATGCTTCTTTTTCTTCCGGCAGAGGATCTCTATTATCCGGCGGACGGCATTTTATAGTATTGCAAATATAAATATTCTCTTCACGTCTAAATCCCTGAGAAGCCAGAATTTTATCCAAAAGCTTTCCTGCTTTGCCCACAAACGGTATACCACTCTGATCTTCATAATACCCCGGTGCTTCACCAATTAACATGAGCTTTGAATTTGGAACACCACCTGAAAAAACCAGATTTGTCCGCGTCCTGCCAAGTTCGCATTTTCGGCAATTTTGACAGGAATTTTTAATTTCTTCCAGTAATAAAGCTTGCTCTGACATTTCTCACTGCTAAAAGCCTGCCCTAAAGACTTTCCTTCTTTTTGAACTTATTAAAATCAAATATTTTCTTATAAAAAAATCGGAGAGGGTGGGATTCGAACCCACGGTGCAGCTTTTGACCACACAACTTCTTAGCAGGAAGCCGCCTTCGACCGACTCGGCCACCTCTCCATAACTCAATGCATTTTAGTCTAACACAATTTTTAACTATTATTCAAGTAGGTATTTTAAAATTTAAAAAATTCGTGCAAATATTTTGTATTATTGATAAAATAATTTTCGCTAAGATAACTTTTATATGTAGAGGTGATTTATGAACAAAACTGTAGTATTTGGAATTTTACTCAGCAAAAGAACAGATTCTGCCCCAAAATTTCAGGAAATAATCACAAAACATGGCTGCATAATCAACACACGTATTGGCCTTCATCATGCCTCAAAAAGTTCATGCCCTTTAGGCGGCGTAATTTTACTTGACTTAATCGGAGAAGATCAGGAAATACAAGCTCTTGAAAATGATCTTAAAACTTTGCCAGAAATACAAATCCAAAAAATGGGATTTACTCACGAATAAATATTAAATAAATCAGTTGTAATTGCAGATAAGCGAGCAGCAAATATGACTGTCCGCTTATTTTTTATACAGGAATTTTTATTTCTTTTGCGTAACTCCTGTTCGTATAAGGATTTAAGTTCAGAGGGTTAAAATTCAGCTTGTCTGAAAAATCCTAACCGGCTTTTTCAAATTTCATAAAGTTTAAAGCTATAGTTCCCAGCAGCGGTACAGATGCTATACAGGTTAGAATATTTATAATTCCAAATTTTGCCGCAAGATACCCGATAGGAGTTAAGGCCAGTCCCGCAATTCCCCAGCAAAAGCCACCTATTATTCCTGAAACAGTTCCCATATTTTCAGGAGCAGCTTTTTGTGCAATTACAATATTTACTGAAGTTGAAAATGTTAATAAAAATCCTGCCAGAACAAATAAAATAAATGATAAAACAGGAAATTTATTCAGGAAATAAAGTGTTCCAAGCAGGCATGGTATTCCTGGTAAAAGTGAAACAAACAGGATACTTTTTTCACCTACATAATTATTTAACTTTCCCCCAATATACGAGGCTATTCCACCGAATAAAGAAAATAAAGCGATTAAAACTCCTATAGTCAAGGTGGAGTAATTATGGTCTTTCCACAAAAAAGGCATAAATATACAAAACGACATTACACATAAAGCTCTGATCGTTGATATGAATGCTAGTATAAACAAGTTTCTTTTAAAACCTCGTATTGTAGAAATTAAATCTGAAAAACTTGGAGATTCAAACTTTACAGGTACTTTTGGCAAATTCTTGTACATAAGGCCAAAAATAATTAAACCGGGCACAACAGCAAATATTGTTGCTTTTAGGCCAAAACCCGAAACAAGACAGGATGAGAAAAAAGGTCCTATTGCATATCCGATAGTTCCGCTGGCTATGAATATTCCCATTAAATTATTTATGTCTTTGCCGCTAAAGTGTGCTGCCAGTGCTGTTGCCTGCGGATGATAGAGGCCAACCCCCATATTGCCGAGAAAAATTAATAATGCAAGTACATAGACATTATTTGTATAACCGATAAAACTTATAAAGAAAGTCGCTAACAGCATTCCTGCAAATATAAAAAATCTTCTTGAAAACATATCGGAAAAATAACCGAAAAGAGGTTGCAAAATTGCAGAAGAAAGACTTGAAATACTTAATAACAATCCGACAATACCGAGAGAAATATTTAATTTAGCAGCAACAAGCGGCATTAATGGAGTAATAAATCCTCCATAAACGTCATTTATCATATGACCTAACGATAGTAACGTTACAGCCTTTTTATCTGACTCAATATTCACAGTATTCAAGACTTGTAACTCTTTAGGACAGCTTTTCTCATAACATCAACAGGAGCCTCTTTCCCTGTCCAGATCTCGAAAGCTTTAGCCCCTTGCTGCACCAGCATTTCCGCACCGCTTATCGTAAACAATCCTCTGGATTTTGCGTAACGTAAAAGAATAGTTTCCTGCGGTTTATAAATTAAATCATATACAATTGCGTTTTCCGAGATACTTTCAATAGAACGCTTGGTAATAGGAGAAACAATCTGATTAACACCTTCCATTCCAATAGGCGTAGTATTTATAACTATTGAAGCTGAAGAAAAATCGGCAAATTCGCTAAATTGCTGTACATTAATTACCGTACCGGGGAAATTAATAATTAACACATCTCTAAGCTGAAAAGCTTTTTCCTGATTTCTGGCATAAAAAGTAATTTCAGAAATTCCAAGCTGAATAAGAGCAACAGCAACTGCCCTTGCTGCTCCTCCTGCTCCAAGCACAGCAGCTTTACCTTTCATAAGTGACAATTTAAATTCATTTGGTATAGCACTGACAAATCCATGTATATCTGTATTATACCCGCTTAAATCTTTATTCTCCCTGATTAAAACAGTATTAACAGCACCGGCAAGATTTGCAGCATCGTCAACATCATTTAAAAGAGGTGTTATCCATACTTTCAATGGAATCGTAACATTAAATCCGGTAAAATTATTTACTTTCAGATATTTAATCCTGCTTATAATATCTTCAGGTTGAGTTTCAAGGGTCTGGTAATCAGCTGACATTCCGTAATAATCAAACGCTGCCTTATGCATTACAGGCGAAAGAGAATGACCAATAGGATAGCCTATTATTCCCAGTTTAATCATGTGCCAGAACCTTCTTCGAGTGGACGTTCATATTTACATTCCTTTGAAGAACATGCGATTTTATTACCTTTTTTAAGGAATTTTTTTACAAGCATGGAACCGCATTCAGGACATTTTTCTCCATTAGGTTCATTCCAGAGGGCAAAATTACAGTTAGGATATTTATTGCAGCCATAGAAAATTTTGCCGTATCTGGATTTTTTCTGAATAATTTCTCCGTCACAATTTTCCTGCGGACATTTGACGCCTGTTTTCTTCTCAAAACGTTTTTTTGCTTTGCAGTCTTCGTTTGTACATGCCAGATAATCCCCATAAGGACCGTATCTTATAACCATAGGAGAATTGCATTTTTCACAAATTTCTTCTGAGGGTCTGTCTTCAGGGACAGGTTTCTGGTCTTTTGTTAACGGCATTGAAGTTTTACATTCAGGATATCCGCTGCAGCCAAGGAATTGCGATCCAAACCTGCTTGTCTTTAAAGCCATAGGCTTGCCACAATTAGGACATACGTGCTCGGTTAAAATCTGTACTTTTTCCATGTCATTTTTGGCCTTTTTAAGTACATCAACAAATGGAGTGTAAAATTCACCGATTACATCCTGCCAGACAACTGAATTTTCTGCTATATCATCTAATTTTGTTTCCATTTCAGCAGTAAAATGCACATCAACAATATTAGTAAAATGTTTTATAAGCATCTCATTGACTGTTTTGCCCAGAGCTGTCGGAACAAGGCTCTTTTCTTCCTTTATAACATATCCTCTTTCCTGAATAGTTGCAATAGTTGGCGCATAAGTACTTGGTCTGCCTACACCAAGTTCTTCAAGTGCCTTCACAAGAGTTGCTTCTGAATACCTTGGAGGCGGCTGGGTAAAGTGCTGTTTTGGATCAATTTTTCTTAATTTCAAAACATCACCTTTCACCAGATCAGGAATAGACTTCGCTTTTTCTGTTTCTTCATTGTCATCATAAACAATCAGGAATCCGTCAAAAGTAATTTTGCTGCTGCTGGCTCTGAAAGTATAGTTTTCAGCGGTAATTTCGGCAGATGTTGTTTTAACGCTTGCGCTTTCCATCTGGCTTGCAATAAATCTGTCCCATATAAGCTTGTAAAGTCTGTACTGCTCATTTGAAAGATATTGTTTTACAGACTCCGGAGTTTTATCAATATAGGTTGGCCTTACTGCTTCATGTGCATCCTGAGTGTTTTTACCTTTTTTACTGTAAATTCTGGGACTGTCAGGATAGTAATTCTTTCCGTAATGATTTACGATAAACTCTTTGGCCGCATCTCTTGCTTCTTCCGCAATACGGGTACTGTCTGTTCTCATATAGGTAATAAGACCAACAGGCCCGCTGGCACCTAGTTCTATACCTTCGTAGAGCTTCTGTGCAACCTGCATGGTTTTTTTAACGCTATAACCAAGCCTCGTACTGGCTTCCCTTTGAAGTGTGCTGGTTATAAAAGGAGCCTGAGGTTTCCTTTTTGTCTCTTTAACAGAAATCTTTGAAACTTTAAACTCAACATTATCCTTAGTCAAAGTATCAACAATCTTTTGAGCTTCCTGCTCATTATTAATTTCTATTTTTTCATTATTATACTTGGTTAATTCAGCAATAAACGGTACTGAGGACTTTGCCTTTGCAAGTTCTGCGTCAATAGTCCAGTATTCTTTTGTTATAAATTCTTCTATTTCACGCTCACGGTCACAGATTACCCTGACCGCAACGCTCTGGACACGTCCGGCAGAAAGTCCCTTTCCGACTTTTTCCCATAAAATGGGACTGATTTTGTATCCTACAAGCCTGTCAAGTATTCTTCTTGCCTGCTGAGCATTTACCCTGTTCATGTCAATTTTGCGAGGATGTTTAACAGCTTCCTGTATTGCAGTTTTTGTAATTTCGTTAAATTCAATCCTGCGAACCTTATCTGCCGGCATATTTAATATTGATGCGATATGCCATGCTATAGCTTCTCCTTCACGGTCAGGGTCAGGTGCCAGATATATATTGTCTGCTTCCTGTGCGGCTTTGCATAATTCATCAACAACTTTTTGTTTGCCCTGCATTATTTCATAATCAGGCTCATAATTTTTCTTAACATCAACACCCAGCTTTTTCTGTGGCAAATCTCTAACATGCCCCACTGATGCTTTTATTTCAAAGGAATTTCCCAGAATCTTTTTTATAGTTTTAGCCTTAGCAGGAGACTCAACTATAACAAGGGATTTTTCTTCCTTATTTTTTAAATCTTCTTTTCTTTCTTTAACTTTTGTACTTGCTTTAGCCATTTTTCCAACCATTATACTATTTTAATATATTTTTGTCCCGGTATTTGCTTAATTATGCCTTTAATTTCTAACGTAGTTAATGTTACCATTAAATCGTCAATATTAAACCCTGATTCATTTAAAATTTCATCAAAAGTTTTTGTCTCTAATTTTAAAATTTCGTATATTTTCTCTTCATTGTCAAGCAAATCTATTTTTGAATTTTTTTGTTTCTCCTCAAAATCCGCTGAAGGCTGCCAGTTCATATATTCAAAAATATCATTAACATCTGTAACAACCCCGGCTCCTTCTTTTATTAATTTATGGATACCCTGAGTGTTAGGATTCGTAATTTGTCCTGGAATACACATCAATTCCCTGTTTTGTTCCAGACATAATCGTGCCGTAATTAATGCTCCACTTCTAAGACCCGCTTCTGCAATTAATGTTCCCTTTGAAAGTCCGCTTATTATCCTGTTTCGATGTGGAAATTTCCACGTATCAGGTCTTTCAGTAGGGTAGTATTCAGAGATCACAGCCCCGTTACCTTCAGAAATTTTTTTAAAAAGATCCTTGTTCCTGGCAGGGTAAATATAATCAAATCCTCCGCCAAGAACTGCTATTGTCTTTAAATTACTGCTTATTGCAGCTTTATGAGCGCAGGTATCTATACCAAGTGCCATACCGCTCACTATTACTATATCTGTACCGGTAAGTTTATTAATTAAATTTGTCAGTATACCGCAGATACCATGACTTGATTTTCTACTACCTACAACTGCAAGTGTTTTATCAAGATTACAGTTTTCAAGATCACCTTTCATGTATAAAACAGCCGGTGGAGAATAAATCTGCTTTAACAAATAAGGATAATCCTTATTTTCCAGCGTCAATACCCGTATATCTCTTTTGATAATTTCTTCCATGACCTGATCCGGGTTAACATTTTTTCTTGTATTTAAAAATCTTTCAATGGTCTTGTACTGCAATCCTTCAATTTCAAGAAGATCTGCGCTGGCAGCAAACCATGCCTCTTTTATGGAAGAAAAATGATTCCATACTTTGTTTAAAAACGCACTACCAATAAAATCCAGACTTGAAAAAGCTACCCAGTATTTAAGATTGTCCATTAAGTTTTTTATCCTGAAAAACAAGCAAACAATTTACATAAATATAAATTTACCATACTATCTATTATAAAGATAACTTTTTACGAAAACTTTTTTGCAATGGTATAGTTATTGTTGCAAAATATAAGTAACTACTCAGGTGGTTAACAAAAGTTAACGGGAGATAGAGATTATTTCATCGAAAATATTTTTAATTACAAAAGCAATAATGTTTTGGCAATGAGTACCTTCTAGTAAATTTATTCAGTCTAAATCGATATTCTTCGCAAAATTTTCATTCCAGTAAATAGGATTTGAGTAATCAGGAGAGAGAAATAACTTGCCTGCATTCTTTTTCGGCAAAAGAACCATACTTATATAATCAAAATAAACAACTTTCCATTTTTTAAGTTTTTCAATTTTCTCTTGCGTTAACGGTGATTTTGGCAGAATAATTATGTCTGTATGATATTTATCAATAAACTGCTTCCAGTTTACTGCATTACTCTGATATTTTTTATATAAACCCCAGTTTGTATCTGGACTTCCTGAAAAATCAGCCGCCATGTCAAACAAATCACCCTGATAAACTTCTTCGTATCTTCCGTCAATAGAAACAAGACATTGGGGATAAAGCTTCCACAATGCGTAACTTCCCCATCTGTATGGAATAGAAAGATTTCCTGACAGGTTATTTTGTTTTATGAATTCAAGTGAACCAACCGGATAAAAATCAGGAGAAGCATACAACTTTGTTGAAAACAGATGTGTTGTAATTATAAAAAATATTATTAAAAATATTGCAATAAAATTATTTGTTTTTACTGCTATATTTAATATTTTATCTCTTGCTTCTTGATTTATTATCTTGCCAGCCACTTTGAACAAGCTGATATATTGAGAATACAAAAAGCTAAATGCTGTTAAAACAAAAAATACTATATGCCGCTGGTGTGTCAAACCTAGATATAAAGTTATCACTACTAATATAACTTTAGTCCAGTCTATTTTAGTCCTGTTTATTAGTAATTTTATTGCAGTAAACAAAGTTAAAATAGCAATAATCTCGAACCCGAAAAACATATGCAAGTTAATGCCGAAAAAATTAATAATTGGACCAGCCGGAGTAAAGTGCTGCCACTCGAAAATATGCGGTCTTTGCATTGAAACAGCTTCTATCATGTAATTCCAGAACTTTACCCCGTATGGATTTATTAACGTTACTGGCAGTGTAAGTGCTAATGCAGCGATATATCTAACAGGATTCTTTTTGTTTAATGATTCTCCAAGTGTATAAACTAAAATTAATCCAATCCCGGTCAGAAATCCTCCATGCACATTTGCCCAGATCAGCATTGTTACTGGGAGTATCCATATTAACCTGTTCTCATTTCTTTTTATTCTTTCCAGTATATAAATCCACAAAACAAAAAACGTATAAGTAAATAACTGTGACCTGACACTTGTTACAACAGACGGAAATATAGAGACTGCTAAAAGAATAAGCATTGTTGGATTTATAACTGTTTCTTTTCTATCATTTAACCTGACAATCTGGATTAAAAGCAGAAAAATAGCAAAAATAAGAGAAAATTTCAGTGCAAAAAGCCCCAAATCGCCAAAATAGTGAATTAATGAATAAAATATAACTCCAGCACCCCATTCATGGTCAATCCACAAATTTTTAGTTGGAGTATACGCAAAAATATCATGCCTTAATATGGTGCCAGTCTTAAAAAAAAATGACCCGACTGCCAGCCTTGCCCATAAATCAGCATCAGCTAATTTAACTATAAACGTTAAAATATATGTGATCATAGCTATAGGCAAGTATAAAAACAGTTTTTTCCAGCTTATAAAATTAAATTTCATTATTCCAAAAATCCCAGCTAAACTACCCTAATAACCGCACTATAACATAAGCCGGAACAGTAAGCCATGAAAAAACATTAACACTTCTTAAGACTACTGCATAACAAGAAAAAACAAATTTTCACTCGTTATGCAGTAGTCTTGTAAGTTAAATATGAATACTTTTACACTTTATCCGCAAAGTGAATAAAATTCTGTCGTTTTGAGGAATACTAAATATTTTAAAAATTCCTATACTAAATGTGAAAAATTAAAAATGAAGGATTATAAATATGATCAAAAAAATAGAAACAGACAAAAATTTATTTTATGCCGAAGTTACCGATTTTATAACAAAAGAAGATGTTGAAAGTGTTATACCTGTGGTAGAGGATATCCTTAAAGAATACAAGAAAATGAATTGTTTAATATTGCTTAATAAAGTAAAAGGATATACTCTGGGCGGTTTTCTGGCTGATTTTAACTTTTATTTAAAACGCAAGGATGCGTTTGATTATACGGCTATTGTCGGTGATAAGGAATTTGAAAAAGCAATGGCGGAACTTTTTGATAAACTCATGCCCGGCAAAGCAAAATATTTTGACATATCAGACTTGGAACAAGCCAAAGAATGGATTAGACAAAGAATTGAATAAATACAATGATTAAAAAAAAGTTTTTTAAACAATTAATAAGACTGTTGCATAACTTCAAAAAAGCAGTATTTTATGCAATCCAGTGTCAAGGCAATGCCGCTGGCATGAACGAGTTACGAAAAGCCTCCAACGAAGCAAAGCTCCGTTTCAGCTTTTCTTCACTCCCACTACCGTACTCCTCGCCACCGTCACTGCCTTTCACCTTTTCAAGGGTCGCCCCCTGCATAACAAGAAAAAACAAATTTTCTAAGTTATGCAATGGTCTTTTAATATTATTTTTTATTATTTGCTTACTTCAAATAATAAGCTGCAATCTTGTTTTTTCTCAAAATAAAAGTGTAGAAGTTAATAATAAGGCTCCTGTTGTTCTTGGAAACGAAAAGATATTTGATATAAAAGCAAGAGCAGGATCGTTTGAACCTGAATTCAGGGCAAAAATTGCTTCCGACAGAATAAAAAAACTGGCAAAAGATAAATCATTTAAAACAACTTCTATTACTGTAAAAAATTACGATCATTATACTGATATTGTCTCAGGAAACAGAATTATAACTACTGTAACTGATAATGATGCCAGAGTAGAAGGGGTGCAAAGAAAAGCACTTGCAAAAAATTATGCTGAAAAAATTAAAAACGGCATAAATAACTATAGAGAAGCAAGAAGCTTAAAGAATATTTTACTGGGGATTGTATATACATTTATTGCGACAATAGCTATTATTTTAGCTTTTAATCTGTTCAGGCTTTTATTTAAAAAAATAATAAAGCTGCTTGATTCTTGGAAGGGTACAGTTATTCATCCTTTAAAAATTAAAAATTATGAACTTTTACCTATAGACCGAATTATTGATATTTTAATATGGACTATTAAAACTTTGGGAATATTTACCGAATTAGGACTGATTTACCTTTATTTTATTATAATTCTTAGCTTTTTTCCATGGACATCTGGTTTTTCTGATACTCTTTTAAATTATTTATTCTCAGTATTCAAAAACATTGGAAGTTCAGTAATAGCATATCTTCCTAGTTTATTTTTCATAATAATACTTGCTTTAATGGCCTATTATCTGAATAAATTTATTAAGTTCATCTTTTCTGAAATTGACAGAGGCAGAATAGGATTTCCTGGCTTTTACAAAGAATGGGCATACACGACATCCAAAATTGTTCGTTTTTTGATTTTCGCTATTACATTGGCAATTATATTCCCTTATTTACCGGGAGCAGAGTCAGATGCTTTTAAAGGATTATCTATTTTCTTCGGAGTTTTAATTTCACTGGGTTCAACATCTGCGGTTGCAAATATCATTGCCGGAATAATTCTAACTTATACAAGAGCTTTTAGAATAGGTGACAGGCTAAAAATAGCTGATACAACTGGTGATATTATTGAAAAAACTTTACTTGTAACACGTATTAGAACAATAAAATATGAAATTATTTCAATTCCAAACTCCGTTGTACTTGGAAGTCATATCGTAAACTATAGTTTGTCTGCTGAAAATCCGGGACTCATACTTCATACTACTGTTTCTATTGGTTACAACACACCTTGGAGAAAAGTGCATGAATTACTGATTAATGCAGCTTATGCTACTCAAAATATCCTTTCTGAGCCTGCTCCATTCGTATTACAAACAAAATTAAACGATTTTTATGTAACTTATCAAATCAATGCCTATACCAATAAGCCTTCAATCATGCAAACTACCTATTCTGAACTACACAAAAACATTCAGGATAAATTTAATGAAGCAGGTATAGAAATTATGTCACCTCATTTTTCAGCACTTAGAGACGGAAATAATATAGCAATACCTCAGGATTATATTCCAGAAAACTATATTCCTGACTCGTTTAGAATTAAAGAAAATGATAAATAGACTTGAAAGATTTACAAATGAATGTTATTGAACAAATATTTTCTAATGAACTTTTTATAAAAATTACTGTGGCGATTATTGGTATTTTATTCATCAATTTTCTTATAGGCATTTTCAAAAGATATGCCTCTAGACATATTATAGATTCTGAGCAGAGTTATCATATACGTAAATTAATTACGCTTGCAGGATATTTTATAATTGTAATTTTCTTGTTAATAGTTTTTTATCAAAGGCTCAGAGGCTTAACAATAGCTTTTGGTGTAATAGGAGCCGGTATTGCTTTTTCTTTACAGGAAGTTATAGGCAGTATTGCAGGATGGCTTGCAATAAACTCAAAAAATTTTTATAAAATTGGTGACAGGGTTCAACTTGGAGACATCAAGGGAGATGTAATTGATATTAGTATATTACGAACCACCATAATGGAACTTGGCGAATGGGTTGAAGCTGATCTTTATACAGGTAGAATAGTTCAAATAAGTAACAGTTTTGTTTTCAAATCCCCGGTTTACAATTATTCAGGTGATTTTCCTTTTATCTGGGATAAAATCATTATTCCTGTTCAGTATGGATGTAATTACAAGCTAGCAAGAGAAATAATTGATAAAGTTGTATGCGAGGTAGTTGGCGAATATATTAATGAAGCAAATACAGCCTGGGAAAATATGTTAAGAAAATATCTTGTTGAAAGAGCAAGAATTGAGCCGATGATTACAATAATCGCAAATGATAATTGGGTAGAATTTACTGCAAGATACATAATAGACTACAAAAAACGTGTTGTTACAAAAGATCTGCTCTTTACAAGAATTTTAGAAGAATTTGACAAGGTTGACAGTCAAGTCAAAATTTCTTCAACTACAATCCAATTAGTACAAGCGCCTCCACTAGATATAAGACTATTTAAAAACAAATAGGCATTTAAAAAGGTATTAAGAATCTATCCGACAAAAAATTTTTAAGAAATTTATTGATTAATATAATACAGTTACAGACTGGCTAACAAGGAATATGTCATCCTGAACCGTGTTGAGTTAACAATAATTTAAGTCTAAGGACAGCGGAAAAAATTCTTCGGCGACGCGAAGGCGGCGGCTATTTTTGTAGGCTGCTTCTTGTCTATCAAGATTTCACAAGTAACAATGCCACTAGCATGAATGAGTTATGCGGACACTCATTGCTCCCGCTGTAGCACTTCTCGTCACCGTTACTGCCTTACCTTTTCAATGGTCAATCTCTGCATCATCAATAGCTGCCAAATCTACCGGTAAACTGAAGTAAAAAGTACTGCCTTCTCCCAAATTGCTTTCAGCCCAAATTTTGCCGCTATGTTTTTCAACAATTTGCTTGGAAAGATAAAGTCCTAGCCCCGTACCTACCTTTCGGAATTTTTTTGCTTTAGAAAAAAATCTGTCAAAGATTTTTTCCAGTTCCGCCTCTGCGATTCCCTTACCTGTATCTTTAATGCTAATTATTACTTCGTTATCGTTATTTTCGGCATTAACGCTTATAGAGCCTCCTTTGGGCGTGTAAGTAATTGAATTGCTTATTAAATTCCTTAAAACACGCTTAATTTCGTTTTTATCAATATTCAAATATGGAATTTCCTTTGAAACATTGTTTGTTAAAGACTGATTATTTTTTCTGGCAGATGGGGTTAACTCAGCTACACAGTCCTGAACGAGCTTTTTTAGTTGAACCTGTTCTTTAAAGAGTTCAATATTACCGGAATCATACTTGTACGCATCAAGCAAGCTTGTTACCATTCTGAGCAGATCTGTATTACTTTCGAGCATATTTTCCAGCGCTTCTTTTTGCTTGTCTGTCAGGTTTCCAAAAATTCCTTTAAGGAAAAACTTGAGTGTAGTTCCTTCTGCAAGAATTGGAACTCGCAGATCATGCGTTAACGTAGCCATAAAATCTTCCCGCATCTGGTTCATTTCTTTAAATTCGGTTATATCTCTAAGTACAATAAGATAACTTGGTTCTCCAACCATTCCTGAAATTGGGACAGAGTTTAAACTCAGCAGTCTTTCCGTTTTATTACCCTTATTAAATATGGTTGCTTCATTAGGCAGCAGCCTCTCATTCTGGAAAATTAGCGGGCAGTTGTCAGTATTTTCCCTACAATCAACACTGCATGAACATTTTATTACATCACTTAATTTTTTCCCTGCTAAATCTTCTTCTTTTGTATCAGTCCAGACCTCAACGGTTGGGTTGGTTTTAATTATTGTACAATTTTCTGAAATAATAATAATACCGTCTATAAGAGAATTAAAAACAGCTTCCAGATATTCTTTCTGGCTTTGTAGCTCTTTCTGATATTCCTTAATTCTCATCTCCCTGTCTTTAAGAGATTCTATCATTTTGTTAATGTCTTTTCCCAGTCTTGCAACTTTATTTTTCCCTTTAATTTTGACTTTCTGGGCAAGATCACCATGCATAACGGCCATTGCAACATTTGCAATAGGATCAAGAGCACTTACCAGTTTTTTATACCTGATATAAGAGCCAATTGCAACCACAATACCAATCATCAAACTTGCAAACACACATACATTCAAAAATGTAAATTTATCCCAGATATCTATCATTTTGATCCTTTAATTGTTTTTCAACAGGCGGTTATGGCCCCTGTTACTGCAGACAGATTAAAAAATTTCTTCATTATTTATTTTATATCTAACTTCTTCTTTGTTGTCTGAAACAAGTATAAAATAATATTCCTTCAGATTAAAGATCTTATCAAATTTGAACGTATAACAATTTACTGCAGAAAAGGGGTGTTTCGGGTGAAAATTGTCTTTATCCGCAATTTTTTGCACAGAAGTCTTTTTGGGAGTAATTTTATCCTGTTCTTTTAAATCTTTTGAGAATTTATTTGCTTCAACAATATAGGCTTTACAATTTTTTGCAAAATCGGCATTATCTCCGTAAAAAGAAACTAAAAACCTTACTTCATTCCTGTTTTTCACCTTTGTAATATCGTATTTTAAAAGGTTTTTAACTGTTTTGATATCTTCATCAAGTTCGCCGGAAGAGGGTTTTGTTGTAGACTTCATTGCTACCTGAATAAATGGAGAGTATATATTTAAAATTCTGCCACTGCCATCATTTTTCCAGTTTGTTCCCAATATATTCTCTACAGAATTCCCTTTCATCTTAACTCCGTATTTTATAGCCAGATCGACACTGTTATCATCAATTTTCACTAGCGAGTAGGCTGATAATGAACTAAAAATAAAACTTAAAAGAAATAAACTGAATACTTTAATTAACTGCATAATCTGCTACCCCGTTAAAAAATTACAAATCGAATATAGCAGATAAACCTGTACAAAAAATTACCCGGTCAGGTATTGAATTTTTGTTTTGTAAGGACAGCGGAAAAAATTCTTCTGCGACGCGAAGGCGGCGGCTATAGTAAACGAACTCAATAATTATACATAAATATATGAACACAAAATCCTAACTGCCTGTTGATCACAGCCATTTAGGATTTTTTAAATTTATATTTATGTATAATTATTTCGGTCTCTCAGTATAAGAATTTTTGTAGGCTGCTTCTTGCCTATCAAGATTTCACAAGTAATAAAAAATACTTACGCATTTTTTATTACTTCCTTAATAATTTCCATATATTTTTGTAAAAGTTTTGTATAATAGGTCTGTAAATAAAAGTTATTTTTCAGGAGCCCAATATTTGTTAGCAAATTTAAAACTATATATATTGCTGGAATTCTATATATGGAAAAGATATGTTAATGCTAAAGTTAAAACAAGATGGTGCTGCAATTATCTGCCAGCATATGTAGCTAAAGCATTTACTCTTGCGGAAGTGTTAATTACACTTCTCATAATAGGAATTGTTGCTTCAATTATTATACCTGGATTAATCGCTGATACACAGGAACAAGAATTTAAAGTGGCATGGAAAAAATCTTATGCTGAGATTAATCAGGCTATTAATCTTGTAATACACGACAATGGCGGTACTTTAGCAAATATGTGTGGTACTTATAATACTGGTTGTATTGTTAATACATTTCGTCAGTACTTAAATACAACACAAATATGTCCAAGTAACGAAAATAATATATGTATGCAAACTCCTAAATTATTGTCAGGGAACAGTTTCTCAGCAGTGGACTCTAATGTAATTAATAGTTCTGCATCTTCAGTATTTAAGTTAACTAATGGTGCTCTTGTATTAATAAGATGGCATGCTGGTGATTGCGCTTTTACTTTCAATAATAATAAATGTGGCTGGATAATGGTTGATGTTAATGGATACAAAGGACCTAATGTTATCGGCAGAGACGTTTATTCAATTTCTATTCTGCCTAATAGAATACTTCCTTATGGCGCTGATGGTGCTTATAATGAAGGCGTTAATGATTGTAATCCTCAAGAGAACGGAAAGTCTTGTGCATTTATATATCTATATCAATAATTTTCAGATTACAAAATCCAAATTAACCATTTCATTTTGTAATAAACTTGTCCATTTGTATAAAATTTTATATGCTATTTTTTATATACAAAACTACAAAGTAAATCTGTGAATTTAATGTTTGTTTTTTAAATAACAAGAAAGAATTTACAAAAGTTAATCCAATTAGAAAAAATAAGAGATATAATTATAGCAGGATAGAGTTCTTAAAAGTCTTGACATGAGTGGAAGAATGTATGGAAGATATTTTAAAACATAATAATATCGTTATTGTTGATGATGAGGCAATTGTCACGTCGAGTCTTAAAACTCTTCTTTCTTTTGAAGAAAACTATACCCCCAATATATTTAACAGTCCATTTGAAGCACTGGAATATATTGAAAATAATGAAACAAATCTTGTTATTTCAGATTTTTTAATGCCTGCTATGAATGGTATAGAATTTTTGTCAAAAGTAAAAAAAATAAAACCCGGTGCCAGCCTTATACTGCTTACCGGTTATGCTGACAAAGAAAGCGCTATACAGGCTATTAACGATGTAGGAATTTACAGATATATTGAAAAACCATGGAATAACGAAGATCTTCTTTTATGTATAAGAAACGGCCTTGAGAGAAGTAATTTACTTGAAAAACTTAACAATAAAATAGAAGAACTTTCCATAGCAAAAAAGCAGCTTGAAAAATATAATACGCAACTGGAATCTATGGTAAAGAACAGAACTGAAGCCCTGATAAAATCCAGAGAAGACTTTGTTGCAACGCTAGCCCATGATCTCAGGACACCATTACTTGCAGCAATACAAACTTTACAATTTTTTCTTGACGGTTCTCTTGGAGAACTTACAGAAAAACAGCATTTGCTTCTGGAAACAATGCTGTATAGTAATCAGGATATGCTGGGACTTGTTAATGCATTGCTTGAAGTTTACAGGTACGAATCAGGAGAATTGGTTCTTTGTAAGGATTTTTTCAATTTAAAAGATTTAATCTGTCTTTGTTCTCAAGAAATACAGTCTTTACTGGATAAAAAAAACATAAATCTTATTGCATCCTATGATGAACAGCTTCAAATTTTTGCGGACAGACAGGAATTAAGGCGTGTTCTTGCCAATTTGCTGGGTAATGCGGTTAATTACACTGAATCGGGGGGGAACATTAGTATAACTGTTGACTCCAATCAGGAAAATGTAGTAATATCCGTAAAGGATACTGGAACAGGTATACCGGCAGAAGATATTCCTAATTTATTTAACAGGTTTTCACAGGGTACAAGCAAAAAACGGTCTGTAGGGACAGGGCTTGGTCTGTACCTTGCAAGGCAAATAGTTGAAGCGCACAACGGAAAAATATGGCTTGAAAGCGAACTTGGAAAAGGAAGCCGGTTTAACTTTAGTATTCCTAATACAAAAAACGTTTAAGGGGTGAATATGTCAGATAAAAAAATTCGCGTTTTACTTGTAGAAGACCATACTATGACCAGAATGGGACTTCATCTGGTTCTTGAAAAAGTTGACGATATAGAAATTGTCGGTGAAGCGGAAGACGGTGCTTCTGCAGTAGAAAAGGCATCTGCCATGTCCCCTGATGTAATACTGATGGATATTGGCTTACCTGTTATAGACGGAATTGAAGCCACAAAAAAAATAAAAGAAGCTAAAATAGGGGCAAATGTGCTTGTATTTACTTCAAGAGACAGCGAACAGGATGTATTTGCAGCATTGGGCGCAGGGGCTGATGCCTATATTATGAAAGGTGCTACCCCTGAACAATTAGTCTCTGCAATAAGAGCAGTCAATGAAGGAACGGCATGGCTTGATCCGGCTATAGCAAAGCTTGTACTTAGAAGTGTAACGAGAAAATCAGTTCAGGTAGAAGCTCAGCAGATGTCATACGGAGAGCCAAGTAAAATTGCTCTTGCAGCAGGACTTACAGAAAGAGAACTGGAAGTTTTAAAACTGATAGTTGAAGGATTAAGCAACCCTCAGATAGCAGAAAGGCTTTTTATCACAAGAGCAACAGCAAAAGCACATGTACACAGTATTTTGCAAAAACTATGCGTGGATGACAGGACTCAGGCAGCAGTGACTGCAATGAGAGAAGGTCTGGTCTAGTTTTGATGGTATGTTTATACAAAAGTTTATAAAAATAATTATCATAACGTTATGTCTGGTGTATGTTTCGGGTGTCAATAAAGTATATTGTCAGGAACCTCAGCTCCAGTATTACAATGACCCGCCGGGCAAACAGGAAATAAATCTTTTTGGCATTTACAGCAAAAAGGAAATAACCAGTGTTGGAGTAATATCTCCCGACAAATCAATTATGGCATACTCGGTTGTGTATTTTTTTCCAAATGCATATCAGTACACCAGTAAAGTTTTTATCGTAAAAAACCAGCCACAGATTAAAATAACTGATAAAATCTCAAAATCAATATTGGATGTAGGTTTTGATTCTCTCGACCGTGAAACTTTTAGAACTTTAACAATTGTTGACTGGTCAGGTGACAGTAAAAAACTTTTAATCAAAGAAAAAGTCGGTGGGTATTCAAAAGGAATCTGGACTACAAATTTATGGATTTATAATGTTGATACGGGAAAAACCCAAAAACTTGGAAATATAAAAAAAGCCGTCGTGTATTACTGGAAATCAAAACAAAAAGTTTCATTGCCTGATTTAAGATGGGATATTATCCCGTTAGGCTGGGATTTAAGCAATCCTGATATGATTATTGTTAATACTTACGGCTACAGCCATTCAGAAAAACAGTTTTTAGGGTGCTGGGGAATAGATATTACAACAGGCAATTCAGAATTGCTGTCTTTTGTTAATGAGACTGTTCCCGTGGCAAAAAACGGCTTTATTTTTAAGCCTGCGAAGTAAGATATTTTTAAAACGGTTAATAACTAATTTAGGTCTATTTTTTGCTTTTTTATTACAAAATATTAAGCAAAATATAGCAAAAAGATATAAAAAAGAGCAATTTTTTATATCTTTTTGTTTTTATATATACATAAGGGTTAAGCAAAAAACAAAAGGCTACAAAGACATAGGGTGAGAAAAAGTTACATTGATAAATTGAATGGAGGATTTATATTATGGCTAGAGTTTTAATTTCAATGCCAGAAGAATTTTTAGAAAAGATCGATAAAGTTGCAGATAATGAACAGAGATCAAGAAGTGAACTCATCAGAGAAGCTTTAAGAACTTATATACATAAATCAAGAGTTAGAGAAAATACACTGGCAAATAAAAATGCGTCAATTTTAGAAGCGCTACTAGACTAATAAAGAGGAGTTTTGAGGGGTATATATTTTAGAACAACACAAAAACTGGGGATACATAGCATTAGGCAGCGAAAGCTGCCTTCTTTTTTTGCATTGAAAGAAAAATATTAAAAACCTCTACATAACTGTTACAAATACGATTTTTTTAGTTGGCGGAAGCCTTTATTTATAAAATTGGGCAAAGTCGCATAATTTATTCAAAACAATGTTTCTCGATTATTTCTTATGATTGATGTATTCTATACTGAGAAACTGGAATGATTTTAAAAATCCTCTACTATAAAAAAATGCAAATTAGGGAATTATAGAAATGAAAATAGCTATTATATCAGATATCCACGGAAACCTTGATGCCCTCCAATCAGTTTTAAATGATGTAAAAAGGCAGGAAATAAGCAAAATTTTTATATGTGGAGACCTTGCAGTTGCAGGCCCGGAACCGGTTAAAACTGTTGATTTTATTATTGATCTTGCCAAAAAGCGGGATATAAAAATTATTCAGGGCAACACAGACGAAATGATTGTAAAATCTACAGGGAAACCGGGAGACAAGTATACTCCGCCGAATAAAATCATGGCAGAAGCTGTTAAATATGCACAAACAATACTTAGAGATGATCAAAAAGAGTTTATAGCGAAACTTCCTGAAATATACAGTGAAAAAATAGGAAATTTAAATGTTCTTCTTGTTCATGGGTCTCCAAGAAGAAATAACGAAGATATTATGCCTGACATGCCAACAGAAAGAGTCAGGGAAATGATAGAATCAACTTCTGAAGATATCATTTTTTGCGGACATACGCATTTGCCAGCTATTTATAACATAGATAATAAAACCGTTGTTAATGTTGGCAGCGTGGGAAGACCTTTTCTGGAAAAACCTCATGCATGTTGTGCAGTTCTTGATTATTCAGATTTTTCCAGTAAAAATTTCTCTATAGATCAAAGGTATATTGACTATGATTATGAGTCTGCCGCAAAAAAACTTGAAAAACTGGAGTTTGAAGGTTCAAATAAACTTGCGCAAATGCTGAGAAAAGCAACTTCCAGATACCCTGAATAATAAAGTATTATATTACTGTAACGATTAATGAGTCGAATTTATGCCAGCAATAGTTAATTCAGTTATAAAAGACAGTATAGCCAGGCAGTTGGATATAGTGCAGGGGGATGAGATCTTATTTATTAATGAGACTATGCCCAGAGACCTCATTGATTATAAATTTCTTATATGCAGTGAAGACATTTCACTGCATATAAAGCGTGTTTCAGGTGAAGAGGAAATAATTGACATTGAAAAAGATGAAGATGAAGATCTTGGCATAAATTTTGAATCAGCTGTTTTTGACAAAATTATTCCATGTAATAACAGGTGTATATTTTGTTTTGTTGACCAGCAACCCAAAGGACTCAGGAAAAGCCTTTATGTAAAGGATGATGACTGGCGGCTTTCATACTTGCAGGGTACTTATATAACTCTTACTAATCTGACAAAAAGCCAAAAAGATAGAATTGAATCTTTAAGGCCAGGTCCTCTGTATATTTCGGTACATACCACCAACCCTGAACTCAGGGCTTTTATGCTTAAAAATGAAAAAGCAAGAGATATTATGAATTTGCTTGAGTGGCTAAATGAGCTTGATATTCCGGTTCATACACAGATAGTACTTTGTCCGGGCATAAATGACGGAAAAGAACTTGACAGAACACTAAATGATCTTTTCAGGTTTAAATCAAACATTCTGTCAGTGGCGGTTGTTCCGGTCGGAATTACAAAATTCAGAAAAGACAGCACTCTTTCTAAAGTAGATAAGAATATTTCCAGAACAGTAATAACGCAGATAAACAATTTTAATAAAGATGCCGGTTATCAGTTTGTGTATCCTTCAGACGAATTTTTTATTCAGGCAGGATTTGAAATGCCAAACACTGATTTTTATGGAAATTTTGGCCAGCTTGATGATGGGGTAGGTGCTTGCAGAACTTTACTGGATGATTTTGAAAAACATAAACATCTCCTGCCGGTTTCGCTTAAAGAACCTGAAGAATATACGTTTGTAACCGGAGAAATTGCTTTTAATGCTGTATGTCAAATTGCAAAAGGGTTAAATAAAATCAATAACTTAAAAGTAGAAGTTATTCCGATAAAAAGTAAATTTTGGGGAGCCGATATAACAGTAACAGGATTAATTACAGGGCAGGATTTGCTGGATAATTTATTGCCGTTAAAATCCAGATTAAAAAATATTGTAATACCTTCTGTAATGTTAAGAAAATTTAGTCATGAATTTCTCGATGGCATTACTCTTCAAGAAATACAGGATAAACTTTCGGTAAATATACTTGTAATAGATGATTATTACAGTAATAAAGAATTTATCAAGCATATAAATATGCAATTATTAAAGTTTGAAAGACAAAATACAAAGCCAGGAAAAGCTTAAGTACATTAAATAGTGTATTATATTAATTTTTTTTAAATGATAAGATTTTTAAATCAAAAACATCTTTATTTTTGATTTTTGATGCAAAGTTATTTATTAACATTTTAACAAAGGTAAGAGTTAAATATGCACAAAAAAAGAATTATTTTGATATTATTGTGTCTTTGTATCTGCACAAATACCAGAGTATTTGCAAAAAGCACTGGAGTACAAGACTTACAGGATTTGCCGACAGCAGAACAAACAACAGTTAATACAGCAAAGGCTTTTCCAAACAACCATTGGGCTTATAAAACACTTGAGAATATAAGTCGTAAATACGGGTTACTGGTTGGAAAGCCCGGAGAAACATTTCAGGGAAATAAACCTTTAACACGAAATGAAGCAGCCGTTATTCTTGTTAATTTAACAGGAAAAATTGAACAGGATAGAACTCAAATAACTGATGCTGAAAAAGTTCAGCTGGATATTTTAAGACAGGAACTAAATCAGGAAATTGCTGCTCTGGCAGGCAGGGTAGCTACACTTGAAACATCGGTGGATACTTTAAAAGGTAACGTTTCAAAACTGGAAAAATCTGATAACTCTACATGGAAAGGTAGTTTTGGAAAGGATTTTAAAATCAATGGTGGCCTTCAGGTTAGATATAACGGCAATATAACTAAAGGGGCAGATTATACTTCTAACCCGTCGAATTTTTCCCTCCCCCTATCTGACTTGTCTGTTAGTTCAACTGTAACAGATCATGTCAAGTTTTTTGCCCAGATATTCCCTCATAGAATGGGTGGTCCTACTCCATCTTCAAGAGGATTAATAGGAGATGCTTACCTTGCAACTGATATTATCCCTCATCATACAGTATTTTTAGGACAGACAAGGGTGCCGATCGGCAGCGAAGGTACACAATCACCATATACTCTGGATACTATTGATAGAGCGCAAATCGCAAGAAATTTTGCTGATTTCAGAGATGCAGGTGTAAAAGTTGCAGGCAATTACCCATTTGCCGAGTATTATTTTGGTGCTTTTGATGGCAACAGAGATAATACAAAGGATAATAATAATCAAACCGACTATGCAGGCTGGCTACAGGTAAAACCTTTATTTAAACATCCTGCATTAGGTGAACTTGCGTTAGGCGGCGGTTACGATTACGGTAAAAATACTACTGCATACCATAATACAACGGGGTTCATGGCATCATACAAATATAAAAAATATGCAATAAAAGGTGAATGGTCAAGGATGAACGGATATCTTACCAGTCATGCTCAGGCACAGGGGTTCTATTTCCACAATTCATACTATTTAACTAAAAAACTTCAGTTAATTGCAAGATACGACCAGTTTGACCCTGCAAAAGCCATTCAAAACAATTTAATAAGAGAATATACTTTAGGATCAAACTATTACTTCTTTAGCCATAATTTAAAATTGCAGTTAGCATACGTCTACGTTAACAATCAGGCTACATCCAACAGCAATAGGCTGGAAATTATGACACAGTATAAATTCTAGAGAACTTAAGACAAAAAGGACAGGTCAAGGCGACCTGTCCTTTTTGCTTTATCAGTTAGGTTTTAAAAGTATACTGGAAACCGAAACGAAAACTGACCATTTTCGCTGTTTTTCACTTTTGAGACAACTTCTAAAATATTAATCCTAAATCTTAATTTTTTCTTTAGAAATTTAAGAATTTGCAAATTTACTGTTATAACTGTATTAGATAAATTTAATATATTTATTAAAAGGAGTAATAAAATGGCAAAGACAATCGGTATAGACCTTGGCACAACGAATTCAGTTGTTGCTGTTATGGAAGGTGGAAAACCAACAGTAATTGCCAACGCAGAAGGCAGTAGAACAACGCCTTCCATAGTTGGATTTTCAAAGACTGGTGAAAGATTGGTAGGACAGCTTGCAAAAAGACAGGCTATCTTAAATCCTGATCGTACCATAATAAGTATTAAACGACATATGGGATCAGATCATAAAGTTGACATTGATGGAAAAGGATATACTCCTCAGGAAATCAGTGCAATGATATTAAGAAAACTCGCTGATGACGCATCAAAATATCTGGGCGAAAAAGTAACTTCAGCTGTTATTACAGTTCCGGCTTACTTTAACGATAGTCAGAGACAGGCAACAAAAGATGCCGGTAAAATTGCAGGTCTTGATGTTTTAAGAATCGTTAATGAGCCCACAGCAGCTGCACTTGCTTATGGATTAGACAAAAAATCAAATGAAAAAGTTCTTGTATTCGACCTTGGCGGCGGTACATTTGATGTAAGCATTATGGAAGTTGGTGACGGTGTATTTGAAGTTCTTTCCACAAGTGGTGATACCAAACTTGGTGGTGATGACTTTGATGACAAAGTTATTAACTGGCTTGCAGATGAATTCAAAAAACAGGAAGGCATAGACCTTAGAAATGACAAACAGGCTATGCAGAGGTTAAAAGAAGCAGCAGAAAAAGCAAAATGCGAATTATCTTCTGTTATTGAAACAAACATAAATCTGCCATTTATTACGGCAGATGCAAATGGACCAAAGCATTTAGATATAACCCTTTCAAGAGCTAAATTTGAAGACCTCAGCTATGATCTGTTAGATAGATGCAGAAAACCTGTTGAACAGGCATTAAGCGATGCTAAATTATCTCCAAGCGAGATAGATGAAGTGGTTCTTGTTGGTGGGTCAACAAGAATTCCGGCTGTACAAAAGCTGGTTAAAGATATTACACACAAGGAACCTAACCAGACAGTTAACCCTGATGAAGTTGTTGCTGTTGGTGCGGCTATTCAGGCAAGTGTTCTTGCCGGTGAAATCAAGGATGTAGTATTACTTGATGTTACCCCGCTTACATTAGGTATTGAAACATTAGGCGGCGTAATGACACCGTTAGTTCCAAGAAATACAACTATTCCGGTAAGCAAGAGCCAGGTATTCTCTACCGCTGATGATAACCAGTCAGCAGTTGATATTCATATCCTTCAGGGTGAAAGGCCAATGTCCAGAGATAACAAATCCCTCGGTATGTTCAGGCTGGATGGTATCCCACCGGCACCAAGAGGACTGCCCCAGATTGAAGTTACCTTTGACATTGATGCTAACGGTATTGTTAACGTAAGTGCTAAGGATAAGGCAACCAATAAAGAACAAAAAATAGCCATTACAGCTACATCTAATCTTAATAAAGATGAAATTGACAAAATGGTAAGAGATGCAGAATCCAATTCCGAAGAAGATAAAAAGAGAAAAGAAGAGGTTGAAATCAGAAATAATGCAAACAGTCTGGTTCATGCCGCTGAACGTCTCGTAAAAGATCTTGACGGAAAGATGTCAGACTCTGACAAGTCCAAACTTGAATCTGAAAAAGCTGAACTTGAAAAAGCATTAAATGAAAATGCTGCAATAGACAAAATCAAGACTTTATCAGAACAAATTCAGCAAACAATGTTTGCCATATCATCTGCTGCATACCAGCAAGCTGGTGGAAATGCCGAACAGGCAACAGGCGGTTCTGAAAATACAGAATCCAAACCGGCGGATGATGATGTAATTGATGCTGAATATTCAAAACAGTAACCAATATCCCTTCATGAGCAACAAGCCTTCCAGCAGGGCTTGTTTTTTATTGGATATTACAAGTGAACGGCAAGAATTTGCTCTGCCTCACTAAATTTTTTCTCATCAATTATTGACATTTAAGGACAGCGGAAAAAATTTTTCGGCGACACGAAGGCGGCGGCTAAGAATTTTTGTAGGCTGCTTCTTGTCTATTAAGATTTCACAAGTAATAAAAAATGCGTAAGTATTTTTTATTACTTCCTTATCACGTAATCTACGGATACTACTATATAACAAGAAAAAACAAATTTTCACTCGTTATGCAATTTTCTCTATAAGTGAAATATCCAAACGGAAATTATGTTGTTTCATAGGTTGAGTTGGAACTTTGACCTAACAATAATCTATGCTTTGCATTGTTAATTAACATTATCTAATACGTTGAGCAAAGTATGTAAAGAGTATCAAGAATATTCAAACCTTGTTTTTTTGCAATATCAATTATCTATGCAATAACATCCTGAAAATTTGAAATATTTTATTGTAAATATTTGTAAAGTTTTTTAGCCATGATTGAATTTTTTATGATGATATATACTTTATATATATAAGAAATATATTTACATTTTAATTTCGTATATAGGAGAAGTAAAGATGATTACCTCAGCTTTAAGTACCCAGTACAAATCTGTTAATGAAAATTACAATTTAGACTATGTTACTCCAAAATCAAGCAAGGGGATTAATAGTCTTCTTTTTGAGGTCAATGACGTTGCCTATAGTTATGAAAATGCCTTAGAATCGTACAATTCTAATTCTTCCAGCTTAAATCTGTCAAAAAGTAGCTTAACAGGTAATATAGGCTTGTTTAACTCAGCACAACTTAGTTACGATAATGCAGTCAGTGCAGAAGAAAGAGCAAACAAAAAATTAGAATTGCTCTTTGATGCTCAAACAAGTAGTACAGCTGCACTTATGTCTAATACCGATACACTGGGAAAAGAATTTGAAGCAGCAACATCTGCAGCAGCAGTTATGGGAGATGCTACAATAACACCAGACACAAGCAGTAATAATGTTACTCAGGAACTTTCCTCAGATCAAATCAAGGAAATTACAGATCTCCAGAAAACAGTTGACTTACAGGCAGAATATGCAAAACTGGAAAGTCAGCATCAAATGGAAATTGTACAACAGGAAGCTGAAAGAGCTAAAGCAACTACCGAAGAACAAAGTAAAAAGTTAAATAATATACAAACGTTGCTAAATAATGATCAAGAAACCGTAAAATCTAAGGAATCTCTGGTTCAAACTTCAGAAGAAGACTTAAATTTCAGAAAAAGTATTTTGATAGAGAAACAAAGTGAAGAAAAAGTATCTGGAGGATCGATCTTAGATTTGGAAATATAATTAAAAATACCAATTAAACAGTCCTGGTTGTCAAATCAGGACTGTTTAGTATATTCTATAAAAGAGTTATATTGGAACGAGTTTAAATTTCAGATCTTCTTCCTCGTCGGAAGGATCTCCGAAATTCAGCACTCCCGCTCCGCATACCACATTTCGATTTTACTTTAAAATCCCAAATTCATTTTGGGAGTGGTATATAAGAGGAAAATATTCTAATTATGAAAAAACTTTTAAATCTAAAAATTTTAATGTCTGTGTGTATATCAGTTATCCTGTTAACATCCTGTTCAAATCTTGATATTGAGAAGCTTAATAATAAAGCTAATGACTTAATGAATACCGGAGATATTGACGGAGCCATCTCAAGGCTGGAATCAATTAATGACTTAAATCCCGGATTTCCGCAAACCCATTATAATTTAGGTGTCGCATACCATAAAAAAGGTAATTATGATAAATCAGTGGCTGAATTAAATAAAGCTATAAAACTTAAACCGGATTTTGCAGATGCTTATTATACGCTGGGCGTTGTGTGCGAGGAAAATGCGCTTAATTTGATTGACCAAAATAAAAATAATAAGACACTCGATGAAAAGACAATTTTAACTGTAAGTGATAATTTTAAAGAAGCTCAAAAAGCATATATTCAGTACATCAACCTTGCAAAAAATTCTTCCGATACTCAGAACATAAAAAACAAGATTGAAACACTGGATAATGACATAAAAAAATACGATGACATGCTTAATAGTAACAATCAGGAACTTAATTATTAATGTTAAAATCACCGGGGACAACAGCGTTTGAAGTTGGACCTGTCACAATATACTGGTATGGAATTATACTTGCACTGGCTTTTTTATCAGGGCTTGCTGTTTCTATGAAAATTGCAAAAGAAAAAGGCGAAGATTCTGATAAAGTTTTAAATCTTGCAATATTTCTCCTGATAGGCGCTGTTCTTGGAGCAAGATTATATTTTGTAGCTTTTAACTGGGATTTTTACAGGACACATCTTCAAGAAATTTTTATGACGTGGCATGGAGGATTATCAATTCACGGCGGAATAATCGTCGGTTTTATCACGGGTGTAATATACACAAAATTAAACAAATTGCCGCTTTTAAAATATGCAGATATTATAGCGCCGGGGCTTATACTCGGCCAGTCTATCGGAAGATGGGGGAACTTCTTTAATTCAGAAGCTTTTGGTGCTCCAACAAACTTGCCATGGAAACTTTTTATTCCCATAGAAAACAGGCCGCCGCAATTTATAAACTATCAGTATTTTCACCCGACATTCCTGTATGAATCGTTATGGGATTTTGCGGTATTTTTACTGTTATTTTTTGTTTTAAGAAAAAAACTGCAAAAAGACGGCTCTGTGTTTTTCCTGTATTTAATTTTGTATTCATTTGGCCGGTTAATCATTGAAGGAATCCGGATAGACAGTATTTATGCGATATTTGGCATGCCGCTGGCGCAGGTTGTAAGTATAATTTTTATTATAATAGGTATTTCAGGACTTTACTTTTTAAAAAAATATACCAGACCTGCTGGACAGTGAAAAATATTTTGCATAAAATTATATTAATCAGTATTTAAAGTTAATTATGTTACTTTAAATTCTTTAAGGAGGGTTGGATGCTTTGTCCGTATTGTAACCATGAAAGCAGTAAAGTGCTGGAATCACGTTCTACAGGGGAAAAGTCCAGTATAAGAAGACGCAGGGAATGCGAAAATTGTCAGAGAAGATTTACAACATATGAAAAAATTGAATTTTTTCCTTTAACCATTATCAAAAAGAATGGCTTAAGAGAAGAATATTCAAGAAACAAACTGATTAAAAGCATTAATCTGGCATGCAGCAAATGCAATATTAAAACTGGTATAATTGAAGATTTAGCGGACAATCTGGAACTTGAGCTTTACATGCTTAGCAAAAGGGAAATATCAAGTTTCTATCTGGGAGAAAAAATTCTTGAAGAGCTAAAAAAAATTGATACTGTCGCATACATAAGATATGCTTCAGTATTCAGACAATTTAAAAATATTGAAGATTTTTTAACTGAAATAAGAAACTTTGATATACAGCTTTCTCTTGTATAATACTGAGTATTAACAATGCGTAATCAGGTTAGGGACTAAAATGTCGGCTTTGGATGAAATTTTTAAAATACTTAAAGGGGATCTGGGAAAATACAGTTATTATATTCCTTCTGTCTGGTTAAATGAGAACAGCTGCAAAAATATCAAAGTTGATCCCTGCCGGTATTTTGGCGAAATAATAGACGAAATTTTAAAAAAGAGAAAAAGCTGTATCAGCTATAACAAATCTTTTTCATGTATTAAAGGAATACAACATGATTTTCCCGGCGACTGGACTAGAAATTCCGTAATTTATAACATCTTTGTAAGGTTAACTACTGCATATGACCATAACAGAGATGGGATTGTAGGTGGATTATCAACGGACAGCACACTTAACAGTCAGGGAATAAGAGAAACCGGTACATTTTTAAAAGCAATTGCACTTTTACCTTATATAAAATCTCTTGGAGTTAATACTATACATCTTTTACCTGTTAATTCCATCGGAATAGACGGCAACAAAGGTGATCTTGGGTCTCCGTATGCAATAAAAAACCCGTACGAAATAGACAAAAATCTGGCAGATCCTCTGGTTTATCTTCCTGCCGAAGATCAATTTAAAGCATTTATCGAAGCTGCCCACATATTAGATATGAGGGTTGTACTGGAATTTGTGTTCAGGACAGCATCAAAAGATGCTGACTGGATAAAAACACATCCTGAATGGTTTTACTGGATTGATAAAAGTATGGCAGGTAATTATCATTCCCCGGAATTCAGCAATGAAGAACTGGAAGAAATACTAAAAGTACCTGAAAATAACGGTAAATATATACCGCCGCATGATAAATACAAGAATCAGTTTAAAATTCCGCCAACCCCAGAGGAAATTAAGTTTATAAATAACAAATTTATTGCTAAAACAGAAGATGGTGAACTTATAATACCGGGAGCATTTGCTGACTGGCCGCCAAATGATGTACAACCGCCCTGGAGTGATGTTACTTATCTTAGAATGTATAATTATCCCTTTAAAAGAGAGGAAAACTACAATTATATAGCCTATAATACTATAAGATATTATGATCCTGAACTTGCAAAACTCGAAAATACAAACAAAGACCTGTGGTCAATGATTAATAATATTATTCCGTACTATCAGGAAGAATTTGGAATAGACGGTGTCATGATTGATATGGGACATGCCCTGCCTTCAGAGCTTAAGCAGCAAATGATTTCTACTGCAAGAAATATAGATCCGGATTTTGCCTTCTGGGACGAAAATTTTCAAATCTCACAATCCAGCAGGGACGATGGCTACAATGCTGTAATAGGACATACATGGGCTACAGAATCAGAAGAAAACGGCCTTGATAAAACTTTAAATGAATCCAGCCAGGATATGCCCCTGCCATATTTTGGCACATCAGAAACCCACAATACGCCAAGAGCTGTCTCTAAAGAAGGTGGCATTCTTTTTTCAAAACTGTCATTCGTACTGAATTGCTTTATGCCAAACTCCATTCCATTTATCCATTCCGGCTTTGAACTGGGAGAAAAGCTGCCGGTTAATACAGGATTATGTTTTACACGGGAAGAATTAAAATTCTTCAGAAATAAAAAACTGCCGCTGTTTTATAAAAGCAGTTTTAACTGGCTTAGAAGAGATAATATGGTTGAATTCATTCAAAAAATTACTGAAATCAGAAAAAATTACAGCGATCTGATAACAAATTCAAATAATATAAGAATATTGAATACCGGAAATACTAAAATCATTGCTTTTCAAAGATTTAATGAACAAACTTCCCTGACTGTAATTATGAACACAAACATTGATTCAACTGAAACATCAGAAATCGAGATAAATTCAAAAATCACTGAATTAAAAGATAAAATTTCAGGTAAAACATTTAATGTAAAAGATAATAATCTACATATTAAACTTAAAAATGGTGAAATAATGATTATTGCCAAATAAAAGTACTCAATCTAAAATTACTTTCCTGATAGAGTATTACCGTTTTTATTTTTATCTTAATATTTGTTAATCAATACCCGTATTCGCTTTCCAGTTCATCATCGTTATCCCTCAAACTGGATAAATCATCAACATATTCAGTTTCAAAGTTATCTGGTAAATTGTCTGCATCAGGCCAGATTGTATAGCTGTCGAAAATACACTGGTTAAGATTTATAGAAAGACTTAAATCTGTGCCGGAAAGATTTGCTTCTATAAAGTCTGCTCCTGTCATATCAGCTTCTGTAAAATCACAGTCTATTATTTCAGAATGATTAAACTTTGCGCCAGCAAGTGTTGTTCCTGAAAAATCTGCATGATTCAGTGATGATCTTGTAAAAATAACCGAAGAAAGGTCACAGTCGCTAAAATTTACGTTAGAAAGGCTACTTTCGCTAAAATCTGCTCCCGACAAATCAGCTCCATTAAAATTGGCACCATGCAGGTCACATCCCGAGAGATCAATTTCAGCAAAATCCAATAGTTCATTATCTTTTGTAAGTTCATTAAATTCTTCAACAAAGCCGTTTTTTAGAAGTTGGACTAATTCATCTTTGCTTTTCATAGTTCTATACCTCTATTCAATAATGTTCATTTGCATGGCAAGAAGGACTGCCTGTGTGCGATTTGATACATTTAACTTTTTAAAAATACTGTTTAAGTGTGTTTTTACCGTAACTTCCCTGACAAAAAGTTTTTCTGCTATTTCCTGATTATTAGCACCTTGTCCCACAAGTGTAAGAACCTCTTTTTCTCTTGCAGTCAATGGAGTAATCGGTTCATCTGATGTAAATGGTAGATTCATAGCTTTACATTGAGCTTTTTTGACATTCCAGCTTGATCTTCTTAGCAAAGCTTCTATTCGGGCAAGAAGGTTAGGCAGCGCAAACGGTTTTACAATATAATCATCAGCTCCAAATTTTAGTCCTGATACTTGTTTTTGTTCACTATCAACCGCAGTAAGCATGATTACAGGTAAATCTTCAAATTCCTTGTTATTTCTAATTGCTTTTAAAGTTTCCCAACCATCCATATTAGGCATCATTACATCAAGAATAACCAGATCAACTTTATTACCTTTATCAGAAAGTGCTTTTAGCGCCTGAAGGCCATCAGTAGCCACTGCTGTTTCATATCCGTACATAGGAAGTACATCTTTTAAATATTTCGGATTATCGTCAACCACAAGAATTGTTGCTATCGAGGACATTTTTACCCACCCTTATTATTCAGCCAATTATAATATGATTTATTGCTTTAAGATTGTCAGTTCAATTTATTATAAAGTATTTTTATACACAATGAAAGTTTTTTTGAAAAATATTTGATTAAGGACAGCGGAAAAAATTCTTCGGCGACGCGAAGGCGGCGACTAAGAATTTTTGTATACTGAGAGACCGAAATAATTATACATAAATATAAATTTAAAAAATCCTAAATGGCTGTGGTCAACAGGCAGTTAGGATTTTGTGTTCATATATTTATTTGTAATTATTGAGTTCGTTTACTGTAGACTGCTTCCTGTCTATCAAGATTTCACTAGTAATAAAAAATGCGCAAGTATTTTTTATTACTTCCTTACTACGAATGGCAAAAACTTGAAGGTTGTATCCTCATGAGAGCAAAAAGAACGAGTTGAAATTTCGAATCTCCTTTGAGAAAAAAGAAAATTCATCATTTCAGTTTTTTACTAATACTCGCTCCGCATACTACAGTGATATAAGTAAAACACTTAACTGTATTTATATTTTTTGTTTACGTTTATGAATTTCGTTATCAAGCAAACTGTTGATTTTTTTAAGAAAATTGATCTGGTACTCTGTTGATTCTGAATATTCATGCTTTGAAATAATTTTTATATGGGCAAGACAAAAATTAACCCGGTTCTTCATATCATTAATCTCTTCAAAAGAAATTTTTTCAAGATACTCATGCAGAGAACTTGATTGTTTTGAGATATCATTATCCAAATCTTCAGGTGAAATTTTCCACATATAGGTCATAATTATTTTTTATTCCTAATCCTTATTCATTTATATATATATAAAAACATTCAAAGCATGAAAGTTGCCCATGTTTTCCTGAAAATATGAAAACTTTACAAACTTAACAAGAAAATACTACAACTCAAATTTATAATTACAAAAAATTAATATTTTAAAAACTATTTCGCAGCTTTAGTGGCAGCTATTTTTTCGTTTTTGTCTATTATGCCTGCAAGAACCTGTTTGGCTTTTTCCAATTGGGGGTCATGGTTTTTAATTATGTCTTTTTCAGTTATTTTAACTTTGTAATCCGGCTGAATACCTTTTTTATTAATGTCAGTGCCTTTTGGTGTCAGGTATTTGGCGATTGTAACATTTAATCCTGAACCATCCGGCAGGCTGACAATTTTTTGGACAAGACCTTTTCCAAAAGATCTTTCTCCAACGAGAACAGCCCTGTGATGGTCTTTCAATGCTCCGCTCAGTATTTCGCTGGCACTTGCAGATGCCTGATTTATCAGTACAATTACAGGTTTGTTTGTATATATCTCAAAAGGTTCTGCATCAATTGTTTCCTTATATCCTGTTTTATCAACAATACTAACTATTGAGCCTTTTTTAATAAACATATTAGCAATAAACACTGCATTGGGCAATAATCCTCCATAGTTTCCCCTTAAATCTATGATTATTCCCTTTGCATTTTTTGTTTTTTCAAGTGCCTGTGCTGTCTCCATGGAGGTTTCGTTGCTGATAAAGCTCAATATGTGTATATAAGCGTATTTGTTATCAAGCATTTTATATTCTACGCTTTTTAAGTTTATTTCTTTTCTTAAAATATCTTTGCTAATTAATTTTTTATTGCGTAAAATTTGTAAAGATACTTTAGAACCGACTTTCCCCCTGACCTTATCTGCAACTTCCTTAACATCCAGACCTTTTGTAGAAATCCCATTGATTTTTAAAATCACGTCTCCTGCCTTTAAACCTGCTGCTTTTGCAGGAGTTGAATCAATTACATGTACAATAATGGTACGGTCATATCTGTTCGCAATATGCACCCCGATTCCATATAACTTTGCATCAATACTTCTATCCTGTTCCTGAAAATCGGATGGCCTTAAATATCTGGTATAAGGATCGTTAAGGCTCTCAAGCATTGTATCTATCGCTACATAAGCATCTTCTTTTGTCTTGATTTTATCGTAATAACGATCTTTCCACTTATCCCAATCCTGATGATTGTAAGTATCATCAAGGTATTCATTTTCTATAACTTTCCATGCCCTGAGAAATATCCCCTGTGGTGATTTTCTGAAATTGTTTACAGAAGAAAAAATGCCCTGAATTGATTGATCAGTTTTATTATAAAAACTACATCCATTCAGCGATACGGTCAAAAATATCATTAAAAGTAGTATATATATTGAATATTTAAGATTTTTCATCTGGTCAATTTAGTTCCTGTAGCAATATCTGCCATTACATTAAATTTATTATACAGTTTTTTAAATAATTCGAGGCTGTTCATATGGTCTTCAGTGAATTTATAACGGATTTTATCCGTTAGATAATCTTCAATATATATTTTATCAATTTTAAGATTATCTGTGGCTAAATTGATTACATCATTAAAATACAGACTTAAACCAGATTCAACTGCTTTATCGAGTATATTTTTTATCCACAAAAAATTATCGTAATTATTATTCATCCATGCTGAACTGGCTACCCATACAGCAAATACCATGGGCAAATTCGTCATTTTATACCAGCAGTCACCAAGATCGTACGTAAAACACCTGTCTTTATGCTTAATATTTGCACAGAAAGCCGGATCTCCTATATATAAAACCGCATCGTATTTTCTTCCAAGAAATTCTTCGAGAGGTAATTCGTACCTGTGAACATGAAACATAATAGAATTTAAATCAATGCTATTTTCTGCAAGCAATATCTTCAAAAGAGCAATTGAACAGGCAGAAGTATAAGGAACAGCAATATTTTTTCCTGAAAGTTCTTTAAATTCACAGTTTGAAAACAAAATAACACTGTCTACCCTGCCGGTTGAACTTATGCAAATATTACCGAGCAATGTGTATTTATCCTGGTTATTCAAGTATTCAACAGAAGATACAGGCGCAACATGAAGGATATTATCTTTCATCATCGTATTTATTTCGGAAGGACAACCATTATAAACTTTTAATTCATTAAATTTCCATTTAGCTATAGAAAAATTCAGGGGAAGGCTGTTTGTAAAGTTTATCTGTCCAAGATTTATAACCCCGTTTGGCATCAGGACTCCTTAACTGTATTGTATACAGTGTCTCTTTCTACAGGAATTTTGTCTGCTTTCCTGATTAAATTTATTAAATCCTTTTTACTGATAGCCTGTCCTGTTGTTGCTCCGGCGGAATGAGTAATTTTTTCCTGAACAACAGTTCCATCAAGATCGTCTACTCCAAAGGACAAACTTACTTGCGCCAGTTTAGTGCCAATTTGAATCCAGAATGCTTTAATATGAGGAATATTATCAAGCATTAAACGTGAAATCGCATAATCTTTAAGTATGTCAAATCCGGTCGGATCTTCATAATTTTGCAGTTCGGTATTTTCATAATGGCATATCAAAGGGATAAATGCCATAAAACCGTTTGAAACATCCTGAGTCTCTCTCAGTGCTATCATATGCTTTATCTTTTCTTCACTGGTTTCGCCAATGCCTGTTAACATTGTTGCGTTGCTTTTTAAGCCGAGAGAATGGGCTGTTTTCATAATTTCAAGCCATTTTTCTCCTGAAATTTTATCCGGGCAAAGTTCTTTCCTGATTCTGCCGGAAAAAATTTCAGCACCACCGCCAGGAAGCGAACCCAGACCGGCATTTTTTAATTCAGAGAGAGTTCCTTCAATACTTAAACCGGAAAGTTTTGCCAGATAATCCGTTTCAACCGCAGTTAGCGCCTGAATATGAGTATCGGGCAGTATGTTTTTACATTCTTTTAATAGAGTCACATAATACTGCAGATCACATTTGGGATTTAAAGCTGAAACAATATGAAGTTCACTGATATTTTTATCAACTTCATTATTTATATATTCAACAGCTTCTTCTATTGAGTAAATAAAAGAGTCTGGATCATTTTCTTTCTTTCTGTAAGCGCAAAACTTGCATTTACCTTTGCAAATATTTGTTATATTAAGATGATGATTATTTATCCAGTAGACATGATTGGTTTTTTCAGCTTCATTATTTAAGTTTAGTCTGTTTATTCTGGCGAAGTCAGCCAGCGCTCCAATATATAAAAGATCAGAACTGTTATACAGAGTAAGGCCATCTTCTCTGGAAAGACGCTGATTGCAGGATATTTTATTGTAAATATCCTGCAATTCACTTTTATTATTATAATTTTTAAGTATTAACACCATGCCAAATCTCTTTTACTTTGCTATTCCTGTAGGTATTAAACGGTATCCACCGCCATAGATTGTTTCTATATATTTTTTATTAGGGCTTGATTTTTCCATCTTGGTTCTCAGATGTCTTATATGAACCCTGATTGTTTCTATATCGTCATTTGGAGCATATCCCCAGACTTCTTTTAATAACGTGCTGGCAGGAACTGCCTGTCCGTGCTTTTGTACAAGAGTGTTTAATATTTCAAATTCTATAGGCGTTAGCTTGATATCCTGATTGTTGATTTTTACAGTTAAATTTTCAGGTATTAAAGTCAAATCCCCTATAGCCAGTATTTCAGGAATTGCAAGTGATTCAGGAAGCGAATTCGATCTTCTCAATAATGCTCGGACTCTGACTTTAAGTTCATCGAGTTCAAACGGCTTTACAAGGTAATCGTCAACACCGGAATCAAATCCCTGTACTTTATCCTGTAACATTCCTAGAGCAGTAAGCATAAGGATAGGAATATCCCTGGTCATTTTATTTTGCCTGATTCTCTGTGCAACAGTGTAACCATCAACATCAGGCATCATAACATCAAGTATAACCAGATCAGGATTTTCCTGCTGAACAAGCGCATAGCCTTTAACTCCGTCATTGCTGGTAATAACATTATGACCCATCAGTTCAAGATTTATTTTCAGAAGCTCAAGAATCGATATGTCGTCATCAATTACTAATATTTTACTCACTTTAATCTCCATAATTATTAATTTATTGCTTGTTCAAGTATAATAAGTATAACAGGAACAATAATAATTTAACCAGAACGAGTTTAAATTTCAGGTCTTCTTGAGATTTTTAAAAAGAAAACTCATCGTTTTCTTTTTAAAGTTTTCTGCTTCGCAACTCTTCTAAAGTGTCTCCGAAATTTATCACTTCCACTGCCACATACCACATTTTGATTTTACTTTAAAATTCCAAATTCATTTTGGTAGTGGAGTGCGCATTTAAATATTTACCTTGTTATGTGGACGTTTTAATTTAATATATGTTGCAGGTACAAATAAAATTGTCAAACATAGCTAATAATTTGCTTTTATCATTATTTGAGAACCAGGCCTGTCACTTATCCAGCTTCCTTTCTTTACCTCTCTGGATATTTTCTGGTTTTATCGGAGGAAGGCTGTAATGAGCTATTTGAAGAGTTTTTTGAAGTTTTTTTCAATTCTTCAATTTCTGCTTTTAATTTCTCATTTTCAACTTTTAAGCAGGATGACGTATTCCATAAATCTTTTAAAAAGTTTTGTCAGATAGGTTCTAAATACCCGTTTAACTTGTCCTAATGATAGACAATTTCTATGCTTTAACATAAAATTAACTATAGATTATTAAGAACAAAAAATGTATATAATTTTATGTATTTAAAAGATAAATCATATAGTATAAAGCCTTCTGAAAAGTTAAAATATGGATTTACACTTGCAGAAGTTTTAATAACACTCCTTGTTATTGGAGTTGTAGCTTCAATGGTTATTCCTGCATTAATTCAGGATTCACAAAAAGCTGAAACTGTCGTGCAGGTTAAAAAATATCAGAGCATTCTTTCTCAGGTAGTTATTAATATAAGAAATGACTACGGCAGTATTCTTAATAGTCCGTTAAATTCAAATGGTGATTATGTAAATGGATGGAAGGAAATTAAACCTTATCTGAATCTTACAAAAGACTGCGGCACTGCAATAGGTCAGGACTGTTGGGCTAATGGTATGTATAAACGTTTAAATGGTACTAATTGGGCTGATTTTAATAATTATTATGTCTTGGGTAGAGGAGTTATGGCAGATGGTAGTTCTATAGATTATGAAGCCAGAACAAATTGTAATGTAAATTTTAGTATTAATAATTTAGAACCACTCAATAGTGTTTGTGGAGATTTCATTATTGATGTAAATGGGCATAAACCACCAAATCAAGCTGGCAGAGATGTATTTTCATGGCACGTTACGCGAAATGGTAACATTTATCCAGATGGATCGTTTGATGATAAATTTGGAGGATGTGATCCTACGTCTAATGATATCACTTATGATGCTAACGGTGCTCCTGGTTGGGGCGCAGGTTGCACAGCAAAAATTATAAAAGAAGGAAAGATTGATTATTAGTTCTAAATTTTTACCTGTATTATGAAATTAGACAATAGAGAATGTAAATAATGTATAAATATATCCTGTTTAAAAAGTTTTCCAGTAACTCCAAACGAGGTTTTACACTTGCAGAAGTTTTAATAACACTTCTTGTTATTGGAGTTGTAGCTTCAATGGTTATTCCTGCATTAATTCAGGATTCACAGAATGCGGAAACTGTTACACAGGTTAAAAAATATCAAAGTATACTTTCACAGGCCACAATGAATATAAGAAATGATTATGGCAGTATACTTAATAGCCCGTTGAATTCATATATTGCAAATGAATGGAGTGGCGATCATGCCGCAGGATGGAATGAATTTAAAAAACAACTAAATCTTGTAAAAGATTGTGATACTACAGGGAAAGACTGTTGGGCTAATGTTATGTATAAACATTTAAATGGCACTGACTGGGTAAATTTTAATAATTATGCAATTGTAGGCAGGGGGATTTTATCCGACGGAAGTCTTATAGATTATGAAGCAAAATCTAATTGTTCTCTCAATAGAAGTAGTACAAATTCAGGACCATTATATAATAGTAATTGTGCACTTATAATTATAGATGTTAATGGTTATAAGCCACCAAATCAGGGAGGCAGGGATGTATTTGTATGGTATATAATGAAAGATGGTACCGTTTATCCTGTAGGATCTCTTGATGATGTAAATAGAGGTTGTGATCCATCATCATTAAGCTCTACTGGTAAAGGCATTGGCTGTACAGCAAAAATTATAAAAGAAGGGAAGATTGATTATTAATATATTAGTCCGGCAAGTATAAACAATTCCTTTAATTTTCCGTAATAGCCGCTGTTTAATAATTCTTCAAATCTGGAATAAGACAGTGGAGCAAGTTCGATTATTTTATTTTTATTTGAATAAATTCCTTCAACAAATCTTGCAAAAAGTTCTGTTGGTCTTGTATAATATTTTTCTGCTTTATTTTTTGCTCTATATAGCCTTTTATAAAGTCTTTCACAACTTTTTAACTTAATATAAGCCCTTATTGATTCGGGCAAATCATGAAAATCATTATCAATATTTTTTATACTATAAATACTTTCTTTTCTAAAAACAGGGTGGACAATTTTTACATTGTCGTACCTTAACAGATATTTAGCCGGAGAGCTTTTTAAATATTTTTTAGCCGGCTTGAAATCCTGTGATCTTTTAAATTCTGGATATTCTTTCTTTATAATTCTTTCTAATTCATTTATTTCAGAATATATTTTGTCTTTTTGATTATAAAAGTTAAAAAAGAGGGAATTTTCATCAATAATATTCGTTATTTTTATTAATTCCTTCTCTATTTCTTTAACATCATCAAGATTAAATAGTTTTTGGAGTGATCCACCTTTACTGAAAGATTCTTTTTCAATGTCATAATGAATTTTATGGGCATATTCATGGAATAAAACCTGTAATCTTTTTTCCGTTGGGACTTTTTTAGAAATATCAATTCGATTTTTAAAACATATACCAAGATTTCCTCTTGCATGGGTATTTGTTTTTACAACTATTCCCTGTTTTGCAAGAAAACTTAGAAAATCATTTTCACTAAATTCTTTTTTCTCAATATAACAAACTGTCATTTCGTTTCTTTACTTATCCAGTCAAGGTATTTATCGTATCCTTTTTCAATCGGCAACATGATAATTTCGGGAAGTTCGTATGAATGCAGCTTTAATATTGTGTCCTGAACAGACTGAAACAATACTTTTTCAGTTTTTATAATTAACTGGCATTCTTTGTCTTCGCAAATTTCGTTTTTCCAGTTATAAACAGAGATTATTTCAGGTATGATATTTACACATGCAGCAAGTTTATTTTCGACAAGATTGTGTGCTATTTTCTTTGCTTCATCTATATTTGATGTATTTGTCACTATAGTGCAGTATTCCATGTCAATAACCTTCCAGTCTAGTTTACCTAACTATTTTATCATTTAAAAAATACTTCTATTCTAAATTTTTAAAACCACTTATAATAGTTCTATAAATAAAGATTTAATTTTATAAACAAGCAAAAAACATAGAATTACTGTTTTTTTACAAATTGATCTTTTTATTATAATACAGTACAATTCATTAACTTATACAGTATGTTAAAAGCACCAAAATAAAGTAATAATTCTGTGAAAATTCATATTAGTTGAGGATAAAGACCTGATTATGAAAAAACGAACCAGAAACAGTCTTATAATTCTGGCATTAAGCCTGTTAACAGTTATAAATACTACACGAACAAGCTATTCCAAAGATATAGAAGAAAAAGAACCACTGATAGAAGCAGGAAAAATTGATCCTAAAAATCTCACTACCTTGCAGGATAGAACTTATGACGAAGGTATCACCATTAAAGATATTGAAATCACTGGAAACAATCTGGTAAAGGCAAATACTATACTTGATAAACTGTCTACCAAAAAAGGGGATAAATTTGACAGGGAATTGATTCAAAAAGACTTAAAAACCATATACGATATGGGTTATTTTACAGAAAAAATCAGGGCTGTGCCACAATCTTCCTCTACTGGCATAAAATTGCAAATTCAGGTTGAAGAAAATGTTCCTGTTACAGGATTTAATATAACAGGAAACAAAGTTATAAAAACTTCAGAAATAAACGATATACTTAAAGGCCAGGCCGGTCTGCCGCAAAATATATCCGAATTAAACAGGGCTGTTGAGAAAATTGAGGATTTGTACAAAGAAAAAGGATATATTCTTGCACAGGTCAAAAAAATTACGGATGATCCTGACGGTACTATTAATATTCAAATAAATGAAGGAAAAATTGATGACATTAAAATAACGGGAAATACAAAAACAAAAGACTTTGTTATAAAAAGAAATATGTATACTGCTCCCGGTATGATATACAACGAAAATATACTTAAACAGGATCTGGCAAGAATTTATTCTACCCAGTCATTTGGAGATATAAGAAGGGTTATCTCAGCTTCAGCAAAAGATCCTGACAAATATACTCTTACTATAGAAGTTGACGAAAAAAGAACAGGTTCAATTTCTCTTGGCGGAGGTGTTGACACCGGATCAGGCTTGTTTGGGATGGTCGGATTCAGTGATAACAATTTTAGGGGTGTTGGACAGCAGTTATCACTTAATTTTTTGGCAGGAAGTGCTGCACTTCTTCAGGATAGGGATATTATTAGAAGAGCTTCGTTTCAGGTGGAAGCAAATTTTGTAGAGCCAAGATTTAGAAATACTCTTAACTCTGTTGAAACATCTGCATTTATGCGAGATTATGCAAGTTACCAGATACCTCTGGCTATTGAAAAAAGAATTGGCGGAGAAATAGAAATAGCAAGACCTATCAAAAAAATACCTCATCTTGCAGGAAGTGTATCACTGGGCATTGAAAACGTTAAAATAGATGAAGGTAATTTTGATGAAATAAGCTCAATTTATAGCGCAAAAAATATTGATATATCAGAAAGGGCAAAGCAGTTAAGTGGTGGAACATTTGTATCACTTGGACCTTCTGTTGTATATGATACAAGAAACAATCTTGTCAACCCAACAAGCGGCTGGTACAATTCTGCCGGATTTAAAGAATCCTTTGCCGTTTCAGGAACATCGGGAACATTTGGCAAAGTTACAGCAAGCAGCAGGCATTATATACCGGTTGGCGAAAAATCCACATTCACAGTATCAGGAAGAATCGGGTCAAAAGTTATTGGTGATTTGCCAGAATTTGGAGCATTCAGATTGGGCGGATTCAATACGATAAGAGGTTTCTATGAAGGTGATGTAGGTACAGGTTCCGGATTTATGATGAGTTCTGCTGAATTCAGGACTCCTATACCCTTTATTGACAAAGTAACCAAAATTAATTTTTTCAGAGACATAAGAACTGCCACATTTCTTGATGCAGGAACTATATTCAGAAAATCTATTACAGACACTCTGTATAACAGACCAGGTTATGCTATTTCTGCAGGACTTGGTTTGAGGTTTATAGTACCTGGTGTAGGCCCAATCAGAGTTGATTACGGTTATCCGCTTAGTTATGTTGGTGCAGGCAACAAGAGAACCGGTAGATTTACATTTGGTTTCGGTCAGGATTATTAAAATACTTTTTCTTTGATTTAAAACTTACATAGCTATATAATAATTAAATGAATATAGAGTCGACCACAATCTTGATATAAAGAAGGAGAGAATTTAAAATGAAGAGTTTTAAAAAGTATTTAGTTATTTTTACAGTAGCGGTAGCTGTAAATTTATCAGGCTTGCATGCATTTGCACAACAAGTAGGAGTGGTAGATTTAGACAAAATTGTTAATAATTATACAAAAGCGCAGGATGTTTCAGCAGATTTAAAGGTTAAAGAAGCAGAATTACAAAAATTTCTGGCAGATGCCCAAAAACAATTAAAAGATACTGCATCTCCAGTAGAAAAGAAAAATCTTGAAAATAAATTAACCCAGCAGTTTAAAGCGAAAAGTGATGAATTTAAAGATGCCCAGATAAAACAGTGGAAACAAATTGAAGACAACATATTTTCATCAATAGAAACCGTTTCAAAAACAAATAAACTGGATGTAGTACTCGTCAAATCAAGCGTGCTCTATGGTGGAACAGATGTAACCAACCAGATTCTAAATTTACTAAACACACCTGTAACTACAGCACCAAAAAAATAAATAAATTGGTGGGGACAGGAAACAGAAAGTTGTATAAAACTTGAAGAAAGAATTCCTGAAAGATATAACCGAACCTTTAACAAGATATTTCTTGAAAATCATAAATCATCTGACAAAGGCATCGGTAAGACCAGTCATATTGAAAGATTTAAGGATAGCGGAAAAACGCTATCCTTTTTCTAAGTCTGATTTCTGGCTTGACCTTGTTACACAGTAATTAATTTATATTATGAATCAAATTTATTATAAAAAAAGATATAAATTAATTAATCTAAATAATAGATTATTGTTACTATTAATTATAAATGATATTATATAATTAAATATTCTTGTCTTTTGAGCTGGAGGATGAAGAATTTTTTTGTTGTCCTTATTTAAAAAATTACAAGATCTTTAAGTTTTAGCTTTGCTCAAAATGACGAATTTGAGCATCAATTATGATTACTGGGGTTGAGTTATAAGAGGATAAATTATGCATTTTGAAGTTAAAAAAGCTCTTTATTTTCCTTTTAATGATGAAAAAAGCTTTCCAAAATTGGCATTTGGTTACTGCGTGTATGCGTTAAGTTTTATTATCAATTTAATTGTTTGCTTTTCTGTCTTAATGTATCTATATGCCTTTATTTCCCCCAAAATATCTTTTAGTTTTAACATGCCACTTATAATAATAGCAATTGGAACAGCATTATTAACCATTATAATTTTATCTTCAATAATAAAAGGGTATTTTTTGCAATCAGCTAATAATGAAATCAATAACGAAGGAACGTTATTACCGGAATGGAGATTTAATATTTCAAAATACTGTAATTATGGAATAAAAGCTTTAATAATTACGAGCATATATAATTTAGCCTTTATATCAATTATTCTTGCTTTTACAGTTTTATTTGTTGCTATATTGTACGGATTTGTACATACCAATAATCCATTATTTACTCCATTATTTATTCTCTTATTTTATTTTATAATATTCATTTCCTTAATATTAATGATACCGTTTATTGCATTAAAAAATACAGCATTGATTATTTTTGCTGAAAGATTTAAATTTTGCGATGCTTTCAGATTTAATAATTTTAAAATTTTACTGACAAAATCCTTTTTAAGTATTTTATTAATTTCATTTCTTGTTATATCTGGAGAAGTCCTGATAAATTCAATATTATCATCATTATGCATAGGATATTTTTTACTGCCTTTATCCGTAATATATATAGGACTTGTCAATTTTAACTTAATAGCACAAATATACAAAAATTATAAAGCTGGATTACTTATGGAGAATGAAAACAATGAAATTGAATATTAAAGAAGCCGTAAAATTCCCCTTTACAACTGATGGATGGAAACAAAAATTGCTTATAGGAGGTCTTTTTTACTTAGGAATGGGATTACTGCAATTTCCTTTCAGGATTATAAATTCTTTGCCTAAAAATGTGTTGCATGATTTAATATCCAGCCTGAACATTATGCCGATAGGATATAAAATAGCAGTAATTGCTTTTGCAGTAATTTTAATTATCGCTTCTGTAATAATATCAGCTTTTCCGCAAGGATATATATTACAAACAATAAATTATCAAATTAATGGAAATAATAATGTTTTACCCCAATGGAAAACTTTCTTTTCTCAATATTTGCGTTATGGATTGATTATTTGGCTTATTAATTTTATTTATGGGTTAGTATTATTATTAATTCTTGCAATTCCTACAATAATCTTTATAGCATTATTTTGGGCAAAGAACATGGTAATTTTCTGGATTCTTCAGATATTATATACATTACTTGTCATACTTGCATTTGCTTGTATTTCACCGTTTATAATGGTGATGTATTCAAAGAAATTCAATTTTACTGAAGCTTTTAATATTTCAGAAATGTTAAAGAGAATATCAAAAGCACCTGGAGAATACTTTGTAAGTATTCTAATTTCAATTGTTTTTAGTTGTATAGTAGCATTTTTATCAGTAATACTTACCTGTACTTGTATTGGTGCATGGATTCCGTTCTTTTTAATGCTGCCGACAACCATAATTATTATGCATTTATACGCACAAACATATAATATTTCTGAGCAAACATTGGAAAATTAATATCACGTCTAAAGGAAAAAACCGGAAATGATATGCGAAGCCGTGAAATTTTAACTCGTCCTTGCTATATCAATTTATGTTTTTTCTTTTTCTCAAGCAAAACATACTACACAAACTCATCAATCCAAAAATCAGGGAAGATGGTTCAGGTGTAACAGGTGCAGTCGTTTTTGTCTCAATTACCAGTTGAGGAGCATATACACTGCAATATTCCTTTGAGAAGAATCTGATGCTTGAATTTAAACTCCCTTTACTTACATCTTCAAGTGCAATTGTAACTATATTATCAAAATTTTTAAATTCCGGTATGTTCATTGAAGTTAAATCCCATATTATCCATTTAGTTCCTTTGCTATTGTCTAAGTCTATAGAACTGCCTGTTACCTGAGCTGACATATCTTCTTTATCAAGTGACATTGAATGACTCTGGAGATAAATTCCTTCAGTCCAGTTGTCATTAGAGGCATAATACACATTAATAGTGGGATTTTTATTTATTTTATCCACATACAATTTTAATTTTACAGAAATAATTTCTGTATCTTGTAAGTTTTTTAGATTAGTAATGTCAAATTTTAAAAGTGCCAGCTTGTCTATACCATTAGTATTGCTTACATCAAGCCTACGCGAATTTGTTAAAATGTTTCCATTATAAAAACCGTCTTCTACTGCATATGACGTTAAAGAACTTCCATAACTCGGCTTTGACATTAACAATAACATTGCTAAAAACAGTGACGCTGAAATGAATTTATTTCTGCACATTCCAGTTAACCATCTCCATAAGTTATTTACCTAAATTGAGTTAAGACAATTTGCAATTACAAAATAAACTTAAAAGCTACTCTATATAGGTAATAAAAAAAACAACAGGCAAAATTGCCTATTGTTTTATACCTCTTAGGAGAAATTTTTAAACCTGTTTAAGCAAATTACAGTTCTGGTCTCTCATTTGGTCTTCCTGCTGCTTGTATATTTTTGTTCTTAACGTAACTTCATCAAAGTCAATCTGATGAGCATCAAAATCGGGGCCGTCAACACATGCAAACTTTACTTTACCACCAACAGTTACCCTGCAAGCTCCGCACATGCCTGTACCATCAACCATAATAGGATTCATACTTGCAACTGTGTAAATTTTTTCCGGTCTTGTTAGATCAGCAACAGCTTTCATCATTGGCATTGGTCCTACAGCCATTACATGGTCTATTTTCTCTTTTTCCATAAGTTCTTTTAATACTTCTGTTACAAAGCCTTTTCTTCCCAGACTTCCGTCATCAGTAGTTATAAATAATTCTGTAGAAGCAGCCTGCATTTTATCCTGCCAGAAGATAAGATCTTTACGTCTTGCTCCCATAATCATATAGACCTTGTTACCTGCTTCTTTAAATGCTTTTGCAATTAAATAACATGGTGCAGCTCCATATCCGCCTGCAACACATACGACAGTTCCGTACTTTTTAATATCTGTCGGTACACCCAAAGGACCTGCCAGATCATGGATTTTGTCACCTATATTAAGTTTTGCAAGTTTTTTGGTTGTATAACCGATAGCCATAAACACTATAGTTAACTCGTTTTTTTCTTTATTTATATCAGCTATTGTTAATGGGATTCTTTCCCCGTTTTCATCAACTCTTAATATAATAAACTGTCCGGCTTTACCTCTTCTGGTAATATATGGAGCATCAACAACTATTTCATAAAGATTTTCACTTAATTCTTTTTTAGATAAAATCCTGTATCCCACGATTTACTCCTAATTATATACATATCCTCAAATACAGTATACCTCATCAACCATACATGGCAACAAAAAATCCGGCTACGTTAGTGACCGGATTTTTTAATAAATCTATAGTTTTTAGTTAATTCTCTGGAACATGTAACCTATACCACGAGCAGTCAGTATAAGTTCAGGATTTGCAGGATCAACTTCAAGTTTTGATCTTAATCTGCTGATATGAACATCTACAACTCTTGTATCTATTCTGTGATCAGGAGGATATGACCAGACATACTGAAGAATTTCATTTCTGGAGAAGGCCTGACCGGAATTGCTTACTAAAAGTTCAAGCAGGCTAAATTCCATTCCTGTAAGCCTGATGCGCTCATTCTTGCGATAAACCTGACGTCTGCTTGTATCAATTCTAAGCGCACCGGTTACAATTACATTTTTGGCGACTTTACCTGTCCCGACTGATTCTTTCTGGTTTGTTCTTCTAAGAACAGCTTTTACACGTGCTTCTAGTTCTTTAGGGCTAAAAGGTTTAATTACATAATCATCTGCTCCAAGTTCCAAACCGGTAATACGTTCTGATACATCACCTAACGCAGTAAGTATTATTATAGGAATTTCTGATGTTTTCCTGACTTCTCTAGTAACACCATAGCCATCAAGCTTTGGCATCATTACATCAAGAATAATGAGATCTGGGTTATGCTTTGAAAACGCATCGAGGGCTTCTTCACCGTCTGCAGCAGTAATTACTTCGTATCCAACCATTTTAAGCCTGGTTTCCAGGATTCTACGAATACTTGCTTCGTCATCGGCCACTAAAATCTTTTCTTGATCTTGCACTTCATGTTGTATTTCCATATTTTGTACCATATTACCTTGCCCTTACCAGAATTTATTCTAAGTATTACAATTTAATTTAAGAATAATCTTTGTAAACAAAATCATACTATCTCTAGCAAATATCTACAAGAATTTTTTTTTAAGATTTGCTTCTTTTTAAAAACACTTTTCAGATTCAGGTTAAATTTACTATAAAAAGATAACTGACCATCCAGTATTTATTGAATATTTCTACCTTAATAAAATATCCGTAGACTTAAGTTTATATTATCATACTTTTTATTTTTTATTAAACCAAAAGTATTTTTCAGATCAAATAAAAAGCTTTAATATCAGTATTATTAAAATATAATCGCAAAATTTTATTAGCAGTATATATTTAGAACAACATGTTATTTATTATTACAAACATAACTATGATTCAACAATTTTTTTAAATTTTGCCAGATCCTCTTCAGTATCTATTCCTATTGGCTTGTAATTTACACAGTAAACCTGTATTTTCATTCCATTTTGAAGAGCCCTTAACTGTTCCAGACTTTCTGCCCGTTCCAGATTTGTTTGTTCAAGAGCTGTCATTTTTAACAGGCTTTCTCTTCTGTATGCATATAGTCCGATATGGGCATAAGTTTTAGATTCACCGGCATTTCTTTCATGCGGAATAGGAGATCTTGAGAAGTAAAGCGCATTATAACTATTATCAAATACAACTTTAACTATATTCGGATTCAAGATTTCTTCTTTTTCCTCAATAACTCTTGATAATGTGGTAATATCAGCTTCAGCATGCTCAATCAGCCCATTAATGGCTGTATCAATACTTTCTGGCGAAATTAGCGGTTCATCTCCCTGAACATTAACAGCAATTTTTATTTCTTTATTATTTCTGACAATTTCAGCTATTCTATCGCTGCCACTGTTATGTTCAGGTGATGTCATCATAACTTTGCCGCCAAAATCCTTAACTGCATCAAATATTTCCTGGCTGTCTGTTGCTACAATTACACTGCCGGCAAACTTTGACTTGCTTGCTCTTTCATATACCCATTGAATTATTGGCTTATCTTTGACTTTTATAAGCGGTTTGCCGGGAAGACGTGTAGACGCATATCTTGCAGGAATTATTATTGATATTTCTTCTTTATTCATTTTCTAACCCTCTTACTCATTTTAAAATATTATTGCTCTGTCCGTTTTGCGCGTGGATGAGATTTATTATAAGCCTGTCGCAATCTTTCTGTTGAAACATGGGTATATATTTGGGTATTACTAATGCTGGCATGTCCTAACAGCTCCTGTACAACTCTTAAATCAGCTCCTTTTTCAAGCAGCCTTGTTGCAAAACTGTGCCTGAAAACATGAGGCGAGACATGCTTTGGAAGATTCAACGATTTTACAATATTTGTAAGTGACCTGCGAATACTTCTCTGCTGTAACCTGTACCCGGTGTTATTTATAAACAATGCTGTATTATTTAGACAATCTTGAAGCAATGCCGGTCGATATTTTTCTATATATTCTTCCAGATATTTTCTGGCCCTGTTACTTACTAAAACGATACGTTCCTTTCCGCCTTTTCCAAAAACGGTTATTTCCTGTCCTTCAAGATTAAGATCACTCATATCAAGATTGCACAATTCTGATATTCTCATTCCGGTGGCATACAAAAGTTCAAGAATAGTCCTGTCTCTAAAACCAAGAGGAGAAGATGTATCAATTGTATCAAGAATTTGTTCCACCTCAGTATCGGTTAAAAATTTAGGCAGGCTTTTAATCTTGCGTGGACTTTTAACATTATCAGCCGGATTTGCTTTTATCAGTTTTTCTCTGTATAAATAACGGTAAAATGTCCTAATAGCAGCAATTTTTCTTGATATTGTAGTCCTTGAATAGTTTTTATACTGAATATCAGAAAGGTAAGTCCTGATATCTTTATAATTTAAGTTTTCTGGATCTCTCAAACCTGCCCAAACAAGAAAGTTATAGAGATCAGTATGATAAGCTTTTACTGTATGTATAGAAAGATTTCTTTCTATCTCAAGATAAAGCCTAAAATCTTCTAAAAGCTGCATTGTTGACTCTTTAATAATGTTTCCCTGATCCTGCAAAGTTGACCTTCCCCAGAGTTATTTATGATATCTATGTTTAAATGACCTAACCCACCAGTCCTAAGTCAAAACGGGCACAAAATATTAGTCATAATAAAAAATTTACATTTATACTTAAAAATTATACAATTAGTTTAAACAGAGCGCAAAATCATTTATCCGCAAAGATATATCAAATTGAGGAGATTAGTATGAATAGACTTAAGTTTACCTCTGTATGTGTTGCCACATCATTATTAATAAGTATTTCCGCTGGGTCGGCATATTCACAGAACAAAACTTATTCGGGGCAAATAAGCAAAAATTTTACCCAGATAGAAAGCCTGATTACACAGGGAAGATTAAACGAAGCCCAGAATATCTGTAATAATTTGCTGAAGAAAAACCCAAATAACATTGATGCAAGGGTACAGCTTGGCAATATTTATTCAGCGCAGTTTAAACTTGATGGAGCTATCAGGGAATTTTCCAGAATCCTTGAAAAATACCCGAACAACGCTGCTGCTCATAACGGGCTTGGTCTGGCTTATTACAGAAAAACAACTTCTTCTAATATGGATATCAGGGAAAATGCCGATAAATATTATCAATCCGCTCTCAAAGAATTTGAATCAGCAATAAATTATTCTCCTGACTGTTATAAAGCATACAATAACGCAGGTAAAATTTTGCAGGAACTTGGCAAAATTGACGAAGCTGAAAGATATTACAGAAAAGCCATTGAATTAGAACCCAAATATTCAGATGCAATTGAAAATCTGGGAACAACATATTTTTCCAAAAATCAGGTTGATGCAGCTATAGAAAAATACAGGGAAGCTATTGAATTAAACAGTAAAAATTCATCTGCTTATTATCATCTGGGAGAAGCTTTACTGTCAAAAGGACAGGTAAGTAAAGCCATTAACTACTTGCAGACTTCTCTTTATTTATTTCCAAATAGTGCACCTGTACATGACATGTTAGGCAAAGCATACGAAATGCAGGGAAATGAAGCTGCTGCAATTACAGAATATAAAAAAGCCATGTTAATCAAGCCTGAATTTACCCAGCCGTACTTGAGAGTGGCAAATATATACCAGAGCCGTGGAGATGAAGAATTTGCCATATCTGATTTAAGAAATGCAGTATCTATTAATCCTAACTTTTTGGAAGGAAAGTTAAAAATTGCTGATCTCTCTCTCAGTATAGGCAAAATAGATCAGTCCATTAAATATTATAAAGAAGTTATGGATAACAGCAACTATTCAGCAGCTGCTTTAAAAGGACTGGCAAAAGCATATTTCATGCAGGCACAGGCTGTTAACTCACATGCAAACCTTGTTTCCGAGTATGAATATGTAGAAGCCGAAAATGCTATTAAAAAAGCGATAGAATATAATCCCCAGGATCTTCAGCTATACCTTGCACTGCTGAGAATTTCCAAATTAACCAATAACGACAATGAAGCCCAGTATTATATGAGCAAGATTATAACAAACCCGAAAAGCAAGCCTGTAGACCATATAATTAAAGGTGAAGCATTTCTTACTGACCATAAATACGCAGATGCAAACAACCAATTTATGGCAGCAATCAATGGCAGCGATAAAATTGAGGATTTGTTAAATCTGGGAGAAATTTTCATTATTAACAGACAATATGTCGCTGCAAAAGAAGCTTTTAACAAAGTACTGGATCAGGATTCCAATAATTTAAAGGCAATCAGATCTCTTCAAAGAATTCAGAATAATGAAAACAATGCTCTTGCTAAATTAAATGTTGCAAAAGGTTTTTTTGATGAAGGACAGAAAAATGCAGCAATAGAAGCATTAAGAGATTGCCTTGCACTAGATCCCAACCTGCCGGAAGCACAATTACTGCTAGCACAGGCTTTTGAAAAAGAAAAATACTACATAAATGCCGTTGACCATTACAGTGCATATGTAAATCTTGCAACTATCCAGTACAAGGATGTAGTTAAGTATAAGAAAAAAATTGATAAGCTGGATAACAAAATCAAAAAAATGCAGGCAAAAAACAAACCAATAAAGAAATTTACCAGAATATAAGAATAAAGCGGGATAAAAATCCCGCTTTATTTCTTTTAACTGAATCTCTATATTCTACCTTTCCAGTAACCGCCCTTACGATCTACCAGGGCATCGTACGCAGACCAGAAACGATATGGTGGCAGCAATCCAAAGGCGGCATGGGTTAAAACTTTTTGGCCTTTACCATTATTTACAGCCTGCCCGATGCCTGGCCAGATAATTAACGAAAGTGCGGCTGCTCCCACAGAACGTCCCGAAATATGTCCATTTTTGGGTGGGTCTGGATTTTTAGCAAATGATGGTACATTTAAACTTAATAAAGAAACAGCCATTAATAAAAACAAAACCTTGCTTAACTTTTTCATAATCAGATTTATCCTCCAGAAAATTTCGTTACTGTTATTTTAATATTTAGTACGAAAATAAATCAAATTTCTTTATTCTATGTTAAGGACGTAATAAAAAATACTTACGCATTTTTTATTACTAGTGTTGTGATTTTAAAATAATATGATATAATATTCTCAGGTGTAAAACTTGGGAGTATTTATTATGGCGAGGAAACCAGTCAGAATTAAATTCAAGAAGGGCGAGAAAAAAGAATTAACGAGGATTGTAAGTAGTCATAAGTCAGAACAACGAATGGTATTAAGAGCTAAAGTTATTTTACTTGCAGGAGAAGGCAAAAGGTTAGAAGATATTAGCA
>Ga0074193_1000274_pt1 | contig 94327 bp, 81 predicted proteins | sample EPASupsiteHSE605_FD_64523 | JGI IMG/M metagenome (GOLD analysis project Ga0074193, IMG submission 64523) | Bioremediated contaminated groundwater from EPA Superfund site, New Mexico - Sample HSE6-05 | ecosystem: Environmental > Aquatic > Deep subsurface > Groundwater > Contaminated ... | reverse complement strand
GTCTGGTACTCGGTGTTGAGGCGGGCAAAGCGGAGCACCGTGGCCATCCGCGCCTCCAGTCCAGGCAGCACTTCAGGTAGTTGCCGCAATTCGGCCGGGGCCCAGTCCGGCAGGTCGAGGGTAAAGCACAGGGGCCAGGTGGTTATATTCATGGAGTAAAGGGGCGGGCAGGCGGGGGTCAGGCCCCCATGAGCTTGCCGCGAAAGAGGAAGAAGACCGCGCCCAGCAGGCAGAGCCCGGCCCAGAGGTAGTCCAGGGTCAGCTTTTCCTTGAGATAGAGCACGGAAAAGGGCACGAAGATGGAAAGGGTGATCACCTCCTGCAAAATCTTCAACTGGCCTACGGACATGACGTCGTGGCCGATGCGGTTGGCCGGCACCTGTAACAGGTATTCCAAGAGGGCGATGCCCCAACTGACCAGGGCGGCGATGATCCAGGGCTTGTGCGACAGGCTTTTGAGGTGGCCGTACCAGGCAAAGGTCATGAAGATGTTGCTGCACGAGAGCAGGACGATGGTGAGGGTGTAGCGGTTCATAACGGTTGGGGCAATGGGTTCAGGAAGCGTGTTCGGACCAGACGGCAAGCTCGTTGCCGGCCGGTTCCCGGAAATGAAAACGGCGGCCGCCGGGAAAGGAAAATATGTCGCGGGTCAGAGTGCCGCCCGCGTCCAGCACCGCCGCGCATGCGGCTTCCAAATCTTCCACGTGGATCACCGCCAGCGGCATGGCCGAGCGGTGTTCAGGGTCGGCATTGAGGCCGCTGCCGATTCCGCTGGAGCCGGTGTCGGCATAGTCGTCGCCCCAGGCGGTATAGTTCCAGCCGAAGACATCGCTGAAAAACTGCCGGGATCGCCTCAAGGCGGCAGCATCCGCCACAGGCAATTCGATGAAATCGATGCAATTGTCGGACGAGCGGGTGGTCATGAGGGGTCCCCCGGGCTGAAGGCGAACGGCTTGAATGGGGCATAGTAGCAGCCTGGTAACGGATTTCCAAGGAAGAACTTGGAGTTGGTTGGAAGATGGCCTGACAAAAACTCCTGCTGACTTTCTCAATCAGCGCATTTACAATAGAACGTCTGACCTGATTAGCCGGAACCAACGCTTACAAAGAGAAAGACCAGTCGTAACCGTCATTCCGGCGCAGGCCGGAATCCAGGAAGACGTTGATGATGGTTCCCACGCTCCAGCGTGGGAACCATCGCAAGTGCCTGCTTTCTCTCACCTCTCAACGTTCGAGGTTGCCCATGTCCTCCGATTCCTGTCCCCTGCCCCTGGCCTCCGATGCGCTCAAGGCCAATCTCCTGGAAACCGCCGCGCCCGTGGTCATCAACCCGGCGTTCAGCCTCTTGCGGGATATTGTCTGCCGGTTTCAGGGCATCCTGGGCAAACTCGACACCCTGCTCTACGAGATCAGCCACCCGTACCATAACTGGAAGCTGATCATCCCAGAGTTGCGGGCCTTTGTGCTCAAGAATTGCACCCATTTCCGCGATCACGAGCAGGGGCCCGAGGCCTTTACCTTGTTCATGGACATCTTCTTCGACGCCCTCAAGGATTCGACCCGCAACGAGCAGTTGCTGCAACGGATTCTGGAGGCCATGCTCGCCTATGCCGACAAGCTGATCCTCTCGCTGGACAGCCCGAGCCTCTTTCGTTTCGAGCAGGCCTTTGCCGGATTCTTCACCCGGTTGCGGGAGCTGGACGAGTCCGAGCCGCAGGTGATGCTGTCCATGGTGCAGGGGCACCATCCGGTGCGGAAAATGGCCCAGAAGATCCTGGCCCTGCGGCAGCAGCAACCCGAGCAGCCCTTTGATCTCCAGGCCCTGACCCTGCTGATGCGCACCATTCTTCGCCGCAACTACCAGTACTGGCTCAGCGAGGAAGACCCCTTGCCCTGGTTCGAGCGGCAGTGCGGCAGCTACTGTAACCTGTGGCATGGCCAGGACCTGTTGCAGGGCATTTCCCACCAGCGGATCCGCGAGTGTGTGCAGACCATGGAAGCAATCGATTTCGAAGCCGATCACCAAGCCGGCCTGGCGCTGATCCTAACCCTGCCCAACCACATGGACCTCGTCCGCCTCTACAAGGAAATTCCGGTCAAGATGGTGACCTCGGAACCGGTTGGCGAGGACGCGGGCAACTTTGTCGAGAACCGCAAGCTGCTCTTTTTGTTCCGGATCATGGAGACCGCCGGGCTTTCCCTGATCCACGAAGAGACCCTGCGCGAGATCAACCGCTCCCTGGTGCAGTTGATCCGCAAGCAGAGCTTCGAGGAGATCGAGCAGTTCTTCGTCACCACCTTCCACCTGCTCAAGGTCAATGTCCGCCGCTACCCGCACACCTCGCTCCAATGTATCCAGGTGATCGGCAACGAGGTCTTCAAACGCGGCAATTCGCGCTTGGTCGAGGCCTTTCTCTGGGAGGCGGTCCGCTTCGGCTTTCAATATGCGAACGTGCGCGGGGTCGACGAGGACTGGCAGCCCATCGCCAACCCGGCCCACCTCACCAATATCCGGGTCTGGCTGAACCTGATCGAGCAGGAGCCCAAGTGGTGCTCCACCCTGTTCTCGGCCCTGATCATCAACCTGCGGCTGTCGGGCACCTGCGTCCGCGACACCGATCTCTTCCAGCGCGACATCACCGAGCTGCTCAACCACCCCATCGGCCCGATCTACAACCTGGCCAAGCAGTTCACCAAGCTGATGCCGGTCTTTTTCAACGAGATCGGCGCCGAGGGCGAGCTGCGCGACGTCTCCACCGAAATCGACGAGATCCACAAGCGCAAGGATGTGCTCATCCACTTCCTGCGCAAGCAGGCCCATGTCGAGTCGAGCAACCTGATCGTCGGTTTCATCGAGGGGATCTTCGCCTTCTGGATCACGCTTGATCGGAAGTACTTAAGCGATTATCTGCCCGAAGAGGTCCTGCGCGATGTCGCCATCAGCGGCCCTTTTGTCGACGAGCAGCACGAGTTGGCGGCCCGGATCAGAAACGAACTCCGCTTTACCCACATGGGCCAGATTCTCGCCTGGCCGGACGACGAGCGCGAGGAATTCCTGGCCCGGCAGCAGGACCTCGCCGAGGAGGAACGGCTTCGTTTCGCCCTGTTGGTGCGGATGTACAAGCTGTTGCATCTCAAGTACAACCTCAGCCTGCCCGAGATCCAGAGTCAGTTGCACCACGCCATCAACGCCGGCTTTCCCGAGCTGGCCCGCCTGCTCGACGTGCTCCAGGAAAACGACCCGATCCACTGCCTCGATGCCCTGCTCGACGAACTGGAACACCTGCAGAAGGTGATCCTCAGTCCGGAAAAGTTCGAACCCAAGGAGGAAATCTATTACAAGCGGCATATCGCGGTCGACATCCCCTCGGTCTACGGCCGCTATTCCGAGCGCAAGTTCGACGCGCTGGGCCTCACCTTCCGGTTGGAGAGCCTGGCTAACGTCTACCTGGAACGGCTCTTTGCCACGGTCAATTTGAGCTTCATCACCCAGGTGACCTTTATCCGCATTCTCAAGTGCCTGCGGCTCTTTACCCGGGCGCTGCAGATCGACGGCATCGGGAGCCGCCGCCTGGAGACCTACATCAGCCTGCTGGCCACCTCCATCGGCATCCGGCGGTTTTCCTACACCCAGCACCTCGACATCATGCGCGGCCTTTCCGAGGGGGTCAAGGACATCATCTACGCCTACTACACCAACATCCACCAGAACAACCTGTCGATCATCGTGCCCCAGATCGGCAAGGACAACCTCCTGCTCAAGTACCACGGCTCCTGGGACGAGAAGAACATGCCGGAGACCGTGCTCCGGCTGTCGGAGACCTTTTTCCGCGACCTGATCTCCACCACCTTCGGCCTCCAGCACCTCGACAACTTCATCGGCAAGGTCATCGGCACCCTGGAGGCGCAGAAGGACATCCTCGACGAAAAGACCCTGGACCTGCTGATGACCTACAATCCGGACAAGGCGATCTCCAGCCTGCACGCGGCCAACCTGCGCACCCACAACCTGATCCATCTCGGCAACAAGGGGTTCAACCTGGTGGTGCTCACCCGGGACAAGATGCCGGTGCCGCCGGCCTTCATCATCACCACCGAGGTCTTCCGCTGCTACCGGGCGATCCGCAGATTCGAGCGGGCGCGGGACGAATACATGCGCCGGGTGCGGGCCGCGGTCACCGGTCTGGAGCAGTTGACCGGCCTGGTCTTCGGTTCCTCGGAGCGGCCGCTCCTGCTGTCGGTGCGCTCCGGTTCGGCTATCTCCATGCCGGGGATCATGTCGACCATCCACAACGTTGGCGGCAACGAGGAGATGGTGGAGGAATACGTGGCCCTGTACCCGGAGAAGAAATACTTCGCCTGGGACAACTTCCGCCGCTTTCTCCAGTCCTGGGGCATGGCCCACGGCATGGAACGCGAGGATTTCCAGGAGCTGATGAACGCCCACAAGCAGGCTCGCAAGGTCCACTACAAACGCGATTTTTCGCCCGAACAGATGCGGCAGTTGGCGCTCGATTACCAGCAGGCGGTGCGGAGCCGCGGTTTCGGCATGCCCGAGGACCCCTGGCTGCAACTGATCGGCGCGGTCGACATGGTCTTTGACTCCTGGCATACGCCCAAGGCCCAGGAATACCGCCACCTCATGGGGGTCTCCGACGACTGGGGCACCGCGGTCATCGTCCAGACCATGGTCTTTGGCAACCTCGGTGGCCAGGCGGGCAGCGGCGTGCTCTTCACCGCCCACCCCTACCGCAAGGTGCGGCGGGTGGCCCTGTGGGGCGATTACGCCACCGGCGACCAGGGCGAGGATATCGTCTCCGGCCTGGTGACCAGCTACCCGATCTCGGTGGAGCAGGCCGAGATCGACGGCCGCGACGAGAACAAGAGCCTGGAACGGCTTTTTCCCAAGGTCTACCAGCGGCTCTTGAGCATCAGCCGGGAGCTGGTCTACGACAAGGAATGGAACCCGCAGGAGATCGAATTTACCTTCGAGGGGCCGGAGCCGGAGCAGTTGTTCATCCTCCAGACCAGGGACATGATCACCATCAAGAAAAAGGAGCACTTGAACGTCTTCGTCGATTCCGACCTGGCCCACAAGGCGATCCTGGCCAAGGGGATCGGCGTCTCCGGCTCGGCGATGAGCGGCAAGGCGGTGTTCAACGAGGACAATATCAGCCGATTGCGCCAGGAGGAGCCGGGGACGCCGCTGATTCTCATTCGCCGCGACACGGTGCCCGAGGACATCCGCGAGATTTCCATGGCCGACGGCCTGGTGACCTCCCGCGGCGGCCAGACCTCGCACGCCTCGGTGGTGGCCACCCGCCTGGAGAAGACCTGCGTGGTCGGCTGCCGCGACATGCAGGTCTTCGAGGCCGAGGAGTATGCCGAAATAGGCGGCGCCCGGATCAGTTTCGGCACCCCGATCGCCATCGACGGCCGCCACGGCTTGTTGATCGAGGGCAACTACCCCCTGCGGGAAGAGGTGCATATTCTGCCTTTGTGAGCCGTCTGCACAAAGAACACGCGCATGTCGTAGGAGAGGCAGACGTACATTGTGCAAAAGCCTCTTTATGAATGGGGCAGGGTGATTATGGTATCCCAAAACACCCCCTCCGGCGCGGTCACCTTCAGCGGTGGTCGCGCCGGGTTCTTTTGCCCGCCACGGTTTTTTGAGATGAACAAGCCCAGTTCCTTGTCCCCAGCCATCGATCCCCCTTCGTTTGACTTCGCTGTCAGCGACATGACCTGCGAACACTGCCAGGCGCGGGTGGAGGGCGCGGCCCTGACGGTGGCGGGCGTCGTGGCGGCGCAGGTCGATCTGGCGACCGGGACGCTCTTGGTGCGCGGTGGCGATCCCGAAACGATCATCCGGGCGATGGCTGAAGCCGGGTATCCGGCCGAACTGCGGCAGACTGCCGAGCCGCCCGCCTGTCCGCTGCCGGAACCGGCGGCAGAGGCAGCCGTTTCTCCGCCCGCCCCTCTTGCCAGACCTTACCTGCTCCGGGTGGAGGACATGCACTGCGCCAGTTGCGTCGGCCGGGTCGAGGCGGCCATTCTCGCCGTGGCCGGGGTGCGGACGGCGGCGGTCAACCTGGTGGAGCAGAGCGCCAGCGTCGAGGGCGGCGATCCGGACCAGGTGGTCGCGGCGATCCTCCGGACCGGTTACCGGGCCGCGCCGGTCGAGGATGAGCGGGCCACCGCCGGGGAGGGCTACGAGATCGACATCCTCGGCATGCACTGCGCCAGTTGCGTCCGCCGGGTGGAGGAGGCGCTGCTTGCCGTTCCCGGCGTTGCGGCCGCCACGGTCAACCTGATCGAGAAAAAGGCCCTGGTCCAGGGCGGCGATCCCAGCCTGGCGGTGCGGGCCATCCTCGACCAGGGCTACGGCGCCTCCCTGGGCCAGCGACCCGCTGGCGACACCTTTTTGGTCAAACTGCATCCCCGGCCGGACGCCGGCGACCTGGAACAAGTCCGCCAGGTCCTCCTGGCCCAGGACCCGGCAACCCGGATCACGGTGGAGGGCGAGCGGCTCCGCATCGCCACCAGCCAACACCCGGCCGACGTGTTGCTGCGGCTTGCCGATATCGGCTATCAGGCGACCCTGGAAGAATCCTTCGTCGATCCCGGCCTTCTCCAGGCCGAGGCAACCCGCCGGGAAATCCGCCGCTCCTGGCAACGGGCGTTGCTGGCCGGGCTGGTGGGTCTTGTGCTCATGGTCGGCCACATGTCCGGCCTCTTGCCCCATCCCCATGAGGCCCAACGGCTTTGGGCCGGGGCCGCCCTGCTCACCCTGCTCACCATGGTCTACAGCGGCCGCAACTATTTCATCGGCGCCTGGAAGCAGGCCCTCCACGGGGCCGCCAACATGGACACCCTGGTGGCCCTGGGCACCGGGGCCGCCTGGCTGTCGTCGGTGGTGGTGATCGTTGACCCCAACTTCATCCCCGGCGCCGGCAACAACCTCTACCTCGACGCCTCGGTGATGATCCTCGCCTTCCTCCAGTTGGGCCATGTCCTGGAAACCAGGGCCAAGCGGACCACCAGCGAGGCCATCGGCGCCCTGGTGGGCCTGCGCGCCCGCACCGCCTGGGTGATCCGGACCGCCGGCCAGGTGGAGGTCCCGGTGTCGCTGCTGCGCATCGGCGACCGGGTTCGGGTCCGGCCCGGCGAAAAGGTGCCCATCGACGGCGAGATCGTCGAAGGCCGCACCACCATCGACGAATCGATGCTCACCGGCGAACCGCTGGCCGTGGCCCGCGAGATCGGGGACGCGGTCACCGGCGGCACCATCAACCGCTCCGGGGCCTTTGTCCTCAAGGTCACCCGCCTGGGCGACGACACCACCCTGGCCCGGATCATCCGCATGGTCAAGACGGCGCAGATGAGCAAGCCGCCCATCGGCCGTCTGGTCGACCGCATTGCCGGGGTCTTCGTGCCGGTGGTCATCGGCATCAGCCTGGCCAGTTTTGCCGCTTGGCTGGGATTCGCCTCGTCGCTCCCCCTGGCCCATGGCCTGACCGCGGCCATCGCCGTGCTGGTCATCGCCTGTCCCTGCGCCCTCGGCCTGGCCACGCCGATCGCCATCATGGTCGGCACCAGCCGGGCCGCCCAGTGCAATGTCCTGATCCGCAACAGCGATGCCCTCCAGACCGCCTCCACCCTCACCCATGTGGTGGTGGACAAGACCGGCACCCTCACCGAGGGGCGGCCGGCAGTGACCGGAATTTTCCCCGCGGCCGGGAGCAGCGAAAGCGAAGTCCTGCACTGGGCGGCCAGCCTGGAGAGCGGCTCCGAGCATCCCCTGGCCGAGGCGGTGCTGACCGCGCAGATGACCCAGGGCGAACCGCTGACGCCACTCGACAATTTCACCGCCATCCCCGGCCGGGGCGTGCGGGCCGAGCACGAAGGGATTTCGTATGTGCTCGGCAACCGTCATTTCCTCGTCGAACAGGGATTGGCGCTGCCCGCCGAGCTGGCGGCCGAGGCCGAACGTCAGGCCAACGCAGGCGGCACCCCGGTCTGGCTGGGACGGGACCGGGAGGTGCTGGGGCTCCTCATCCTTAAGGACCCGCTGCGCCGGGATTCGGCGGCCGCGGTCCGGGCCTTGCAGGACCTGGGGATCGCGGTGGTGATGTGCAGCGGCGATTCCCACGCCACCGCCGCGGCCGTGGCCCGCGAAGTAGGGATTGGTGAGGTCCACAGCGAGATCCTGCCCGAGGAGAAGCTGGAGGTAATCAGGACACTACAGCAGCAGGGCGCCAAGGTCGGCATGGTTGGCGACGGGGTCAACGACGCCCCGGCCCTGGCCCAGGCCGACACCGGGTTCGCCATCGGCAGCGGCACCGACGTGGCCATCGAGAACGCCGACATCACCCTCACCGGCGACTCGCTCCTCCTGGTGGCCGACGCCATCGCCATTTCCGGGGCCACCATCCGCAACATCAGGCAGAACCTGTTCGGGGCCTTCATCTACAACGTCATCGGCATTCCCCTGGCCGCCGGCCTGTTCTATCCCTTCACCGGCTGGCTGCTGGAGCCGATGTTCGCCAGCGCCGCTATGGCCCTGTCCTCGGTGACCGTGGTCACTAACGCCAATCGGCTCCGCTTTTTCCGGCCCCGGTGAACGGGTTGCGGCGCAGGAGGTGCGGCCAGAAGGGGTCGGGCCCAGATACTGCCCGGCGTTATTGAAGAGATATCACCGCTGCGTGGTCGCCGCTGAGACCAGTTTATTGTGAGAAAAGTTCTCAGGTGCAGCGCGATTTCACTTGCGAACCGGTGTGGGCCGCGGTAAGTGGTGCGCTCCGAACGGTGCGTTGCCGTTGGTTGCATGTTCCCTTTTGGACAGAGAAAGAGCGTCATGAACACCCTTTTCGCCCGGATCACCTACATCTTCGATCCCTTGCAAACCTTCTACGAGCACGAGAAGGTCTATCGCAAGATTTCCATCTCGCTGGTGTTTCTGTTCCTCTGTAGTCTGGCGGTCATCGAGTCGAATCGTCAGGGCCTGCTGCCCGCCAATCTGGCAGCCCTTGTGCCCAGAAACCATTTTTATGCCGTCCATGCCGCCTTCACCGTCATCCTGGTGCTGGAGGTCATTAGCCTGATCTTCGTTCTGCCCTGTTCCTTTTCCCGGTCCTTGGGCAAGCAGTTCGAGATATTGTCCCTGATCCTCATCCGTAACGCCTTCAAGGAGTTGTCCTATTTTTCCGAGCCGCTCGGCTACGAGGGCAATGTCGACAAGGTCCTGCATATTTTGGCCAATGGGTTCGGGGCATTGCTGATCTTCGCCCTCTTGGGGGTCTATTACAAGATCCAGAAACGGAGCGAGGAGGACAGCCGCCAGATCGACCTCTTCGGGTTCGTTGCCTCCAAGAAGGCGATTTCCCTGCTCCTGCTGATCTCCTTCGTCTGCATGGGCGGCTACTCGCTCTACCAGACCCTGCGGGGGATCGAACACCCGGATTTCCTCCATGGCTTCTACACCCAGTTGATTCTCACCGATATTCTCATCGTGCTGGTGTCGCAGTGTTTCCACCCCTCGGCCAAGATGATCTTCCGCAATTCGGGTTATGCCCTGGCCACCCTGATGATTCGTATCGCCCTGGTGTCACCGGTCTATTACAATGTCCTTCTGGGCGGTGCGGCCCTAGTGTTCGCCATCCTGCTTTCCCTGGTCAGCCAGCATCTGTTCCAGCAACAGAAGATGTGAGGGAAAGGGGCTTCGGCGAAAGGAAAAGCCTGTTTCGGTCAGGCGTGAACGGTGGTTGTATCCCTGCAATTCCCTGGGAGGGGATGGTTACGTCCTGTCCCGATCAACAAACTAAAAATGAGGAACATGATGTCAGAGTTTAACGAGGTAACGGTGGTGCGAGAGGCGAATATCTACTTTGACGGCAAGGTGACCAGCCGGACCATTGTCTTTGCCGATGGGTCGAAGAAAACCCTGGGAATCATGCTCCCGGGAGAATACACCTTCAATACCGGTGCCAAGGAGTTGATGGAGATCCTCTCCGGCGACCTCGAGGTGCTGCTGCCGGGAGAACAGAGCTGGCGGACCGTGAAGGGCGGCGAGGCCTTTGAGGTGGCGGCGAACGCTTCGTTCAGCTTGAAAATACAAACCCTCACCGATTACTGCTGTTCCTTCCTCAACGGTTGAGCGGAGAGAGCGGAAGCGCTGAGCCGGTGCCGTGCAAGAGTTAGGGGCTGACGGCCCCTAACTTTTTCCCTGCCCCGCGCAACTGTTCTCGTTCCCACCCTTCGTTTATTCTCCAGACAACGCATGCTCGATACCGATGGCTAAATCGCTCGCGGAAGAGATGACAAGAGCAGGGAAGCCGGTTTCGCCCTATGGGCTGCCGAACATCCGTCTGTTCATCGCCTTTCGCGTCCTGTTTAATGCCAGATTTTATTACCCTGTCTTTACGATTCTTTTCCTTGATTACGGGCTGAGCCTGGAGCAGTTCGCGCTGCTCAACACCGCCTGGGCGGCCACCATTGTCCTGGCCGAGGTGCCCTCCGGCGCCTTGGCGGACCTGTTGGGGAGGCGGTTGTTGCTAGTCGCTACCTCCCTGTTGATGATCGCCGAAATGTCGTTGCTCGCCTTTGTGCCCCTGGGCAATCCCCGGCTGGTGTTCTGGGCGTTTTTGGGCAACCGGGTGCTCAGCGGCCTGGCCGAGGCCATGGCCAGCGGCGCCGACGAGGCCCTTGCCTACGACACCCTGGTCGCGCACGGGCTTGCCGCCGACTGGCCCAAGGTGCTGGAGGTGCAGATGCGGGCCCAGAATGTCGGCTATATCTTTGCCATGACCCTGGGGGCGGTGGTATACGACCCCGGCGTGGTCAACCGGGTGTTGGGATGGTTGTCGTTCGAGACGGTTGTCACCCAGCAGATGAGCATGCGCTACCCCGTCTATTTGACCCTGCTGTTCGGTCTGCTGGCCCTGGCCGCAACCGTGCGGATACGGGAGCCGCAGGCCCATGGGGAGCAGGGCGGCCACCGCTCCCGACCGGTCACGCCCTGGGAGGTCGCCCGTCTGATCACGCGGGCCGGGGGCTGGATTTTGCGTACCCCCATGGCACTGGCGGTCATCCTCTATGCCATGATCTTTGATCACACCCTGCGGATGATTGTCACCCTGACCAGCAAGTATTACCGCCTGATCGATCTGCCCGAGGCCAGCTTCGGCCTGCTGGGCTCGGCGGTGGCGGTGATCGGATTGTTTGTCCCCCGCCTGGCGCGCACGATGAGCGAGCGGTTTTCGCCGGGCCGCAATGTGCTCCTGCTCAGCCTCGCCTCGCTGGTCGTGCTTTTTTTGCTGACCCTTTTTGTCCCCTACCTTGGCCTGCTGCCGATGATGGCGGTGTTCGTCGGGCTGATGCTGACCAGTTTTTTTACCAGCCACTATCTCAACCGGATCACCGCATCGCACCAGCGGGCCACGGTGCTGAGCTTCAAGGGGCTGGCCTTCAATGCGGCCTACGGGTTCGTCGGCCTGATCTTCGCGGGATTGATCCAGCAGTTCCGCCGAGGGCAGGCCGCCATCCATCCCGACTGGTCCGGGGCGCTCGTCGAAGATCAGGCCTTCAGGTCGGCCATGGATTGTTTTCCCTGGTATTTGGCCCTGGGGCTGGTTCTGGTGTCCCTCTTCTGTCTGCCCCGGCTGATCCGCGGCCGGGACGGAGCCAGCCACGCTTGAACGACGGTCGCCGGTCTGTTCGGGTCAGGCCTTGGGCGCTCTTGTTTCCCGGACTCCCAATTTTTTCAGCATCCAGCCCAGCGGGCAGAATTTGCTGAAACCGAACTGGAGCAGATTGGCGCCGACAAAGGCGGTGAACAAGAGCCAGTAGCGGCTGACAAACAAGGGGTTGGCTGGACTATCGACACCCAACGCCAGGGTGATCAGGATAAAAGAGCCGGCAAAGACATGAATCCAGTCATTGATAACCATACGATCCTCCATCGCTCCAAGGCGATGCCAATGGATTGGGTCTGTGGAAAGAGGGTGTTCATTCGCAGCGCCTGTACGAGAAAAGAGGTAATTGCTGGTCGCTCTTTGGTCAATGACGACAACAACCGGCCACCGTTGTTCAGGGTGTCCGGAGCCAGGGGAGAGGGGTACGATATACCTCTTCTCCCACTGCCAGATAACAGAAAAATTGATAGTCATTCCCTATTGTTTTGATGAATGGCCGGTTTTTCTTCCGGTATTGAGTATTTTTCGCAAAAAAATGCATTTTAGTCGCATTTGCGTGCGGGAATCGTTTTCTTTTTTCGCAAAACTTCTGTAGATATTCAATTCTGGAGTGCTGGCCCGAAGTCATTACCGCAGGATCCGGATGGTGCACCGGTGGCGTTGTGCCTCTTGCTCGGGCACATGGATGTGAGGGAAAGCATTCCAGGTTGGCTGGTCATGCCGGCCCGCCTGTTTGGCAGGGGTGGCATGGGTAACTGTAACACAAGGTTTTTTTGAGGGGGAAATCCTATGAGTGCGATGGAAGACAAGATTACCAGTTTGTTGGCCGAGGGCAAAATATTCCAGCCGCCGGAGAAGGGTCGTGAACAGGCCTGGGTCAAATCGATGGAAGAGTACAAAAAGGCGTATGCCCACTCTATGGAAGACCCGGAAGGTTTTTGGGCGGGACGTGCGGAGGAACTGGTCACCTGGGAGAGAAAATGGGACAAGGTGCTGGAGTATGACCTGTCCGTGCCCGAGGTGAAATGGTTCTTGGGCGGTAAACTCAATGTCTCCGCCAACTGTCTGGACCGGCATCTCACCGACGGCCGGCGCAACAAGGCGGCCATTATCTGGCAGGGCGAGCCGGAAGAGGATGTCCGGGTCTATACCTACCAGATGCTGCACGACGAGGTCTGCCGCTTTGCCAACGTCCTCAAGAAGAAGGGCGTGAAAAAGGGCGACCGGGTGGCCATCTATCTGCCCATGGTCCCGGAACTGGCCATCTCGCTCTTGGCCTGCGCCCGTCTCGGCGCCGTCCATTCGGTGGTCTTCGGCGGGTTCTCCGCCATCGCTCTCCAGAGCCGCATCGAGGATTGCCATGCCAAGGTGCTGATCACCGCCGATGCCGTCCTGCGCGGCGGCAAGGCCATTCCGCTCAAGCCCAATGCCGATGAGGCCCTGTTGACCTGCCCCAGCGTCGAGACCTGCGTGGTGGTCCGGCGGGCCGGCAACGAAATCGAGATGAAGGAAGGCCGCGACTGCTGGTGGCATCGGGAAGTCCATGCCCCGGATATCTCCTCGTTCTGCGAGCCCGAATCCATGGATGCCGAGGATATGTTGTTCATTCTCTACACCTCGGGTTCCACCGGCAAGCCCAAGGGCGTGGTCCATACCACCGGCGGCTACCTGACCTACGCCATGCACACCGCCCAGTGGGTTTTCGATCTCAAAGACAGCGACGTCTACTGGTGCACCGCCGACATCGGCTGGATCACCGGCCACAGCTACATCCTTTATGGTCCATTGGGACTGGGCGCCACCGCGATCATGTTCGAAGGGGTGCCCAACTATCCGTCGTCGGACCGTTTCTGGCGGATTGTCGAGAAGTTCAAAATCAATATCTTCTATACCGCGCCGACCGCTATCCGCGCCTTGATGCGGGACGGGGTCGAGCCCACCCGGAAGTGGGATCTGTCCAGCCTGCGCATCCTCGGCACGGTGGGCGAGCCGATCAACCCCGAGGCCTGGATGTGGTACCACATCAATATCGGCAAGGAGAAACTGCCCATCGTCGACACCTGGTGGCAGACCGAGACCGGCGGCATCATGATCTCGCCGCTGCCCTATGTGACGCCGCTCAAGCCCGGTTCGGCCACCATGCCGCTGCCCGGCATCGATGCCGCCATCTACAACGAGGAGGGCAAGGAGGCCGGTCCCAACGAGGGCGGTCACCTGGTCATCCGCAAGCCCTGGCCGGGCATGCTCCGCGGCGTCTTCGGCAATCCGGAACGGTACAAGAAGGCCTACTTCAACCGCTATCCCGATACCTACGACCCCGAGGACGGTGCCCGCAAGGATGAGGACGGCTACTTCTGGATCATGGGCCGGCTCGACGACGTCATCAACGTCTCCGGACACCGGTTGGGCACGGCCGAGATCGAGTCCGCCCTGGTGGCCCACGAGGCGGTGGCCGAGGCGGCGGCGGTCGGCATGCCGCACCCGATCAAGGGCCAGGCGATCTTCGCCTATGTCACCCTGATGTCCTGGGCCGAGGAGACCGAGGAGTTGCGGGCCGAGCTGCGCCAGCATGTCCGCAAGGAGATCGGCCCCATCGCTACCCCGGATGTGATTCAGTGGGCGCCGGGCCTGCCCAAGACCCGGTCGGGCAAGATCATGCGGCGCATCCTGCGCAAGATCGCGGCCAATGATTTCGCCGATTTCGGCGATACCTCCACCCTGGCCGATCCGACCGTGGTCGAGCAGTTGGTCGACACCAAGAAGCAGATGGGCTGATCGGCACGGCCGGCACAGACACATCCGCGCGGCCCCGAACCGGTCGCGCGGGCTCACGACAACAGGCAGGCGGGATGCGGTGCATTCCGCCTGTTTTGTTATCGGCCCTGCCGGCTGTTGTTTTTTCTTTGCAACATTTCATTTCATGGTATCATAAAAAACTTTGCGGTGAGAACTCCACGCTTCCGCGTGTTTTGTTGCGCCTGTTCGCACCAGAAGTGATGGCCGGCAACGGCCCTGGTGCGGACCTCCCAGAAAAACTAACGCTATGACGACGCAATGACCGGTAACGAAATCCGAACAAGTTTCCTGGAGTTTTTTGAAAGCAAAGGCCACACCAGGGTCGCGGCTTCCTCCCTGGTGCCCCATGACGACCCCACCTTGCTCTTTGTCAACTCGGGCATGGTCCAGTTCAAGAAGGTGTTCATGGGCGAGGAGACCCGGCCCTATGTGCGGGCGACTACCGCCCAATCAAGCGTCCGGGCCGGCGGCAAGCACAACGATCTGGAGAACGTCGGCTATACCGCGCGGCATCACACCTTCTTCGAGATGCTGGGCAACTTTTCCTTCGGCGATTACTTCAAAAAAGAGGCCATTGCCTACGCCTGGGAATTTCTCACCGAAAAGTTGCAGATCGATCCCCAAAACCTCTGGGTCACGGTCTACAACGACGACGATGAGGCCTTTGCGCTGTGGGAGCAAATTGAGACCCTGCCCAAGGGGCGAATCGTCCGCATGGGCGAGAAGGATAATTTCTGGGCCATGGGTGATACCGGCCCCTGCGGCCCCTGTTCCGAAATCCATATCGACCAGGGGACCGAAGTCGGCTGCGGTCGGCCCGAATGTGCCCTGGGCTGTGATTGTGACCGGTTCTTGGAGCTGTGGAACCTGGTGTTCATGCAGTTCTATCGCGACGAAACCGGCACCATGACCCCCCTGCCCAAGCCCTCCATCGACACCGGCATGGGGCTGGAGCGGGTGGCGGCCGTGCTCCAGGGCAAGACCAACAACTACGACTGCGACCTGTTCACCCCGATCATCGATGCCATCGCCAAGCTGGCCGGGAAAACATATCATGCCGACAAGGCCGACGACGTCTCCATGCGGGTCATCGCCGACCACGCCCGGGCCACCACCTTTCTCGTGGCCGACGGGGTGCTGCCTTCGAACGAAGGCCGGGGCTATGTCTTGCGGCGGATCATGCGCCGGGCCATCCGTTATGGCCGCGCCCTGGGGTTGAGCTCCTTTTTCCCCGGCGTCTGCGCCCTGGTGACCGAGGAGATGCAGCATGCCTATCCCCACCTCAACGACACCCGCCAACTGCTGGCTAAGGTGGTGACCAACGAGGAGCAGCGCTTCGGCGAGACCTTGGACCACGGCCTCAATAAACTCGATCAGGAGATCCGGCGGCTGAAAAAAGAGGCGGGTGACCGGGCCGTCATCCAGGGCGAGTTCATCTTCAAACTCTACGACACCTACGGTTTTCCGGTGGACATCGTCCGTGATATCGCCATTGAACGGGGTATTGCCTTTGACGAGCCCGGTTTTGCCCAGGCCATGGAGCAGCAGCGCGAACAGTCGCGCAAATCGTGGAAGGGGAGCGATGTTGACCATCTTGAGGCCGGGATCATCGAGTTGGCGGGCCAGGGCAAGAAGGCCGAATTCATCGGCTACACCGCCATCCAGGGGGTGTCGATCATCGAGGGGATCATCAACGAGGTCGGGGAGTCGGTGACCGAGGCCCGGGTCGGCGAGACCCTGCGCCTGTTCTGTGCGCAAACACCGTTTTATGCCGAATCGGGTGGCCAGATCGGCGACCAGGGTGAGATCACCTGGCCGGAAGGCCGTTTTGTCGTGACCAAAACCTTTGCCCCGGTTGAGGGCTTGATTTTGCATGAAGGCCAATTGGCGCAAGGGACCTTGACCGTCGGCACGCGCGTCGAGCTGACCGTGGCTGAACGGCGGAGCGACACCGTGCTCAATCATACCGCCACCCATCTCCTTCAGGCGGCGATGAAAAAGGTGCTGGGCGACCATGTCAAGCAGGCCGGTTCGGCGGTCGATCATAACCGGCTGCGGTTCGATTTTACCCATTTCTCGCCGCTCACCCATGCCGAGATCTGCACCATCGAACAGTTGGTCAACGCCGAGATCCGCCGGAACACCCCGGTGGCTACCACTCTGCTCGGTCGCGAGCAGGCGATCAGCGAAGGGGCCACCGCCCTGTTCGGTGAAAAATACGGTGACGAGGTGCGGGTGGTCAGCATCGGCGAGTTCAGCAAGGAACTCTGCGGTGGCACCCATGCTCGCATGACCGGCGACATCGGTCTGTTCAAGATTGTGATGGAGACCGGCATCGCCGCCGGCGTCCGCCGGATCGAGGCGGTCACCGGCGCGGCGGCGGTCCACTGGGTGCAGGAGTTGGCCCGGCAGGCGGTGGCAATCAGCGCGGTGATCTCCGGGCCGCTGGAGGGGGCGGTCGACAAGATCCAGGGGTTGCTCAAACGCCAGAAAGAGCTGGAAAAACAAATCGCGGTTCTCAACGCCTCCATGGCCCTGTCCGACCTCGATCAACTGCTGGCATCCAGCGTCGAGATCGATGGCATGCCGGTGGTAGCCAGCCGGGTGCCGCTCGACTCGCCCAAAACCCTGCGGGAGATCGGCGACAAGATCCGCGACAAGATGCCCCATGGGATCATCGTCCTCGGCGGCGAGTTCGAGGGCAAGGCGGCGCTGCTGGCCATGGTCAGCAAGGAGCTGACCGGGCGGATCAAGGCCGGCGACCTGGTCAGCCGGGTGGCGGCGATCGTGGGCGGCAAGGGCGGTGGCCGGCCGGACATGGCCCAGGCCGGCGGGCCCATGCCCGACAAGCTCGACGAGGCCATCGGCAGCGTGGCCAGCATCATCAAGGGGTTGGCACGGGTCTGAACTGTGAGCACACATTACGCTGACAACCAGCGGATCGTCATTACCGGCGTCGGCCTGACCGCGCCGGGCGCCGCCAGCCTGACCGAGTTCCGGGCCAACCTCCTGGCCGGCATCAGCGGGATCACCACCATCGACCTGCGCTACATGGGGCTCCACCCGGCCGGGATCTGCCGGTTCGCCGAAACCCGCTACCGCAAGAAGCGGGAGAACAGCCGCGGCACCCGCGCCGGCTGCATCGGCGTCTACTGCGCCAACGAGGCCCTGGTCGATGCCGGCATCGACTTTTCCACCTATGATCGCGCCGCCACCGGGGTCTATATCGGCCTCACCGAGCACGGCACCGTGGAGACCGAAAACGAGGTCTACAACATCGGCCAGTACGGCTTTGATGTCAACTACTGGACCCACCACCACAACCCCCGCACCGTCTTGAACAACCCGGCCGGCGAGATCACCATGAATCTCGGCACCACCGGGCCGCATTACTCGATTGGTGCTGCCTGCGCCGCCGGCAACGCCGCCCTGATCCAGGGGGTGCAGATGTTGCGTTTGGGCGAGGTCGATCTGGCGCTCTGCGGCGGCATTTCCGAGTGCGTGGGCTCGTTTGGCATCTTCGCCTCCTTCCGCGCCCAGGGCGCCCTGGCCGAGCACGCCGACCCCACCCGCGCCAGCCGACCCTTTGACCGCGACCGCAACGGCATCGTCATCTCGGAGGGCGGCTGCGTTTTTACCCTGGAGCGCCTCGATCGGGCCCTGGCCAGGGGCGCCAAGATGTACGGCGAACTCACCGGCTACGCCATGAATTCCGATGCCCGGGATTTCGTTCTTCCCCATGGCCCCCGGCAGCAACAGTGCATGGAGATGGCCCTGCAACGGGCCGGGCTCGCTCCGGCGGACATCACCATCGTCAACACCCACGCCACCGGCACCAAACAGGGGGATATCGAGGAGTGCAACGCCCTCCGCGCCACCTTTGCCGGTTGCGAAGGCACCCGGATCAACAACACCAAGTCGAGCATCGGTCATGCCATGGGCGCGGCCGGGGTGCTCGAACTGGCCGGCAATCTGCCCTCGTTCACCGACCATCTGGTCCATCCCACCATCAACCTGGACAACCTCGACCCGGAATGCGCCTTGCCCGGCCTGGTGGCCAACACCCCCCAACAACTCGACCGGGTCGACGCCATCCTCAACAATTCGTTCGGCATGCTGGGGATAAATTCGGTGGTCATTGTCGAGAGATTTGTGGCGAACTGAGAGGAGCTGTGGTAAAGCTCTCAGCTTTCGTTAAAGTGCACACGTGTATCGTTTTTTGCTAGAGGAACCGAAGTATGAGTCGTGACGAAATCAAGGATGTCATCCTTGAAATCATAGCAGATATTGACGAAGAAGCCGATTTTGTCAGCCTTGATGCCAATGCCCCGCTCCGGGATCAACTGGATCTCGACTCCATGGATTTCCTGGACATCGTTATGGAGCTGCGCAAGCGCTACAAACTGCAGATCCCGGAAGAAGAGTATCCGCAGCTCGCTACCCTGACCAGTTGCGTCAACTATCTGGAACCCAAGCTGAAAAACGTCTGATTGCCCTCGCCGGCGCGCCAATCGCGCCGGATCGAGGTTCCGTTCCTCCACTGTTCTGCCTGCGCGCATGGCTGCCTATCAGCTTCTCATCATCGGGGGCGGCTTGTCGGGAATCGCGGCCGGTATCCGCGCCGCCCGTTTCGGCTTGAAAACGCTGATCATCGAGCAGCACGGCCTGCCCGGCGGCCTCAATTCCTTTTATCTCCGCCAGGGGCACCTGCTGGAAACCGGGCTGCACGCCATGACCAACTGCGCCCCGCCCGGTGCCAAACGCGCCCCGCTCAATCGGCTGCTCCGCCAGTTGCACCTTTCCCGCAAACAGTTTGACTTCCATGAGCAGATCGGCTCCGAGATCCGTTTCGCCGGACGTTCCTTGTTGTTCACTAACGATCCCGCTGTGCTCGAGGCGGAGATCGGTCGCGCGTTTCCCGAGGCCATCGACCGCTTCCGGCAGCTCAAGCAAACGATCGCGGCCTATGATCCCTTTGCCGTGGCCCCTTGGCGTTCCAGCCGGCAGTTTCTCGCCGAGCATCTGAGGCAGCCGGAACTTGCCGACATGCTGCTCTTGCCGTTGATGGTTTACGGCAACGCCGAGGAAGAGGATATGGACTTGGGCCAGTTCGTAATCATGTTCCGGGCGGTGTTTGAGGAAGGATTCTTCCGGCCTGGCGGCACCATGCGCGAGTTTCTCGATCTCCTGGTGCAGCAGTACCGGGCATTCGGCGGCGAGCTCCGCTATCGCTGCCCGGTGGAGGAGATTGTGGTCGAAGACGGCCGGGTGACCGGCGTGCGGCTCGAAGCCGGCGAGGTGCTGACCGGAGAGACGGTCCTGTCCACGGCCGGCATCCCGGAAACCATGCGGCTCTCCGGCTGGGAAGGGGAGCGGGAGCGCTATGTCGGCCGGATGAGCTTCATGGAAACCATCTCCCTCATCCCGCAATCGCAGGCAGCATCGCTCACCCGGGACCGGACCATCGTGTTTTATCATAACGGCCCCCGGCTCCGGTATCGGCGGCCGGAGGATTATCTTGACACCTCCTGGGGGGTGATCTGCTTTCCCGAGCATTTTTCCGGCCTGGAGCCGGCGGAATTGTTCCAGATCCGGGTGACCAATGCCGCCAGTTATCCCCTGTGGAAGGCGTTGCCCGCCGAGGTCTACGGCCCGGTCAAGCAGCAGTGGACCGAGGCTGCCACCATCGCCAGCGAGGAAATCATTGGGAATTATCGGCCGTCCATTGTATATCAGGACAGTTTCACCCCGGTGACCATCGAACGGTACACCCGCAAGGCCGAGGGCGCGGTTTACGGCAGCGGGGTCAAGATCAAGGACGGCACCACACCCTGGCCCAACCTGTTTGTCGCCGGCACCGATCAGGGGTATCTCGGGATCGTCGGGGCGATGCTGAGCGGGATCACCATCGTCAACCAGCATATCCTGCGGTAGGTTTTTGCAACGACCCGGCGGCGGGGCGGGCCGGTCGGCAGTTTGTCAACGAAACGGAGCGCCATGCACACCACACCTCTGGATAAGGTGCAATCCTACTACGACGTCATCGTGGTCGGTTCCGGCCTCGGCGGCCTCACCTGCGCCAATCGCTTGGCCGCGGCCGGCCATTCGGTGCTCCTGCTGGAGCATCACATCCAACTGGGAGGGCTCGCCACCTGGTTCAAGCGCGGCGGCCATATCTTCGACGTCTCCCTGCACGGCTTCCCCTACGGCATGGTCAAGACCTGCAAGAAGTACTGGGGCAAACCCATCCGCGACGCCATCGTCCAGTTGAAGAACATCGTCTTCGACAACCCCCAGTTCTCGCTCACCACCACCTTCAGCAAAGAGGACTTTATTCGTCTCCTCCAGGAGCGGTTCGGTATTGTCAAGGCAGTGGTCGACGAATTCTTCGCCACCGTCGATGCCATGAATTTCTACGACGACCAGTGGATGACCACCCGCGAGCTGTTCGCCCGCTTCTTTCCCGGTCGCAGCGACATCCACCGCTTGCTGATGGAGCCGATCACCTATGCCAACGGCTCCACCCTGGACGAGCCGGCCATCACCTACGGCATTGTCTTCTCCAATTTCATGAACCGGGGGGTGTTCACCTTCGAGGGCGGCACCGACAAGCTGATCGGCCTAATGGCCGACGAGTTGCGGGCCAAGGGGGTCGACATCGTGACCTCTGCCCGGGTGGAGCGCATCCTGGTGGAAAAAGGGATGACCACCGGCGTGGCGGTCAAGGGGCGGGAAATCAAGGCGAGGGCCGTCATTTCCAATGCCGGCGTCACCAATACCATCGACAAGCTCGTGGGCCGCGCCCAGTTTGCCCCGGATTTCCTTGGCCGCTTTGGCAAGGTGCGGGTCAACAACTCCAGTTGCCAGGTCTATTTCGGCATCCGCAAGGGCGAGACCATTCCCGATATTGGCGACCTGTTGTTCACCTCCACCGCCGAGGAATTCTCCTCCGAGGAAATGCGGCGGATGGACACCAAAAGCCGCACCTTTTCCCTCTACTATCCCAAGACAAGGCCCGACAGCCCGCCGGACCACACTATCGTCGCTTCGATGAACGCCGACTACGACGACTGGGCCGGACTCGACCAGACCGCCTACCGGAGCGCCAAGGAGGCGATGATCGAGCGCTGCTTTTGCGACCTGGAGCGCTACCTCCCCGGCATCCGCAGCAAGGTGGACACCGTGGAGTCGGCCACCCCGCGCACCTTCCACCGCTACACCCTCCATACCAAGGGCACCTCCTTCGGCACCAAGTTCGAGGGCCTCGACATCTCCCGCTCCCTGCACAAGGAGATAGGCGGCCTCTTCCATGTCGGCTCGGTGGGGATCATCATGAGCGGCTGGCTGGGGGCGATCAATTACGGCGTGATCGTGGCCAATGATGTGGACGGGTATTTGAGGGGGTGAAAAGAATATGTCCGAGATTTACAATGAACAGGAAGAAGCTGATGCTCAAAGCCGTTCATTTTATGAAATCCCACTTCAGTCTGAGCTAGAGGCAATGTCTGAAGTTAACTTGGCTGAGCTTCAAACGAAATTTTCTATTGATAAACCTGGCAGGATTGTCATTGAAAACGAATGGCGCCGAAGAGAAAGACTGTATCAATTTCAATGGAACCAAAAACTCGTTGAGATTCAGCATGGTTTGAACCAAGAATTGGTCAAATTACAAAACGAGTTTAATCGGAAATTGTCCGGCTCCCAAAATAAAGCAACCCTTTTGGCAGGAGTGTTTGGGATTGTTGGTGCTATAATTGGTGCTTTCCTAACAGTCATTTTGACAAAATTCTAGATAAATAACCTCTGTAATATGCTCGAATTTGAAGGCAAAAAAGCCGTAGTCTCTGGCGCCACCCGTGGCATCGGCCGGGCGATTACCGAGGCCTTGCTGGAGCGGGGGGCAAGCGTGGTCGGCATCTATGGCGGCAACCGGGCGGCAGCCGAGGCCATGGCCAGCGACAACGCCGCGTACGATGATCGGCTCCGCCTCGCCCAGCTCGACGTCAGCGACTACCAGGCCGTGGCCGCCTTCTTCGCCGAGCTGGAGGCGGCCTGGGACACCCTCGACATCCTGGTCAACAACGCCGGTATCCGCCGTGACGCGGTGCTGGCGATGATGAAAGAAGAGGACTGGCGGCGGGTGCTCGACGTCAACCTCACCGGCGGTTTCAATATGGCCAAGTGCGGGCTGCCGCTGATGCTCAAGCAGAAGTACGGCCGCATCGTCTTCATCACCTCGCCCATGGGCCATCTCGGTTTTGCCGGGCAGAGCAATTATGCCGCCTCCAAGGCCGGCCAAGTCGGGCTGATGAAGTCGCTGTCCAAGGAGGTGGCCAAGCGCAAGATCACGGTCAACTGCGTTTCCCCCGGCTTCATCGCCACCGAACTGATCGGCGACCTGCCCGAGATCCAGATGAAGGAATACAAGAAAATGGTGCCCGTGGGCCGGTTCGGCACCCCGGCCGAGGTGGCCGAGGCGGTGCTCTTTCTGGCCAGCGACCGCGCCGCCTACATCAACGGCGCGGTGCTCGAAATCACCGGCGGACTGTGATGGAGCACGCACTCGACCCGTTCATCCTCGACCGCATCCCGCACCGGCCGCCCTTCCTCTGGTTGGACCGGGTGCTCGAAATCAGCGGTGAGGCCATCCGGGCGGAAACAACGATCCCGCCCGATCTGGCGCTGTTTCAAGGTCATTATCCCGACTATCCCCTGATGCCCGGGGTGCTGCTTTGCGAGGCGGTCTTTCAGGCCGGGGCCCTGTTGATCGGCGAGTTGATGCGCGGCGAGGAGAAAGCGCAGGGGGGCGGGGTGCCGGTCTTGACCCGCATTCTCGGCGCCAAGTTCAAGCGGGAGGTCCGGCCGGGCGATACCCTGGAGATCGCCGCCCGCCTGGTCGAACGGATGGGGCCTGCCTGGTTATTGAAAGGATCGGTGCGGGTGGGCGGTAAAACAGCGGTGCAGGTGGAGTTCGCCTGTGCCCGCAAGGGGGTGTGAGTGGATTTTCTCCAGCTTGCCGGCAAGACCATTGTGGTCTTTGGTCTGGCCAACAAAAAATCGGTGGCCTGCGCCATCGGCCGGGTGCTGGCCGAGGCCGGTGCGCAGGTGATCCATGTGGTCCGCAGCGAACAGCGGGCGGAAACCGCAGGGAAGCTCTTTCCCGACAGCCCCGTTTTTTGCTGCGATGTTGAGGAGGAGGCCAACATCGTCCGGGTGAGGGACGAGATCGCCGGCCAGATCGGTGAGCCCATCGACGGCATCGTCCATTCCATCGCCTTTGCCAACTACTCGGAAGGGATGCGCCCGTTTCACCAGACGCCGAAGCGAGATTTCCTCCAGGCCATGAACATCTCCTGCTTCTCGTTCATCAGTATCGCCAATCATTTCAAGGAACTGTTAACTAAACAGGCCTCGCTGGTGACCATCTCCATCTCCACCACCCGGATGGCGGCCGAGAATTACGGCTACATGGGGCCGGTCAAGGCGGCGCTCGAATCCTCGCTCTGCTTTTTGGCCAAGAGCTTTGCCGCCTTCTCCGAGGTCCGGTTCAACGCGGTCTGCCCCGGCCTGCTCAAGACCTCGGCCTCGGCCGGCATTCCCGGCTATATCGAAAGTTATCTCTTTGCCGAACAGGCCACCCTGCGCAAGAAGGCAGTGCAGACCGAGGAGGCAGCCAACGTGGCGGCCTTCCTGCTCTCGCCCCGCTCCTCGGGCATGACCGGCCAGTGCTTGGTGGTGGATGCCGGCATGGGCATGAACTATTTCGATGCCGAGATTGTGTCCAAGGCGGTCGGTTGAAGGAATACACCATGCAGCCGTGGCCGATGCTCGCCCGCCTGTGGCAGATGATCACCCGCACCAAGGCGGTGTTTCTGTCGCCGAGCACGCCGCTGCCGGTGAAGATCGTGCTCGCCCTCGGTCTGCTCTACACCCTGTCGCCCTACGACCTCATCCCCGAATGGGTACCGGTGTTCGGGGTGATGGACGATCTCGCCCTGGCCGCCCTGCTGATCGCCTGGGCCAACAGTTTTCAAATTCCCAAGTAAGATGAAAGTGCGCACACGTCTCCCGCTGTCATTTCGAGGAGTGCAGCGACGAGAAAACTCCTGCTATGCCGAGATTTCTCGCTGTGCTCGAAATGACAAACTGAAAAACGTCAACTTGAAACGATTCGGTGGGTGCCTACCGGGAGCGGCGTCATGAACATGCGCTACACCCGGGTCTGTCTGCACGAGTTCGGCTACGCCTTGCCACCGGTCGAGCTGTCTTCGGACGCCATTGAAGCACAGTTGCAGCCCCTGTACCAGCGGCTGAAACTGCCGGCCGGCCGGCTGGAGCTGATGACCGGCATCACTACTCGGCGGCTGTGGTCGCCGGGCACCCGGCCGAGCGACGGCGCGGCGGTGGCGGGCGCTGCCGCCATTGCCAGGGCTGGCGTCGATGCGGGCGACCTGGAGTGCCTGCTCTTCACCTCGGTCAGCCGCGACATGATGGAACCGGCCACCGCCTCCTTTGTTCACCGCAGTCTCGGCCTGCCGCCCTCCTGCCTGCTGTTCGACATCTCCAACGCCTGCCTCGGTTTTCTCGACGGCATGGTCATGCTGGCCAACATGCTGGAACTGGGGCAGGTGCGGGCCGGACTGGTGGTGGCGGGCGAGACCGCCGAGGATCTGATCGCCTCCACCATCAACCATCTGCTGGCCGATCCCTCCCTGACCCGCAAGTCGATCAAGCCGCTCTTTGCCTCGCTGACCATCGGTTCCGGGGCGGTGGCCCTGGTGATGACCCACCGCGACTACCGGGAGACCGGGCATACCCTGCGCGGCGCGGCCTGCCGGGCCAACACCGTGCACAACGACCTCTGCCAGGGTGGCCAGAACGCCGAACAGGGGACCTTGATGTCCACCGACTCCGAGCAGTTGCTGGCCAAGGGAATCGAGACCGCCGCCGCCTGCTGGCAATCCTTTCAGGCCGAACTGGGCTGGGAAAAGCGGACGATCGACCGGTTTTTCTGCCATCAGGTGGGCAAGGCCCATGCTCAGTTGCTGTTCGAGACCCTGGCCCTCGACCCGGCCAGGAATTTCGAGACCCTGCCGATCCTAGGCAATGTCGGTTCGGTCTCGGCCCCGATCACCATGGCCCTGGGCATCGAGCAAGGGGCGTTGATGCCGGGGCAGCGGGCCGCGATTTTGGGTATCGGTTCGGGCATCAATTCGCTTATGCTGGGGATCGACTGGTAATGGATTCCAAAAAACCTCTGGCGGAATACCCGTTCCAACCCCGATTGCTTGACATCGACGGCCACCGCCTGGCCTATCTCGACGAAGGCGGCGGGCCGGTGGTGGTCATGATCCACGGCAATCCTTCCTGGTCCTATCTCTACCGCAACCTGGTCAGCGGCCTGCGCGACCGTTTTCGCTGCATTGTCCCCGATCATCTCGGCTGCGGCTTTTCCGACAAACCGCAAGCCTATCCCTATCGCCTGGCCAATCACATCGACAACCTGGAGCGGCTGCTCGACCATCTCGGCGTTACGCGCTGCACCCTGGTGGTCCACGACTGGGGCGGCGCCATCGGCATGGGCTGGGCCGGCCGCTATCCCGAGCGGGTCGCCGGGGTGGTGGTGCTCAATACCGCCGCCTTCCGTTCGCAGCGCCTCCCCCTGCGCATCGCCTTCTGTCGCTGGCCGCTTTTGGGGCCGCTTCTGGTGCGCGGCCTCAACGGCTTTGCCCGCGCCGCCACGGTCATGGCGGTCACCCGGCCGATGCGGCCGGAAATCGCCCGAGGCTTTCTCACCCCCTATGACAGTTGGCGCAACCGGGTCGCGGTGCTCCGCTTTGTCCAGGATATCCCCATGGCTGAAAAACACCCCTCTTGGTCGACTCTGACGGCCGTCGAGGAAGGGCTCGGTCGCCTGCACCGTTGTCCCATGCTGATCTGTTGGGGCGGTCGTGATTTCTGTTTCAACGACCATTTCTATCAGGAATGGCAACGCCGTTTTCCTCAGGCCGAGGCCCATTATTTCGCGACCGCCAACCACTATGTGCTCGAGGATGCGCTGGCCGAGATCCAGCCGCTGATCACCCATTTTCTTTACCGCATGGGGGCAGAGGACGATGGATTATAATATTGCCCATGTCCTGCAACGGACCGCGGCCACCCAACCCGATCAACCCGGTCTGGTGGCCTTGGAGGGCAGGCAGTGGCGGCAATGGACCTTTGCCGAACTCCGAGACAACAGCGACGGCTTTGCCGCGGCCCTGCACGCCGAGGGTGTCCGCCAGGGCGACCGGGTGATGCTGATGGTGCGGCCGTCGATGGCCTTCATCTGTCTGACCTTTGCCCTGTTGCAATTGGGCGCGGTGGTCATCCTCATCGATCCGGGCATGGGCTACAAGAACCTGCTCCGCTGTATCGGTTCGGTTCGGCCGGACATCCTGGTCGGCATCCCCCGGGCAATCGCCTTCAGCCTCTTCTTTCGCGCCCCCTTTGCCACGGTTCGCAAGCGCCTTACTGTCGGCAACGCCTGGTGGCTTCGAGGCAGGGGGCTGGAACCGGCGCGCGGCCAAGGGGAAGTTCCTCCCCGGTATCAGGCCGAGGAAAACGATCCGGCCGCCATTATCTTTACCACCGGGTCCACTGGTCCGCCCAAGGGAGTGGTGTACACCCACTCCATCTTCCACGCCCAGTTGGGCCTGATCCGCGACTATTACGGGATCGGGCCGGGCGATGTCGATCAGCCCGGTTTCCCGCTGTTCGGCCTGTTTGCCACCGCCCTTGGGGCCAAGGCGGTGATCCCGGACATGGACCCGACCCGGCCGGCCCAGGTCGATCCCGAGCGATTCGTCCGCACCCTGCTGGAGCACCGGGTCACCTACTCCTTCGGTTCGCCGGCGATCTGGAACGTGGTCAGCCGCTATTGCCTGGAGCGGAACATGGTGTTGCCGGTGAAGAAGGTGCTGATGGCCGGGGCGCCGGTGCCGGGTGACCTGGTGGCGCGGGTCCAGCGGATACTCCCCGAGGAGGCGCGGATTTTCACCCCCTACGGCGCCACCGAGAGTCTGCCGGTGGCCTCCATCGAGGGGCGGGAGATCGTCAGCGAGACCTGGCCCCTGACCCGGACCGGCCATGGGGCCTGCGTCGGCCGCGCCCTGCCGGGAATCGACATCCGGATCATCGAGCCGGTGGACGGGGTGATCGGGTCCTGGTCGGAGGTGCGGCAACTGGACGTGGGGGAGATCGGCGAGATCGTGGTCCGCGGACCGGTGGTCACCCGGACCTATGCCGACAACGGGCAGGAAACCCGGTTGGCCAAGATTGCCGACGGGGCCGGCTTCTGGCACCGGATGGGCGACATGGGCTATCGCGACGACCTGGGAAGGCTCTGGTTCTGCGGGCGCAAGGCCCACCGGGTGCTCACTGTCCGGGGGATGATGCACACCATTTGCTGCGAGGCGATTTTCAACGAACATCCGCAGGTGCGGCGTTCGGCCCTGATCGGACTGGGGGATTGTCCCCACAAGCAGACGCCGGTAATCGTGGTGGAACCGGTGGGGCCGGTTGCTGACCAAAAACGGCTGTTTGCCGAACTGCGGGAACGGGCGCGGGCCAATCCGCTGACCGAGCAGATCGAACATTTCCTCATCCATCGCTCCTTTCCCGTGGACATCCGGCACAACGCCAAGATCTTCCGGGAGAAGCTGGCAACCTGGGCCGCCAAGAGGGTGCAACTGCCCTGCGGCTGATGAGAAGAAGGCCGTCCGGTGCGGATGGCGGGAACAAGAACAGATGAAGCGAGTTGGTAAGAGTCGGAACAGGATGAGCAAGGAGCGGCCATGCAGAAGGTAGTCGTCACCGGTGGCGGCGGGTTTATCGGCAAGGCCCTGGTCCGGCAACTGGTCGGGCACGGCATTGAGACGGCGGTGGTCGGTCGCAATTCCTATCCGGATCTGACCGCCCTGGGGGTCCGCTGTTTCCGGGGCGACATCCGCAACCGAGATGTACTCGCAGAGGCCTTGCGCGGGTGCGACACCGTGTTTCACGTGGCCGCCAAGGCCGGCATCTGGGGGGCGCGACAGGAGTACTTTTCAATCAACCTCACCGGCACGGTCAATGTCATCGCCGCCTGTCGCGCCACCGGTGTTTCCCGGCTGGTCTATACCTCGACGCCGTCAGTGGTGTTCGACCGCAACGATCTCGAAGGGGTCGACGAATCCGTCCCCTACGCCGCCCGGCCGCTGTGCCACTATGCCGCCTCCAAGATTGCCGCCGAGCGGGAAGTCCTGGGGGGCAACGGCGGCGACCTGCGGACCATCGCCCTCAGGCCGCATCTGGTCTGGGGACCGGGGGATCACCACCTCATTCCTCGTCTGCTGGAACGCGGCCGGGCTGGATTGCTCAAGATCGTTGGCTCCGGCGACAACCGGGTCGATATCGCCTATATCGACAACGTGGTGCACGCCCATCTCCTGGCGGCGGAAAACCTGCACACCACGGGAAGCGGCGCCGGCCAGGCCTTTTTTATCGGCCAGGAAGAGCCGGTGGTGCTCTGGCAATGGATCAATACCCTCTTTGCCCGCCTGGACATCCCGGCGGTGACCCACAGGGTGCCGTTGGCCGTCGCCTTTGGGGCCGGGATGGCGCTGGAGGGGGTCCATGCCCTGCTCGGCAAGGTGGAGGAGCCGAGGATGACCAGGTTCCTGGCCCATCAACTGGCGAAATCCCACTGGTTCAGCCATCGCAAGGCAGAAGATCTGCTGGGCTACCGGCCCGTGGTCAGCACGGAGGCCGGTCTGGACAGGCTGGTCGATTGGCTGCGTGCGGTCACACATCCAAACTGAACGGAGAGAACGCAAAAACGCAGGGCATCCGAAAAGAGTATTTGGCAATTTCTCGGAGGTACGCTATTTTTGCTTGTTTCTTTCGAAGTAAACAAAGAGAGCATGCGGCGCATGGAACCACCGCTCTCCGACCTGCTGTGCCACAGCCTATTGCTGTGGCAAGAACAGCACAAGCATAACTGACAAATCCTATAAATTTTATTTAAAATGATTTGACAGTCGATTCATTTTTCAGTAGTTATCCGGAGCGGAAGATGAACCGCCATTCACTTGTTTTGGCGGGCAATTGCCATATTTTCAGCAATGAGGGGTAGTTAGTATGATTTCGGTTGATGTTACGTTGTTGATGCACATGGTCAACATGATTGTGTTGATGTTCGTTCTCAATGCAATTCTCTACAAGCCGGTGCTGGGGATTCTTGAAAAAAGGGCGCAGAAGATCGAATCTCTGAATGGCGATGTGGCTCAATTCGAGCAGAATGCCCGTCAACGTCAGGCTGAATTGGACAAGAAAATGCGGGAGGCGAGCAACAAGGCGAAAAAAGCCTTGGATGGCGCTCGTGCTCAGGCCCAGGCAGCCGGTGCCGAAAAGCTGGCCGTCATCCGCAAGGAGTCCGACAGCGTCAAGGAAAAGCAACTGGCCGACCTCAGGTCGCAGGTCGAGGTGGCCAGAAAGGAGCTTCAGGGAAATGCCGCGGGTTTTGCCCAGGCAATGGCAGGAAAGATACTTGGAAGGAGTCTGGACGCATGAGAGCTTGGAACAAAACACTACAGCCGGTGCTGCTGGCGATTCTGATCGGCGCGCTGCCGCCCGCGTTCGTCGCGGCGGCCGATGCCCCGGCCGGCACGCATCAGGAGGTGAAGGCTGCAACGCATGCCGCGCAACCGGCTGCGGCAACGGGACACGAGGTCGCGGCTGAAGGGCATGGGGCGAAGGCCGACGGTCACGGCGAGGCCCACGCTAGTAATCCGTTGTCTCCGGAGAAGTTGAAGGATCTGCTCTGGCGGACGGTCAACTTTCTGGCGCTGGTCATTATTTTGGTGAAGTTCGGCGCCAAGCCGATCGTGTCCGGTTTGAGCGGCCGGCAGCAACAGATCCGTGAGGAACTGGACGATCTCACCGCCCGCCGCGATGAGGCTGAGAAATCCTACAAGGAGTTCGAGGCCAAGCTTGCCGGGATGGAAAAAGAGATGGAGCTGATCGTCGAGCGGGCCATCGCCCAGGCACAGGTGGAAAAAGAGCGCATTCTGGCTGATGCCGAAAAGGCTGCGGAAGATATCAAGCGTCAGGCGGAAGCGGCTGTCCAGGCTGAATTGGAAGACGCCAAGCGGATCCTCCGGGAAGAGGTCGCGGAACAGGCCGCCGCCATGGCTGAAGAGTTGATCGTGAAGAATCTGACCCCGGCGGATCAGGTGACGATCACTGAACAGTATCTTGAAAGAGTGGGTGCGGTACAGTGAGACATACAATACTAGCTCGTCGATATGCGAAAGCGCTCTTTTCCTTGGGGAAAGAGCAGGGAAAAACAGAAGAATACAGCGCCATGCTGCGGGCGATTGCCGAATTGTACGCCGATGGGGCAGCCGGTGTCGGCGATGCCGTCACCAACCCGCTCTATCCGCTCGACATCCGGCAGAAAGTGATGGCCAAAATCGCGGAGTCGGTGCAGGCCGACGCCATTATGACCAGTTTTCTCAATCTGCTCATCGAGAAGAAGAGAGCGGGTATTCTCCCTGACATTGCCGAGGCGATGCAGGGCATGGTGGACAAGGACCAGAACATCAGTCATGGTTCTATCGTTTCCGCCGTTGAGCTTGACACAACCTTGCTTGAGAAGATTCAGGCAACGCTGGAAAAATTGACAGGAAATAAGGTTATACTTGAAACCCAGGTTGATCCGTCCATTATCGGCGGTATTATAGCCAAGGTTGGTGACTTGGTGCTGGACGGAAGTATAAAGACGCAACTTAATGGATTAAAGGAATCTATCAAGGGGAGAGAATAATCAATGCAGATCAAAGCAGAAGAAATCAGCCAGATTATCAAAGACCAAATCGCTGGCTATAAAAAAGATATTGACCTGAAGGAAACCGGTACCGTTCTTTCAGTCGGTGACGGTATTGCCCGCGTCTACGGTGTCGAGAATTGCCAAGCGATGGAGCTGCTCGAGTTCCCGGGAAATATCTTTGGCCTGGCCCTGAACCTTGAAGAGGACAACGTTGGTTGCGCCGTACTGGGTGATGTTCGCGACATCAAGGAGGGCGACATCGTCAAGAGGACCGGCAAGATCGCCATGGTTCCGGTCGGACCGGAGATGGAAGGTCGCGTTGTCGACGGTATCGGTCAGCCCATCGACGGTAAAGGGCCGATTAATGCCAAGGAATTCCGTAAGATGGAGGTCTTGGCCCCCGGCGTTATTGCCAGAAAGGGTGTGCATGAGCCCTGCTACACCGGCGCCAAGGCCGTTGACGCCATGACCCCGGTTGGCAAGGGGCAGCGCGAGTTGGTCATCGGCGACCGCCAGATCGGCAAGACCGCCCTCTGCGTCGATGCCATCATCGCCCAGAAAAATACCGATGTTCACTGTATCTATGTCGCTATTGGGCAGAAAAAATCGACTGTGGCCCTGGTCGTTGAAAACCTGCGCAAGCACGGCGCCATGGAGTACACCACCGTGGTTGCCGCCTGCGCCTCCGATCCGGCGCCGATGCAGTATGTTTCCGCCTTTGCTGGTTGCGCCATGGGCGAATACTTCCGCGATAACGGCCAGCACGCCTTGATCATTTATGACGATCTGTCCAAGCAGGCGGTCTCCTATCGCGAGCTGTCCCTGCTACTGCGCCGTCCTCCGGGACGCGAGGCCTATCCCGGCGACATCTTCTTCAACCACTCCCGTCTGCTGGAGCGCGCTGCCAAGCTGAGCGACGCTTTGGGTGCAGGTTCCCTGACCGCCTTGCCGATCATCGAGACTCAGGCCGGTGACGTGTCCGCCTTTATCCCGACCAACGTTATTTCGATCACCGACGGCCAGGTCTATCTGGAGCCGAGCCTGTTCTTCGCCGGCGTTCGTCCGGCCATCAACGTCGGCCTCTCCGTCTCCCGCGTTGGTGGCGCGGCTCAGGTCAAGGCCATGAAACAGGTCGCCGGTACTCTGCGGCTCGATCTGGCCCAGTATCGCGAGCTGGCTGCCTTTGCCGGCTTCGGTTCCGACCTTGACGCCGCCACCCAGGCCCAGTTGACCCGCGGCGAACGGCTGGTCGAGATCCTCAAGCAGCCGCAGTATCAGCCGCTGCCGATGGAGAAACAGGTGACCATCATCTTTGCCGGCACCAAGGGTTTCTTGGATAAGTTCCCGGTCGCCACCCTGGCTGACTACGAAAAGGAGCTCTACAGCTACATTGAGACCAACGAACCGTCCATTTTTAACGAGCTCAAAGAGAAGCAGGCTATTTCTTCCGAACTCGAAGAGAAAATGAAAAAGACACTGGCAACTTTTGGTGAAACCTTCAAGGCGACCAAGGGCCTGAACTGAGCGCAAGGGTAGACTCTCATGCCTGGATTAAAGGACGTTAAAGAGAAAATCAAAGGTGTTAAGAAAACCGCGCAGATCACCAAGGCCATGAACATGGTGGCCTCGGCCAAGCTGCGTGGCGCCCAGGAGAAGATGGAGCGTTTTCGCCCGTATGCCGGTAAGTTTGCCGAAGCGATGCGCGATCTCTCCGGTGGCATGGAAAGCAGTGATCTTCCCCTGATGGAAGTACGCGAGGTCAAAACGGTGGAGATTGTTGTGGTCACCTCTGATCGCGGGCTGTGCGGCAGCTTTAACGCCAATATCATTAAAACGGCTGAAAGGCTGAAAAAACAGTACGAGGCTGAAGGTAAAACCGTCAGTTTCGTTACCGTCGGCAAAAAAGGGACGCAGGCCTTCAAGAAAAGTGGCAAGTTGCGGACCCACTTCAACGATATCATGGGCACCTTCCAGATGTTCAATGCCCGTGAGATTTCGCAGAATATCACCGAGGCCTTTCTCAACGGAGAAAGCGATCAGGTTGATATTGTCTACGGCAGATTTTATTCCGTTGCGGTGCAAAAGCCGGAGCGGGAGGAATTGCTGCCGATCAAGCCGGTTGCCCCTGCTGAAGGCGGTGCTCCCGGTAAGGCGGAAATCACGGGATCGTACACCTATGAGCCCGATCCCGGGGAAATCATGGAAGTGCTGCTTCCCCTCTTTTTGAATGTTCAGATCTATCATGCCATGCTGGAAGTAGGTGCCAGTGAACATGCCGCTCGGATGACCGCCATGGACAATGCCACCAATGCTTGCAAGGACATGATCAAGCAACTGACCCAGTTGTACAACAAAGCACGGCAAGCAGCCGTTACCGGCGAGTTGATGGATATCGTCGGCGGCGCCGAGGCACTTAAAGGATAATACGGATACCACAAGGTATTTCACCAGTTTAGAGGAGGCCATTTCAAATGGGTGAGACACGAGTAGGAAAAATCATACAGGTCATTGGTCCGGTAGTCGATGTCGAGTTTGAGCCGGGCAATCTACCTGATATTATGAATGCGCTGTTTATCAGCAACCCGGCGATCAACGACGTGCCGGACAACTTGGTGTGCGAGGTGGCCCAGCACTTGGGCGATAACGTTGTCCGCACGGTTGCCATGGACCAGACCGACGGTCTGGTGCGCGGCATGGCGGTGAAGGATACCGGCGGCCCGATCACCATCCCGGTCGGCGCACCGGCCCTCGGCCGGATCATGAACGTCGTCGGCCGTCCGGTCGACGGCCTCGGACCGATTGTCTCCGAGAAGAATATGGCCATCCACCGTCCGGCCCCTGCCTTTACCGAGCAGGATACCGAGGTCAACGTCCTTGAAACCGGTATCAAGGTTATCGACCTGCTGGTCCCCTTCCCCCGTGGCGGCAAGATGGGGTTGTTCGGCGGCGCAGGCTGCGGCAAGACCGTTATCATGATGGAGATGGTCAACAACATCGCCATGCAGCACGGTGGTATCTCCGTCTTCTGCGGCGTTGGTGAGCGGACCCGCGAGGGCAATGACCTGTATCACGAGATGAAGGAGTCCGGCGTACTGCCGAAAGCGGCCCTGGTGTACGGTCAGATGACCGAACCGCCCGGAGCCCGTTCCCGTGTCGCCCTGACCGGCTTGACCGCGGCCGAGTATTTCCGTGATGAGGAAGGCCAGGACGTGCTCTTCTTCGTTGACAACATCTTCCGCTTTACCCAGGCCGGTTCCGAAGTTTCGGCCCTGCTTGGCCGTATTCCTTCCGCGGTCGGATATCAGCCGACTCTGGCCACTGATTTGGGTGCCCTGCAGGAACGCATTACCTCAACCACCAAGGGTTCGATCACCGCGGTCCAGTGTGTCTACGTTCCTGCCGACGACTTGACCGACCCTGCACCGGCAACCACCTTTGCCCACCTGGACGGAACCGTTGTTCTCTCCCGCCAGATTGCTGAGTTGGGTATCTATCCGGCGGTTGATCCGCTCGATTCCACCTCTCGTATCCTTGACCCGAATGTTGTCGGTCAGGAGCATTATGCCACCGCTCGCGGTGTTCAGGTGGCCTTGCAGAAGTATAAAGAGTTGCAGGACATCATCGCCATCCTTGGTATGGACGAACTTTCCGAGGAAGACCAGTTGACCGTTGCTCGTGCCCGGAAAGTACAGCGTTTTCTGTCGCAACCGTTCCATGTTGCCGAGGTCTTCACCGGATTCTCCGGCAAGTACTGCAAGGTTGAGGATACGGTTCGTGGCTTCAAGGAAATTCTGGACGGCAAACATGACGACCTGCCCGAAGCGGCCTTCTACATGGTCGGCGGCATTGAAGAAGCTGTCGAGAAAGCCGCTGCTCAACGTGCCAAAGCCTGATCACGTCTACGCTGAAGCGAGGTAAACGCAATGGCGCAAATTCATCTGGAAGTCGTAACACCAAGCGGTGCCGTGGTCAGTGAAGAGGTTGACATCGTCACTGCTCCCGGTGTTGGCGGTGAGTTCGGTGTGCTGGCTAATCATGCCCCTTTTTTGAGCACGATTAAGACAGGTACATTAAGCTTCAAAAAAGACCGTGTGTCAAAATACTTAATGGTGACCGGCGGTTTTACCGAGGTATCCAACAACAAAGTCACCTTTCTGGTTGAAAGTGCTGAATTTGGTCAGGATATTGACGTGGAGCGCGCCCTGCGGGCTAAGGAGCGCGCTGAAAAACGCCTAGCACAGGCGCAGCAGGCCACTGAGAAGATCAATCGAGTTCGAGCCGAAGCAGCCTTGCAGCGGGCATTGGCCCGGATCCGGACAGCGGAGATGGCCCGTCATTAATTGATTTTCTTTAACCCACCAATAAAAAAAGCCGCCTCTTGAGGCGGCTTTTTTTATTGGTGGGATGTTTTTATCTTCGTATGCGGCTTTTAGCCGCTAGTCGCGAGGACCATCGCCCCACAAACTCAGGAGGTTACAGTTTGACGGCAGCGGTATGGTGATGGTCTACATAGGAGGCAATTCCGGCTGCCAATTGCGCGGCGATCTTATCGAGATACTGATCGGTTTGCAGGAGTTTGGCCTCGTCCGGGTTAGTGATGAAGGCGATCTCTGCGAGGATAGCAGGCATCTCCGCTCCAATCAACACATAGAAAGGGGCTTGTTTGACGCCAAGGTCGCGAGGTCTGTAATTGCTTCCAGAGCCTGCCACCAAATTGGTTTGGACAAAACGGGCAAGCCGGGTGGATTCATCGATTTTTGAATTTTTCATTAACGTAGCCAAGATATCCTGTAATTCGCCAATGCTGTGTGTTGAGGTCGCGTTTTCTAGGGCTGCGACCCGCATGGCGTTGGCATCAGTGGCCAGATTGAGAAAGTAGGTTTCGATGCCACCTTTTGCTTGGTCGGCATGGGCGTTGATGTGGATGGAAATAAACAGATCGCTCTTATGGGTATTGGCGATGGCCGTTCGTTCTTCAAGCGGAACATAGACATCCTTGGTGCGGGTCAGCACAACATCATACCGATAGGTGTTTTTAAGTATTCTGGTCACTTTTTTTGAGAGGTTGAGAACAATATCCTTCTCTTTCAATCCGAAGGCCATGGCACCTGGATCTTTGCCGCCGTGACCAGGATCGATCACGATTTTACGGACCCCGAGACCCAACTGCTGGGCCAGGGATAATTTTTCTCGACTTGCGTTGTTAGAAGGTTGCGCCGACTCAATCTGCGGGCTTCGCTTTTTTTGCTCGGTGAGGCTGACGACAACGTGTTCCTCATCTTTAGCGGCGGTGGTTTTTTCGATGTCCTGGGCAGATGCGGGGTCCGGTTGTGGCGGGGCGGCCTGAGGGGCAGCGTCGGCGGGTGGGGTGGTTTGTGCGGCTGCAACGGCGCCACGGATGTCGACAACAACCCTGAATGGATCGGTCAGGCTGAAAATTGTATATCCCGAGAGCGATTCCAGTTCTAAAACAACCTGAACAGTTTCTTCATTGTATTGCTCCGAACGGACCTCTTTGAGCAAACCATCGCGAACAGCTACGGGATTACGAAGCTTTGGCGGAACGAAGCTTCTGGCAAGGTCAATGGAGAGCCGGCGCGTCCGGCTGTCGCCTTTCTCCATGATCGCCGCCTTGAAAGAGACGGGAGCGGCCGTTTGGAGGACAATACGACTATAATCTTCGGACGACCAGTATTTCACCGGAGAGACAAGAGCGAGGTGCTGCGGCATTGGTGGCGGCGCATCCTCGCTCGGTATTGGGTGCGGATGCGCCTTTTCCGGTATTTTGATACGGGCCTTGGCTTTTTGATATTGGTCACCCTGAGGATACAGGGTGACGATTTTGAGATAGAGATCGTTCGCAAGCCGCTCTTTTTCGGTGATCTGCTGGGCGCATTCCGCCGCGTTGTACAGAGCGTCGTCGGCGAGGCTATGCCCGGGATAGAGGTCTGCAACCTCAAGAAAGGTGTTCAAGGCGGTTTCCAGATCGAGCGGCACCTTAAACAACTCAAACATACGCCGATATGTTTTGGCAGCCATAAACAGACTGACCGGTCCCAAGGGAGTTTTTCTTTCCGCTCCATGAATCTTGCGAAAGGTGCGGGTAGTGTTGAGCCAATTGCCTCGATCTTTCCTGAGAAGACTCTCCTGCTCGAGGCGGATCGCATACTCTTTGGCTGATTTGTACTGTTGTTCAGAGGTGAGCGGATCTGTGCGCTCAACCTTAGCGGCCGTTTTGGCAGCCGAGAAAGACGATGTCGCCCAGCCGAGCACAAAAAAGAGGGAGATAAACAAAGAAGTCCATCTTTTAACACGGCTTGGGCTTAAGTGTATGGCTGGTGACGATATCGTGCGCATGAAACGGAAAGTCTAATAATATGTTGGAATGACTCTTGAAAGAGTGAAGTGGACCCAGGGGCACCATTCCGGATTGTCAGAATTATCGATACTATACCGCATTTGCGGGCACAGGTAAAAGAAATTGTACTTTTTCTGGAATGAGGGTAAAAATTTTTAAAATCGAGGCGCGATCCGAGGTGAAAAAATCAAAAAAAAATTGACCGCCGAAGCTGAAGGGGAAGAGGAGAAGGAACCAGCAGGGGGTCAATGGTCGGTTCTGTCGGTATGTCCCAGGGCCTGGTAGAGAATATCGAGTGCTTGCTTGGGCGTCAAGTCGTCAGGGTTGATGGTGGCAAGGAGGTTGAGGATCGGGTTCGTGGGGGGAGTAAAGAGGGGGAGCTGGCACGGTGTCTGCTTCTTGTTTTTTTTCCCGGCAGCGATTTTTGGTTGGCCCTGCAGGTTAAATTCCCCCAGTTCAATGTTTTTCAGGATCTCATAGGCACGGGTGATGACATGCCCCGGGACACCGGCAAGCGATGCGACCTGGATGCCATAGCTGCGATTGGTGGCGCCCTTGATGAGTTTATGGAGGAAGAGAATGGAGTCGTTCCATTCTTTCACCGCGATTGAATAGTTTTGAATTTTCTTGCTGGTGGCGGCCAGGTCGGTCAACTCGTGGTAATGAGTGGCAAACAGGGTTTTGATGCCGATGGTGTTCTTCTGGGCCAGTTCTTCCGCCACGGCCCAAGCGATGGCCAGACCGTCGTAGGTCGAGGTACCCCGGCCGATTTCATCGAGAATAACCAAGCTGTTCTCGGTGGCGTTGTTGAGGATGTTGGCGGTCTCGTTCATCTCCACCATGAAGGTTGACTGGCCCCGGCGCAGGTCGTCCATGGCCCCCACCCGGGTGAAAATGCGATCCACCAGACAGATATCGGCGGACTCGGCCGGGACGAAGCTGCCGAGATGGGCCAGGAGCACGATCAGGGCGGTTTGCCGCAACACCGTCGATTTACCGGCCATATTGGGACCGGTGATGATCAGCAGTTCGTTGCTTTCCTGATCGAGGTGGACATCGTTGGGGACAAAGCGACCGGGTTCCAGAGCCCGTTCGATAACCGGGTGTCTGCCTTCGGTGATGGTGATGGTGCGCTCGCGGTTGATCGTCGGCCGGCAGTAGCGATACCGGCTGGCAATCTCGGCGAAACAGGCGAGGACATCGATCCGTGCCAGCAGGCTGGCGGTGGCGAGCAGGCGCTGGCTGTGTTCGACGAGTTGTTCCCGGATTTGGAGGAAGAGGTCGTATTCCAGCTCGAGGCGCCGGTCCTGGGCGGTGGTGATCGAGTTTTCCAGCTCCTTCAACTCAGGGGTGATGAACCGCTCGGCATTGACCAGGGTCTGCTTGCGGATGAAATAGTCGGGCAGGGCATCGGCCTGGCTGCGACTGACCTCGAAATAATAACCGAAGACCTTATTGTAGCCGACCTTGAGTTTTGCCAGGCCGGAACGCTCCCGCTCACTGCTCTCCAACTCGAGGATCAGCTTCTTGCCGTCGCGGAGCAGGACCAGAAGACGGTCGAGTTCGGTGTGATACCCTTCCCGGATCAGGTTGCCTTCCCGCAGGCTGATCGGGGCATCGTCGCGGATAGTGGTATCGATGAGCAGGTGGAGGTCGGCCAGGATGTCGAATTCATCGGCCATGGCCCGCAGCAGCGGCGAGGCACAGTCGGCCAGCATTGCCTGCAAGGAGGGCAGTTGCGCCAGGGAGGTCTTGATGGCACTCATGTCCCGGGCATTGCCATGGCCCAACACCAACCGGCTGCATAACCGTTCCAGGTCGTAGACCGCATCGAGCAGCGTACGCAGGCCGGTCCTGGTGTCGGCCTGATGGATCAGTTCCTGGACGCTGCTCAGGCGGGCCTCGATCTGTTCCGGCTCCTGGAGGGGAAACAGCAGCCACCGCCGCAGCAGGCGGGCGCCCATGGGGGTGGCGGTCCGATCGAGTACTGACAAGAGTGAGCCTTCCCGCTGCCCACCGATGAGGGTTTCGGTGAGTTCCAGGTTGCGCCGGGAGGCATCGTCAATGATCAAATAGCCGCTGTGATTGAGGGGGCTAATCCGTTTGATGTGGGACAGATCCGATTTTTGCGTCTCCCGCAGGTAGAGCAGGAGGGCACCGGCGGCGTTGATTGCCGTGGTCAATGTCTCACAGCCGAAACCGGCCAGGCTTGTGGTGCGGAAGTGTTCGGTCAGGGTGGCGTGCGCTGTCCGGGCCTCGAAATGAAAATCGGGACGGCCGGTGAGGCAGAGTTGGCCCAGGTGGGTGGTGAGCAACCCGGTCAAGCTGGCCCAATCCTCCATCTCGGAGTGGGCCAACAGAAGTTCCGCCGGACGCAGACGAGTGAACTCGTCGATCAGGGGCGCGGGATCCTTGGGGGCAAAGACGACCTCGCTGACCTGGAAGCGGCCGGTGGAGACGTCGATGAGGGCTAGGCCGGCCAACAGCTCTTTGGCCGATTTACGGCTGATCGCAAGGGCGCAGACGTAGCAGTCCGATTTGGCGTCGAGCAGTTGATCATCGGTGGTGACCCCGGGGCTGACCACCCGAACCACCTCCCGGCGGACGATGCCCTTGGCCTCCTTGGGGTCCTCGACCTGCTCGCAGATGGCCACCCGATGGCCGGCCTTGATCATCCTGCCCAGATACCCGGTGACCGCATGAAAGGGCACCCCGCACATCGGGATCTTGTTGACTTCGTCCTTGGCGCTCCGGGAGGTCAGGGTGATGCCCAGCACCTTGGCAGCGGTGACGGCATCGTCAAAGAACATCTCGTAAAAATCACCCATGCGATAGAACAGGATGGTATCCGGATACTGCTCCTTGATCTCCAAATATTGCTGGAGCATGGGGGTGATTTTCGGTGGTGTGCTCATGGGGCGGGCGAGGCGATCGGACCGAGAAAATCCGGGGCAAAGAGGTCGAAGGTCTGTTCGATGTGCTGGGGGATGGTTCGGATCTCGGCGCACACGGTCATGAAATTATGGTCGCCTTCCCAGCGGGGGACGAGGTGGAAATGGAGATGGTCGGCAATGCCGGCGCCGGCCGTTGCCCCCAGGTTGAGGCCGATGTTGATGCCCTGAGGGTGGAGATGACGACGGAGGATGGTGCAGCAGGTGGCCAGCATCGCCATCAGCCCTCCGTTCTCCTCGCCGGTGAGCTCGGTGAGGTCGGCAAGGTGCCGCCGGGGAGCCAGGAGAAGGTGGCCGTTGGCATAGGGAAAACGGTTGAGCAGAACCACGGTCAGATCATCGCGAAAGAGCAAGAGGTGGGATTTGTCCTGGACGGCGGTGCCAGGCGGTTCGAATAGACAGCCGCTGACAGCGGGGGCCGTGCCAAGGATATGCTCCATCCGCCAGGGAGCCCACAGGACCTTCATGGCGTTTGCGGTCTTTCAAAAATTTGGGCGGAAAGCTCGTCGCCTACTTCCAGGATGGCGAAGGTCCCCGGTGCGCCATAGCGGCCGGTAGCCTGGAAGCTGCCCGGATTGAGGAAGAGCGTCGTCCCAAAGCGATGGCAGACCGGTCGGTGGGTGTGGCCGTAAATCATGCAGTCCGCCTCGGGGAAGAGGGCCCAGAGCGCATCCTCGATGTTGTGGCCCAGCCCGGCGCCGTGGGTGAGGCCGATGGTGAAGCGGCCAAGGGTGAAAAGCATCTGGGCCGGATGGCGGTCCCGGACCATGTGGTCACACATGTTGCCGCAGACCGCATAAACGGTTTTGCCGGAGAAGGCCTCAAGGACCGGAAGCGCCGTCAGGTCGCCCGCATGGATTATAACCTCGCAGGTGCGGAAACAGTCCTGGGCCTGCCTGGTAAATAAACTGTCCGGTCGCTGGAGATGGGTATCTGAAAGAACCCCTGCTCGAATCATGATGCGCTCAGCGGTTGGGTATTGGTAGCCATGAACCGGCAATCTATAAAAATTGCGTTTTGAAAACAAGAGAAGACCGGTGGCGAGAGGATAATTTTGCCGAAGATGCAGGAAGCAGTTGCAAAAAATCGGGCCGTACCGTAACATGGCTCCTCTTTAAAGCAACCGATTAATAAAGAGTTAAGGATGAATCCATGTATACAGCTTCCGATTTGCGCAAAGGCTTGAAAATTCAAATTGATGGCGAACCGTATATTGTCACCGAGTTTGATTTCTCCAAACCGGGCAAAGGACAAGCCCTCTACCGGACCAAGATGCGCAACATGATCACCGGGGTCCAGTTCACCCAGACCTATCGCTCCAACGATAAATTTGAGCGGCCGAATCTTGAAGAGCGGAACATGCAGTTTCTCTATGCCCAGGATGACGAATATCACTTCATGGACACCGCCTCGTTTGAGCAGATCTTCCTCACCAAAGAGCAGTTGGGCGACAATCTCAACTTCCTGATCGACAACATGGAGGTTCAGGTCCTGTTTTTCGGCGACCGCCCCATCGACATCACTCTGCCTACCTTTGTCAACCTTGAGGTGACGGTGGCCGATCCCTGGGCCAAGGGCGATACTTCCGGCTCCGACACCAAGCCGGTGACGGTGCAGACCGGTTTCCAGCTCCAGGTTCCTCCCTTTGTCGAACAAGGCGATAAGATTCAAATTGATACCCGGACCGGCACCTACATCACACGGGTGAAAGAATAACCGGGTATGCTCACCCCTGAAGGCCTGCGGCAGCGTTCAAACCTGCTGCAGGCCATTCGTTCGTTTTTTCTCGAACGCGACTATATCGAGGTCGACACTCCCCTACGCCTGCCGGTCCTGATCCCCGAATCCAACCTTGTTCCCTTTGCCAGCGAAGATTGCTTTCTGCACACCTCCCCCGAACTGTGCATGAAACGATTGCTCGCCCGGGGGTGTTCCCGCATTTTTCAGATCTGCCACTGTTTCCGCAAGGAGGAGCAGGGACGATTGCATCAATCGGAATTCACCATGCTCGAGTGGTATCACCGGGGCTGGAATTACTTTGATTTGATGCGGCAGTGCGAGGAGCTGATCTCTGCCCTGGTGCACCGGTGCCCAGATCTGCCTGGGATCTTGCCGGGCAACGGGCTCAACTGGCGGGACAAGCGGATCGAGCTGACGCCGCCGTGGGACCGGCTGACGGTGGCCGCGGCCTTTCAGCGGTACGCCGGAAAGGAGGTCGGGGAGGTCTTGCGAGCGGGGAATTTTGACGAGGTTTTGGTGGTCGAGATCGAGCCGCACCTGGGACAGGAACGGCCGGTCTTTCTCTATGATTACCCGGTTGAACTGGGCTCCCTTGCCCGGCACAGCCTCAAAGATCCGAACGTGGCGGAACGCTTCGAACTCTATGTCGCCGGCGTGGAATTGGCCAATGGCTTTTCCGAACTGGTCGATCCGCAGGAACAACGGCATCGCTTCCTGCGGGAGATGGAGACATTGCGATTAGCGGGGAAAAAGACCGAGCTGCCGGAAAAATTTCTTGCGGAGTTAAGCCTCGTCGACGAAACAGCCGGCATTGCCCTGGGAGTTGAGCGGTTGGGTATGTTGCTCATGGGGCGGCCCGATATTTCGACGGTTATGCCATTTATTTTTGAGGAATTGTGAGGTCCTTCCTTGTCTTTTTTTCTCTTTCCTCTACCATACAACAGCATCAGGACAAAACCGCTTCGCCCGGAACGCTGATCATTTCTCTGCCCGGCAGCAACAGCGCCGTGAGCCGGCCACCGTACACTGCTCCGGTATCAATGCCGATTTTGTCCGCCGTCAGGTGGGGTTCGGCAAAAACCGTGTGGCCAAAGACCACAGGCTTGCCAAAGTCATACGTGCTCATAAGAAAGGCCTCGCGAGCCCAGAGACACCATTGCGCTGTTTGTTGACTGAGATGGCGGCCAGGTTGCAAACCGGCATGGACATAAAGGGCGTGTTGATCCTCCCAGAAAAGAGGAAGGCTTCTGAGAAAGGCGACGTGTTCAGAGGGCACCTGCCGGGTTATTTCTTCTCGAGATGCCGTGGGGGAGAGTCCATAACTGGCGAGCGTCTGCAACCCTCCAACCTGGAAAAAGAGACTGGAGTCACCGCCGGTCAGATATTGGAGAAAGAGATGATCGTGGTTTCCCATAAGCGGAACGACACGAGGATGGGTTGTGCAGAGCGACAGAATGGTGGCCACGACCTCTTTGGACTGCGGCCCCCGGTCAACATAATCGCCGAGGAAAACAAGAGTGTCCGCCCGATGCAGCACTTTTTGCAGCAAGCGGGTGAGCGAGTCGTGGCAACCGTGGATGTCCCCGATCACACAGGTGATTGCATCTGCTGTTGGCATGCCGGTTGGTGTCTCAATAAAAATTAAATCGATGAGTTATGGATATTAAGCAGCGTCAGTTGATCAAGAAATATGTCGATCTCGTTATTGGCAGATGGCGTCTCATCGTCTGCAGCTTGTTGGTCGGTATCACTGTGGGGCTTGTATACTATTTTTACGTTCCCAAACTCTATCAGAGCATAGCCTTGCTCAGCTATGAACAGCAGCAGATCAATCCGGCAAAAATGGATCCCGAGCAGGGGAAAATCAGGTTGCAGGAGTCCCTGGCAACTTTGAAGGAATTGGTAACCAGTCGCAGCAGTCTTGAAAAGGTTATTCTGCAATTTTCTCTGTATGAGAAAGCGAGAGAAAAAGTTCCAATCGAAGATGTCATAGAGATGATGCGCAAGGAAATTAGTATTCAGCCATCCAGTAAAGGCGATATATTCAGTGTTTCTTTTCAAGGGACTGACCCGCAAAAGGTGACCAAGGTGACCAATGGCTTGGCGTCGCTTTTCATCGAAGAGAATCTCAAATACCGGGAAGAACGGGCCACGGAAACCTCGAAATATACCCAGAGTGAATTGGCCTCGGCCAAGAAGGTGCTGGATGAAAAAGAACAGCAGATGCGGGATTACAAACTGAAATACTTCAACGAAATGCCGGAGCAGCGGCAAAGTAATCTTGCCCAACTCCAGGCGCTTATGCAGCAGAATCAGGGGTTCCAGAATTCTATTCAGGAACTGGAGCGGACAAAGGTTATGGTGCAGGAGCAAGCCGGGATGCAGCAGCGCCTCGCCTCGTTTCGTGCTGCCAGCGAACCGGCAACTGCCTCCCTCCGGCAACCTGAATCCGAAGCGGAACGATTGCAGCGGTTGCAGGCCTATCTGGCCGAATTGCAGGGAAAATATACAGAGACCCATCCGGAAGTGCGTCGAACCAGGCAGTTGATCGAACAGTTGGAGGGGAAAAGTGGCAAGGGACCGGCGTCAGGCAAGCAGAGCGGCCCATCAAGTCTGAACAAGTCATCGTTGGCCGCGAGCTTGGAGAGTCAGAAAACCCAGGCGCAATTGAAACAGATTGATATCAATATTCAGCAGTTGCGAGAAACGCAGGCGAAAATACCCGCGCAAATTACCCAATATCAGAAATGGATCGAAGCTGTCCCTACACGTGAAGCGGAGTGGACCAGCTTTACAAGAGATTATAACGAATTGCGACGTCACTACGACCAGTTGGTCGCCCAAAATCTCCAGGCGCAATCCGCAGAAAACCTTGAACGGAATCAAAAAGGCAGTAAGTTTAAAATTGTCGATTCCGCCCGCCTCCCCGAGAAGCCATTTAAACCGAATTTTTTGAAAATACTGCTTGTCGCCGTCGCCGCCGGCCTCGGAGTCAGTCTCGGTTCTGTCTTGTTCCTTGATTTTATCGATACCTCCTTTAAAGATGTCGGTGAATTGGAGGAGTATATCGGTGTGCCGGTTATCTGTGCCCTTCCTTTTATCGAAAAAGAGGCTGAAACCAGGAGAGAGCGATTTGTTTTTCGAACCAGTGTGGCCTTGGTTTCGGTGTATGGGGCTATCCTGTTGGCGGCCATCGCCGTCATGTGGCTTAAAGGCATGATTATCGTCTGAGGTTTCCCACTTTTCCCCATTTCGAGCACACAAAGCATGTATACCAAGTACTACGGGCTTGCCAGGAAACCCTTTGCCCTGACACCTGATCCCTCGGTGGTGTTTATGAGCGAAACGCACCAGGAAGGGTTGGCTATTCTCAAATATGGGATTCTCAGTAAAAAATGCTTCCTGGTGCTGACTGCCGATGTCGGCTCGGGCAAGACAACCCTGCTCCAGGCCTTGGTCAGCTCCTTGGAGCAGGATGTGCATCTCTGCGTGCTCAACAATCCGATTCTTCATCGTGACGAGTTTTTTTCCTACATCGCCAAAAAACTCGGGCTTCATTGGGATGGCAATAAGGCCATGTTTCTGATCGAGTTCGGTAACCTGCTCAAGGACTGTTACAAGAAGGACGAGCGGGTGTTACTGATCTTCGATGAAGCCCATGTCCTCCCGGTCGATTTGTTGGAAGAGATTCGTTTGCTTTCGAATCTCGAGGAAAAAGGGCAGGATGTGCTTTCCATTTTTCTGGTGGGGCAGCCGGAACTCAATGAGCGGATGAGTGATGACCGGCTTTTGCCCCTGCGGCAGCGGATCGGTATCCGGTTTCATCTTCATCGGTTCACCCTGGATGAAACCCGGCAATATATCCTGTTCCGTTTGCGCCATGCAGGGGCTCGTCATTTCAACATTTTTTCCGAAGAGGCGATTGCGGTGATCCACAGGGTGAGCCAAGGAACTCCGAGGTTGATCAACATTATCAGTGATCACGCCCTGCTCACCGGATTTGCGGAGAGCAAGCCGGTGATCGGTGCTGAATTGGTTGAAGAGAGCGTTGACGACCTCCACTTCCCCGGCGAGGAAAATCCGCTGCCCGTTGCCAAAGCAACGAGACCCGCTCAAGTTCGCCTCGCAATTCTATGCGGGCTGGCGGCAATGGGGCTGCTCGTTGTTCTGGTCCTTCTGGAAGCGTGGCCGTTGACCCGGGGGCTCTCCCCTCTCGGCAGGGTGTTGCCTGAATCGTGGTTGCAGCATCTGCGTTTTTAATGGTTGTTGGAGGTGAAAGTGGGAAAGGTATTCAAGGCCTTGCAACGGGCTGATGCAGCGGTGGACCGGGAGAGAGAAGATGTGGAGCGGGTGGTGGTTCCAAGCCAGGGCTCTTGGCACCCCGACCCCGTGCCCTCCCTCTCTCAGGAAGAGAGGAGCGAAGCGTATGGGGCGCAACGACCGGGACAGTGGGATGATCGTTTGATTCTCGCCACGGCAACAACCGGCCCGGTGGCAGAAAGCATTCGCGCCCTGCGCACCCGCATTCTTTTTCCGTCTTCCGGTCAGATCCCCCGGACCATCTTGGTAACCAGCGCCTCGCCCGGAGAGGGCAAGAGTTTTATTTGCGCCAACTTGGGAATCTCTCTTGCACAGGGGGTGGATAACTACTGTTTGCTGGTGGATTGCGATCTGCGCAAGCCAATGCTCCACAACCTTTTTGGGTTGAGCAACACAGCCGGACTCTCCGATTATCTCCAGCATAAAAAACAGATACCGGAACTGCTGGTGCCGTCCGGGATTGAAAAGCTTTCTCTGCTGCCGGCCGGCCCCCGCTCCATCAATCCCGCCGAACTCCTGGGTTCGGCATCGATGACCAGTCTGGTCGATGAACTGGCCCAACGCTACGATGACCGGATTGTCCTTTTGGACAGCCCGCCGTTGCATGCCGCCAGCGAAACCTCCGTCCTAGCCCAGCATGTGGATGGCGTGGTCTTGGTGGTGCGCTATGGTGCCTCGCGACGCGAATATGTCAAGGCCCTTGCGGACGCCATCGGCCGCGACAAGATCCTTGGGGTGGTATTCAACGCCTATCGGGCAACCATGCTGGATTACAAGGTCTTCGGTTATTACGAGTACCAGAAGGAGTATTATTACAGCGAAAAATAATCCGATTCCGGTTTTTATGTTGCAGCAACGTTGTGGTACAGGATCTCCGCTTCCTATCATTTTTTTTGTAGCTGAAATGCATCGCAACTGATATGTTTTTGCGCTTTTTCCGTAAGGGAAAAGAGAGGATAGCCCTATTGGCCTCATGTTTTGTTCCAGAATGAAACAATAACTCAGACCATGAAAAGGACGTGCGATGCAAGCAGCAAAAAGCAAGATGACGGGGAAGGAAGCGCTCCAAGTATTGTTGGCCGGCAACAAGAGATTCCTTTCGGGGAAACTCGAACATCCGAATCACTGTGAAGAGTCGCGGAAGGGCCTTGTTTCCGGCCAGGAGCCCATCGCGGTGGTGCTTGCCTGCGCCGATTCACGGGTGCCTCCGGTTGACGTCTTTGATCAGGGCCTGGGCGATTTGTTTATTTTGCGAGTCGCCGGCAACATTATCAACGATCACATCCTCGGCAGTATCGAATATGCGGTGTCGCATCTGCACACGCCGCTGGTCATAGTGATGGGGCACTCTTCGTGCGGCGCTGTCAGCGCAGTGGCACAAGGCGTAAAATTAAATGGGCATATCGCCAGTTTGACTCCATCCATCGATGCCGCTTTGAAAAAAACCAAGGGGCTGGAAGGGCATTGGACCAATAACGCGGCCAAGGAGCTTGCCAGGGCCACTGCCAAGAAGATCGAGGAATCGGAGCCGATTGTCGCGGATCTGGTCCAGGAGGGTAAAGTGCTGGTTGTCGCGGCCTACTACGATCTGGCCACTGGCGAGGTAACCGTGCTGTGATGGAAGAGGGGGCGATCTTCGTGGCGTGGGACCCTGTCGAGCACCTTTCAAGGATGAGTCGGTTTTGAAGGTGATTCCTTTTCTTTCTGCTTGATTGGACCGTATCCTGAAACCAGTGTCGGCGAGACGCTGGTTTTTCCTTTTTTTCTCCAGCTCCTCTCTCAGGTGTTCAGAAAGGTTGGCTTTTCCAGTTTTTCTGTGCTAGCCTTTTTTTTCTGAGTGACATTGTTTTTCAATCAAACCGGTTTGTTTGTTGCTTTGACACGGCGCATGACCTTTCCTTTTGATACAATTCTTCCGCTTCTAGAACGAGAGGTCAGCGCCTATGCGGTTCCGGTCGTCGATCTGATTGCTGCCCAGACTCGAGACCCGTTCAAGGTTCTGGTGGCGACCATCCTTTCGGCACGGACCAAAGATGAGGTCACCGCATCCGCATCTCGGCGGCTCTTTGCTCGGGCCGGGACGGTTGACGAACTGGCGGGACTTGCGATCGAGGACTTGGAGAAGCTGATTTATCCGGTGGGCTTTTTTCGCAACAAGGCAAAGTTTCTTAGCCAGTTGCCGGCAGCGTTGAAGGAGCGGTTCGGCGGTGCTGTTCCCCAGGATATCGATGCCCTGCTCACTCTGCCCGGTGTCGGACGCAAGACCGCCAATCTTGTGGTTGCGGTGGCTTTTAACAAGCCGGCGATATGCGTGGATACCCATGTGCATCGCATCATGAATATCTGGGGCGTTGTTCGGACCGCAACACCGTTGCAGACCGAGATGGCCCTGCGGCAAATACTGCCTGAGCGCTATTGGAGAACCATCAATTCCATCTTGGTTGCCTTTGGCCAGGGGACGTGCAAACCGTTGCGTCCCCATTGTGATCGGTGCGTCATTGCGGCCTGGTGCCCGAAAATTGGCGTGACGCCGCGGGCAGTGAACGAGAGGCTGTTCGTGCACAATCATCACCATGCGGCAGAGAAAAAATTTGTCTCCTGGAATGTCAACGGACTGCGGGCAGCCTTGAAGAACGGGTTGCTCGATGTTCTGCACGATTTGAATGCGGATATTGTCGCCTTGCAGGAGATCAAGATGCAGCCGGATCAACTGCCCGAGGCGCTGCAACAGATAGAGGGCTACCAGATGTTTTGGAACCCGGCCAAGAGGAAAGGGTATGCCGGGACGGCGGTACTGACGAAGACCGCCCCCCTCCGGGTGTGGCACGGACTCGGCAATCCGCCGCTTGATGAGGAGGGCCGCGTCCTCACCCTTGAATTTGCTGATTTTTATTTCATCAACGTCTATGCCCCCAACGCCCAGCCCGAGTTGAAACGCCTTGCCTTCAAGCAGGACTTCAACCTGGCCCTACTTGCCCACATGGACCATCTCTCCCAGCAAAAATCTCTGGTCCTCTGTGGTGATCTCAACGTGGCCCACAAGGAGATCGACTTGGCCAATCCCAAAGCAAACGTGCGCAACCCCGGGTTCTCGGAACAGGAACGGGCCTGGATGGATACAATCACCGCCGCCGGTTATATCGATACGTTCAGGAAATTTGATCTTTCGCCGGCTCGATACACCTGGTGGAGCTACCGCTTCAATGCCCGGGCGAAGAACATCGGCTGGAGAATCGATTACTGCATTGTTGATCAAGCCAGTGGTGACCGGGTTCTCGATGCGGCCATCCATGACGACGTCACCGGCTCGGATCATTGCCCGGTGAGCATGATTTTTCGCTAATGGCCAACAGAAGATGACACCCTATCGTATTGTTATCGCCGACGATCATAGCCTTATCCGTCAGGGGTTGAAGAGCCTCATCCACACGGACCCCAGCCTTCGTATTGTTGCAGAAGCAAGCAACGGCCTTGAACTGCTGGCATGTTTACAACAGCAGCCCCCGGATATGGTTATCCTGGACATCACCATGCCGCAACTCAACGGCATCGAGGCGGTCGGAAAAATAAAGAAGCTGTTTCCGATGATGGCCATTTTGATTCTGACCATGCATTCCGGCAGCCACCATTTTTATCAGGCCATGGCGGTTGGCGCCCATGGATATTTGATCAAGGATGATTCCGACAGTGAACTGCTCGCGGCGATCCGAACCATCCGCGAGGGAAAACCCTACATTTCCTCGCAGTTGTCGCCGGAGGTGACCGGCGAAGTGATTGCCGGTTTCCGGGATCAGTCCAAGACGCCATTTCTCATCCTCAGCGACCGGGAAAAAGAGGTGCTGCAACTAGTGGTTCAGGGGCATTCAAGCCGAACAATCGGCGAACAGCTTAATCTCAGCCCACGAACCATTGATCATCATCGGGCAAGCCTGTTAAAAAAATTTAAAATGAAAAATACCGTGGACCTCGTCAATCATGTCGTTCGGAGCGGGATGCTTCTTCTTCCCGACGAAAAGTATTAACCCCTTCCTTTTTTTTCAAGGCCTTTGATAATTGTAACCTCCTTGTTTTGCTTCATTCTTCCCCTTTTCTAGGTAATCTTGCCTAGTCACCGGTAGGTAATTCCCACAATTGTTTTTTCTTTTTTCCTGGGCTTAAGTGCAGCTTCTTGGATCGGCCGCACCTGAATTGTTGGTGCGGTCTGCGGTGCCCGTCAAGAGAAGCGAGGAAAGCCTATGAACAAGAATGACCTTGTTGCATCCATTGCAAAATCGGCGAAGATCAGCAGAAAAACAGCGACGCTGGGGTTGAATGGTTTGCTGTCATCCCTGGCCGCCGCCATTAAAGAGGGGAAGCGCGTGACCTTGACCGGGTTCGGCAGTTTTTCCATTGTCGAGCGCGCGCCGCGAACCGGTAGAAATCCGAAAACAGGTGAGACTGTCCCCATACCTCCCCGCCGGGCAATCAAGTTTCGGCCGGGGAAGGAGCTTTCTGTAAAAATAAAATGAAATTATCCTGTTGCCAGGATGGCTGGGACAAGAGCGGTTACCGGCCAGCCTTTTTGGCCATCGCCGTCGTCCGCCCGAACCACAGCAGGACCCCGGCACCTATCATCAACAGACAGAGCACTTGCCCCATTGAAAAGGTCGAGCCGATAAGGCCGATCTGAGGATCGGGTTCGCGAACAAACTCAACGGCAAATCTGAAACAGCCGTAGAGGCCGAGAAAGAGGGCCAGCATGGCGCCGTGCGGCCACCGGGGGGCGTGTACCGGTTGCCACGGCCGGGCCTTGACGGCCCAGAGGATCAAAAAAAGGACGAGGCCTTCCAGCATAGCCTCGTAGAGCTGCGAAGGGTGCCGGGGTAGAGGGCCGCCCTCGGGAAAAACCATGCCCCAGGGGGCAAGGGTTATCCTGCCGTAGAGTTCGCCGTTGATAAAATTGCCGATCCGGCCGAAGAAGAGCCCGAAGGGGACGGTGACGATGAACAGGTCGGTGGCCTTCCAGAAATCGAGCCTTGAGCGGCGGCAATAGAGATACCCGGCCAGGAGCGCTCCCAGGCAGCCGCCGTGAAAGGACATGCCGCCGGCCCATATGCTCGCTATGTCCAGGGGATGAGCAAGATAATAGATCGGGTTGTAAAAGAGGACATACCCCAGGCGGCCCCCGATAACCACCCCCAAAATCAGGGCCAGATGTAAATTGTCGAGATGGTGCAGCATCTGTTCCCAGCGAAATTTTTTCGCCTGATACATGACCAGCACATAGGCGGCGGTAAAACCGATGACGTACATCAGGCCGTACCAGCGGATCTGCAGGGGGCCGAAAGAGAAAATGACCGGATCGATCGAAGGGTATGCAAGCATGCCGCACTCCAATGCTGGTTAGAGAATGCCCTGGCGTTTCAGGTGAACCTGGAGAACGGACAGGGCCGCCGGAGTGACCCCTGAAATCCGCGAAGCCTGGCCCAGAGATCGGGGTTGCACCCGGGTCAGTTTTTCAACCACCTCGTTGGAGAGGCCGGGCAAGCCCTTGTAAACCATGTCCGGCGGCAGCTCGATGCGTTCAAGCTTTTTGAAGCGGGCGATCTGCTCCTCCTGCCGTTGAATATAGCCCTCGTATTTCACCTGGAGTTCGATCTCGTCGCTGAATTCGAGCGCTTCTACGGGCAAGGCCAACTCCGGATCATGCTCCCGGGCCAGATCATAGAGATCGCGCAGGTGCAGTTCCGGCCGGCGGAGGATGTCCGCCAGAGGCACGGCCTGGGTGAGGGCCGTGGAATCATGCCGGGCAAGAAAGGTGTTGATCGCCGCCTGCGGTTTGATCCGGGTTTCGTGGAGCTGGCGCACCATTCCCTCGATGCACCGCTGTTTGTGTTGAAACGTCTTCCAGGTCGGCTCATCGACCAGCCCGATCCGGTGACCGATCTCCCTGAGCCGCATATCCGCATTGTCTTCCCGCAGCAGTAGGCGGTATTCCGCCCGCGAGGTAAAGAGCCGGTAGGGCTCCTTGGTGCCGAGGGTGACCAAATCGTCAATCAGCACACCAAGGTAGGCCTGGGAACGGTCGAGGATGACCGGGGCCTCGCCGCGGACATGCTGAACGGCGTTGATCGCGGCCATCAGCCCTTGGCCGGCCGCTTCCTCGTAACCGGAGGTACCGTTGATCTGGCCGGCCAGAAAGAGGCCGCCGACTTTTTTCGTTTCCAGCGAGGGTTTGAGTTCCCGCGGGTCGACATAGTCGTACTCGATGGCGTAGCCGGGGCGGATGATGCGCGCCCGCTCCAGGCCGGGGATGGAATGGACCATGGCGATCTGGGTGGCTAGGGGTAGGCTGGTGGGGATGCCGTTGGGATAGACCTCGACGGTTTCCAGACCCTCGGGTTCGAGGAAGATCTGGTGGCGGATCTTTTCCGGGAACCGCATCACCTTGTCCTCGATCGACGGGCAGTAGCGGGCGCCCACGCCCTCGATGATGCCGGCGTACATCGGCGATTGATCGATGGAACCGCGGATGATCTCGTGGGTGCGTTCGTTGGTGTAGGTGATGTAGCAGGGCCGCTGCGCCAGCGGCGGGGCACCGTTGGAGGAAAAGGAAAAGAGGGCGGGTTCCTCGTCGGTATACTGGGCTTCCAGCCGGGAGTAGTCGATGGTGTTGCCGTCCAGGCGGGGCGTGGTCCCGGTCTTCATCCGGCCGACGGCAAAACCGGTGGCGGCGAACCACTGGGCCAGCTTGGTCGAGGGCGCATCCCCCATGCGGCCGGCCGGGAAGTTTTTCAGGCCGATATGGATCAGGCCGTTGAGAAAGGTGCCGGTGGCGACCACGATCGCCTTGACCCGGATATGTTCGTCCAACGAGGTGCGCAGGCCGACCACCTGGTCGTTCTCGACCAGGATTTCGTCGACCACCGCTTGGCGGATGGCCAGGTTGGGCTGGTTTTCCAGGACATGCTTCATCCGCAGCCGATAGAGCAGCCGGTCGGCCTGGGCCCGGGAAGAACGGACCGCCGGGCCCTTGCTGGTGTTGAGCCGGCGGAACTGGATACCGGTGGCGTCGATGTTCCTGGCCATCTCGCCGCCCAGGGCATCGATCTCCTTGACCAGATGGCCCTTGGCCAGACCGCCGACGGCCGGGTTGCAGGACATGGCGCCGATGGTGTCAGCGTTGATGATGCACACCAGGGTGCGGCAGCCCATGCGGGCCGCAGCCAGCGCTGCCTCACAGCCGGCGTGGCCCGCGCCTATTACGGCGATGTCAAAGTCAGTCATGGTTGTCTGTGGGGGCGCTCAGCGCAGGGGCAAAGGATTGGCGAATGGCGGCATTTGGGCGAACGGCCTGTAAGCCGATTTCAAAAAGTGCGGTATTATACGGTATCAGGGTATATTTGCAAGCCTCCCGGGAGGGAAGCTTGCCGGCCAGATGACCGGGACGGCGCTCTAAACGGCCCGGTGCCGCGACCTGCTATCGCAGGGGACAATCAGGGCGCCAACTGATAAAGGCCCAGGTGGGAACGTGGCGACAATGCAGGGAAACGGTTCCATCTTCGTGCGAGTCCATGATGGAGCGCAGGTAGCGATGCAGGCGTTCATTTTCACTGGCCGTCAGGTCCCGGAACATCCACCGGTACCGGGCGACGGCAGCGTCGATACCGCGGTAGCGCGCGGTCTCCTCCAGGCGGATAAAATCGACGGTGGCCAGACAACCCATCCGGTAGAGCAGATTGACCGTATAGATGTAGTCGGGACCGGGGTTCAGAGGGCGGCCGACGGCGGCAAAGGCATCGGGATCAAAGGGCCCGAACCCGACCCGGTCGGTAACCGCCACCCTCTGGACAGCATGTGCTGTCAGGCGGCGGAGGGCGGTGTCGAGGTCGGGCACGGCCAGGGAGCGCGAGGCAATGACCAGATCATGGGGGGGGACGCCATGCTGCCGCCAGTCGTCTGTCCACGAGATGGTACAGGTCCTGATGTTGGCGAGCTGCTGCTGCGCGGCCCGGCTAGCGAGAATCTTCAGCATGTTGGCGGAGAAATCGATGCACGTGACCGCTTTCACTCGGGAGGCCAGTGGCAAGGCCAAGGTTCCGGGGCCGCTGCCGACATCGAGCACCGTCCACTCGGGTTCCGGTTTCAGCAGGGCGAGGAAGGCCTCGGTATAGGGCGATTGTTCGGCCCGTTGGGCAAAGGCGGCGGCCCGTTCATCCCAATCGGCAGCCCCTTTGGAATGCCATGTTTTGTCTGTCTGCGCCTGTTGCCAGAGCAGGTTCCAGTCGATGTCCTGGTAGCGTCGCGGTTGCATGCTTGACCTTTGTCCGGGGGAAATGATTTGACAGATACCGTGCACTGTGATTAAAATAAACCTCTTTTTAAAAGTGAACAGGCGGCCTCGTGCCGTTGCCGCTTTTTTTTAGGAAACTCCCGTTGATCTGCATTCTCTCCGCCAGTGGCAGGTCCGGGACGAGAGGAAACGAACCGACAAGCATGGGGAAAACCGTCGCCCCTGCGTCTATTAAACAGATTGTCTGCAATAAAGGAATTGGATTATGAGCAAAAGAACCTTCCAGCCCAGCACCACTAAACGCGCCCGCACCCATGGCTTTCTTGTGCGCATGAAAACCCGCTCCGGTCAGGCGGTGATTAAAAGAAGAAGGGCAAAAGGCCGCAAGCAGTTGGCCGCCTGAACCGTTTGGATCGTTTCACGCTTCCGAAAGATCACCTGCTGCGGACAACCGGGGAGTTTCAGCGCGTCTACCGGTCCGGCCGGCGGCTCCGGGGTGATGGATTTGCCATTATTTACCTGGCGAATGCCCTTGAGCACAATCGATTGGGGATCAGTGTGCACCGAAAAACCGGTAACGCGGTCCGGCGCAACAGAATCAAACGGCTGATCCGGGAAGTTTTCCGTCTCCACCGGGATCTGTTTCCTGTCGCCGCCGATATCGTCTTGGCGGTCCGCCCCGGATTTGCCATCAACGGTCTGCTTGACATGCAAACCAGCGTCACTCGCGCCATCAGCGCTTAAACAGGTAGTAGGAGATGATGCCCTCGCGTAAAGAGCACTCCGGTTTTTTTGCCGGAAAAGCACATCGTGCTTCCGGATGGCGCAAGATACCCGGCCGCTGTCTGATCGCAATATTCAAGGGGTACCAATACCTTATTTCTCCTCTTTTCCCCCCTGCCTGCCGCTTCGTCCCTACCTGTTCCCAGTACGCGATTGAGGCTGTCGCCAAATACGGCGCCATCCGGGGAACTCTTCTGGCGCTCTGGCGGATAGCACGCTGCCACCCCTTTTCCCGGGGTGGTTTTGATCCGGTCAAATGAGCCGCCGCAGCAGCAGCAGACATACATCCATTCTCCATCAACACCTCTGCATGAGCAGGGGTTTTTAAAAGGTGCCTTCATGGATCTGTACCGAGCTTTCTTGGCCATTGTCCTTTCGCTTCTTATTCTGATTGGCTTTCAGTATCTCTTTCCTCCGTCTGCGCCCCAGCAGCCCCCGGCAGTCCCTGAGGCGCAACAACAGGCAAGCGCTCCCTCAAGCCAGCAGCCCCCATCATCGGCCCCGACCCCAGCCGCATCGACCGGTAACGGCCAGCCGCCGGTTGCCGTGGATCCGAAGGCCAAGGACATCACCGTGGACACCCCTCTGTATACCGCCGTGATCAAGGAGCAAGGGGGAGGTTTCCAGAGCTTTGTCCTTAAGAATTATCGCAACAAGATGGAAAAGGACTCCGGGCCGATGCAGTTGATCCTCGGCAAGGGACCCGCGAGCCTGCCCGTGCTGTTCTCGCTTGATAACGGCGCCGGTGCCGTTTTGCCCCTATTCAAGGGGGATAAGCCCGGTATTTCTCTGGCTAAGGAAGATGAAACCGTCAAACTGACCATGACCGCCTCGTTGCCCGAAGGTCTGACCGTGGTCCGCACCTTGACCTTCCGCGGCGACAGTTATCTGATCAACGCCGAATACAAGGTACAGAACACCACCGATAAACCGGTGCAGTTCTCTCCTGCCCTGTCGCTGGATAACGAGCCCTTTGCCCACGTTTCCGAGAGTAGTCAATTTTTATTTTCCGGACCCGCTGCCTATGTCAACGGTGCCCTGGTGGAAACCAAACCCACGAAGCTAACCGAGGGGCCGGTGGTTTTGCAGGGCAAGGTAAGCTGGACCGGATTTGTTGATAACTATTTCATGACCTCCGTGATTCCGGCCACCTCCAATGCGGTGACCGTGACCCTGCAAGGATCGGAAAAGCAGGTGCGGACGGTGATTTCCGAAGGGATTCAGGGAATTGCTCCTCATGAAACCAAGTCGTATGCCTATACGCTCTATTTTGGCCCCAAAAAACTGCACATCCTGGAGACGGCCGGCAACGAGTTGGCCAAATCGGTGAATTTCGGCTGGTTTGATGTCCTCGGCAAGCCCATGCTGTGGTTGCTCAATTTTTTTCACCAATTCAGCGGCAACTATGGCATCGCCATTATCCTCCTAACCGTACTGATCAAGCTGGTGTTCTGGCCGATTACCCAGAAGGGTATGAAGTCGATGAAAAATATGCAGAAGCTCCAGCCCAAAATCGCCAAGCTGCGGGAGCGCTACAAGGATGATCCGGCCAAGATGAACCAGGAGATGATGACCCTGTACAAAACCTACAAGGTCAATCCGGTGGGCGGGTGTCTGCCGATGCTGATCCAGATCCCCTTCTTTTTTGCCCTCTATCAGGTGCTGCTGGCGGCCATCGAGCTGCGACACGCCCCCTTCATGCTCTGGATCAACGATTTGTCGGCCCCGGACAGGTTGTGGATCGGGTTCGATCTTCCCTATCTCCACGGTCTTCCGATCCTGACTCTGCTGATGGGTGCGTCCATGTACCTGCAGCAGAAGATGACCCCGACCACGGCCGATCCCACCCAGGCGCGCATCATGCAATTTTTGCCGCTGGTGTTCACCGTCATGTTTATCAATTTTGCTTCAGGCCTAGTCCTGTACTGGTTGGTCAACAACCTGCTCTCCATCTTGCAACAGTATCTCATCAATCGGCAGAATAAGGCCTGAGTCCTAAGGCGGAGAAGGTTTATCATGGCGAAAGGCAAAGATTTTTACGGCAAGGATATTGCTGAGGTCATCGAACAGGCATGCAAGGCACTCGGGGCATCCCGGGAAGAACTGGACATTGAAGTCTTGGAAACCGGCTCGGCTGGCATTTTTGGCCTGTGCAAGAAAAAAGCCCATATCCGGGTGCAACGCAAGGCGGTGTCGCTGCTCGAGGAGGTTGAAGCCGCTGTAGGCCCTGTCGCCCCGGCTGAGGAGACTGCCCCGGTCGAGAATAAGGCCTCGGTCGAGCCAACCTCGTCTGGCGAGAAGACGGTTCCGGCAGCCTTGGCAGCAGAGGTTCCCGCGGAGGTGGCTGGCGTCCCCCCTGCGACGGCGGAAGGAACAAACCAGGACAAAGGCGATATCGATGAAGAGGAGCCGAGTGTAGAGCCGGAAGACTTTGAAGAGGAACCTCCTGTTGAGCCGCCCTCGGCGGAGAGTCTGGCTGCCATCCAGGCCGATTTGCATCGCTTACTGACACTGATGGGGTTGCCTTCCGAAGTGCAGGTGGTGTTCGAAGAGAATACTGTCCAGTGCAACATTACCGGGCCGCATGAGGCCCATATCGTCGGACCCGAGGGGCGGACCCTGGACAGTCTGCAATATCTGCTGCGTAAGATGGTGGCCCGCCATCTGCCCGACAGGATCATGCTCGCCCTCAATGCCGGCGATTTCCGCGAGCGGCGCACGGAGGAGCTCAAGATGCGGGCGGTGGAACTGGCGGCGCAGGTCAAGGCGGACGGCAAGACCCAGGCCATCCCGGCGCTCAACCCCTCCGAGCGGCGGGTGGTGCACATGGTGCTCCAGGACGACAAGGGCGTGCGCAGTCGTTCGGTCGGCGAGGGGTTGTTCAAGAAGGTGCTGATTTACAAGCCGGGCAAGGGCCGCCGTCCGGTGTCGAAAAAGCGGCGAGGAGGCCAGGGTGGCCGTCCATCCGGCGACTGAGACCATTGCCGCCATTGCCACGGCGCCAGGCACGGGAGGGATCGGCATCATCCGGATTTCAGGTCCGGAGGCCCTCCCGCTGCTCCACAAGTTGTTTGTTCCCCGTAAGCCCCGCAGCCATTTTGCCAGCCACACCCTCTATTACGGCACGGTGATCAACCGGGAGGGCCAGACCTTGGACGAGGCCCTGGCGGTCTACATGCGGGCACCCCATACCTATACCCGGGAAGATGTGGTTGAGTTGCATTGCCACGGCTCCTATCTCGTTTTGCAGACCATCCTCCGGACCATCTTCGCCTGGGGCGGCCGACCGGCCGAACCGGGCGAGTTTACCAAACGGGCCTTTCTCGCTGGCCGGATCGATCTGACCCGGACCGAGGCGGTGCTCGACCTCTTGCAGGCGCAAACCGAAGCCGGCGCGCGTCTGGCGGCCAATCAGCTTCAAGGGCAACTCTTTGACCGCCTGGAGGCCATCCGGCAGCAACTGATCGGTTTTCTGGCCCTGTTGGAGGTGGCCATCGATTTTCCCGATGACGACGTCGAGATTTTCGACACCGTCCAGGCGGCCGGGCAGTTGCAGGCAGCGGTGATCGCCCCCCTGGAGCGGTTGCTCGCCTTGGCCGAGCAGGGCAAGATGGTCCGCGAAGGCGTCAAGGTCGTTATTGCCGGGCGGCCGAACGTCGGCAAATCGAGCCTGCTCAATGCCCTGTTACAGGAGGAGCGGGCCCTGGTGACGCCGGTGCCCGGCACCACCCGCGACACCATTGAGGAACGGATCGCGGTCCGCGGCATCCCGGTCCATCTGGTGGACACCGCCGGTATCCGGATGCATGAGGATCCGATCGAGGCCCTGGGGATCGAGCGGGCGCGGCAGAAACTGGAAGAGGCCGATCTGGTGCTGTTTGTGGTGGACGCCCTTGCCGGCATGGGACCGCGTGATGGTGAACTCTATGGCAGGATCTGCGAGAAACGCCATCTGGTGGTGATCAATAAGCGGGATCTGGTCACCGAGGCACAATTGACAACCCTGGCCGGCGCCTTTGCCGGTCCTGGGGTGGTGGCGATCTCGGCCAGGAGCCATCAGGGGATCGAGGCTTTGCAAGAAGCAATCTACGGGGCGATTGTGGCCGAAAACGGTGAGTTTGCCGAGCAGATGACCTGTGCCCCCAACACCCGGCATCGCGCCGCGCTTCTCCAGACGGTGGAGGCCTGCCGCAGATTCGGCCAGGCAATGGCGACCGGCGCGCCGGTTGACCTGCTGGCGGTCGAGGTGCAGTCGGCCCTCGATTCCCTGGGTGACATCACCGGGCTGACCACCCCGGACGAGGTCCTGGATACGGTGTTCAGCCAGTTCTGCATCGGTAAGTAAAACGGGCGGGGCAAAGGTCGCCCCCGATTCTCCGCAGTCGAGGCGGAAAATCGGGAGACGTGAATGGCGGAAATGGCGGGTGGCCCGGTTACTTGCCGAAGCTGTCGGTGAAGAGCTGGTTGATGGCGGCGAGGCCGTCGTCGCTGAGGTAGCGGGTGCCCGAGCCGACAAAGGTGTTGTAGCAAATCCTGGGGCTGTCTTCCTTCCAGGCCCCATCCTTCCAGGTGAACCACTGGCCGCGGGGCTGGTCGTAGACGTGCAGCGGCCGATTGAACAGTTTGGCCAACTCCACCGCCCAGCCGGTACCACCCTTGACCGAGTTGTCCTCCAAAATAGTGCCGACGACAAAGACCTGATGGCCCTTGTTGACCATGTGGAAGATGGTCTGCAGAACCCGGCGGATCTTTTCGGTTTCATAGTAGGTCCGGTTCATCATCCGCGAGGCGAGTTCCATGCTGATGTCGCCCCGTTGCAGTTCTTCTTCGCTTAGGGTCACGGTGTTGCGGTCCCGGTTGAGGCGATGGCCCTCAAAGGTGAAAACCACCTCGTGAACCGCATATTTCTCGGCATTTTCGCCAAAAACGGATTCCGCCCCTTTCAGGCCGCCGTGGTACAGCGTGCAGTCTTGTGCATTCATAATCAACTCACCTTGTTCGTTCGTTATTGTATTGTCTGGCTGTTGTCATCCAGCCGGGGATTCAGTTGGAGAGGGTTCGTTGCTCGGACAGCTATTTCACAGCCTTGAAGAACACCCGGCGGGGCGCCGGATGCCCCTCTATAGTAAGCGTGGGATTGTCCTTGTCAATGAAATCTTCGTAGGATTCAAAGTCCATCCAGGAAGTTCGCCGTTGCTCGGCACTGCTCATGGCATGATCGTGGAATAAGCGAACCTCGCTAAACCCGGTCCGGGTCATCCAGTTATGCAGACAGGTTCCGGTGGGGACAAACCAGGTGCCGGGCGCTTTGGCGTAGGTCGATCGCGGAAACAGGGCCACCGGCTCGGTTCCCGGGATGGCCTGTGATTCGACGATGAGTTGGCCGCCCGGTTTGAGCGCGGTGTGGAGATCGCGCAGGGCTTCCAGCGGCGAGGGGCGATGGTAGAGGATGCCCAGGCAGAAGATGACGTCGAAACTCTCGGGAAAGAGGTCGAGGTGCTCGATGCCGAGCAACTCGACCCGGAGTTGGGGCTGGTCGGCAAAGGCGTTGAGGGTGTTGAAGGTATAGTAGTGCTGGATGTAGGGCTCAAAACCGAGGACCAGCGCCGGTCGGTGGTGGGCCATGCGGAACATGTAGTAGCCGTTGTTGCAGCCGATATCGGCGACGATCTTGCCGGCGAGGTCGGGGAGCTCGGGAATAATCCGGTTCCATTTGCGTTCGCTGCGCCATTCGGCGTCGATGTCGATGCCGAAAACGGAAAAGGGACCCTTGCGCCAGGGCATGAATCCGCGCAGGGTCTGCCGGACCAGCCGCAGCTCGTCCGGGGTCACATCAGCGGCCGTGCCGATCCGGACTACATCACCGGAAAAGTCACAGGCAGAGGCCCGCAGGTGGTGCACTGCCTGCAGAAGGGTGCGGTAACGGAGAAAGCCTTTTTTTTCCTGGTTGACCCAGGCCGATTTTTCCGCTAGCAGGGCACTGAGCCGGTCGATGTCGGCCTGGGGAAAAGAGTTGAGCAGATCCATGAGCTTATCGCTTCAGGGCAACGATGGCGGTAAAATTGAACCACTTGAAAAAGGGTTCGATCTCTTCGAACCCAGCCTCCTGGAGCAGCGCGATGTTTTCCTTCAGGGAAAAGGGGATCAAAATGTTTTCCAGGGCCTCGCGTTTGGCTGCGATTTCCAGTTCCGAGTAGCCCTGCTTTTTTTTGAAGGCGTGGTAAATCTCGATGAAATCGCGATTGAGCCGCCCGGCATGGGAGATGGTTTTTTCACTGACGAAAAAGACGCCCCCTGCGGGGAGGGCTTCGTAGATGCGCCGGACAAAGGGTTGCCGGGTCAGGGGACGGAGAAACTGGAGGGTGTAATTGCAGATGACGCCCGCCGCCTGGGGCAGGGGGCAGCAGGTGATGTCGGCTTGGTGAAAGTGCAGGACCTCGTTTTTGTTGAACATGGCGCTTTTGCGCCGGGCCTTGTCGAGCATGGCCGGGGCGTTGTCAATGCCGATGTATTGCACACCCAGGTCGGGCAGCCGCCGGGCCAATTCGAGCAGGGTCGTGCCCGTCGAGCATCCCAGATCATAGAGGGTGGAGCCGGGAGCCAGGTGGCAGGCAAGGAGCTGGGCCATCCCGTCGATCACTGTGCGGTAATAGGGGATGGAGCGGGTGAGCATGTCATCGAATACTTCCGCCACCCGGTCGTTGAAGGTGAAATCCTCCTCGACCGCGCCGGTGGCGTAAAGGGTGTCTTCGGGTGGTGTCACAGCGTTTGTTGCGAGTGGTTGATTGTTCTCGTGGAGGGGGGCGTCGCCGGTTCTTTCACGCAGCCGGGCTAGCGTTTCTCTCGATATCCCTGCGGATTGGCCGCCTGCCAGCGCCAGGTGTCCGCGCACATCGCCTCGATGCCCAAACGGGCCTGCCAGCCCAGTTCGCGCTTGGCCAGAGCCGAATCGGCATAGCATTGGGCAATGTCGCCGGGCCGGCGGGCGGTAATGCGGTAGGGGATCTGCCGGCCGCTTGCCCGGGCAAAGGCCGCGACCATCTCCAGGACCGAATAGCCGCGGCCCGTGCCCAGGTTATACATCGCCACGCCCGGATGTTCCTTCAGTTTTTCCAGGGCCCGCAGGTGACCGAGCGCCAGATCGACCACATGGATATAGTCGCGCACGCCGGTGCCGTCCGGGGTGGGGTAATCATTGCCAAAGACTGAGAGTTCACGCAGTTTGCCGATGGCCACCTGGGCAATGTACGGCACAAGATTATTGGGGATGCCGTTGGGGTCTTCACCGATCCGGCCACTGGCATGGGCGCCGACCGGATTGAAATACCGCAGCAGGATCACATTCCACCGGGGATCGGCCTTCCGGAGGTCGCGCAGGATCTCTTCGATCATCAGCTTGGTGCGACCATAGGGATTGGTGCAGGAAAGCGGAAAATCCTCTTTGATGGGCACCGAGGCCGGGTCGCCGTAGACAGTGGCCGAAGAGGAGAAGACGATGTCGGTCACTCCCTGCTCCACCATGATCCGGCAGAGGTTGAGGGTGGAGACAAGATTATTGTGGTAGTAGAACAGCGGTTTCGCCACCGACTCGCCCACCGCCTTGAGACCGGCGAAATGGATCACCGCCGCCGCATCCGGAGTCTGGACGAAAACGTCGCGCAGCCTGTCCGTATCCAGCAGATCGACCTCATAAAAGGCGATGGATTTACCAGTCAGGTCCTCCACCCGTCGGATCGACTCCCTGCTGCTGTTGCAGAGATTATCTATCACGGTCACCTGGTAGCCGGCATTGAGCAACTCCAGGCAGGTGTGACTGCCGATGTAGCCGGCGCCGCCAGTGACGATCACATGCATGGTTCCTCCTTTTCGTTGGGCGAGGGCTTCATGGTGCCGACGCGGAAAGCTCATCGACTTAGCCGTCGATTTCTGCTATCTTTTACCTGTATTGGAGGTGTTTGTCTTGCAAAAAGGGGGGGCGCGTTGTCCCGGAGAGGCCTTGCCCTGATCGGCAGTGCATCTTGCTATTATAAGCATGCGCCCGGCTGTCATCAACATGAACCAAAGAGGAATCATATGCCGTATGTCAGTATTCGAGTAGCGGGAAAGCTCACCAAGGAACAGAAACAGAAAATCGCCAAGGGGGTCACCGATGTGATTGCCGAGGCCGCCGGCAAGCCGAAGGAGTCCATTCTGCTGTTTATCGATGAGGAGAGCAGGGACAGCATCGCCAAGGGCGGAGTGCTGATCGAGGATATGTAGCCGCATGACCCAGGGGACAGCGGAACGGCTGGAACACCTGCGCGAGCAGATCCGGCTGCACGCGCATCGCTACTATGTTCTTGATGATCCGATTATCTCGGATGGCGAGTATGATGCCTTGTTCCGAGAATTGCTGACCCTGGAGGCGGCTCATCCTGAACTGGTGACCGCGGATTCGCCAAGTCATCGTGTCGGTGGCCCACCCCTGCAAGCCTTTGCCCCGGCCGCGCACGCTTCGCCCATGCTCAGCCTGGACAATATTTTCAGCGTGGCCGAGTTTGCCGCCTTTGCCGATAAAGTGCGGCGCTACCTCAAGACCGACGAGCCGCTCCGGTTTATCACCGAGCCCAAGCTTGATGGGCTGGCAGTGGAACTGGTGTACCGGCAGGGCGTGCTGGTGGTGGGCTCGACCCGGGGGGATGGTCTGGTGGGGGAGAACATCACCGCCCAGTTGAAAACCGTGCCTTCGATCCCATTGCGACTTCAGAGGGGAGAAGGCACGGAGGTCCCGGAGGAACTGGTGGTCAGGGGTGAGGTATTTCTCCCCAAAAAAGGGTTTCTCCGGCTCAATCGGCAGCGGGAGGAGGAGGCGGAGGCGCCCTTTGCCAACCCGCGGAATGCCGCCGCCGGCTCGCTCCGCCAGCTTGACCCTCGGATCACGGCCCAGCGCCCCCTGGCCTTCTTTGTCTATGGGATCGGGAATCCGGAGGTCCTGGCCGTCTCCACCCAGGAGGCTGTCCTGGCGGCGCTTTTCCGTTTCGGTTTTCCGGTCAATGATCTGGTCAAGATCTGTGAAGACCTGCGGGAGGTGGAGGCACAGTATCAGCAGTTGGTGGCGATGCGCCATGATCTTGCCTACGAGATCGACGGGATGGTGGTCAAGATTGACGATGCCGGGCTGCAACAGCGGCTGGGGGCAACTGCTCGGGCACCGAGGTGGGCGGTGGCCTGGAAGTTTCCGGCCGTCCAGGCGACAACCACCGTGGAGGCGGTCGAGTTCCAGGTGGGACGGACCGGGGCGGTGACACCGGTGGCCCATCTGCGGCCGGTCGAGGTCAACGGCGTGGTGGTCAAACGGGCAACGCTTCACAACCGGGATGAGATGGAACGGAAGGACCTGCGGCTGCATGACACGGTCCTCATCCAGCGGGCCGGCGACGTCATCCCCGAGATCGTCAAGGTCATTACGGAGAGGCGAAGTGGTCGGGAGCAGCCGATCGTCTTTCCTGCCGAATGTCCCGAATGTGGCAGCGCCTTGGTGCAGGGCGCCGGGGAAGCGGTGGTCCGTTGCGCCAATCCCTCCTGTCCGGCCCAGCATCGCCAGAAACTGATCCATTTTGCCGGCAAGAGCGGATTGGATCTGGAGGGGCTCGGCAAGAAGAACGTTGAGCAACTGATCCAAGAAGGCCTTGTCCGCGCCATCCCCGATTTTTTCCGGCTCGATGCGCAAAAGTTGGCTGGTCTCGACGGGTGGGGCGAAAAATCGGCCCAGAATGTCCTGGCAGCCATCGAAAGCAGAAAAACCATGGGGCTGGCCCAGTTGATCGCTGCCCTCGGTATCCGCCATGTGGGCGAGGTGACCGCCGGTCTGCTGGCGCACCATTTTTCCGACCTCCATCATCTGATGGCCGCCGGCAAGGAACAATTGCTCCACATTGAGGGGATCGGCGAACAGACAGCAGAGTCGCTGGTTGAGTATTTTCAGGACCCCGCCACCCGGGAGATGATCGATCAACTGCTCCGCTCAGGATTTGTTGTCCTGGCACAGGAAAAGAGCCGGACCTCGCTGGCCGGCCGGGTTTTTCTCTTTACCGGCACCTTGCCGACGCTCTCTCGGGAAGAGGCCAAGCAACTGGTCAAGGCCCACGGCGGTCAGGTGGCCACGAGCATCAGTCAACGGGTGACGGATGTGGTGGTCGGTGAAAAGGCGGGCAGCAAAAAGAAGAAGGCGGAGGAGATGGGGTTGGCGATTTTCTCGGAGGAGGCCTTTCTTGCGCTGATTGTCGAGGAGGCAACGTAATGAGTCGAAAACGGGTGCGGGCAACGGTGCACGGCAGGGTGCAGGGCGTGGCCTTTCGGGAGTACACCCGACGGGAAGCGGCCCGACTTGGGGTTTCCGGCTGGGTGCAGAACCAGCACGACGGGACGGTTGCGGTGCTCTGCGAAGGGGAGGCGGCCCGGGTCGACGCCCTGGTGGCCTGGCTGTCGGTTGGCTCTCCCTATGCCTTTGTCACCCGGGTCGATTGGAATGAAGAAGAGCCGCTGGGAGAAACCGGCCCCCTTGTTATCCGCTACTCCTCATGAACGCTGCTCAGTGTATCGGGGGAAGGCAATCAGGCATTGCGCCATCAATCAAATCTATCTCTTGACATCTATGAAAAAAGTCCACATTCCCACCGGTGAGCCGGCCGGGCGCATCTCCTGTCAGCAGTGCGGTAACACTAAACATTTCGTTGAAATTGCCGAGAATGTCCTGGTGACCACCCATTATCAGCAGAACAGCGACGGATCGTTTACGCCGGAGGAAAACACCACGGAAATTTTTGGCGAAGTGAAGTTTCTCTGCGGGAAATGCGGGGCAGACATGACCAGTTTTCATGCCCATTTTTTGGAGATGTCGTTTTAGAAGAGCGCAACCGTCAGCAACGAACGAATACCATACGCCATCGCCGCAGTCATCGGCTGAAATTAAAAAAAGGCTGCCTGAAAAGGCAGCCTTTTTTAATAACACGAACAGAAACTGGTTGATCAGACGCAACCGGTCGGCTTCGGCAGACCAGCCATTTTACAGGCGCCCTTACCAGGTCCGGACGGGAACAACTCGTAGATGCGCTTCAGCGGGAAGCCAGTGGTTTTGGACAGGATACGAACCATGGGAGCAATACCGTTCTTCTTGTAGTACTCTTGAAGAGCATCGATAACTTTCTGGTGTTCGTCGGTGATGTCAACGATACCTTCAACGGTCTTTACGTAGTCAACCCAGTTCTCATCCCACTCTTCCGCACCTTTCAGCAGAAAGCCGTCTTCGTCTACCTCGTAGGATTTGCCCTTGTGCTCAATAGTTGCCATGTGTTCCTCCTTGGCCAGTGTGAGTTTAATATGGTGAGTAATGAAAGCCTATTCTAAAAAATCACCAGTTTAATACACTAGGGGGTGGTCTTTGTCAAGCACGCACCCTGTTTTTTTTGAATGACGATTCAGCCATTGTTTTACCATTACCGGGGTGCATTTTTCTCTGGTAACTTGCTGACAAATTGAACATAATGCGCCCTCCAAAAAAACCGGACGCCGTCGAACCGTTCAGGGAGTTGCGCTTATCATGTTGAACATACTTAGAAAAAACGCTCAATCGATTGTTGTTCAAGCCATTGTCGTTATTATCGCTGTTGTTTTCATCTTTTGGGGCGTGGGTACCAACCTGAAGGACAATCCCAATGCCCTGGCGGTGGTCAACGGCAAGGAGATCCCCTACCGCGACTTTCAACAGAGTTACGAGCGGGCGGTCGAAAGTTACAAACAACAGTTCGGTGGCCAGATGCCCCAAGGTTTTCTCCAGAGTATCGGGTTGAAAGAGCAGGTTCTGGACCAGTTGATTCAATCGGAATTGCTGCGGCAAGGGGCTGAAAAAATCGGCATCAAAATCAGCAAAGAGGCTGTGCAACGCAAAATTCAGGAGATGGCGGTCTTTAACAACAACGGCCGGTTCGATCTCGCTAATTACAAGGCGGTCTTGGAGCGGAACAAGCTTTCTCCCACCTCCTTTGAAGCCGGTATCCAGAATGATCTGCTCATGAATCGAACGATTGGTGCTCTGGGAACGTTTGCCGTCGTTCCTGCGCAAGAGGTGCGGAACTGGATCGAGTATATCGATCAGGAAATCAAGCTGGTCCATACGGCGGTGAACAGTGAGGATCACATCGCCCAGGTCAAGGTGGACAACGATGCCTTGGCAGCCTGGTATGAGACCGCCAAACAAAACTACAAAACCGCACCCCAGTGCAAATTGCATTACCTCTCGTTCAACTTCAGCGATGACCTGAAACAGGTTGCGGTCAACGATGAGGCTGTACGTACCTATTTTCGGGAACATGCCGAGACATATAACACCCCTGAAAAACGACGGGCGCGGCATATTCTGCTGAAGGTCGCAGCCGCCGATTCCGCGGAAACCAAGAGTGCCAAAAAGGCAGAGGCGGAAAAAATTCTGGCGCAGATTAAAAAAGGCGGCGATTTTTCCCAGCTTGCCGGCCAGTTTTCTGAGGATGCGACCAAAAGCAAAGGCGGTGATTTGGGGTTCTTTGCCCGGGGACAGATGGTCCAGTCCTTTGAGGAGAGCGTCTTTGGTCTGAAAAAAGGGGAGGTCAGCGGGGTGGTGGAAACGCCGTTCGGCTTCCACATCATCAAACTGGACGAGATCGCGCCGGCCAAGTCGCAAACGCTTGAAGAGGTGTCCCCAGCCATCCGGAAGGTGCTGGAGCAACAGGGAGTAAAGGCGATTACCTTTAAACGCGTCTCGACAGCTTATGAAGAGATCATCAGGGCCGGCAGCATGGCCAACTACAGCAACATGCAAGGCGCCCAGCCGGTCCATCGAACTGATTTTTTTTCGCGCGACACCCCTCCGAAAGAGGGCATGGCCGGAGATGCTGCATTTGTCCAGACGGCCTTCAGTCTGCGCAAGGGTGAGCTGAGTTCCATCGTGGAAACCGCGAGCGGCTATGCGATTCTTTTTGTCGATGACGTCAAGGAGGCAGTGGTGCCGGAACTCGCCGCCGTTCGTGAACGGGCGGTTGCTGATTACAGGAAGGAGAAAAGCGTCGATTCGGCCCGGACCGCAGCCGAGGAACTCTTGAAGAAGGCGCGGGAAGAGCAAGGCTGGCCTGCGGGTCTGCAGCGCAAGGAAACCGAATACATGAAGCGGAGCGGACCATCGGGTGCGGTTCCCAATGAACTGCGCCAGGACGCCTTTGCGCGAGTCGGCAAAGACATCTTTCCCGAGAAGGTGGTTGCTGTCGGCACAGTCTTCTACCTCTATCAGATCATCGATTTCCGCCAAAGCAAGGAAGAGATGGATGCCAACAAACGGCGTACTCTCGAACAACAGTTGCTCGACGCCGGAAAAAACAAATTGATGGCCGATTGGCTCGGTCAATTGAGGAAAGAGGCGAATATTTGGACAAATGCCAGAATGCTGCAGTAAAACCGAAGGGCCGGTGATTGCAGCCCGGTGGCGCTGACAGCGTCGAGAGGGGGCGTCCCGGCCATCGGCGGGAGTAGCATTAACGCAAACCAGGGTCGGACAGACCCGTGATTTCGGGTTGGATGCGCCCCGCCGGCCACCAAAGGCATGAGGGCCATTTCAGGCGAACAAAGGGCATTTTGAAAGAATTGAGAGAATCGCTTCCATCGGAAAAATCGGCTTCGGCACTCAAAGTTGCCGTTGACCTCCAGCTTGTCTCTACTCTTCCGGCAGTTGAACAACTGCTGCTTCAGTTTATCTCTATTGTCTACGAGCCTGTCTCTGCCGGTTTTTTGGGACGATGTCTGGCCGCTTTGGATCCCGCCCTTTTTGGGGATCGCCGTCCCAGCAGCGAGGAGATCGGCGAGATGGTCGCCCGGCTGCGCAGTAAAGGGTTCCTCAACGCCAAGAATCAATGCCCCCCGGTGCTCGCCGAACTATTGACCCGCCAGGCTGTCGCCCAGAAGCGCTTTGCCCGACTGGCTTCGCTGATTGAAAAATCTGCTCCTGTCGACTACATGCACGGGAAATGGCCGACCCGGTGCTGGCGAGCCCTACGACAGTTTCGCATCGGTTTGTACAGTCGCGATTTCGACAAACTGGACGAAGCCTTGCTCTTTCTCGAGGGCGAATGTCGCCATTATCTTTCGACTGAGCCCCCGGCAGTGCTGGTGGCGGCCCGCGCCTTTGATCCTGTCTGGTTTGCGTCTCTCCCCGGTTCGTTTCAATTTTTCCTGTTGGATCAGGTGATCCGGTATTCGCTGGAACGGCTCCATCATTTTCCCGCTCTGTTCGCCTTTCTTGAAGATGAACAGGCCCAGACCGTTTCTCCAGATGAACGAATCCCCTTCCGCCGTTTACTGGCCGGCTGCTATCTGCTGCAGGGACGCCTTGATGATCTCCGGCAACTCCTGGAGCGGTATAGCGATTCCTTCCTTGGTTCGGGTTTCGCCGGCTCCGTGGCTTTTTTGTCGGGAGACACCGAGCAGGCATTGGAATTGTTTGCTTCCGACCTGCGGCACCTCCAGCAGTATGCCGGTACGCAACCCTGTTTTTTCTTCGGCATCACCGGCCTGTTTTGTATCTTTGCCCTTCTGGCCCGTGATGGCGCGGGGGATCGCGATCGGGTCCGTGAGGCTGTGGCCACGGTTCTGGGCCGCTGTCATGGTTGTGCCGAGGAAATACCGTTCCGTTTTCTCGACGCGGTGCTCCGCGCAGGCGATGAAACCCGGCCCGATATGTTGGCCCTCACCGAGGGGCTGGTTGCCGATGAACGCAGTCTGACCTCCTTGGTGGCCATGCTGTCGCTCCACTGGATGGGGGTGGAGGTGCCGCCCAATTTTCAGGCGATGCTGCTGCAGCTCCATCAGCAGGCCCGTGACAACGGTTTTTTTTGGGTGGCCATGGAATCGGCGGAATTGCTGGCCACCTTGGACAGCAATCAGGCGGCGATGCACGAGGCGGCGCGGGAATTGGCCGCACGGCTCAATTGCCGCTTCCTGACCCACATCATCGCGCCCAACGCCCCGTGGAAGCAGAGCCTGCAGGAGTTGATCGAGGTCACCAGCAGGATTCGGGAACCGGAACGTTCGACCCGGCTCTGCTGGCTGGTTGACTATGTTGACGATTCCTTGGACCTGACGCCCAAGGAACAGAAACGATCTGCCGCCGGCAGTTGGACCAAGGGGCGGAGCATTGCCTTTCAACGACTGCTCCTGGACCGCGAGATCGATTATCTGACCAATCAGGACCGGGCGATTTGCGCTGCGCTTTCCCAGGCGGAGGAGAACGGCGGCAAGAACAACGGGTATGTCTTCAATCCGGAAAAGGCGCTGCCTGCCCTGATCGGGCATCCCCTGGTGTTTCTCAAACGATCACCGCAGACGCCGGTCGAGATCGTCGCCGGCGAACCCGAGTTGGTGGTCGAACGCAAGGGCGAATCGCTCTTTATCCATTTTTTTCAGGATATCGGCGAGGGAACCGTTGCCGTCTGGCCGGAAACCCCCACCCGTTTCCGTATCATCCGGATCGGGGAAGAACACCGGAAGGTTGCCGAGATAACCGGACGGGACGGCTTGCTCGTTCCCCTCGCCGCCAGCCGCCAGTTGCTCGATGCCATCGGCAATATCGCCTCCTTCATGACCGTCCACTCGGCCATCGAGGTACCCGGCGAGGGGGTGGCCGCCGAACTGGTGGAGAGCGATCCCACCATTCATGTGCACATCATCCCCTATGGCAGCGGTTTTCGCATCGAGTTGTTTGTCCGGCCATTTACCGGTGGCGGTCCCTACCTCAAGCCCGGTGTCGGGGTGGCGAACCTGGTGAGCGAGATTGCCGGCAAACGGTTGCGGACCAAGCGCAACCTGCGGTTGGAGGAGGAAAAGGCGCGGGAGATCGAGGAATCCTGCCCCATGCTCGACCTGGCTATCGATTTCGAACAGGAGAACAAGCGGGAGTGGCACCTGGTCGATCCGGAGGAGTGTTTGCAGGTGCTGCTGGAGATCGAGGAGATCAAGGACCGGGTGATCCTGGAGTGGCCGGAGGGCGAGAAACTGGCGGTTCGCCGCCAGGCCGGGATCAACCAGTTGAACCTCAATATCCGAACCAGCCAGCAGGATTGGTTTTCGCTCTCAGGGCAATTGAGGATCGACCAGGACGAGGTCATGGAACTCAAGACCTTGCTGGACAAGGTCCGGGAGACCAGGAGCCGTTTTATCCCCATGGGGGAAGGCCAGTTTCTCGCCCTGACCCAGGAGTTCCGCAACCGGTTGGAGGAGCTCATTCTGTACGGCACCAGTCAGCCGGGCAATGAGCAGGAGGTCAAAATCCATCCGCTGGCGGCCATTGCCCTGGAGGAGCTGACCCATCAGGCGCAGACCAAGGCCGATCAGGGGTGGCGGCAGCGCTTGCAGGCCATCGCCGAGGCCCAGCAGCTGACCCCGAAGATTTCTTCGACCTTGAAGGCCGAATTGCGCGATTACCAGAAGGAAGGATTCGTCTGGATGAGCCGTCTGGCCCATCTCGGTGTCGGTGCCTGCCTGGCCGACGATATGGGGCTGGGCAAGACCTTGCAGTCGATCGCGGTGATCCTCAGCCTGGCCCATCAGGGACCGTCGTTGGTGGTCGCTCCCACCTCGGTGTGCATGAACTGGGAGGCCGAGGTGAACCGGTTTGCCCCCACCCTCAACTTCCACATGTTCTCCGAGTCGAACCGGAATGAAATCATCCCGTCCTTGGGAAAGTTTGATCTTCTGGTAACCAGTTATACCCTGTTGCAACAGGAGATCGAACTGTTGGCTCAGGTCAAGTGGCAGTCGATTGTGCTCGATGAGGCGCAGGCGATCAAAAATGCGGCCACCAAACGGTCCAAGGCGGCGATGCGCCTGGACGGGCGGTTTCGCCTGATCACCACCGGCACCCCGATTGAAAACCATCTCGGCGAGTTATGGAATCTGTTCGGGTTCATCAACCCCGGCCTGCTGGGCACCTTCAAGCAGTTCAACCGGCGGTTCGGCATCCCCATCGAGAAATACCATGACCGGGAGGCGAAACGGACGCTGAAAAAGCTCATCCGTCCCTTCATGCTCCGGCGGATCAAATCGCAGGTCCTGGAAGAGCTGCCGCCGCGGACCGAGATCACCCTGCGGGTGGAGATGCAGCCCGAGGAGATGCGGTTCTACGAGGCGCTGCGGCAGCAGGCGATCGAGAACATTGAGGGCAGCAGCGAAAAGACCGGCCGCCACCTGCGGATCCTGGCGGAGATCATGCGCCTGCGGCGGGCCTGTTGCAATCCCAAGCTGATCAACGAGCAGATCGACATCCCTTCAACCAAGCTCCAGGTCTTTGCCGAGACGGTGGAAGAATTGCTCGGAGGCGGCCATAAGGCCTTGGTCTTCAGCCAGTTTACCGGTCATCTCGGCCTGATCCGGGCCTTTCTCGACGAACGGGGCATCGCCTACAAATACCTCGATGGCGCCACCGCCACCAAAGAACGGCAGCAGCAGGTGGACAGTTTTCAGGCCGGGGAGGGGGAGTTGTTCCTGATCAGCTTGAAGGCCGGCGGCCTCGGCTTGAACCTGACCGCCGCCGATTATGTCATCCACATGGACCCCTGGTGGAATCCGGCGGTTGAGGACCAGGCCGCCGATCGGGCTCACCGGATCGGCCAGAAACGGCCGGTTACCGTCTACCGGTTGGTCACCGCCAATACCATTGAGGAAAAGATCGTCCGGCTCCATCAGGAGAAACGCGATCTGGCCAATTCACTCCTCGAAGGTGCCGATGTCAGCGCCCGGATCAGCGCCGAGGAACTGCTCGAACTGATCCGCTCCAATTAATCCTCACCCACTCCCCGCAGCGGCGCCATCACCCCGACCAGCTTGGCCGGCAGCTTGGGTAGGCCGCTGATCAACGACACCGCCACTGAGGCGGCATAGGGAATGGCCTGGATGGCCAGGACCGCCGCCCAGATGCGGATGTCGAGCATGTCGCTGTCTTTGCGCAGCAAAACCCCAGCAATCGCCAGGACGAGGGCCACGACGAACAGCAGTTCCTCGCGGGCATCTCCCAGGGCCTTGACAATGGCATTGGCCTGGGCGTTTTTCGGGGTTCGGAAAAAACCGATCCGCCGGGTGATGAAGCCGGTGAGCATGGCCCGGGCAATAGTGTGGGACAGCGCCAGGCCGGCGAGACCCGCAGCCAGACTTTGCCGGCGGGTGGCGGTCACCCTGGTACGGTAGAGGAAAAACATCTTGAAGCTCTTAAAAAAGAACAGGGTCACCGGCAACGAGGCAAAGACGATGTGGGGCGGTGACAGGTAGTCGGGGAAAAAGATCATGCCCCAAGACCAGGCCAAGGCGAGCATGTTGAACAGCATGTTGATGCCGTCGGCAAACCAGGGCAGCCAGCCGGCCAGAAAATGGTAACGCTGACCCCGGGTGAGCTGGGTCGGTTCCAGGCCGAACATGGCCATCATGTGGTGGCGGAGGATGAGCACCGAACCGTAAGCCCAGCGAAATCGCTGCTTCTTGTAGTCGAGAAAGGTATCGGGCATCAACCCTTTGCCAAAGCTGTAGGGGGTGTAACTGGCCGCATACCCTTTCTCGAAGATCCGCAGGCCCAGTTCCGCGTCCTCGGTGATGCACCATTCGGCCCAGCCGCCCACCTCGTCGAGCACCCGACGCCGGACCATGGTCATGGTGCCGTGCTGGATGATGGCGTTGCGCTCGTTGCGGGTGACCATGCCGATTTGGAAAAAACCGCGGTACTCGGCCAGGCACATGGCCTTGAAGGTGTTTTCGTCGCCATCGCGGTAATCCTGAGGCGCCTGGACAATGGCCATGTTCTCGTCGGCAAATTGCGGCACCAAGGCCCGGAGCCAGTTGGGCTCGACCATATAGTCACTGTCGATCACCGCGACCACCTCCGCCTCGGGCGCGGTCTCCCGCAGGGCATAGTTGAGGGCTCCCGCCTTGAACCCGGCCAGCGGGTCGACGTGGAAGAAACGAAAGCGCGGCCCCAGGGTCTGGCAATGGGCGGCCACCGGCTCCCAGACCGCCGGATCCTTGGTGTTGTTGTCGATGATCAGGACCTCGAACCGAGGGTAGTCGAGGGTCGCCAGGGCATTGATCGTCTCGATCATCATGTCCGGTGGTTCATTGTAGGCGGGGACATGGACCGAGACCATGGGGAGGTCGTCGTCGGCAACGGCCTCCGGTGACGCTGGCTGGGGCAGGCGCCGCCACTTCTTGATCCAGAGGGATTCGGCCCATTCATGAGCCTCGGCGAGGATGACCAGAATGGCGCCGGTGGCGGCAAACAAGAGGACAATGCCGACCACCAGGGTGGAAGCGGTCATGTACTGCTGTTGAAAATCATAGACCACCCAGACGGCAAAGGTGGTGATGGCGTAGGCAACGAGGGCCAGGAAACCGCGGCCGCGGTCGAGCAACCCCTTGCTGTCCCGGAACAGCAGCAGCAGGATGATAACGGCCAGGGCGATGCTGATGGCCGCCAGCTCGCGCCATTGCGGAATGCGGATAACCGGCTGGATGAACTCGAATTTTGGTTGCCGCTGATCGTTGTACACGCCCCACAGGCTGCCCGCCTCCCCTTCCAAATCCTTTTTCCAGATCTGGTCGAAGGCTTCCATGATGTAGTAGGTGTAGTTGTTCTTTTCCGCTACATCAAGAAAACGGCGAAGAAATTTGGCCTGGTTGGTCGGGCTTGCGACAGCCTTTTGCCGGATGCGGCCACCGCTCGGCCAGCCCACCTCCGAGATGACGATCTCTTTGCCGGGATAGGCCTGCTTGAGCTCGTTGTAGCGCATTACACAGTAGTCGACCGCCTCGTCGACGGGAATCCCTTCCCAGTACGGCAGGAAGTGGACAGCGATAAAGTCGACATGTTCCACCAGTTTGGGGTTTTGCAGCCAGACGTGCCAGGGTTCCGCGATGCTCACCGGAGCCCAGATCGATTTCTTGACCGTGTCGACATACTTGATCATCTGGTCCACGGTCTGGTCGGTCCGCAGCAGGACCTCGTTGCCCACCAGCACCCGGATGATGTTGCGATGATTCTCCCGATACACCTTGATCAGCTTGGCGACTTGCTCCTCGTTCCATTCGGCGTCGCGGGTAATCCAGGCGCCGAGCACGACGTTGAGGCCACGCGCCGCCGCCAACCTGGGGATCTCGGCCAAGGTATCCTCGACGGTGTAGGCCCGGACCGCGTGGACATCGCCGGCCAGGATCGCCAGATCCCGGTCGATCTGTTCAACCGTCGGATAGATCTGCTTGCTGGGGGATTGGCCTTCCCGGAAGGGTGAAAAGGAGAACCCTTGGATTTTTGAGGGCCAGGAGGGTTCCATGTTGGGTGCATTGACCACTTTCCAAAGGAGGACGGCAAGGCAGCCCATGATGATGGTGATGATCAGGCCGGAACGGTTCATAAGATCTGTGTCGGGTTAATCAATAATTGAAGAAGGGGTGCCGGAAGGAAGCGAGAGGGAAAGCACAGGCAGACTCCTCTTCCTCCACCCAGTCCCGGACATACGGTTAACGTGCGCTTGCGACGCGGTCGCAGACTGTGCGATGATTAAATGAAAACCAGAGGGGAGTCAAGAGCCATCTCTCCTAATTGTTGATAATAACAGCGAGAATGAGGGCGGCGTCCAGCGGGTTGGCGTGGTTGTTCCGGGTCAGGGCTGCAAGAGGTTGGGATTGCCCCTGGAAGGGGCCGGGGAAAGGGTCCGGTCAGCGACAAGTGAACGAAGGATATTCCACGAATGCACATCCTGCTGCAAGAGGTGGAGAGTGAAGTGATGCAAGGCGGTCATCGCCTCGGAGAGTGCCTGCCGGGGAAATTGGAGGCGATGGAGCCGATTAAGTTCGAAGGTTTGCGCACTGGTAAGGAGGCGAAGGGTTTGCACCGATAACCGGAGGGAATGGTTGCCGTGTCCAGCAGAACAGGCGCTGCACAGGAGCGCCCCGGAACCGGGCAGGAAGATATAGGTGCGACCGGGACCGATGGCCTGGTGACAACAGGCGCATCGGCTCAGCTCCGGGCGGTAGCCGGCCGCATCGAGGAGGTGCAGATGCGCCAGGGTGACAATGTGCAATGGGGCTTTCTCCTGATGCAGCGCGGCGATCGCCCATTTCAGCAAGGTATAAAGCCGCGGATCGGGGTCATGGTCGCGGGTGAACCGCACAACCAACTCGCAGAGATACATCGCGGCAGCGTATCTGCGAAAATCGGTCCGGAGCGATAGGTGCGCGGCCAGGAGTTCCGCTTCGCTGATCAAGAATAATCCCGCCGGCCCGCGTGGCGGCCGATAGAAGACGTGGAGCAGGGAGAATTCTTCGAGCTTGTTGACAAACCTCCGCTTGCTTTTTTTCGCCCCCTTGGCGATACCGGTGACGCGTCCGAGATCAGAGCAGTATAAGGTCACCAGCTTGTCCGCTTCCCCGTGATTGGCAGTGCGCAACACAATCCCGCAGGTGCTGCGGAGACTCATGGGACAGATACGGCGGCGGGTAGGCGAAGTCGGTAATGGCCATCTGCGCTGTCCGGAAAAGGCACAGTGGTTCCGTTCAACTGTAATTCGGCACTGTCGGGTTGAAAGAATTCGACCTGGAGCTGTTTATTCGCCTCCCAATACCCACTCGTTCCCTTGGTGTAATGCTGCTCAAGGGTTGGGTTGTTGTCAAGCGAGACGAGAATGCGGCTGTCCTTGCGGAAAAGGGCGTGCAGTTTCAGCGGGTTGTGGGCTCCACCATTGCTGGTTGCCGGATCTGCGGGATGAAAGAGGGTGTTTTTGGCCGTGGAGAGACTGAATACTTTGTCTGTCAGAAAGGCAAAGGGATTCCAAGAAAAATACAGGCAAAAGGCGGTGAATGAGCAAACAATGAAGAGCAAAAGGATGCCGGCGATGGCAGCAGAGGAAACATGTGTCGGCTCAGCCAGCTTCTTGGGAGTCAATGGTTGCTTGTGCAGGCTTTTTTGCAAGGACGAGATCTGGAGTTTTTTCCCCCCGTCTCGTTCGGTAAAAAAACGGTCGGCAGCCAGGCGGCCGTCCATTCCTAGAAAGATACCATACAAGACGATCTGCCCTCGGGTGAAGGAGTCGGCCGGGAGCTTGTCGTACGCCATCGATTCAATGGCGTGGAGGTTGGCGCGGGATATTTTTGTGCTGGCCGCCACTTCATCCAGGGTCAACGATTTGTCCTGGCGCAACTGTTTGAGTTGCTCGCCAAGGGAAAGGCTTTCGGGAAGGGGCGGGGAAGGGATTTCCACGGCTGTCATAGGGAAGCTGCTCAGGTCCTGAATATCAAGGTGGATGTTCAGGTAAAGGGTTGGGGACAGGTGAACGGTTGCGGGATAAAGGGGTGGGCCAGTTGGCGTGTCTATTTGACGGTCAGAGAATTCTAATATAGGCCTTTTCCCGGATAGACGTCATCCAGTCCTTGAAACGCTGCTCCATGGCCTGCTGGTACAGTTTTTCCCGGATCTGTTCTTTGACGGATTCAAAGGACTCATGGGCGACGATTTTCCCTTCCTGGCTGGAAACAAGTTTAAAGAAATGGTAGCCGTTTTCGGTCTCAACAATCGGGCTGACGTCACCCGGTTTGAGCTTGACGACGGCGTCACGCATATACGGGGCCATTTCGTCCTGTTGAAAGCTTCCCAGGTCCCCGCCATCGACGGCCGACGGTAAATCGGAAAATTGTTTTGCCAGTTCTTTGAAATCCTTACCATCCAAGGCGAGCTTATGGGCCTTTTTCGCTTTTTCCTTGGCGTCCGCCTGAGAGGGGGTGGTGCCGCTCTGGTTCTCGGCTCCCCAGGTACAGCCGATCTGGAGGACAGAATAATCCCCCCCGTTTACCTTTGTGGTGTAATGGGTATCGTAAAAATCAAGGATCGCATTTTCAGAGATAACCACCTTGGTCCGGACTTCGTGGTTGATCAGTTTCGAACTCAGTATCTGCTCTCGCAGCTCTTCTCGGTACTGTTTTTCGCTCATGCCTATGGAGCTGATTTCCTTGCGAAATTGCTCTATGGTTGTCTTGTTGTTGGCCAGCACCCGCTGCAGCGCATTCTCAACCTCCTGATCGCTTACCTGGAGGTTGAGTTTTTTTGCTTCTTGAAGCAGGAGTTTTTTGTCGATCAGTTTGTCGATCACTGTTCGCTGAGCCTGCTGGAGGGCTTCAGCGAGCCGGTCAGCAGGGACCTCGTCAGAAATCTTTTTGAAGAACTGCTTGCCGAGTTCGTTGACCTCGGAAAGCGTAATCGTATCCTCGTTGACAATAGCAACACTCCGGTCGACGACGTTGGCAAACGTTCCGGACGAGAGAAACATGAGCAGGAAAAGGACAGCAGGAAGGAGGGGAATTCGCGGCATCATGAGCGTATGGGTGTCGAGGAAATTTGTGCACAAGGACATGCTGAACGTTAGACGATACGCAGGACTATCTACCCGGAACACGGTAAAGGTGCAACGATTTTCAAGGATGCCCCAGCCGGTATACTGAAAAAGATCGGTATGGCTTGTCATCTGGCGTTCCTCTTGCTAATGTGTATAAAACATGGATGTTTTTTCCCTCCAGTACAAGGAGAATGACGATGATTGCCGGTATACACTCAGCTTTGAGCGGCTTGCAGGCGTTGACGACGAAAATTGAGAATAATGCCAATAATGTCGCCAATCTGAATACAGAGGGGTTTAAAAAGGATCGCGTGGTGCTATCGACGCAGACTCCGCAGGGCGTCCAGGCGGTTGTTGAACAGGTGGATACGCCGGGGCCGTTTGTGGCTGAGCAGACTGATCAGGGGGTGGAGATGGTCGAACAGTCGAATGTCGATTTGAGCGAGGAATTTCCTGAGATGATGCTCAATGCGCAGGGTTACAAGGCCAATCTGAAGACGTTACAGGCAGCCGACGATATGATGCAAACGGTCCTTGATATTAAGGCCTGAGAGGATGTGATGGGGATGATTCCGGTAAATGAACCTGGTCGATTCGATGAAATCGGAATTGCCAAAATGACATTCTTTTTTGTAATCAGCCGATGGCCGAAACGAGCTTCATCACTTTGCCAAAAGCAATGAATATGAAAACGATAAGAGGACTCCTCATCGGTTTATGTTGGCTCATTTTCGCTATGCAAGCACGGGGAGCTGTCACCATGCCTGCCTTCTCATTGCCGGCAGCGATTGACGGCGCCGTCGTCACCAGTGAGAATTATCGGGGAAAAGCCATGTTGATTACTTTTTTTGCAACCTGGTGTCCGCCCTGCCTGCAGGAGATCCCTACCCTGAAGGAATTGCACACCAAGTTTCAGCGGCAAGGCTTTGCGGTGGTCGCCCTGTCGGTGGACGAAGGGGGGGCTGACGTGGTGGCGCGGTTGGTGCGACAGGCCAGCATCAACTATCCGGTGTTGATGGCCGACAAAACCACAACGCACAATTTCGGTGACGTGGTGGCGATCCCGACTTCGTTTCTGGTCAACAGAAACGGGCAGGTGGTGAAGAAATATCCTGGGTATGCGTCTCGAGTCCTGCTCGAAAGAGATATTGAATCAGTACTTTGATTGCTCTCGTCGGTTGTTTTCCCAATGGATTGCTGTTGACAATCGGGGAGGTATTTCTTAAATTATAATTTTAAGAAAGAGGTTAGAGATTTGGTTTGTCCATCCCATACATATCATAAGGAGAATATCATGAAAAAGATCGGAGTTGCTTTGATGGTTGCGGCTTTTGTGCTAAGCGCAGGCGCAGTATTTGCTGCCAAATGCACCGTTGACAGTGTTGACGGCAACAAAATGACTGTGACCTGCGATAAGGTTGAGGCAAAGGCTGGTGACACCGTAACCGTAAAAGCCAAGAAAGGTTTGGAAGGTTGCTGAGAGTCTGAAGTTTTTTTGCTGAATTTAAGAGCGGGTCGATTCTGTCGGCCCGCTCTTTTTTTATTCGCCCACGGGTTGAGCCGGCTGCCGGATTGGTCCTGTGGTGCCGAACCATGATCCTTCGTGAGAGGAACTGAAAATGGATCCACAAACGTTGCCGGACTATGAACGGGCGCTGTATAATACGGTCAAAGATCGGTATAAAGTGGCGTTTGAGCCGCTCAAGATCAGGGACTATCGGCTGCAACTGCTCAAAATAACCGATTTGGAGCAAATCCTTGCTGGTAAGGACCCGTTGAAAGACGTCTCCTCCTTCCCCTTTTGGATCAGGTTGTGGGAGGCGGCTATCGTCCTCTCGGAATTTATCGCCGGGCTGCCCCGCGAACAAGAAGCCACCGTGCTTGAACTTGGAGCCGGGCTCGGCGCCCCGGGGTTGACCGCCGCTGCTGCCGGCTTTTCGGTCACCCTGACCGATTACGAGGAGTTGATTCTCGATTTTGAACGGATCAATGCAGCGGCAAGCAAACTGGATAATGTCCGATTTGCCCTGCTCGATTGGCTTAATCCGCCGGAGATGGAGCAGTATGACATTATCATCGGCGCCGAGATCCTCTTCCGGGAGGAATTTTTTCAACCCCTGCTCGATGTACTCAGCAAGGCGCTCAAGCCGGACGGCGTGGTTTACCTGGCGCATGACATCAAGCGTCGCAGCCTGGAGCCGTTCCTGAAAATGGCTGAAAAGGAGTACCGCATCTCCGCCTCGCAACGAAAACTGAAAAGCCTGGAAGAGGATAAGATCATCCTTCTTACCCGGTTGCAGCCGCGCCGCTGATCAGCTTTTCTTTGGAGGCAGAACCCGGCCATGGTAAAAATAATTAGTTAGTAAGGACCAAGAAGACCGGTAAACACACAGGGTGTATCCTCTTTGTCTCAATATTTCCGACCGTCTCTGTGTGGTTGTCGGCGGGGGGCGGGTCGCCGAACGCAAAGTTCGCGGCATTCTGGCAGCAGCCGGCCGGGTCCGGGTGGTCAGCCCGATGATCACCCCCGGCTTGGCAATGCTGGTGGACCGGCAGGCCCTCGAATGGCGGCGAAAAACCTATAACCGGCCGGATCTTGACGGCGCTCTCTTGGTCTTTGCCGCCACCAACAGCGCCGAGGTGCAGCAGGCCGTCTATCGCGACGCCCAGGCCGCCGGCCTGCTGATCAATGTCGCCGATACCCCCGAATGGTGTGATTTCCAGGTGCCGGCGACCATCCGCCGGGGTGATCTGACCCTCAGTGTCGCCACGGGCGGCAGGAGCCCGGCCGTAGCGGCTATGGTCCGGCGGCGGCTTGACCGTCAATTCGGTGAGGAATACGGGTTGCTGACCACGCTCGCGGCCCTGCTCCGCGATCAGATTCTGGCGGAAGAAGGTGACTCCGAGCAGACCAGGATGCTGTTTCAACAGATCCTCCACGATGATATTGTCGATTGGCTCCGGGAGCGGCGGTGGGACAAGGTCCAGCAGCATCTGGAAAGGGTCCTCGGTCGTCCGGTTGGCTTTGATCTGGAGACCTTGACCAAGGAGAATCCATGAGTTTTTTGCTCTTTCAAGGCAGCGTTGCCATCTATCTGCTGTCCGCCGCGGCCTATCTGGTGTTCTTTTTGACCCAAAAAAACGTCTTGCGCCGAACCGGTCGGGCGATCTTCCTGGTTGCCTTTGTACTCCACACCGTCAATCTCGTCGCCCGGGCCGTCGAAACCGGACACACCCCCATCACCAGCCATCACGAGACGGTCTCGTTTTTCGCCTGGTCGCTGGGATGTTGTTATCTGTCCTTTCGCTGGCGCTCTGCGGTGAAGAATCTGGGCGCCTTTGTCAGTGTGCTGGTACTGGCCTTGATGTTGGTTGCCGCTTTTTCCTCACGGGATGCTATCCCCTTGCCGCCGGCCCTGCAATCCTGGTGGCTGCCGGTTCATGCCTCGATCACCTTGCTGGCTGACGGTTTCCTCGCCCTTGCCTGTATTGGTGGGATTATGTATCTGCTCCAGGAACGGGAAATCAAGAAGAAGCGGTTCGGGCTCTTTTATTCGCGACTCCCCTCCCTGGAAACGCTCGATAAACTTAATCACCATTGCCTGAGCGTGGGTTTTCCCCTGTTTACCCTTGGCCTGATCACCGGCTCGCTCTGGGCCAAACAGGCGTGGGGGGCCTATTGGCACTGGGACCCCAAGGAAACCTGGTCGCTAATCACCTGGTTTCTCTACGCCGCCGCTGTCCATCAACGCTTTACCGTTGGCTGGCGGGGACGCAGGGCGGCGATCCTCAGCATCGTGGCTTTTTTATCGGTGCTGTTCACCCTGTGGGGTGTTTCTTTTCTCTTGAAAGGGGTCCATACCTATGTCTCGTGACGCCATTGTCTTGCTCGGCGTCAACCACAAGACGACGCCGCTGGCGGTCAGGGAAAAACTGGCCCTCTCCGCCGGGTACGAAGAGCCGCTCCGAGCCCTGGGGCAATTGGAGGAGTTGCGGGAGTTCTATCTGCTCTCCACCTGCAACCGGGTTGAGGTCCTGTTCACCTGCGCGGACGTCGAGCGGGCGCAAAGCCGGGTGTTGGACCTGTTGTTCGGGCAGGCCATCACCGCCGAAGAATTGGACCGGCATGTGTACCGTTATGTGAACAACGAGGCGGTGGAACATCTTTTTCTGGTCGCGGCCAGCCTCGACTCGATGATCGTCGGTGAAGCGCAGATCCTGGGCCAGTTAAAGGAGGCCTATCGGCATGCCACCAAAATCGGGTGCAGCGGGTTTATCCTCAACAAATTGCTCCATAAATCGTTCTCCGTGGCCAAGCGGGTCCGGACGGAAACCCGGATCGGTGCCCATGCGGTTTCCATCAGCTATGCGGCGGTCGAGCTGGCCAGGAAGATTTTCGGTGAGCTGGCCGGGAAAAAGGTCATGCTGGTCGGCGCCGGTGAAATGGCGGAACTGGCGGCCGAGCATCTGGTGGGGCAGGGGGTGGCCGAAGTCGTTGTCGCCAATCGTACCCTGCAACGAGCGGTCAACCTGGCCCGCTGCTACAATGGCCGGGCGGTCTCGCTGGAGGAGTTGCTTGACCAACTTCAACGAGTCGATATCATTATCAGTTCAACCGGGTCTCCCGATCTGATTCTGCATAAGGAAGATATCCGCCCGGTGATGCGCGAACGGCGCAACCGCCCGCTCTTTTTCATCGACATTGCGGTGCCCCGCGACCTCGATCCGGGGATCAACGACCTCGATAACGTCTACCTCTACGACATCGACGATCTCCATAATGTCGTGGAGATGAACAAATCCGAGCGCGACAAGGAGGCGGTGAGAGCGCAGCGGATCATTGCCGAGGAAAAGCTGAAATTTGGCAAGTGGCTGGCCAACATGGAGTCAACCCCGACCATCGTCCAATTGCGGGCCATGGTTGAACAGCAGGTCCGCTTTGAGGTCGAGAAAACCATGGGCCGCTTTGAGGACATGGATGGCCAGGCGCGGCAGGGGGTGGAGAAGATGGTGGCCGCCATCACCGGTAAGGTTGTGTATCCACCCCTGCATTATCTGAAAAGCGATAACCACTGTGTCACTCTGCCCGAGCGGATCAAGACCGTCCGCGAGTTGTATCAACTGGACAACAGCACCGACGGCCAGGAGTAATCGTGATCAGGAGTGAACGAGAGGCCTTGCTGGAGGAGGAAATGCTGCTTGTCCGCCATTCCGGCGAGATCCCGGAAGTGGCCCTGCATGCCAGTGTGTACTATCTTTGCGAGGATGAGGACGGCCCCCGGCTGCATCTGCTGCCGGAGGAAATCAACGCTCTAGAGACGGCGGCCTTGGCTCGATACCGGGAAATCATTCTGCGCGATCTCGACCTGGCCAACCGGGACCTCTCACTTTTCCGGGGCATCAGACGGGCGAACCACAATTGGTATCGGTTTGTCCGGTTCTGTGACAAAATCGGTCATGCCTACGGGGAGTTTCGCTTGATTGTTGCTGAAGCGCTGCTGCGCTATCTGTGTCTGGAACTCGATGAGGTGGGTTCCGGAAAGCGATCGCCTTCCATCAACTGTTCGGCTGATGCCCTGTTGACCTTTGCCCTTGCCATGGGCATCGATTCGGCAACCCTGCCGGAGAAGTGGTCCTGTCTTTGCGAGAAAGAAAACTGAATCGTCGCAGGCTGTGTTTCGGCAATCATTGAGGATGCGTTGGCCGTCACCACGGGCAGGGTGTCTCTGCCGTGCAGGTTTTCGCCGGCCTGAAGGATTCGTCCCGGGAAACACCCCCCTCTCCCCATGACACGGAAGGAAGCGAATGACGCGAACGAAGAAGCAGTGGAGAGTCGGGGTGATCGGCGCGGGTAAGCATGGCAGCCGCTATGCCCGGCATATCGTGCAGGATATCGAGGGGTTGGAACTGGTTGCCATCAGCCGCCGCTCCGGGGAGGGGCGAGCCCAGGCCGCGCAGTGGTCCTGCCGGTGGTATGCGGATTGGCGCGATCTGGTTCACGATCCCGAGGTCGATTGTGTGGTTGCCGCCCTGCCGCCTACGTTGAACGAGGAGGTGGCCGCAGCCTGTGCGCGTGCCCGCAAGCCCCTGCTGCTGGAAAAGCCCATGGCGGTCTCGGTGGCCGAGGCGGTCGCGATACAAGAATATTTTACCCGCCAGGCTGTGGCCCTGACCATCGGCCAGACCCTGCGCTACAACCGGGTGCTCAATGTGCTGCGCGCGCAGTTGCCGGTCATCGGCCCCCTGTACGGCTTCGCTGCCAACCAACGCCTCGAACCGACCACGCACGCCTGGCTGGACGACCCTGCCGCAGCCGGCGCCGGGGTGACGTTCCACTCCGCTGTTCACGTCTTCGATGCTCTGCGCTGGATCACCGGGCAGGAGATCGTCCGGGTGATGGCGCGGACCCGCTGCCTGCACAGCACGAGACTCGAAGACCATCTCATTGCGCTGGTCGAACTGGAAAATGGCGCTATCGGTACCGTGGATTGCTCCAAAATCGGGCCGGCGCGTTCCGGCCGATTCGAATTCATCGGCGACAAGGGGCAGTTGCACGGCGACCAGGTCCACCATCTGGGCGAGACGATTCTGGGGGAGGAGCGCGTTCCTTTGGCGATCGGTGAACCGGTGAGCACCCTGGTGCCGCTGTTGCAGGACTGGCTCGAATTTCTCCGTGGCCGGCAGCCCAACCCGATACCGCCGGATGAGGGGGTGGCGGCGGTTCGCGTCTGTGAGGCCTGTCTGCGTTCGGCGGCCAGAGGGGGCTGGGAGGAGGTTTGAGGCCGGGTGCTTCCTCTTCGAAGCACCCGGAAGTTGATTGTCAATCGCGCTGCAAAATTGGAATTCAGTGTTTGAACGAGCGCTGGCCGGTGAACATCATCGCCACCTGGGGCGAGGCCTCGTTGCAGGCCTGGATCGATTCGAAATCGCGGATCGAGCCGCCGGCCTGGAGGATGGCGCTCACCCCTTCGCGGATACCAATATCGGCGGCATCGCGGAAGGGGAAAAAGGCATCGGAAATCATCACCGAGCCCGGCAGTCCGGCCCGGTCGGCCCGGACCTTGGCGTCGATCGCCTCCTTGTCCGCCTTGTCCCGGCGGCCGCGTTCGATCTCGGCCACCATGTCGACATAGGGAATACCGTGGGCATCGAAGCAGGTGATGTCGGCGTACTTGGTATAGGCCTTGTGCACCGCGATCTCGGCCACCCCGACCCGGTCCTGCTCGCCGGCGCCGATGGCCGTGGTGCAGCCGTCCTTGACATAGATCACCGAGTTGGAGGTGACGCCATGCTCGACCGCCCAGCCAAAGAGCATGTCCTCGATCTCGCGGTCGGTCGGCTGACGTTCGCAACAATAGTCGACCCCCTTGTAGGTGGTGACGGCGGGTTTCAGGTCCGAGGCCGAGCGGATGGAATTGACCGCTGATTGCTGGACGATGATACCGCCGTCGATCAGCGATTTGAAGTCCACGAAGCGGTGGTGTTCGAACTCGGCCAAGCGGGCGATGCCGGCCATGCGGATCACCCGCAGGTTCTTGCGCCGGGCGAGGATCGCCAGCACCCCTTCTTCAAAATCCGGGGCACAAACCACCTCCAGATAATTTTCCGCCATCAGTTCAGCGGTCTGTTGGTCGAGCGGCCGGCTGGTGACCACCGCCCCGCCGAAGGCGGCAATCCGGTCGCACCGGTTAGCACGATTGTAAGCCTCGGCCAGGTTACCACCAATGGCCGCGCCGCAGGGATTGTTGTGCTTGAGAATCACCGCCGCCGGCCGGTCGATCAGGTATTTGATGATGTTGAGGCCGTTGTCGATATCGGTGAGATTGATCTTGCCCGGATGCTTGCCCACCTGGAGCATGTCGTCCACGGTGATGGCGCTGACCAGACCGTTGCCCGGCTCGATATAGCGGCAGTCGCCGAGGAGCAGATTGCCGTTGACCAGTTCGTAGAGGGCAGCCTCCTGGTCCGGATTTTCACCGTAGCGCAGGCCCCGCTCATCGACGGTGCCATCGGCCATGGGAATCTTCCAGGTTTTTTTCCGGTAGACCAGGGTTTGGTCGCCGAAGGAAATGGTCATCTCCAGGGGAAAGGATTCGCCGAGAAGGGTGGAGTACATCTTTTTCAGATCAGTCATTGTAGGCAAAGCTCCATACAAGGAGAGAGGTTATTCGTGGACGGCAGAAGGGATTATCCGTTTTTGCAATAGGTCAGGGGTGGAATGGTGCTACCCGACGCAACCGAGCAATGTTCGAGGACACTGTTGGCACCAATCGTAACCTCGTCGCCCAGGTGGCACGCATGCAGAACACAGCCGTTGCCGATGCGGCAATCCCGGCCCACGATGGAACCGCCGCTGATTTGCACGCCGCCGCCGAGAACCGTATCCTGGCCAAGGGAACAGTCTGGTGCCGCCAAGGTGGTGTCCGGCGCGTACAGGGTCACGCCGGCGAGCATCAGGTCGCGGTTGCGGCGCAGTTGTAGGGTGGCATGGGCCTGCGCCAGCTCGACCCGGGAATTGACCCCCAGGACATCAATGGCCCGGGAATGGACGAATCGGTGCACCGGCAGCCCCTGGCCGTTGGCGATGGCGACGATATCGGTCAGGTAGACCTCGCCCTGGCTGTTGTTGGTCCCGACCCGGCGAAGGGCGTCAAAAAGAAAGCGGCGGTTGACCAGATAGATACCGGCGTTGATTTCCCGGATGCGGCGCTGGTCCTCGGTGGCATCCTTTTCTTCAACGATGGCCCGCACCTTGCCCTGGTCGTCGCTGAGAATGCGGCCGTAGCCGAAGGGCTGTTCAAGCAGAGTGGTCATCAGGGTGAGTTCGGCCCGCTGCTCCCGATGAGCCGCGATCATGGCCTTCAGCGTGGCGGCCTGGATGAGCGGGGTGTCGCCGCAGAGGATCATCACCAGCTCCGCCTGGCCACAGGCCGTCTCCGCGCAGAGCACGGCGTGTCCGGTCCCCAGTTGTTCTTCCTGGACGACCGGCGTGACCGGGAAGCTATCGATTGCCCCCAGAACTTCCTGCCGCTGATGGCCGACAATGACTGCGCATTGTTCGATCTCCGCCTCTTTGACCGCGAGAAGAACGTGCTGGATCATCGGCCGGAAAAAGACCTCGTGCAGCACCTTGGCCTGCGCCGATTTCATGCGGGTGCCCTTGCCAGCGGCGAGTACCACGGCAATGATCGATGGCTTCATGGCAACATCCTTGTCAGAGAGACGGCTGATCGAAAAGTGGCCTACTGTAGAAAAAAATGAGGGTTTTGACAAGAAAGACCTCGCCGGGACGGACGATACCTGCGGGAGAAACGGGCTCTTCGACTTCGTATGAAAAAACTTGATGCGAATCCCGGCCATCATCCTTACAGTGAGCGCACTCATCCAACAACCGCCAGGCAGCGTGCCTGTTCTCCAGCGGGGAGACCACACTGTCAGCAAGCCTGGTTTTGATTGAACACCTAGAGATAATTGAGAAAGATATTTCATGCGACCACACGACCATGCGGTGCTGATTCTTGACGGCGCCTGCGGCACCAATCTTCAGGAAATGCACATCCCGGCAACAGCCTGGGAAGGGAAGGAGGGCTGCAACGAACTGCTCAACCTGACCGCCCCGGAAAAGATCATCGAGCTGCACGCGAGCTTTGTCGAGGCCGGGGCCATGGTGATTGAAACCAATACCTTTGGTGCCAGCCGCATCGTTTTGGAAGAGTACGGCCTCCAAGATCAGGTGGAGGCGATCAATCGCGCCGGGGTGGCGAACGCCCGCAGGGCCATCAGCGGCAAGCCCGATACCTACATTGGCGGTTCGATCGGGCCGGGTACCAAGTTGCCCTCGCTTGGTCATATTGCGGTGGACGGGCTGGCGAGCGCCTACGAGGAGCAGATCCGGGCTCTGGCCCTGGCCGGGGTCGATCTGCTCATTATCGAGACTTGCCAGGATCTGCTCCAGATCAAGACGGCCATGACCACCTGCTTCGCGACCCTGGAAACGCTGGGCCTGGATATCCCGGTGATGGCCTCGGTCACCATCGAACGGACCGGCACGATGTTGGTCGGCACCGATATCGCCGCCGCTGCGGTCACCTTCGAACCGTATCCGATCTTTTCCTTTGGCCTCAACTGCGCCACCGGGCCGATGGATATGGAGTCCCATATCCGTTACCTGAGCCGCAATTGGCCCGGCCGCATCTCCTGTGTACCCAACCAGGGCCTGCCGGAGGTGATTGAGGGCAAGACCTGCTATCCGCTGGATCCGGTGACCTACGCCAACGAGATGAAACGCTTTGTCACCGAATATGGGGTCAGCGTTGTTGGCGGCTGTTGCGGCACCACCCCGGCCCACACCCGGCAATTGGTGCAAACCCTGGCCGGGGTACAACCGGCGATGCGGGAGGTAAGCGCATGAAACCTTCCGTTGCTAGTCTGTACCAAGCCGTTGAGTTGCAGCAGGAGATTCCGCCGCTGTTGATCGGCGAGCGGGCCAATGCCAACGGTTCCAAGAAGTTCCGGGAATTGCTGCTCGCCGATGATTACCAGGGGTGTCTGAAGATCGCCCAGGAGCAGGAGGGCAGGGGAGCCCACGTCATCGACCTGTGCACCGCCTATGCCGGCCGCAATGAACTGGCGGACCTGACCACCCTGGTACAGATGTGCGCCAGCGCCCTCAAGGCACCGTTGATGATCGACTCGACCACACCGGAATGCATTGAGGCCTGTTTGCGGATCTATCCGGGCCGGGCGATCGTCAACTCCATCAACCTGGAGGACGGCGGTATCAACATCCGTCGGGTCTGCCGGGCGGCCAAGAAGTACGGGGCTGCGGTCGTGGCCCTGACCATCGACGAGAAAGGCATGGCAATGACCAGCGATGACAAGGTCCGGATCGCCAAGGCCATCCATGCCATCGCGGTCGATGAGTGTGGTCTGCGGCCCAAGGACCTGCTATTCGACTGTCTCACCTTTACCGTCGGCTCCGGTGATAACACCCTGCGCGATGCCGCCCTCCAGACCCTGGAGGGGATTCGCCGGATCAAGGCGGAATTGCCGGGCTGTCTGACGGTGTTGGGGTTGAGTAATATTTCCTTCGGCCTCGCGCCCCAGGCCCGAAAGATTCTGAATTCCGTCTTCCTTCATGAGGCAGTGGAGGCGGGGCTGGACGCTGCCATCGTCGATGCCGCCAAGATTGTACCGCTGGCACGTATTTCTGCGGAGGATCGGCAGATCAGCCTCGACCTGCTGCACAACCGGCCCGTCGAGGGGGAAAAGGACCCGCTGATGCGGTTCATCGAGCATTTTAGCAGCAAATCTGCCACCGCCGCAGAGGAGGAGCAGGGTGCGGTCAGGACGCCGGAGGAGCAGTTGTTTCACCGGGTGATGGATGGCGACAAGGATGGGATCGACGATATTCTCGCCATCCTGCGGGAACGGTTCAAACCAATCGATATCATCAATCAGATCCTGGTGCCGGCCATGCGTCATGTCGGTGAACTTTTTGGCAAGGGCGAGATCCTGCTGCCCTTTGTCCTCCAATCGGCGGAGGTGATGAAGACCTCGGTCACCCTGCTGGAACCGTACATGGACAGGAGCGAGGGCGGCGCCGCCACCACCATCCTCCTGGCCACGGTCCAGGGAGATGTCCATGACATTGGCAAGAATCTGGTGGATATCATCCTCTCCAATAACGGCTACAAGATCCACAACATCGGCATCAAGGTGCCGGTGGAAACGATCATTGAGAAGGCCAAGGAAGTTCGAGCCGATCTGATCGGTCTCAGCGGCCTGCTGGTCAAATCGGCCATGGTCATGCAGGAGTCCATGGCTCAGTACCGTGAGGCTGGTTTAACGGTTCCGATCCTCCTGGGCGGGGCGGCCTTGACACCCAAATTCGTGGCCGAGTCCTGTGCTCCCCACTATAGCGGGCCAGTAGTCTATTGTGCCGACGCCTTTGCCGGGTTGAAGGCGGTGCAGGAATTCGAGGCCGGCACCTTGTCTTCGACAACCTACGACAGGGCGACCGCTATTCAGCCCATGAAACCGGGGATCAAGGTGGCCGAGATCGATCGGGCCAACCCCGTGCCCAAGCCTCCTTTTTGGGGACAACGGTACGTGACGGAGATCGACCCAGCGGTGTTGCTTCCCCTAGTCAATATCCAGGCGCTGTTCCGAGGCCGCTGGGGGTACCGGCGCGGCAAGATGGGAGCAGGTGAGTATGCGGACCTGATTGAGGGCACGGTCCGGCCACGGTATGAGGAATTGGTGCGGAAGGCATTGGCAGAAGGCTGGATTCAACCCAAGGTCAGCTACGGCTATTTTCCCTGCCGCTCGGAGGGAGAGAGCGTGATTGTGGTGGCTGATGGCCAGGAACACCGTTTTGCCTTCCCCAGACAGGTGGAGGCTCCGTTTTTGTGCATTGCCGATTATTTTAAATCAGCCGAGGCGGGCGGCGACATCGCCGGCTTCTTCATCGTAACCATCGGGGGAAGGATTGGCGAGGAAACGTCGCGACTGTACCAGGCCAATGCCTACCACGAGTATCTCCTGCTCCATGGCTTCAGTGTCGAATTGACCGATGCCCTGGCCGAATACTGGCATGGCGTCATGCGCCGGGAGTTGGGGATCGGCGGCCAGCGGCCACAGGACCTGCATGGGGCGGTGACCCAGGATTATCAAGGGTCCCGCTATGGCTTCGGTTATCCGGCCTGTCCCGATCTGGATGCGCATAAGCCCCTGTTCGCCTTTCTTAAGCCCGAAGTGATCGGGATCGCGCTGACCGAAAATATGCAGATGGTACCCGAACAGACCACCTCGGCGATCGTTGCCCACCATCCCCAGGCGAAATACTTCGCGGTATAACCAATGGCAACTGCATCCGACCGTTATATCTGCGCCAACTGCGGCTATGTGTATGACCCCGCCGTTGGCGATCCCATGAATGCGATCCCCCCTGGGACACAGTTCGAAGACCTGCCCGCAGCTTGGGTCTGCCCCATGTGCTACGCCAGTCGGGATCTGTTCGATCCCCTCGATTAGAACAGGTTATTCGTTTTTTTCAGGGGTCTTCCTGGCCTGGGTTTACGGGTTGTGGAACACGCCTAGCCGCAAAGCCTTGCCTGCTGGGCGTTGGCGGGCGGGGTCAATTTTGGCGTGTGCCTACAGGATTACACCTGTTTTTCTACGGACTCAATGCCAAAAACCTTTGCAGGAAGCGGGGTTGCGAGTTTTTGCATCAGTTCGCGGCACTCCTCCGGGGGTGAATTAATCTGGAAAAAACTATGCTTGCCACTCTTGAACTGGGTGGCCTGGAGTTTGGCCAGGCTGGTGCGGATACGGGACCAGGGCTGACCGCACGCAAGCTCTGCCACCCGTTCAATCAGCAGCGCCAGAACGCAGATTTTTACATGGGTCTCGATGCGCCTCGTGGCCCAAATGATACATCGGCATCATCTGGATCTGGGTGCGTTTGAGTGAGCGGAAGCACCGCTCGATCACCAAGAGCCCTTTGTAGCCGAGGGCAGCATCTTCCAGGCTGATGGTGTCGTCATTGGTTTCAAGCACCCATTTGCCGTCGTACCGTTTGGCCTCGGTGATGGCTGCCCGGTCCAGGCGGAGTTTGCCGGCCTCGGTTGTGGTCAGGTACCGCTTGTAGCGCTTGGAGGCCAGCAGTTCGACGGCCCATTGGGCGGAAGCATCCCGGTCGCGATGGCTGGCCAGTTCCTCTTCGAGCAGGCGGACGATCTCGTCCCGATGCGCGCGTTGCCGCTCGGCCTCTTTTGGGTTGTAACAGAGGATATACCGCCGGCGTCGTTCGCCATCGCCGATGACGACCTCCTTGGCGTGGAGATTGTCCGTGATCTCGGTATAGCGGCCGGGCTGGGAGAGCACCTCGGTTTTTATCTCGGCAACCGTTGCCATCCGGGTAGCCAGCAGATACTTGCCGCAGGCCCGGGCAAGTTCTTCCCGGTTATCCGCGGAGTTCATGCCCGAGTCGGCCACAAACAGGGCTCGGCCGAGTTTCCAGCCCCGGAGGTCCCGCCTGATCCGCTCGACCGTGGAGACATCCGCCGTATTGCCGGGAAAGACCCAGCTTTTCACCGGCAGCCCTTCCCGGGTGACCGCCAGGGCGACCACGATCTGCGGGGTCCAGGTGCCCTCCTTGGAATGGCCGTACTGGCGAAGACCAGATTCCTCGGAGTCGTCTTCGTAGTCAATGGCAAACGATGCGGTGGTGGTATCGTAGAAAATCAGGTCAACCGAGAGGTTGAACAGATCTGCGGTCTGGAAAAAGACCGCCTCCTCAACCGCATCAATATGCTTGTGGAGAAAATCCATGGCCTCGTACATCTGCCGCAGTTTCAGGCCGTGGCACTTGGGGAGATGACCAGCACGGTGCCGAGTTCCACGGTGCGCAGGATCTCGAGATCATCGGGGAGCCCGCCGCGGCATTCCCGCACGCCATCGGGGTTGGCGTCAAGAATGGTGACCCCGCAGACCCTGGCGATGGAACGGGCAAGACGGACGAGGACGTCACGGTCGAGTTGATCGGCCCGGCCGAAACTGTGAATGATACGGGCAACGGTGGAGTTGGTCTCCGGATCCCGCGCGTTGTGGGCGAGCTAGAGATACTCGGTGACGGTGCCGTTCTTGTTCTTTCTTTTCGTAGTTCGCAGGCACATGACTGCCCACCACGTTAGCGAGTTAAAGCTTGTATTTCAAGATGAAAATTGCTTCGCGTGTGCCCACAAGTTTTGGGGATTCACCACGACCGAATAGCTATCTGGATGTTTCCAGACGAAAAAAGCCCCATCAATCATCGAGTGATTGATGGGGCTTAGTAAAGAATCGGCGGCGACCTACTCTCCCACATAGTCTCCCATGCAGTACCATCGGCGCTGAAGAGCTTAACTTCCGTGTTCGGAATGGGAACGGGTGTGACCTCTTCGCTATGGCCACCGAAATAAACTGTGACAATTGAAATAGCAGGGTAAACTTCATTTAAAAAAGGATATGGTTAAGCCGCACGGCTCATTAGTATCGGTAAGCTCCATGCATTACTGCACTTCCACATCCGACCTATCAACGTTGTCATCTCCAACGAGCCTTCAGGTACCTTACGGTACGGGATATCTCATCTTGGAGTGGG
>Ga0074193_1000273_pt1 | contig 94328 bp, 106 predicted proteins | sample EPASupsiteHSE605_FD_64523 | JGI IMG/M metagenome (GOLD analysis project Ga0074193, IMG submission 64523) | Bioremediated contaminated groundwater from EPA Superfund site, New Mexico - Sample HSE6-05 | ecosystem: Environmental > Aquatic > Deep subsurface > Groundwater > Contaminated ... | reverse complement strand
ATTGGTGAAGCAAACGGCCAGGTATTCAAGGTAGCGAAAGGTATTGGCGAAACTCGATGGCATAGGCACGACGATCAAGATGAACTTTTCATACTTTACAAAGGACACCTGACCATCCAGTTGCGAGATAGCAATATTGAACTTTTTGAGGATGATATGTTCATTGTTCCCAAGGGCATAGAGCATTGCCCCAAAGCAGAGCAAGAAGCTGAGTTCCTGATCGTTGGGCTGAATGTTACGTCAAATGCCGCCGGTGGAAAACCAAATTTGTGAACTTTTCTTGAGCCATACAGCCCCCGCGAACAGGAAGCTGATGGTCTATAACCGTTACTATTTCGGAGCCTCAATTATGAACATTTCTCACTTCATCGTTTCAGTGCTGATGGCAACTATGTTCTTGATAGGTACGGCGCATGCGCAGACCCCGGTCGATAAACCTGTTGACAGGAGAGATTTGACAGTGGACTCGCTTGTTTCGCCCGATGCCAAGGTTGAACTGGTGGCGACAGGGTTTGGCTTTACCGAAGGCGTTACCTGGGTGCAGCAAGGTGCGACAGGGTACCTGCTGTTCAGCGACATGCCGGCCAACGTGATTTATCGCTGGTTGCCTGATGGCAAGGTAGATATCTATCTTGAAAAGAGCGGTTACCAGAAGCCGGATATCTGGCGGGTTGGCATGGAATTCACAAATGGCAAGCCCAAGGATGACCCAAATTTTGAGAAGTTTAACATGATCGGCTCGGATGGTATGGCCCTCGATCGTCAGGGACGGCTCGTGATTGCAACATGGGCCGGGCGTTCGATAGAGCGTATCGAGAAGGATGGCAAGCGCACGTTGCTTGCCGACCGCTATAACGGCAAGCGTTTCGGTGGACCTAATGATGTGGTAGTGCGCAAGGATGGTTCTATTTATTTCACGGATACGTTTGGCGGCATGCTCAAGCTCGACAAGGACCCAACGAAAGAGATCGGCATCAACGCCATCTATATGATCCGCGATGGCAAGATAACGCGTGTGGTTGACGATATCGCCAACACGAACGGGCTTGCATTTTCACCGGATGAGAAATTTCTTTATGCCAATGGCTCTATTGATCGTTTCGTCCGCCGCTACAGCGTCCAAGAAGACGGGACACTGACCGATTCGACGTTATTTATTGACCTGAGCAGCGAAAAGAAGGTGGGGATTACGGACGGAATGAAGGTCGATACGTTGGGCAACCTGTGGACCAGCGGTCCCGGCGGCATCTGGGTCATCTCCCCGGCTGGAAAACCAGTTGGTGCTATATCGACACCGGAGGAGGTGACAAACCTGGTATTCGGAGATGCCGACCGTAAGACGCTCTATATTTCCGCCAAGACAAGCATCTATAAAATCAGGGTACGCGTACCCGGATTGCCGTGATGGAGGATGCAGCCACTGGGCTCGGTCTTTTCAGTCCCATGTGAATTGCAAAAAAGGAGAGTTACTATGCGGTACGTATTGCTTAACAACAGCTTCGGAGTTGAAAACCTTTCACTCGAATCAGGTCTTGAACCGAAGCCCTGTGATGACGAAATCCTGGTCAGGATGAAGGCGGCAGCCCTCAATTATGTGGATTTGGCGGTGGTAAACGGCAAACTAGGCGCTGACATCCCTTTGCCATTTATCCCGGTGGCCGATGGCGCGGGAATTGTCGAAGAAGTGGGTGAGAATGTTCAGGGGTTCAAGACTGGGGACAGGGTGTCTACCCTGTACATTCCGCCCTGGTCCGGCGGCCGATATCGCCGCGAGCATACAGCGATGGCGATTCGTCCCGGCGGTGGCACGGTTCCGGGGCAGCTTGCCGAGTACAAGGTGTTCCGGCCACACGAGGTGATCCGCATACCCGACTCCCTCAGTTTTGCGGAGGCATCGACGCTGCCGGTTGCCGGTTTGACGGCGTGGAACGCCCTTGCCTATGGCCGGATCAAGGCCGGTGATACGGTTCTTCTGCACGGTACGGGAGGCGTTTCCATCTTCGCCCTCCAGTTTGCCAAGATGCACGGCGCCCGCGTCATCATCACGTCGAGCGATGACAGGAAGATCGAGCGTGCCATCGGCTTGGGCGCCGACGTGGCGATCAACTACAGAAACCATGCGGACGTAAGTGAAGAGGTCATGCGGATAACCGATCAGCAAGGAGTTGATCTGGTCGTGGAAACCGTAGGCGGGTCCAATATCGAGCAGAGCCTCAGGTCTCTCAGGCCTCAAGGACACGTCTCTGTTGTCGGCATTCTTGCAGGTGTCGAGGCACACATAAATGTGATTCCTCTGATGCTCAACCGCGCCACAATCACAGGGTTAAGCGTCGGGAGCACCGATGATTTCCGCGACATGCTGGCTGCCGTATCGGCCCACGGAATGAAACCGGTGATTGACGCTGTCTTTCCACTGGATCAGGCGATCCAGGCGTTCAGGCATCTTGAGAGTGGAAAACATTTTGGCAAGATTGTGATTGAATTATAGCGTACAGATCGTGACGGGGTATACACAATGAAGATTCTGAACATTCTGGTTCGGCGCTGTCTGCCACTGGATCAATTTGAGAAAGCCGTTGCCTTTCATGAGGAGCTAATCGGCCAGAAAGCCCGGCTTCGCTTTGATTATCCGGCGTACAATCTGAAGCTGGCCCAGGTGGTTTCCATCCTTTTCATTGCCGGCTCTCCGGAGAGCCTTGCACCTTTTGTCAAGACGCATGCCACTTTTCTTGTGGACGATATACAGGGCTACGCGCAACACCTTCCCGATAGAGGAGCGGAGGTTATCGAAGCGCCGAAGGCGGTACCGACCGGCTGGAACATGCTTGTTCGCCATCCCGACGGTATGCTGGTGGAATATGTCGAACATCGCGAAAAGCATCCGGCGGACACCTTGACTGATGCAACCTACCCGGACCGCATGTTCACTCAATAAACTGATTTCAGGGAGACCGCCATGTACCGTGTCCTCATCAGTTCGCTGCTCTTCGGAACCATGCTCGTGCTGCTTGCCTGTGCACCTTCAACACTATCCCGGCCAGCCGACACGGCGATCAGCGAGACGTACATCCATAGAGAGTTTTCGGTTAGCACGCCGGACGGCGTCACCATTGCGGTGGAAGAGCGTGGCCTCAAAGACGGACCTGCCATCGTCTTCATCCACGGTTTGGCTCAGAGCCGGGCATCCTGGCTCCGCCAACTCAATAGCCCATTGGCTCGGGAATTTCACCTGGTTGCATATGACCTGCGCGGTCACGGGCGTTCGGGTCGGCCCGCCAGCGACATATTCTATTCGGAGGGGCGCCGCTGGGGAGACGAATTGGCAGCGGTGATCGAAGCTGCTCATCTGCGGCGTCCGGTGATCGTTGCGTGGTCCCTCGGAGGGGTGGTGGTGGCCAACTATCTCCGTGACCACGGCGATGTGAACCTGGGAGGTGTGGTATTCGTCGATGCGGTTACCAATTTCTCGCCGGAACTCTTCGGACAAGCGAACAGCGGGCTTACAGCGCCGCTCCAGTCACCGGATTCCACGCTTCGCGCCGAGGCGTCACGTCAATTCATGCAGGCGTGCTTTGCCGTACCGCCGCAACCGGCGGAGTTTGACCTGATGCTCAACGGCGCCGGCGTGTTGCCCGCCGAGGTCCATACCGCAATCATGCGAATATCCATCGATGGCGGCGACGAGGCGCTCCGGTCTATCCGCGTGCCGACGCTCGTTATTCACGGGGCAAAGGATGGCCTGGCCCTCCCGCTCATGGCCGAGAGAACGGCATCGTTCGTTCCCGGCGCACGGCTCTCCATCTATGATAAGGCAGGCCATGCACCATTCTTCGACGATACCGTCCGTTTAAACGACGAGCTTTCCCGCTTCGTCCGCGAAGCTAACAAATGAGGCGTGTGGGGAGAAATTTGCATGGATCATCATAACCGGACAACCGATTCAAACGACGCAACGACCGAAATAACAATGCACGTTGTGGGAAATTATTTCTCTTTCATGGCGCAGGGGAAAGCGCCCGAGGAAATAGCTACTCTCTTCAGTGATGACGTTGATTGGGACATCCCCGGCGACGTCGATACTGTTCCATGGCTTGGCAAGAGAAGGAGCCGCGGTGATATTGCGGAGTTCATCAAGTGCCTTCGCAGTCTGACAATCCCGATCAGCTTCGACGTCCAACAGATCATTGCGGATAGGGAAGACGCGGTTGAGGTGGGTAGATTGGAAACAAGGGTTGTAAGCACACAAAGCATCATCAGAACCGAATTCGCTTTTCACTTCACGGTGGCGAACGGATTAATCACGAAATTCAGGCTGTTTGAAGACAGCTTTGCGGTTGCCCAGTCGGTCGTTGAAATACCTGATGGAGAGAATTGAGATTTGAAGCTTCGCATAGGTAAGAAATAACTTTCAGAAAGCAGAACAGGAGGAGTCGGTTATGACGCCTCCAAAATCGGTGCGGAGGAATTTTATGATCACCCATCTGTTGCAAACAGAAATAGAAATCAATGCGGCGACTGAACGGGTTTGGTCCGTCCTTACGGATTTTGCACGCTATCCCGAATGGAACCCGTTTATCCGGTCCATCCAGGGAGAACTTGTGCGGGGCGCACGTCTTGAGGTGCGGATTCAGCCGAGTGGTGCCAAAGGCATGACCTTTCGTCCAGCTGTTCTGACAGCGGACGCGGGGCGGGAGTTGTGCTGGCTCGGCCATTTTTTATTTCCCCGCATATTTGATGGCGAGCACCGCTTTGTGATCGAGCCCATTGCCACTGGGCGGGTGCGGTTCCGGCAGATCGAGCGTTTCAGCGGAATCCTGGTACCGTTCTTCAAGGGCAGTCTTGACCGGGATACGAAGAGGGGGTTTGACGAGATGAACCTGGCGCTGAAAGCACGGGCCGAAGTCTGAGAAACTGATAATGCGGATCAATAGAGTGGTTAAATTGGTTTGTCTGTCTGTTGATTAAGTAGCCCAATTTTCAATCGAGGCATAATCTATATGCTCTGCTGTCTGGTGTACTTCCGCGGCGGCGCCCCCAGCTCTTTGCGGAACATCTCAATAAAAGCGCTCATGCTTTGGTACCCGAGGTCGAAGGCCACTTGGGTAACCTGCTCTCCCCGGTCTAGCCGATTGACCGCTTCCTGCAGAAGTAACCGCTTGCGCCAAGCACCTAAGGTCAGTCCGGTTTCTGCTACGAACAGCCGTGCCAAGGTCCGGCTGCTGGCCCCGGCAACCTTTCCCCATGCCTCAATATCGCGGTTGTCCCCAGGGTTTTTCAGGAGTGCCTTGATCACACGCATGATTCGCTCATCACGAGCCATTGGCAAACGAAGTTCAGTAGCTTCTGCCTGGCGCAACTCATCGAGAATTACCATCATGAGCCGATATTGCGCGCTTTCCAGAGCATAATTATCTCCGGCCAGCACAGCTTTCAATATCAATTCACGCAACAGAGGCGATACTTTAATAACCGTGCATAGGTCTGGCAAACCCGAGGTGAAAGCAGGATCAATGAAAAGACTGCGCATCGATACCTGACCTGGGAAATAGACTTGATGTTCCAGTTCAGTCGGCACCCAAACAGCCTGCGAAGGTGGAACCACCCAGATATCGCGACCGCATATCACCCGAATTACGCCGCTACTGGCATAGATCAGCTCACCTCGCGGGTGTGAGTGGGGAGCAACGCAAGCAGTTTGGCTTACCTCACTGACAAGGGGCAGGATTGGTAGTTTCGGATCAATACAATAGCCGACTTTTATCAGGGGCAATATTGGCGTATTTTCGATATTCATTGTCAAAATATAGCAAGACAGCCATAGAGCCTGCAAGTATATTTACATTATCTGATGCGTTCACTAAAGGGAATCATTCAGAAAAATGGGTAGTGTCTCAGTTTGAAATGTCTGTAAGTTGGGGAGCAGCTGATGGCTTGGCCTCAGCAGGCACGAAGCGGTCAACCTCGCCATAGACTTTGACCATAAATGCAAAGGACCAACCATCGAATGAGCGATCGCTTTGTCGTTATATCAGGCTGCTCCGGAGGCGGAAAGTCAACGCTGTTAGGTGAACTCCGGCGTCGTGGCCACAGAGTGGTTGATGAACCTGGCAGGCGTATCGTCCAGGAAGAACTTCGGGCCGGTGGACATGCACTCCCTTGGGTCGATGCAGCGGCCTTCGCGCATCGTGCGGTTGGCACCGCGATGGTAGACCTAAATGCGGCCAGGACGAAGTCTGGGTGGGTCTTCTTCGACCGCAGCATAGTGGACGCCGCGTGCGCTTTGGAACATGCCACCGGCAAACCCGTGCTTGAGGCACTGGCCTGCTCGCACCGATATCACCCGATAGTCTTTCTTGCGCCGCCTTGGCCCGAGATTTATGTCGTTGACCCCGAACGTCAGCATGGGTTCGACGCTGCGGTAGCAGAATTCGAGCGGCTTGAACGGGCATACCCGGTGCTTGGGTATCGAGTGATCGTGCTTCCAAAGGTGAGCGTCGCCGAGCGGGCTGATTTTGTCTTGGACCAATTAGATATGTGACGCGGACACATAAAGGTCCGGACAGGGTTCAAGTTTTTCAAACTGAGACACTACCGAAAAGTAAACGGCGGTTGAATCCCCGCCCAGAGGACGGGGCTTTGCCTGATGCCCCCTGGAAGGGGGCTGCTCATCATCTTGCCAAAAGGCTACATAGGCAAGGCCTCGCAACAGTTAAACCCATATTTTGAGCCTTTCCTCATACGCTGATACGTACGTGGTTTGCTGCTAAAAGCAATCTTCGGTCAGAGCCCAACGGCCTCTGACCCCGCCCATAGGACGGGGTTTTATGATTCGCAATAAAAGTGAAGAGGAACGAAACGCTCAGATGCGTCGGAATGAGACACTGCAGAACTCAACTAAAATCAGTTTGCAGGAAAATTCTATGAAATTGAGATATGGTCTTGACGCCCGTCCACCTGCAGGGGAGACCCTGCTCCATGCCATGCAGTGGCTGGCAATCACACTCCCTTTTGTCGTCATTGCCGGAACGGTGGTAGCCGGGCACCACTTTGCCGATCCAGCACGCCAAGCTCTTTACCTGCAGAAAGCGACGTTCGTCACGGGGGTGATGCTCCTTGGGCAAGCGCTTGTCGGGCATCGGCTGACGCTGGTCGCCGGCCCGGCATCGGTGCTGCTGGTCGGTATCCTGGGAAGCCGGGTTACTCCGGATGCAATCTATACGGCCAGCGCGATATGCGGGCTGCTCCTGGCGATCTTTTCGGCTGCGGGGTTTTTCGGCGCGCTCCGGAGGTTATTCACCCCACGGGTGACCGCAACGGTGGTTCTCCTCATCGCGTTCACGATGACGCCGACGATTGTCCGACTGCTGACCACCGGGAGCGGCGGTACGACCACCGGACGGCTCATCTTTGTGTCCGTTTATATCCTTGCTCTTTTTCTGGCTCACCGGTTTCTTCCGGCCGTGGGCCGGGCGTTTCTCATTGTTGTGGGCATGGTGGTGGGTGCAGCGGTGTTCAGCTTTATCTTCGACGTCACCGTTTCAGTGAATAAACAGGCGGCAATGGCTTCGTTTTTCACCGGAATTGAAGCCCCGGTATTCGACATCGGAGCAATCCTGTCGTTTCTCTTTTGTTTCCTTGCCCTTTCGTTGAACGAGATTGGGGCCATTCAGGCGATTGCGCTGATCTTGCGGCCGGAAGGGATGGATGGGCGAATTCGGAGAGGGATGACGGTCACGGGGATAGTCAATGCTCTTGCCGGCCTGCTGGGAGTCATCGGCCCCGTAGACATGTCGCTCAGCCCCGGCATTATCGCCGCTAGTGGGTGCGGCTCGCGGTTTCCCCTGATACCTGCGTCGGTGGTCCTTCTGCTCATGTCGTTCTCTCCGGCGGTCTTGGGGGTGGCATCGGCAATACCGCCGACAGTGGTAGGATGCATTCTCATTTACACCCTCTCCGGGCAGGTTGCCGCCGGGCTGAGCGCCGCTTTTGTCGGCGGAACCTTTACCTTCGAGGACGGTCTGGTCATTGGACTGCCGCTTCTGGCAGGAACGGTGGTGGCGCATCTGCCCCAGGCGGTAGTGGCTGAATTCCCCGCCTTCCTCCGGTCTGTCGTCGGCAACGGGTTTGTCGTCGGCGTCGTGGCGGTCTTACTCCTTGATCGGATATTTAGCTGGCCACCAAAAGCATCTGGAGGAAATAAAATTGGCCGGCACCTTGAATTTTTAGGAGAAAGGGAAAATTAGTGAACACTGAGACGAAACGAGTGGTGGTCATTACCGGCGGCAATAGTAGTATTGGACATGGCATCGCCCAAGCCTTTGCGCGGCAGTGCTCATAGCTTGTCGTAATCGGCCGGAATCGGGAGGCCCTGGCGGCAGCAGCCCGGGAGCTGGGCAACGAACCCGTCTGGTATCAGGCGGATGTGGGCAGGCACGATCAGGTCGCCGCCGTCGTTGAAGAGATCGGGAAGCACTTCCCGCACATTGATGTGCTCGTGAATGCCGCCGGTTTCATGCGACCCATTGCCACGGCCACGCCTCTGGCCGAGGGGGAGCGCCTGTGGGACGAGGTGCTGGCCGCCAATCTCAAGGGAAGCTTTCTTATGTCCGTTGCCCTGGTGCCGCAGTTACGGCGGCCCGGCGGACGTATCATCAACATCAGCTACATTGGGGCGTTTACCGGCGGCAGCCGTGCCGGCGGATTGGCCTATGCACTGGCGCGCGAACTCAGTTCTCAAGGTATAACTGTCAATACCGTGGCACCGGGCTTTATTCAAGGCACGGGTTTCACCGGCGCCTGGCCGCAGCAACTGGTTCAGGAGATTGTGTCGAACTTGCCGGTCGGTCGCGCTGGCGAGCCGGCCGATATTGCCGAGGCCGTGCTGTTTCTGGCAAGTCAGAAAGCGTCGTTCATCACCGGCAAATCCTCTACGTCAACGGCGGTTGGCTGTTCGGGCGGTGACTGGTAAAAAGCCTCCGACAGCGGGCCCTTCTGGCAGCGAGTACCGGCAGGGTTTCAATTTTGTCCGAAATTGCGTGTTGGTTGTCATTGTAACTTTCAGTTGCTTATGGAATCATTGTAACTATGAAACCGTATCTTCCGGAACATACATCCAGTGCACAAGAGGCATTCACGGTTGCGGTGCTTGTGTATGACGGGTGCGAGATTATCGACGTAACCGGACCTGTAGGGGTCTTTGAAATGGCAAACAGGACCCTGAGAGAAATCAGTCCTGTTCTCCAAGGTTATCATATCGTACTTCTTGCAGAGGAGGCAGGAGCAGTTGCTACTTGTTCAGGAGTATCTCTTCTTGCCGAAAGCCGACAAGATTATCGTCACAAGATCGACACACTAGTTATCCCGGGCAGTCCTGATGATGAACTTTTCAAAATAGTCCAAGATAAATGCCTCATTACTTGGATAAAAGATACCGCTTCTAATTTGAGGCGCCTTGTCTCGGTTTGTACTGGAGCGTTCATCTTGGCAGAAACCGGCCTTCTCGATAGCAAGCGAGCAACTACACACTGGATGGACACCGAGCGATTGGGAAGAGAATATCCAAAGATCTCTGTGGAACCTGATGCCATATTTGTCAAGGATGGTTATATAGTTACAGCTGCAGGAGTAACTGCTGGAATTGATCTTGCCTTGGCTTTGGTTGAAGAGGATTTCGGGAAGAAGATCGCTCTTGCGGTTGCCCGCAGGTTGGTCGTTTACCTTAAACGGCCGGGGGGGCAGACACAGTTCAGCACTCGTCTTCGTGCCCAGATGGCCCCGTCCGGTTCTTTTGCGTCAATCATCTCTTGGCTTGAAGATCACTATCATCTTAAGAACTCAGTTGATGATCTTGCTGCGATAGCTTGTATGAGCCCACGGAATTTTGCCAGAAAATTTATTCGAGAGACCGGTATGACTCCAGCAAAATACGTCGAACTTGTTCGACTAGAGTACGCAATTCAGATGCTTGAAGATTCAGTACAATCAATAGAGGCAATTGCAACTAAATGTGGCTTCTCCACTCCGGAGCAACTTCGGCGTGCGTTCTATCGGAATTTTGGAATTGGACCGACTGCTTATCGAGAAAGGTTTTGATGTGCAGCACAGTTTAAATAATGGAGAAGTTACCACAGTCACTGCTTCTACTGGCAGTCAAGTTTTGTATGTGATGGACGGTCTGCTCTGGATTACCCGCTATGATGATTCGCATGATTATTTCTTGGCTAAGGGTGATTACTTTCAAGTCTTTAATGCAGAAAAGATTGTTATAGAGGCATTTAGGGATACTACATATCAGATAGTTGCAACTGATGATCTCGCGGCAAAAGACATCGTAAGGGGAGCTTAATCATGGAATTTAAAGATTTTGCGGCAAAGAAAATGCTCATAATGGCACATGAGGGAGATCACTTGTCGGATCGCGAAAAACAACTGATTGGTTTAGCGGTATGTGTGACCCGAGGCTGTATAGACTGTAGCGGAAGCCGGATCAAGAACGCATTGGATAGTGGAATATCCTGGGAATCCCTAATCCAGTCAATTGATCTCGCATCTGCCGTGAACGCCGGGGTAACAACGGCCATTGCCCTGCAAGGTATCAATAAAGAAGGTCTTGAGACTGTCTGTGTGGGAGGAGCCTGCATGTAATCTTGAAACCGGCTTTGTGCGTAACCAGACTCTGAAATGCAAGAGGTTCCGCGCCAGTTGTTCAGAGCCTGGCAATACCCTCGGAAGGAGAAATGTCATGAGCATTGGACAGACTTGCCGATTTATTGGGGACTCATCTGTCGGCCTTTTCGGCGCTGGCCATCTTGGCCGGGCATTGGCCGAAGCGCTGTTGGCAGGGGGACTACCGAGACAGAATATCGCTATCTGCCATCGAGGTTCCGGGGAGACGGATCGAGAGTTAGCTATTTCTGGGCTCACCGACCTGGTCACCGATAAAGAGGAGGTCGTTCGTCGGTCGCGAATTCTGTTTTACCTTGTACGTCCACAGGAATATACGGCGATTCATGATTGCAAGTTGCAGGATGACTGTTTGCTGATTTCCTTTCTGGCGGGAATTCCATTGGAAAAACTGCCGGTACGGCTACCCTATACGCAACGTGTTCGCGTTATGACTAGCGCACCGGATACATTGCGACGGCAAAATGGCATTGCCGCACTGTATCCGGCAGACAACGCAGTGACGAGAGAACTGCTTGAATCCCTCAACCTGCGTGTTGTTTCACTTATGCATGAGTCTGATATCCACACTTTCACCGCGCTTGGGCCATGCCTTCCGATAGTGCTCACCTTTTGGGAAGGCCTTGGTCACGAAATCAATTATTCGGAATTACTGGAAACCGTAAAAAAATTCGACCTGTTCGACTATCACGAGATTCTTGAATGGGCGCACAGCGTGCGGCCAAGAGGTCTTTCCGACGAAGAGCGGGAACGTTATGTCGCCCAAGCCACGACACCGGGTGGTGTAACCGACGCCATACTGTCGGCGCTGAGAACAGGCAAGAGCCTATCGACCGCCTTGGAGCAAGGCATCGAGCGAAGCCTGGAATTGGCGGCAACATGATGAAGTCCTTGGGAGGCGCCATGTCATACCACATGCGGAGAAACGACCGGAAGATTGCGGAATGGAGCGCCATTGAGGAGTTATTCACGGCGGCAAATGCGCCACCTTTGTTACCGAAGAAGGCTATGCTGTGTGCGTTTACATCCTGCCAGGGCCTCGTTGGGATGCCTCTGTTTAGAATTACTAACTATTTGCGCTGACGAGAAGTTCCAATAAATCAGACCGCAATTATATAAATTGACAACCGGTTGTCAATTTATATAAACTAACCATACTCGTTATCGTGATTTCATAACAATTTCTATGAGGTCGATATGAGATGTTCAGAAGCAGAAATTTTGACAAAAATCATTCTCGCTGTATTTCGCATCAACGGTTCCCTTCTTGAAGCAGGTGATGAACTGGTTAAACCACTTCGTCTTACTAGCGCCCGATGGCAGGTCATGGGCGCAGTAGCACTGGCTGGTACTCAGTTGACAGCGCCCCAGATTGCCGCCGCAATGGGCATTACCCGGCAAGGCGTTCAAAAGCAACTCAATGCGATGGTGGAGGAAGGATTGTTGACGCAACATACGAATCCAGGTCACAAACGATCTCCACTTTTCACCCTTTCCGAGCTGGGTGCACAAGTCTATGAAGAGGTAGACGGTTTGCAGGCTGGCTGGGCCAATCAACTGGTAGCAGGCATTTCCAGTAACGAACTTCTGGTAACTCTGCGTACGCTGGAAGCGGTACATGGACGACTTATCGGAGAGCATCAAGGGGAAAAGTTAATATGAGAAAAATGAGTCCAGTTGGACAAAAATGGCTCAAAAGCTTCCATATACTGTTTGGTTGCACATGGGCAGCCTGTGGGCTTAGTCTCACCCTGATGAGCCTTTTTATCAAGCCAACAGAGGGATTACAACTCTACGGGATTGATATCTCTAAAAAATTCATCGACGATATCCTTGTTGCTCCGGCGGCGACAGGATGCCTGCTCACGGCATTGTTTTACTCACTGTTCACAAATTGGGGATGGTTCAAACATCGATGGATTACGGTGAAGTGGTGCATCAATATCTTCGGTGTTGTATTCGGCACCTTCTGGCTCGGCCCATGGCTTAACGCACTGCCGCCCATTTCCAAGGTGGAAGGGGTGGCCGCTCTTTCAAACGCAGTCTATATTCACGCAAAAACCATGAATCTCTGGGGAGGAGCTTTCCAGAACAGTACTGTTATTTTTGCCATATTTATTTCAGTGCTGAAGCCGTGGGTAAAAGCAAGACAGCCTTGATCGGAATACAAGACGTTGGCCAGTTGAGGAGAGATATGAAACGATTGAATAACAAAGTAGTTCTGGTAACTGGAGCGGCAAGTGGTATCGGCGAAGCCATTGCCAGTACGTTCTGTTCCGAAGGAGCTGTGGTGATTGCCTCTGATATCAATGCTGAGCGCGGGGAGCAGGTTGTCGCGCAGCTTGGCCCCAGCGCGACCTATCGAACGCTCGATGTGCGAGTTGAAAGCGATTGGAGCTCCGCAATCGAGTATGTCACGGAAAAATACGGGCACCTCGATGTTCTTGTCAACAATGCCGGAATAACTGGGTTCGAGGCCGGTGTTGTTCTACATGATCCAGAAAATGCCGACCTGGAAGACTGGCGCGCGGTACATCGAACTAATCTGGACGGTGTGTTCCTCGGTTGCAAATACGGCATTCGGGCCATGCGCAGCACGGGCTGCGGTTCAATAATCAACATTTCATCCCGCTCTGGTCTGGTCGGCATTCCCGCAGCCGCTGCCTACGCATCCAGTAAGGCGGCAGTTCGCAATCATACGAAAACCGTTGCCCTGTATTGTGCGGAGCAAGGCCTGAATATCCGTTGCAACTCCATTCATCCGGCTGCCATCCTGACGCCCATGTGGGAACCCATGTTGGGTTCCGGTCCGGAGCGAGAAGAGCGAATTCGGATGTTTGTTAAAGACACCCCGATGCGTCGTTTTGGAACCCCTGAAGAGGTTGCCGCCGTGGCGTTACTACTTGCTTCCGACGAAGTGGCATATATGACGGGAACTGAGTTGAATATTGATGGCGGCATGCTGGCTGGCTCGGTAGCAACACCGGTAGTCGAATAAAATGAAATTTGTCGAACAAGTTCATGGAACGGTTGATTGCCGTGCAATTGCCAGAGGGTTGGTAATCATCAGTGTTCAGAGAATTGGAGGAAAAGAATGGCCGGAAACAAAAGCAAATGGCAGACGGATGAACTGGCTGCAGCATTTTTGCAGGGTGTTCGTGGGGCAATTCCCGCAGCCGGACTGCAACTCGAAGTAATCAACCACATCATACGTTCCTGGTGTCCCCGCCCACTTCAAATACTCGATCTCGGGTGTGGCGATGGGGCGCTTGGCCGGTTTCTTCTCGAACAAAATCCGGAAACTCACGTCACCTTCGCGGACTTCTCCGACCCCATGCTGGAGGCAGCGAGCAAACAAATTGGTAATCACGCTCGGACCACGATTGTAAAGGCTGATTTCTCTTCAAATGCGTGGCTGGAGCCGATTGGTAATCTTGGTCCGGTAGATGTCGTAGTTTCTGGTTTTGCCGTTCATCACCAGCCTGACCAGCGGAAAAGAGAATTATACCGGGAAGTGTTCGAGTTGCTTTGCAAGGGGGGCGTGTTCCTCAATTTGGAGCATGTGGCATCTTCAACACCTGACGTGGAAAGTCTTTTCGACAACTATTTCATCGATCACTTGCATCGATTCCATTCGGCTGCTGATGCAGACAAAACAAGAAATGAAATTGCGCAGGATTTCTTCAATCGCCCGGATAAGGAAGAGAACATTCTGGCCGCAGTTCAAGACCAATGCCTGTGGCTTAGAAACATCGGATTCACTGATGTTGATTGCTACTTCAAAGTATTCGAATTGGCACTTTTCGGTGGAAGAAAGCCCTCATGACGTGGCAGATAATGCCACGTGTCAGGGGCAAAAAAAAGACAGCCTTGAAGTTATCGAAGTCTGTGAGGTTTTGGATGTATTTACTCCTCCAAGAGAGGATTATCTGATAATTGAGGCAAGGCACATGCGGCGCAAGGAATGTGAAATAACCGACCCACAAAAAATCGAGCTCATTCTCAACTCCGCAACTATCGGGCGCATGGCCACCAATGGCGCGGATGGGTATCCCTATATTACGCCGGTTAATTTTGTCTATTTCCAAGGGAACATCTATTTCCATTGCGCATTACAGGGTGAAAAACTCGATAACCTGAGCCGGAATCCCAAGGTCTGCTTTGAAGTTGATATTTCGTTGGCGTATCTCGATGCCGGCGTTGATCCAGGCCGACATGTCGTCAATCTCCATCAGTACTACCACTGCGTTGTCATTAAAGGCGAAGCTCGGATCATTCCCTCCGGCCCCCTGAAGGTTGCCGCGCTCAATGCCCTGGTGGTCTCGCATGAGCAAGGGGTCAACAATGAGCTGGTACATGAAGAGATGGCGGCATACAAAGCCTGCAACGTGGTTGAAAGCTGCCCCACCGTCCTCACGGCAAAAAGCAATCTTCATCAAGGCAAGTCATCCGAAGCACGATTGGCCAATGCGCGATACCTGAAAAACCGGAATCGGCCCGGAGATCTGGCCACGGCGCGGGCAATGGGGTTTGATCCGGAAAATATGTGAGTTTCCACAGGAGGCCAAAGATGGAATTTGACATCAGATTCGACTGTAGCGGAGTGGATTGGCTGGTAGTTGCGGAAACCCTGAAAAGTGTTGGGATGGCCTATTTTGAACCCGACACGCATCGAAGGGCGTTTGAAGCCAGCCATACGACCGTGTTTGTCTACCATCGCGGCCAAATGATCGGCTTTGGTCGGGCGATTTCCGATGGCGTCTATCAGGCAGCCGTCTATGACGTCGCAATTCTCTCAGAATTCCAAGGAATTGGGCTTGGGCGGACTATCATGACCCAGATATTTTCCCGTATCTCCCATTGCAACATCATCTTGTATGCATCCATCGGGAAAGAGGATTTCTATCGTACCCTCGGCATGCGGAAGATGAAGACCGGCATGGCGCTCTTCAGAAACGCAGAGGCGATGACGGCAAAAGGTTTTACGGAATAAGCGGCTAAGAATAACGTACTTGTTCATGGTCGCAAACAATGAATGTTGGAGGGCAAATGTCCGGTGCAGCTACTGGTTCTGTAAAACTTATTCTTCGGCGAGGTGTCGCGCATCTTACGGCAAGCGGATCAGCAAGTATCAAAATGAATCAAGCAGTCTGTCGTCGGAATTGCTGTGAGTATGAATGCTGCAAAACCAAAGGAGGATATGTCAGATACACCACGAACTGCGCCGCAAGGACCGGGGAATAAGCGAATCTGAGGCTATGGCACTGCTGGAACGTGGCGAATTTGGAGTACTCTCCACCGTTTCACCCGATGGAGCGCCCTACGGTGTGCCGCTCAGCTATTGTGTCATCGACAACGCGATCTATTTTCACTGTGCCCTGGAAGGACACAAACTGGAAAACATCACTGCCGACAACCGGGTGTCGTTTTGTGTTGTAGGCGCAACCGAGGTCTTACCGGACAAGTTCGCTACCCGCTATGAGAGCGTCATTGTTTCCGGTATGTCTAAAGAGGTGCTTGACGCCGAGAAGCAAAGAGGCCTGGAGGGGCTGGTAGAGAAGTATTCTTCTGATTTACGTGAGTCCGGGCTTCGATATATCGATTCGGATGGCAAACAAACCAGGGTATTCAGGATTACGATCGATGCCATCTCTGGCAAGGCGCGGAGATAACTTTGCTGGGGAGGGGACATGGAACGAAAAACTGTAGGCATAGTCATCTTCGACGACATCGAAGTGCTGGATTTTTGCGGACCGTTTGAAGTTTTCTCCACAGTTCGTCTCAATGAGGACAAACGGCGCGAGGAACCATCGCCGCTCAACGTCAAGCTGGTGTCAGAACGCGGTGGTACTGTCATTACCTCAGGAGGGATGCGGGTGACCGCCGACTACGATTTCGGGAGTTGTCCGAAGCTGGACATCCTTTGTGTCCCCGGTGGCTGGGGGACCCGAAGGGAACTGGCGAACCCTGTCATGCTGGAATGGCTGCGTGACCGTGCTGCCCAAGTGGAGTTGCTGACCGCTGTCTGCACCGGCTCAATGCTTCTTGGCTTTGCGGGGCTGCTGGAAGGCCGTCGCGCTACCACCCACTGGCGTTCGCTAGACTGGATGGCCGAGTCGTTTTCTGACACCATGGTGCTGCGCGACCTGCACGTGGTGGAGGACGGCGACCTCGTTACATCAGCGGGTATCTCGGCCGGAATCGACATGGCGCTCAAGGTGGTCGATCGCTATTTCGGTGAAGAGATTGCCAGGGCCACTGCCAGGCATATGGAGTATCCGTACCCTGAATTGAATGCACGCAGAATAGTACTGTAGGTAGTAATGAGGACTGTTGTGAAATCTATTTTGCTGGTTGACGATGATGCTGAATACCTGAGGCAATTAAGGAACTTTCTTGCGGGAGAGGGCTTGATGGTTCAGTGTGCGGCAAATGGAGAAGAAGCTCTTTCTTTGATGCAAGATTCAAGCATACATCTCATGATAACTGATCTTAACATGCCGGGCATGGATGGCATAAAATTAGCCCGCAAAGCCTTGGAAATGATGCCTCATCTGCCGATTATTCTGAGTACAGGTTCGATTCTTGAAAATATTCCCCAAGTTGCAGAGGATGCTGGGGTGAGGATGATTCTTTATAAACCGTTTGATCCTCAACGAATGCTGGATATGGTCAATGAATGTGTTGCAAAGGTCGCCGTTGACTGACTGACACATTGATATCGAATACAACCGAACTGGCTTCCGTTTACTGGTAAGGCCTCGCACTGAAGTTGAGTGCTGGTAAAGCCGGTCTTTGGGGATTACTCCCCAGCGACCGGTTTTTTTATTTTATGGGGTTTGACTATGCCTTACGAATTTCATGATGATATCAAAAGGGTCGTGATCTCATATCTGAGAAGGACTGGGCAGGGTGTATTTCATGTCAACGGTACCTATGTTTTGAGCAGGGGGAAGATAAATATTCCCGTACTTGAAAGCGCGTATTGCGATCGGGCAATCGGCATTTCTGCCGACGGCTCCATCAAGATTTGTCACGATTGTATCCCTTCTGGATTGGATATCCCGCGAATACGCCGACGTATAGAAGAACATTTAAGAACTTCATCTTCACCTGGCGACATTATCGGCATGGCAACGAGGCTTGGTGTTAAGTTGCGTTGATTGTTGATTGACCTGCCCATTCTAGCTACAAGCCGATCCCTTCCTGTTTAATCTGTATCCAACAAATTTATAAAAACTGCATCTACTAATAGGGTCAATTGTTGCTTATAGTTGAGACAAATGATGTGCCCAAGTAACCGGGTGCCTGGAACCTCGTCATTTCCGGGTGGCACAGTTACGTCAATGCCATGGATAGATGCAGCTTCTCGATACCCACGATTCATGAAGCAAGATATCAGTATCGATTAAACCGCTATCGATAGCATGATGGCAACATAAAATTGGGGATAACGACAAGATGTGTGCAAAACGAAAGGAGCAATAAATGCAGACAAAATTGAGAATGATTGACGCAGTACATTTCTTAGTGATCAGTATTCTTGTCTTGATTTCAACCGTTGCAGCTGCGGAAGCGATAACTTTCCCGAAGGGAGTTGCCACGCCTCCGGAAACATGCGGCGAATGTCATCAGGCAATTTATCGTGAATACGTGCTCGGCGTGGGGAGCGACAATCATGTCCCCTATGCCGCCAATCGTCCGGAGCAGGCCGGCAAGCTCTCTTTACCGGCCAACACCTCGTCCACCGCCACTGCCCACGCCAATTCGGATTTTCATATCACCGAGTCGGGCTCATGGGGTGACCCGTTTTGCGTCAGCTGTCATTTCCCGGAGCCGTTTGCCATTTCTGATATGGACAAAGCCACCAAATTCAGGGCCAAGGCGGCAACCGGCGGCAAGACCATGACCTGCGCAAGTTGCCACCTGACACCAGACGGCAAGATCAGGGGTGTCGGCACCACCAGCATTGCTCCACATGAAGTCGTTAGCGACCCGGCATTGCAGACATCTGCCATGTGTGCCCATTGTCATACCGATGATCATACCGATCGCCGGGTCGTCGGTAAATGGCTCCAAACATTCAATGAGTGGCAAGAGGATTTTGCAAAACCGGGACTTGGCAAACAACAGTGCCAGGATTGTCACATGCCGCGCACGATCCGCAAGGTTGCCGAAGGATTTGATAGCAAGCCACGAGCGGTAGCCCGGCATCTCTGGACCGGCGCCAATTCACGGCAACGCCACCTCGGTTCGCTGACGTTGTCTATTATTCAGCCCGTAGCTGGCAAATCGGATCTTGCGTTCAATGTTACCAATATCGGTGCCGGTCATTCAGTACCGACCACGGCAGAGCCCCGGGCGGTTTTTCTTCTGGCGGAAATCGCAGACAAAAAAGGATTCAACAAGGCCAGAAAAGTATGGATGTTCGCTCTGAACCATAGCGACCGGCCAGACGACAAAGCGTTTCTGGAAGAGGACAAAAAACTGCCCGTTGGAGAAGCCGCCGCCCAGGCGCGGGCGGATGCGCAAGGCCCGCACGAAGCAGCGATTCGTGCCGGCGAGGAGCGGGTTTTGCCTTGGGAGCCCGCCCTTGAACCGGGAGAATACATCGTAACCGCAAAATTGTATTACACCATCGATCGGTTCAACAATAATCCGGTCAACGATAGCAACGCTGAAATCGGTCGCGCGACATTGATCATAGCTACCAGATAACCTGTGACTGGGAGGCGCTGTGACTGCCGTCAGCAGATTCTGGAAAGCAGAGCAATGCCCTGGTCGATCTCGTTGGCAGCCATTCCGCCAAATCCGAGCATTAAACTTGTAACGCTGGGTTTGCCAGAGGCATAGGTGTTGGAAAATGGAATCAAACGAATTCCTTTTTGTTGGGCTCTTGCTATGATTTCCGCTTCGCTGTGAGCGGTATTGTGGAGCTGCATCACTATGTGCAGTCCGGCCCCTTGTCCGACAACGATGGCCTGGGTGCCGAAATGATGTTCGACAGCCCCGAGCAGACTGTTGTGCTTATTTTTGTAGGCAGTGCGCATCCGCCTTACATGTCGTTCCCAGTGCCCCTCCTCCATAAATTTGGCAAGGGTTCTTTGTTCAAGCAGGGATACTGAAGACAGATAATCTTTGAATAGGCTGTGATAGATGGGGAGCAGTGATTGAGGCAGTACCAGGTAGCTCGCTCGCAAAGCCGGGGACAGAATCTTGGAGAACGTCCCCAGGTAGATGATGTTCCCATCTGGTCGTAGCCCCTGTAATGAGGGAATTGGTTTGCCATGATAGCGAAGTTCGCTGTCATAATCATCTTCAATGACAAACTTTCCAATTGATTCGGCCCATTCGATCAATTTCAGCCGATTTGCAACAGGCATAACATATCCCAGAGGTTGCTGATGTGAAGGGGTGACATAGGCAATGGTGCTACTGCTGGCCTTGAGGGCATCAACGTCAAGTCCACTTGGTACGACTGGAATAGGTACAATTTTAAACGAATGGTTTCGGAAAACAGAGCGGGGAAGAGGATAGCCAGGATTCTCTACAGCCACTACGGAATGATTGCTCTTCAATACATGCGCGACAACACTTAGGCTATGTTGAAGTCCTGCACAAATAACAATTTGATCTGGGTCGCAGATCACTCCTCGTGAATGTTCTAGATACTTCTGAATTGAGCAGCGCAACCCCCACTCCCCTTGTGGGGTAGAATAATGGGAAAGCTCCCGGGAATTCTCGTGCAGGCAATCGACGAAGCATTTTCGCCATAGTGTCGCGGGAAAACTGTCGGGGTCGAGTCGTGCAGGATGAAAATCATATTTAAAGAGAGATGGAGGTTCCGGGAGACGATCGTGTTTGCGCGGAGAATGGGGTAGAAACAACGGTGCTTCCTGATCGAGCGCTGATATGAAGTACCCGCTACGTGGTTTACTGTAGATATATCCCTCTGCGGTCAGCTCCAGGTAGGCACCTTCCACTGTGTTGCGGCTGACCGAAAGTTCGTCTGCAAGGTCTCTGATGGAGGGGAGCTTGAAATCAGCACACAGTTGTCCAGATAGAACACGCTCTTTTATCTGATTGTAGAGCTGCTTGTATAACGGTACATCCTTATTGCTGGTTAGGACGAACATGGGGCACCTATTAATATGAATTTTGTCAAAACTGACCCCTAAGGTATTGCTGGTATAGCGCAACTTAATGATACCAGATTTGTAGGTTAACATCAATCCAAGCATATGGAGGTTGTTATGATTCCGGAAAAAATGTTGGAAGTATTGAAGTACGACGGGGTAGTCGCAATTGCAACTTTGGGGCAAGATGGGCCGCATATGGTCAATACTTGGAACAATTACGTACGAATCTCCGAGGATGGACGCTTATTGATTCCAGCCGGTTACATGCATCATACGGAAGCAAATATTGCAGTAAACAATCAGGTATTGATTACGTTAGGAAGTAGCAAGGTGTCAGGAACCACGGTCCAGGCACCGGTTTCCTGATTAAGGGTACTGCAACCTTTATAACCTCCGGACCTGATTTTGATATAATCAAGGCGAAGTTTACGTGGGCCCGGGCTGCATTGGCCGTCGTCATTGGGTCTATCACCCAGACTTTGTAGTTCAGAAAAACTGACAGTTTGACTTTCGCTTACAGGTAAGGCCTTGCACTGAAGTTGAGTGCTGGTAAAGCCGGTCTTTGGGGATTACTCCCCAGTGGCCGGCTTTTTTTATTTTTAAAGAAGGTGATTAATGTTCTGCGTATTTCATGATGATGTAAAAAGAATTGTAATTTCATACTTAAGAAGGACAGGGCAGGGCATCTTTCATCTCAACGGTGCTTATGTCTTGAATAAGGGTAAGGTGAATGTTCTCGTTCTTGAAAGTGCTTATCACTCTCGTGCAATACATATATCTGATGATGGTTCTATCAATATTTGTGATGTAAATATTCCTTCAGATTTGGACATAGCACGAATCCGTCGTAGGATTGAGGAACACCTAAGAACTTTATCCTCTCCAGGGCAGATAATAAATATTGCTACTTGTTTGGATGTGAAATTACGCTGATTGAAAAAATATTTCGCTGATGATGAGCTCTATACAGATTATTCTTCCTTCCGCTCCAATCCCTAAATTACTTGGCCAAAGAAACGCGAAATCACGCAAGAAGCTGAATTTCATATACCAACTGTCCTGTCATTAGTACAAAAAAAAGGAATCAGCCTTGGCGATGGTTTTCAGAGATTAATCTGCTCTCCCTCAGGGTCACAGTCTGCAACACCTCCTGGATTTGGCATACTTGAGTTTTCTTCCTAAAGTTCATTCCAGTTTCTCCTGCCCCGAAATTACCTCCAAAATGATCTTTGTTGCTCTATTCAGCAGCGTGTTGCGATTGGGGTGAGTCAGCATAGTAAGTTGTTTGTCTTTAATCATCGCTAGAATCTGCCGCTTCGACAAAGTACATGTGTGCTTTCTGTGCGAACCACTTTCAAAAATAAAAGCGATTTGTCTTTTCGGAGATCAAACCCTTCTGGATACCGCACTTTTCCCCTCACTCAATTTCGACGGTTCAAAATTGGTGATCTACGGGTAAAAAAACAGTTAGTGCGTCAATTTTTACGCATTAATATGGATGCTAGCATAAAGTGTGGACAGAGCCAGAATCGCGGTTAAAAACCTGGAGTACCTTGTTAAATCAGTTATTAATATAGCCATTCATCTAGATGTTGGTCTCATCTTATGAAATACCTGTAGCTCGTAAGAAAGCACTACCCTCCTTATGTGTCTCCCCATTTTTACCTCCAAACGTATGAGTCCCTTCCTGTTTCCAGAATACTTGCCCATTTCGGACTGAGAAGGCTAATGCCCCTCCCATTTTGATCTGTTATGCCGTATCGAAATATCTCTATAAATTCATGATATGTTACAAAAAAATAATGTATATATATTTCAGCATATTACAGATTAAATATCTGTATTTCTTGAGCATATACTTACCACCTGCAGAATTTATTTAACAAGAGGAAACATCAAGACAGGAGAAAAAACCATGGATGCCCTTTTGAAACTGCGAGACCTTCTGGAAATCATGAAGATATCTCGGTCAACACTTTGGCGCGTGCAGCAACGGGAAGATTTTCCGAAACCGGTTGCGCTGTTGGGATGTAAGCGCTGGCGCCATGAAGAACTGAAAGCATGGCTCGATAACCAGGCTGCAACACGTGACAACTTCTAACCGGAACAATGCGTCCCGGTGGAAGAATACAGACTTCACCAGGAAATAACGCTGAGAATGGTCTGGTTCAGGATTCCGAATCATTTGAAGAGATGCTGGCCAGGCTTTCCCGCATGCCCAAGTATCTTCCCGACTGGCATGATGAACAGCGGGCTATGCCGAATGAAATACTCCGATCGGCTCTCTTCAATTGCCGTAACAGAAACCAGCCCCGTCTTTACATGAAAGACACCGAGATTGCCGTGATCGGCGATGGGCAGGTGTTTTACCGGGGCGAAGAGTTGCGACAGGATGACGAGCTTGTCTGGCTTCATTTGATGCACCTGGTGAAAAAGCAACCTCTCGGGGAATGTGTCGAGTTTACTCCGTATGCTTTTGTGAAGGCCTTATGTTGGCCGATTAAGGGTCAGAGTTATGAACGGGTCCGTATTATCCTGAGCAGGATGCAGGCGACGGCCATTCGTATCCAATCACGTCGACTCGGTTGTTTCATCAGCGTCTCTCTGATCACCAAGTTCAGATCCAGAAACGACCAGAACGAGACCCTTTCCCGTTGGCAGGTGTGGGTCGGTGAGGAAATGCGCCGCCTTTTTGAAGAGGAGTTTCTGACAAGGATGAACTGGGAAATCAGGAAATCGCTACCAGATGGTATCGCCTCGAAGCTCTTCGGATACTGGGCCAGTCACCGCCAGCCGTTTCCGGTAAAAGTCGAGACTCTCCACAAGCTCTGCGGTTCTGAAATGACCATTAAGCATTTCAAGATTGAACTGAAGAAGTCCCTGGATCACCTTGACCGGGTGGGTTTTTTGGAAAGTTGGGAGTTTCGAGACGAGCTGGTGGCGGTCAAGAGAGGGTATTGACCTATGACCTACCGATTATTGACCTTTGACCGACCATGTATTGACCTTTGACCGACCGGTATTGACTTTTGACCGACCAAAGTATTGACCTATGACCGACCGGACTATTGACCTTTGACCTACAGGGCTATCTGAGTATCAGATTGAATTTCGCACATTTGCAGGGTTTTCCACAGCCCGCTAACCATATTCTAACCTTTTTTAACCAATAAAGGGATCGATTAGAAGGAATCCCGATGAAGTGTTCGTTTACAGATGAAGCAATGGAGGCCGTTTTTACCTGCCTGCGTCGATCGGGAAAAACGATCACCTGCATGGGTGAGTATACCCTTGCACAGGGTGTCATGAATATCGGCACTTTCGAGCGTGCATGCAGTGACCGGTCAATATCAATACAAGAGGACGGCACGATATTAATTTGTGGCCTTACCATTCCCTACAAATGGGACACCGTAAGAATTAGGCGAAGAATTGATGACCACCTGCGAAAGACAGCATCGAATGAAGACCTCATCCGCATCGCTGCCTGTCTTGGCGTTAGATTGAAGTAGCAGAAACAGTTCACCTACATCGCAATTTCTGATCAATTCCTATGACGGAGCAGATCAGGGGACAATAATACCAGATTCTCGTCTGGCACGGCTGGGCACTTACAGTAGAGCCTGGCAAAGCCGGTCTTCGGAGCATGACTCCGTGGCCGGCTTTTTTGTTTTTTCTCCGGGAGGCAGAATGGAATTTTCGGAAGCCGTGAAATGGGTGAAAAGCAATGAAGGGTTAATCAAGAAAACTCTTCGCAAATACTACATGTTTTCACCCTATGAAGAGAATGACTACATGCAGGATGCTTTTGAATCGGCAATGGTGGCGACGCTTCGCAGTAAAACGAAAGGAATTACCTTCGAGTCGGCCTTCTGGCAGGTATTTCGGAAGAACTTGAGCAATGTAACCCCCAATTTGAATTCCTCTCGCTATGGCTCCAATTCCGTCCCTACTCACCTCTGTTCGGACAACACTGCCACAACGGTAATCGCGGAAAGAAAGGAAAAACCCGGACGCGACATTGAGGAAGTTTTCCTGTTGATCAGCAATCATCTTACCGAAAGAGAAAAAACAGTTTTCACCTTGGCGTTGGGGCTAACTGAAAGTGGCGCACTATCGAGTTATGAAATCGCAGAACGACTCAACTGTTCCGCCGCAAATATCCGAATAGCAAGTATCAGGGTTTATAAACGCATCAAGCGGCTTGTTGATAAAGGAGTCATTGACCCAAGCAGGTTTGAGAATGCGAACAACCTATCTGCATAAACTCTGCTCGAGGAGATCAATACTATGAACATGGATAATGTTTTTGAAGCCTTCAAACCGATTCCACACAGAGTCCTGGAGCGTCTTATTGAAGACAGCATTGTTGCGGCGCCTTTGTCGCAGCAGGACCGGAAATTCCTTTCGGCCCTTGGTCGGATATGGAAAGACGAATGGTACGTGGCACAGATGAACAAGTCGTTCACGGTGGATAAGAGAGCCATGATGCTGGCGTTTCCTGATTTCGGGAAGATTGAGCGGTATGTCCTGAGCTCATATCTCAACCTGAAGCCCGGCATGAAGCTGTCGGTTAAAGAAGTGATTAGGAGAATTCGTCAGCATTTCAAGGTCGAGTACCCAGCGGCAAAAATCAGGAGGGTTCGGCAAATTGCCTATAATCTGCGCCGCCAGGAGAGAGGGAAAACCAGGAAACGGTTCGTCATTCAGATGGCCCTACTCCGGGAAGCAGGAGCAGAAAACATCTGCCAAAAAATCTAAATATAAACTTTTCGAAGAGAAGTTGTTGAGAAAAGTTTACAGGAAATAATTCCGCAACGGGGAACAACAGACAAGGGAGGGAGAAGCAATGCTGGTTGAAGACCTGGAAGTAAAACTCAATAGCCGGATCATGGAGGCATACGCAAGCGGGATGAGTGTCATGGAGATTACCAAGGTTCTGAGAAAGAGCAGAGTCGATTATGTCCATGGTTTTTTGCGGGACGCCGGATGTATTCCGACAATGGACAGAAGCGACTATCACCGCTCATTCGATGTGGACAACCACATGCTGGCGGCTCTCCGCAACAAGGGATATTCATTCGGTCGCTGGTGCCTCGGTTGGAAGCTGGATTCAAGGACAGCTGAGGCCGATCTGAAGATCAAACCGCTGGAAGGCGAACGAACGGCTGCTCATCAGGCCTTGTTTCGGGATTTCCCCGATATTTACACCAGACTTTACGTTGGAGGGAAGGTTTCCAGAATCGGAAAGGTAAAAGCGCCGCGATTCTACCCTACCTTTACGATTTATTGGGACAAGACCCGAAAAGGGTATGTTGCGAACATTGTAGAGCATCCCGAGGTGGCTGTTGTCGGATTCGATCTGAATGATGCCTTTGAGAAAATCATGTCAGCAAATCGGCTCTTCCAAAGCATTGAGAGGCTGAACGATTCGATCACGAAATATGCCGACGAGTGATGTACCCATTTGTGACACCATTATTGGCGTCATTTGGGGAACAATGGTAGGTCGCATAAAATTCACCATTTTCGCTACCATCAACTCCGCCTGATTTGTCTCCATCATTGGTTCACTCCATTTTTTTCACCAAAAAAGCTGCCAATTACTTACCCCCTGCAGAATTTATTAAGTGAGGGAGGAAGTTTCCTCCGTAACGAAACCGTTGAGGGAGTGCCAATGAACGTGCTGGTTTGTGATCTCGGATTTTCTTCGGCAAAGTGGATTTACGGTGAAAGTAAAGGGAGGATTCTTTCCGCTTTCAGGCAAGACGGAGAGCATTTGCTGATCGGAGAAGAGGCCCTGCTTTCCTCCGGCTCTTCATATCTGAAAACCATGGAAGAGCTCGTAAGGTACTACCCGGTCTTTGTCGAACATTGCCGCAAGGCAGCGGGAAGTGATGGAGAACTTGTTCTGGCAGTCGGCCTGCCTTATTCGTACTGGCAAGAGCAGAACAAGCCCGGGGGAATGGTGCCGTTGCTGGCTAAATCCCTGACCGACGGCGCAATCAGAGACGTGGCGATTTTCCCCCAAGGGCTCGGTGGCCTCCGGAACTACCTTGACGGAATAACGGAACGACCTTCCGGCAACGTGCTAGGTATCGACATCGGTTTCAACACCATCATTTTCACGCTGTTCTCTCCCCACAAGAAACAGATCATCCACGGCAAGACGCTCAACAAACGTGGTGTCCACCAGATGGCGACGAGCTTTCTTTTGCCGCTAATCAAGGATCTGGCACCATCCGGAACCTTTACCCCGGTCGAGATCGCATTTCTGATCGAAAAAGGCTACCTCCAGTACGGATTTGAGAGACACGACGTAACGAGGCAGATCAGGGAGGCCAGTGTTGCCTATGTGGAGCACATCATCCGGGATATCCAGGGGGAATTGCAGGCACATGTGGGGATGCACGCGGATTTTGATCGGGTCCTTCTGTTCGGTGGAGGCGCAGCAATGCTCAAGGAGGGATTCCCGGTCAAGAATATCGAAATGGTGATTCTGTCGGAACCTGAGTACGCGAACGCCAGGGGATTTTATTCGCTCGCCCAAGCTATGTGAGCCGGCAATGCCCCAGTATACCATCAAGCTCCATACCTATGATCCGGACATCGTCAAGACGTTTGAACTGCTGCGCAAGAATCGGAAACAGGCAGCATTCACGCATGAAGCGCTGAAGCACTTTATAGCGTCGGGAAAAGCTTCAGAGACGGTTGCCCTCATGAGTAACGTCAGCAAGCCCCTTTTGGTAAAATCCGTGTCTGGATCGAAATATCTGGAGACATTTCAGGAAGAGGTTCCCATGGAACCGGCAACGCGACTGGTTACTCAAACTTCCATTGCCAAAAGAGAATGCAATGATGTGCTGGAAAGAATTTTGGAGTGATAACCAGCCGATATTCTGGGAAATATTTCAAAAGTTAGGCAGTCGAAGCTTACCCCCTGCAGGAAATATATAAGTGAAACAGAAATTTGGAGGCCCCATGAAGTCAAAACTATTCGTCGCCGGTTTGGCCATTGTTTTACCTACATTCGCCAATGCCAGTGTCATCAAGCAAAGACCATTCAATTATTCCTTCGACGTGGCAAAAGCCGCAGATAGCGATGTGTTCGTCATCTGTTCCAACTCACCAGATGACCGAATCTCCATGCTGACTGCACTACCGCAACTGGCCATTCGGCTTAGCCAGAATGTGGTGCAGGTGGAGGAGACCGGGAAATTGGCGACACCAACAACCGAGGTCAGCAAGACATGCGTTAATTGCCTTCTGGGAACGGTTCAATTCCAGTTCGACAGCGCGGTATTGACACAAAAGGAGAAAGCAAAACTCGACGGGCTTATTCAGGGGATTACTGCTGGAACTGGCGTCAGCCTTGATGGTTACACGTGTGACCTTGGCAGCGCTTCCCACAACGTGAGCCTGTCCGTTAAAAGGGCAAACGAGGTAGCTGCATATCTGCGCGGAAAAAACCTTTCCGTGGGAAACGTGGAAGGCAAAGGAAAGTGTTGTCCGGTGTCAGATGACAGAAGCCTCAATCGAAGGGTTGAGATAACCACACAGAAAAGGGAGGAGAAGTGAGAAATCCAATGTTCAAGAAGCTCAAAATCGGCGCTCTGATTCTGTCCGTCACCATGACGGCGGGATATGCCATCGCAAAAGAAAACTACAAACCGGAGACGGATAGCCTCAAGAAGAACTTTCCGAATCTGAGAGTGGACAGCGTCTCTGAATCACCGATCAAAGGGCTCTATGAAATCGTGGCCGGCAACCAGGTGTTCTACTTCAGCCCGGACGGCTATCTCATGTTCGGCGAGCTTTGGACAAAGGATGGGAAAAACCTCACGGCGGAAATGCGGGATAAGGTTCTTGCCGAGAAGGTGAAAAACATACCCCTCGACAAGGCATTCAAAATCGGCTCCGGCAAGCATCAGGTGATTGAGTTCACCGACCCCGACTGCCCTTATTGCCGCAAGGTTGACGAGTTCCTGGCAAAACGGACAGACGTAACCCGCTACGTGTTCTTCTTCCCTCTCAGACAGATCCATCCCGATGCTGAAAAGAAGTCCCAATACATTCTGTCGCAGAAAGATAGGGAACAGGCATTCCGTGAAATCATCAGCGGGGCTTTTGACGGTAAACCATTGCCGGAATCGGCTCAAAAGAACGAGATGTTGGAAGAGATGGATCAAGTTGCCAAAAGCGTCGGAGTCCGCGGCACCCCGGCGCTTTGGATCGACGGCATAGCCGTCAATGGAGCGGACATTCCCCGCATCACGGCATTGTTGGATGGGAAGGAGGTGAAACGATAACGAAACGAAACATAGCTAGAGGCAAGAAACTTTGAACATCGACCCTAACCAAACGATCAAGGAGGAGCCAGACGTAATGAAGAGTCTGAAAATGCAAAAATTCTCACTTATGGCCGCAGTTGCCGCCATGTTTACCTTCTTCGCAACCCAGGCCATGGCGATTACCGCACCGATAGCCGGTTCATTCGGTTACGAGGCGTACAACTTCCTAGTCACCACCCTTTTGAAGGGTCCGTTCGGCGCTATTTCCGCCATTCTCCTGTTTCTAGTCACGATCATGCTGTTCGTCCAGCAGAAGATCGTGCCGGCTGTTGTCTGCCTGGTGGCGGCAATTGTGCTCATCAACACCTCGAACATGATCGTGGCACTTGGCGCTATTTACTAATGCTGACTTTGGGGGGGATACACATCCCCCCATCGTTTCAGTCTGAACATCATTCCAACTATCAGGGGTATCTCGCTTGAATGAAGTCCGCTTTCCTCAATACCTGAACAAGCCATTCCAAGTACTCATTTTCGAGCCGGACGACATGGCTTTCATGGTCGTCGGATATGTCCTCGCGCAAAAGTTCGGCGGAATCTTCTGGTCAGTGATGATTCTGCTGCCATGGGGTTATGGACGTCTGAAGCACAACTATCCGAGAGGCTTACTACGTCACACGTTCTATTTCGTCGGCATTGCGCCGCTCAAACGTTATCCGCATTTTTTCCAGAACAAGTTCATCGACTGATCGGAGGCAGCAGTGGATCTAAAGTTGTTTACCAACAAAGCCGCAAATACCTTCGCCGAAAACCGGATGCTGAAATTCACCATTCTGGTCCTTTTGGCAGCAGTACTCATTCTTTCCGCCTGTGTCGTCACGGCCATGAACAAAGAACGGGTGATCCTGGTTCCGCCTGTCATCAATTCTAAAGTGGTGATCACCGGCGAACACGCAAACGAAGATTACCTGCGGGAATTCACCCGCTACATCGTGAATCTTGCGCTCACCTATAACCCCGCCAATGCCAGAAGCCAGTTCAGCGAACTGCTTGCCGTCTATGATCCGGCAGGTTTTCCGAACGCCAGGAAGGATTTATACGAACTGGCCGACAAAATCGAGAACACCAGGGCTTCCAGCGCCTTTCACATACAGACCATGACCAATAATCCGGAAAGGAATCAGGTCGAAGTGCTGGGGGCCAAAATGACCTACATCGGCGATATGAAGGCCGACATTGTCCAGGCCTCTTACATCCTCGAATACCGGTTCGATAACGGTAAATTCATTCTCACCCGGCTCTATGAAAAAACGGCCGGAACCAACAACTCTACAAAATAAAGGGGGCGTGATGTACAGGGCTCTGATCGTCGCAGCTTTAATGCTGCCTGCAATTGCCAATGCCGCTGATCGTGGCACAATGACTGCCGATCCCGGCGATGCAAAAAGGAAACTCGCTGTCGTAACGGATCTGAAAGGAGATGAGGGCGCCGCCGAGGGAGAGTGGCCTTCAGTCGTTCCCCCCGAAGTGGCAACAAAAATCCGTCTGTCCAGCTCCGACCTGAACCGGATCTCCTGTTCGTCCGAGATCAAGGACGCCCTCACCTCCACGGAAAAGGGGGTCGTCATCAAGATTACCGGCAAGGATGCCTTCGTCAAATTCAAGGTAATGAAACGAGGCGACAAGCTGGCCTACTCAACCACCCCGACTGAACTATATGTCGTGTGTGGCGACGAAACCTACTCCATGGTTGCCGTGCCGCAACGGGTTCCTTCCCAGACCATCAAGCTTTCCTCCGGGAAAGATCGAAAAATCAAAGACAACACCGCGCTCTATTCTGGGCTCCCCTTTGAAAAGATGATGCTGAAGGCGATTCAGGATGTCTATACGGAGCAGATCCCCGATTCCTACACTGTTCTAAAGGCTGATAAACGTTTTGAAGCCTACAAGGAAATCCGGATAGCGTTGAAACGGGTTGTGGATGTGGAAGGAGAAGGGCTCAGGATCAAGGAATACCTGGTGTCCCTGAAAGATGACACCAAGGAATTCAAGATGAACGAGAAGATGTTTATCAGGACCGAACTGGCGGAAAACCCTGTGGCGGTTTCGCTGGAGCGCCACATCCTGCGTCCCGGTGAAACCATCAGGGCCTTTGTCGTGGAACAACGGGGTGCGCGGCAAGGCTTCTCCGGCAAATTGGAATCCGACCTGCCGGTTCTGGCAAACATGAACCAGGATAAAAAGCCTTCTCCCGGAAAAGGCGTGCAGAAAGTTCCGACTGAAAAGCTGGAGGGCGACGATGAAAGATAAATTCAAAGCCTTCTGGAGCAAGCTGAGTTCCAAGCAACGCCGCAGTTTCGTGATGGTAACGGTGGGGTGTGTCCTCATAGGTTTCAGTCTGATTGGTTATCTCGCCACCCGCGGGAAGTCAGCGCCACCTGAGGATAAGCGTAGACAGATGGATTTGGCACTTGAGCCGAAGCTGCTGGAGAAAACCCAGTATCTCGAGACTCAGAAAGAGATGGCCCGCAAAGATGAGGAAAACCGCCTGCTCAAACAGCAGATGGAAGCAATTAGGAACGGCGTGGCCAGTGCTGGAAGTGCATCGTCGTCTGTAGCATCCGCCTCGCCAACACCTGGCCAGCCACCTGTGCCGGGACAACCCAACCCTGTTGCCCAAGGAAATGGACCGCAGGCAATGCCTGGAACCGTAACCGCCGGTCGCAAAGGCGTCAAAAGTTCTGTCGCCTCTGCCTCGCCTCCGCCCCCAAGTCTCTCAATGGGAACACTTCCTCTGCCGCCGCCACCCCCAATGCCTTCGGGGGATCTGACCGGTCAGTCTGCAACGCCTCCCGATACGGAGGTAGGAGATATTTCTCTCGTATCTAGCAGTGCCCAATCGAAAATCCCGCCTGCAGAGGATAAAAAAAAAGAGACGACGGCCATGTATTTACCCCCTTCTTTCATGGAGGCGATTCTACTCAGTGGCTTGGACGCCCCTACTTCCTCGGACGCCAAAGGTAATCCGGTGCCGGTACTGTTGAAGGTAAAAACTCCGGCCTTTCTCCCCAACTCCGTCCGTGCCGACCTGAAAGGGTGCTACGTGATAGCTGACGGCAGAGGGAATCTTGCCACGGAGCGAGCAGAGCTTTTGCTGGTTTCCCTGTCGTGTCTCGACCGGAAAGGGAGAGCGGTCATCGACCAGAAGGTTAAAGGATTTGTGGTTGACCAGGACTCAAAAATCGGTCTCCGGGGGCGAGTGGTTGCCAAGATGGGGAGCATGATCGCCAGGTCGATGATTGCCGGATTTTTCGGTGGCGTGGGAGACGTTGTCAGGTCTTCGGCCACCACCACCGCCATAAGCCCGCTCGGAGCGACGCAGACGATCGGCGCCGCCGATTTGGCCAAGGCAGGGGTTGGCAATGGCCTGGCCAGCGGATTCAAGGACATCGAGAAGTTCTATATGGAACTGGCCCACCAGACCATGCCGGTTATTGAAGTTTCCGCGGCAAAGCCCGTGACGCTGGTAATCAGCGAAGGGGTGAATCTGGAAATAAAGAAGCTTCGCAAGGGAGGCGTTAAGTGAAAAAAGCGCTCTATTCAATCATAGCAACAGGATTTCTGTGCGGTTGTTCCATGATCAACCCGTATCAAAGCGAATTCAGCTGTCCTGACACCTTCAAGGGGAAATGCGCTTCGGTCCGTGAGGTGTACATGGAGGATGCTGCTGCGGGAACGCAAAACAGCTCTGAACAAAACAAGGTGGAAAAATCGGCAGCCAAAGCCGGTTGCACTACCACGTATAGCGCCATGGAAGGCGAAGGCATGGTTACCACTTGCACCGATGCCGTTCCGGCCGATACGGGCGCAATTTCAGTGGGAAGCGCAACGATTGCTGCTCCTGTCACCGGGAACCTGGAAGAGAGGAATTATAACCAGTACCGTTCCTCGCTGTTCGATAAGTTCAATGGACTCCTCAAGGAACCGAAGACCCCGATAGTCGCTCCCCCGAAGGTCATGCGTGTTTTGCTTCTACCGTACACCGGGCAGGAGAACGAATTTTACATGCTCCGCTATGTCTATTTCTTTGTTGATAAGCCGCGCTGGATTCTTGGCGATTCTGTTACTGCCGATGGGGAGGATGAATAGCCGTGGGATTACTTGCGAAGATATTCGGCGGCGCTGAGGCCGGGCCGGCGATTGACGACATTGTCTCGATGGCGGAACGGGACAAGCTGGGTACGTTCTTCCCTTGGGTCGCTTATGACGAGACGGAGAAATGCTACTTCAATGCGGACGACACCGTGGGAATGATGTGGGAGTGCTCACCGCTTTGTTTTGCCGGTGAGACGACGATCACCACCCTGCAGGCGCTGTTCCGCTTGAGCGTTCCGGAAAAGACGGTCATCCAGTTCATCCTTTATGCTGACCCCCATGTCAGACCGATCCTTGACGACTTCAAGGCGATGAAGTCACGGGAAATGAACCTGGTGCGGGAGGTTAACGACAACCTTGCCCGGTTTTACGAAGGCGGGGCTGAAGGTCTGGCGAGTCTCAACGGGATACCGGTAAGAAATTTTCGGGCCTTCTTCACAATCAAATTCCCGTTGGCTGACATAGAAAAACTCAACTTGGGCGAGATCAGGGGAACGATCCAGGAAACTCTGCAGGGGGCAGGCCTCCACCCTGAAAATGTCGATCCGCCATATCTTCTCGACTGGATGCGCCGAGTGTTCAACGAAGAAGTGTCATTGAACAACGATGCCTACGACGAGTTGAAAGAGATCCGCAGGCAGGTGCTCTTCTCTACCCTCGTTGAGACCAAGTTCTCCCGGATTGAAATCGGGAAGAAATATTTCCGCTGCATCACCCCCCGTGTCTACCCCAAAACCGGGACCATCATCCAGACCAATAAGCTTTTCGGCGGCATCATGGGACAGCTTACCGATGGGGACCAGATCAGGACACCGTTTCTCTACAGCATAAACGTCCTGATGAAGAACCAGAAGTCGAAGCTCCATACCAAGTGCAACGTCATTTTACAACAGAAAGGGGTCGGCTCCTTTGCCCCGTCTCTTGCCCGGAAGCAGGAAGAGCACATGTGGGCAGCGGACGAACTGGAACGGGGCACCCTATTTCTCAAGGTGATCCCGACGCTCTGGGTCTTTGGCACCGATGAACGTCTGGTGAACGAATCCGTAACCCGGTCGAAGCGGATCTGGGAGGGACAGAATTTCGTGATGCAGGAGGACAAGGGTATTCTTATGCCGCTGTTCCTGTTGTCGTTGCCGTTCGGCTTTTACGACGTGAAAGGGAATCTGGAAACCCTAGACCGAGACCATGTCATGCCAGTGGACTCCATCGCCGTGACCCTTCCCATTCAGGGAGACTTCGCCGGTCTCGGCCGGCCCGCCATGCTCTTTACCGCCCGCAAGGGGCAACTCTTCGGACTCGACATCTACCACAAGAAAGGGGTCAACAACCATAACGCCCTCATCTGCGGGACATCGGGAGGCGGCAAGAGCTTTTTCCTCAACTACCTCCTCTTCAACTACTACGCCATGAATGCCAAGATCCGGGTGATCGACATCGGAGGGAGCTACAAGAAGATGACCACCCTCTGCGGCGCCCGCTACCTTGACTTCTCGGAAGAATCGCAGGTCTGTCTCAACCCGTTCACCCACATTGTCGATGTGGAACACGACATTCCCACTATCGCACCGATCGTGGCGCAGATGATTTTTTCTTCCGGCAACAACAGTCCCAGCGAAACGGAGATGACCCTGATCACCCAGGCCGTCCGATGGGCCTGGGACCAGGAAGGACCATCCGCCTGCATTGATACGGTCTACGAATACCTGGCCAACTTCGACAGCTATTCGTCTGCCGGTGGCGAGATCAGGGAGGCGGCAACACGGCTGGCCTTCAATCTGGCCGACTTTCGCAGCAGCGGCGCCTTCGGGAGGTTTTTCAACGGCAGGAGCACCTTCGACATCTCCAACGACGATTTCGTGGTCCTGGAACTCGAACACCTTTTGCCCAAGAAAGCGCTCTTCAAGGTTGTCACCCTCCAGGTGATCAATGCCGTCACCATGGACTTGTACCTTTCCGACCGGTCCGAACGGCGCCTGGTCTGTTTTGATGAGGCATGGCAGTTCCTCGGTGAAAGTTCGACATTGAAGCAGGTCATTGAGGAGGGATACCGGAGGGCAAGAAAGTACCACGGCTCATTCACCATCTGCCTGCAGTCGGTTCTCGATACCCTCCGCTTCGGAGCTGTCGGCAATGTTATTCGGGAAAATTCCGCCTTCAAGTTCTATCTGGAATCGACGGCATTCGAGGAAGCGAAAAACCAGGGGGTTTTGGACTATGACGACTTCACCATGCAGATCCTGAAGTCGACCAAGAGCCTGAAGCCGAAATACTCAGAAATATTCATGGACACGCCGTTGGGGATCGGCGTCGGCAGACTCACCGTCGATCCCTTTTCCTACTATGCCTTCACCTCCGACGGCGAGGAGATCGCGGAAATCGACATGATGGTGCATGCGGGGATGAGTTATGAGGATGCAATCCGTGAGATGGTCAGAAAATATCGCAGCAACTAGCCTCATCCTTGTCATGATGACAGGGAGCGCCTTGGCTGGTGCCTATGCCGACGGGAAAACGGCTGGAACGGCGGCGGCACAATCAGCGCTCACACAATTCGGTAGCCGGGATTTGGCGAACCAAAATATTTCCCAGCCGATGACGAGCCCGACCACTTTGATGCGGACGGTGGATGGTTCGCAAAGCTTTCAGGCGAATCTCACGGCGCCGGCATCGGCAAAGTTTCTGGAACTCTTCATCCAACCCGCCGGGACCGGCGACCTGCAGAAGGTGATGATCAGCGAGGACCTGGATACCAATGGGGCGTTCGATTATGTCTATACCTTGGCGAAACCCGTCTCGGGAGTCTGCGGCAACGGCTACATCGCCTGTGATCCGGCGACATGGAACCATTGTCAGTATTTCAAATGGGCTGCCGGTCCTGATGGAAAGATTGCGGACGTTTCGGCATCGATTACCGACCTCGGCGGCTGCTACTGCATCAACAAGAGCTGCGGCAGCAATCTCGTCTGGTCGAACAGTTCGGTGATCCTTCAGGACCTGGGGGGCGGGATCGTCAACGCCATTCACAACGGCAATACGGCGCTTACCATCACCAATGTCAGTTACGACCTGACTACCATCGATTACTTCGGTCGGGTAACGGGAAGCACGACCACCGGCGCAAGCTCCATAAGTTCCCTGGCCTCCTCGCCGACAATCAGCACCTTAAGCGGCTACTACTCGAACTGGCCGGGATTGACCCAAGCCAGGGACAATGCCGCCATTGCCCAGTCAAGTGATCCGCAAAGCCTCTACTACCAGATCGCCAATTCCGTCGCCGCCTCACAGGCGAGCGGGAAGTCGAGCATCTGCACCGTGATGCGCAATAGTTCGGTGCAGACCACCACCCGGACGATCAACGATTCGGGGAACGGTCAGGCCTGCACCGACCATCTCATCTACATCCAGATTCACAAAGTCAGTGATGCCGAATACCAGGTTCAGTATGTAGACACAGGACCTGGCGGCCTGGCTACGGCGCATGGGAACTGCGGCGACTATCCCGGCGGTAACGGCTGGCACACCATTCAGGACATCGTTATGGCACCACCCGATCCAAACAAACTGGAAAAGTTGATGCAGGCGAACCTCTCTCTCTCCAGTATCACCGGTCCCGGCTGTAATTCCGGGTCCGGATCGGTAGATGGAATCGTCAACGGTTTTGACAGCCCGGTTGTGACCAGTACCGTATGTCCTGCTAAAGGGGCGCAGTTCCCAACCTACAACTGGAGCTACTACTTCCAGGTCAAAGAAGACCAGTATGCCGAAGGAGTGGACAATCAGTGCGCTACCATGGAGAACGATCCCGATTGCCGCCTGCAGAATGAGACGGTTGACGGCGTGCAGACCACCTTGAATTTCAATGCCACTGGTTTGAAACAGCTTCCCAGTTGCCGGAATTTCACCGGCCAGGTCGGTACCAACACCATATGCCGTGACTGGTGGCAGAAGAAGCGCACCTATGTCTGCGGCAGCCAGACCTTTGATTTTTCTGCAATCGGCACTAGGTTCGGTACGGTCATTACCTCAACCGCCGACAATGGCGCCACTCTCGACTTCCAGGACAAGAGACTTTCCGGAGGAGGCTGGACCGATAGCACCGGCAGCATTTCACTCCCCACCCGCGATCCGTCGCCTGCATGTGAACTGGCGTGCAAGACGAGAGTTCCGAAGAACGACACCCAGGTCACGATATCCGGCGACGTCACGTCAAACAGAATCCCCGCCACATCCTATGATTTCTTCTACCGGGTTTGTGACCGGAACAATGTCTGTCCCACGGTAGCCGGGGAAGAGATCGTTATGGATTGCCAGTGCATCAATGATTTCAACGAGGCGGCAACCATTATTCAGACATTACGGACCGCCGGTAAAGATACCATCTGTACCACCGGTGCCAAGAAACCTCTGTAAGTCGAGGCAAAACAGCATGATATTACGAATACTTTACGGCACGATCTATTCACTTTTGCTTGTGGTCCTTACCGGCATGCCGCAGACGGCCTTGGCGGTCGTCAGTTGCCAGGATACCATCAATCCAAACACAAGCATTCGCTACAGCGACTCCCTGGTCTCCTTCAAAGAGTACAACGGGAAGACGTACGCCATTGCGAAGTCGGCGGCTACCGGCGGCGCCTCGCAGCTGGAAACTTTTTTCGATTTTACGGCCGCCATCACCCGCGCCTATTCCATGACCGGCGATGCCACCGGCTCCCTGAAGAACCTTCTCTCCCTCGGACAGTACGGGGCGGCCACGCCGGTTCGTATCGACAGCGTCGATACCGAAAAGTTCATCCTCACTCAGTTTGGCAAGTACCTGGGAACTGCAGCTTCTCCGCAGAGTTCATATGTCGATGCCTGGAAGGAATTCGGCACGGGAGGATTCACCTCATTTGACGGCTTAGCTCTTTCCTATACCAATTGGGCGACTGCAGTTTACACCGGCCAGGATCCACAGGCGGTCGTTATTGGAGCGGACGGTAAATGGACCAGCGGGCTCGATGGGATAAGAAGCGCCCAGATCGTTCAGTTTGAAGGCAAGCTCGATTGCGCCGTATCCGTCACGCCACCCCCACTGGGTAGCGTCACACCTCCGCCTCCACCGCCATCAGGGTCGGCAGGACCCGATCTGACCAAGCCGGTTTGCGGCCAGGACTTGAACGGCAACGGATATGCTGGCGATCCGGGCGAGACTGCCAACTGCACCCAGACACCGCAGGGTTTGCTTTGCCCAGTGGGGTCTGCTAACTGTGTGGAGAGCTATTCCGCTCCCATTTGTCCGACAGGTTCTGTATTGAACACGGTACGGGACATGTGCCAGGCGGACGCGATCGTGTCATGCGGAACAGGCTATACCTATGACGCGTCGATAGACAAATGCGTTGAGCAGGTTTTCTGCCCGGACGGCGGCACCTTCAATCCCGCCACCGATCTATGCGAAAAGCTGGTGTTGAACCAGTGCCCCTCCGGCTACACCTATGACAGCGCCCTGGATATCTGCCGTATGAGCGCCGTCTGTTCCGGTGGCACGCTGAACCCGTCCAGGGACCGGTGCGAGATGCCTCCCAACTGGAACTGTCCGACCGGCTTCACCTATAATGCTACCAGCCTGAGATGCGAGGCTAGTCCCTATTGTCCTTCCGGAACCGCGTACAACGCCACCCGTGACCGGTGCGAAGCCGCTCTCGGCAGCTGTCCAGCCGGTTACAGCTACAATACGGTCCTCAACAAATGTACTGCCGCCGTAAGCTGCCCTTCGGGAGGCAGTCTCAACGGCACGTCGGACAAATGCGAGCTGACCAGTTCCATTTCATGTCCTTCCGGGACAACGTATAACGCTGCCACTGGCAAATGCGAGAAAGCCCCTTCGTGTGCTTCACCAGGAACGTATAACTCGGTCTACGACCTCTGTCTTACCCCTTCGACCGGTGCTGCCTGTCCCACCGGCTATACCTACAACTCCTCGTACGGCGCGTGCATCTCCACCCCTTCCTGTGTCGGAGGAACCTACAGCAACACCAACAACAGGTGTGAGGCCAACCCGTCCTATAGTTGTTCCGATGCCAGTTATACCTACAATTCTGCGTACGGACGCTGTGAAAAGACACCAGTCTGTGCCCAGGGGACCTATAACGCCACCTACAATGTCTGTCTTCAGAGCATTACCCCAACCTGTCCGTCAGGATACAGCTACAACTCAAGCCGGGGGCGTTGTGAAAAGGCTCCGGAATGCCCTGCAGGGACAACATATAATGTTGTGACCAACAAATGCGACTCGATCACTTCGGCATCTCAGCAACAGGTTCTTTCCTGTAGCCCGACTTCTTTCTTGTGTACTCCCTACGCTTCTTCATGCTGCAACGTCAGCATCAGCTGTCCCGATGGCCCACAGGGACGAGTTGCCGTCAGCGCGAATTATTGCTGTCTCGGTTCGGATAGTCTTTCGATCCAGTCGCCAACCGCTCTCTTGAACAGGCAGGAGCTAACCAGTACGGGATACGCCCTGTCAGCCCTTCAATGCGACAGCACCGGTTACTGCAATTACTATTTCATGGATCGTTACTGCTCCGATGGTTCCCCAGCGAGTGACTGGGGGCTGGCCGGCACGTTCACCATGTCGTCAAATCAGATGGTCTGTCCCTCAGGCAAAACCCTGGTTAACGGCAACCAGTGCCTGTCCACTTCCAATCCTACCTGCACCAACGGCAGCTTTGATGGTAGCGTGGATGTCTGTTGGACTGCATACACCCCGTCCTGTCCGACCGGAACAACGTATGACGTTACCATCGGTTCCTGCACTGTCGCTCCTACTTGCAGTAATGGTCTGCTCGACGGCAACCGGGATGTCTGCTACCAGAATGCGAATGCTGGCTGTCCGAGCGGCTACACCCTGTCGGGCTCTATTTGCACGGCAAATCCCTTCTGTGCGACGGGCGGGAGTCTGGACGGTTCGATAGATTTCTGTAAGGGCACGGCAACCTGGAACTGTCCAGCCGGTTATTCCTACAGCGCCACGTACGGCCAGTGCTACCAGACTGCCAGTTGCGGCGCCGGATCGTTGAACGGCTCCCTCGATGTCTGCCAGCAGTCATACTCCATTATCTGTCCTTCCGGATACACATTGAACGGAACAACCTGTCAGGTATCTCCAGCGTGCGCAGCCGGAGGGAGCTTCAACGCTGCTCTTGATCTCTGCGATGGCGGCGTCAATGTCTGCGTCTCTCCGCTTACCCTCGATCCGGTCATCGATTTATGCTACCAGGCGGCAAGCTGTTCAGGTGGAACACTCAATATCGCGAAGGACATTTGTGAAGCGGTTCCTACCGTCAATTGCGGAGCCTTCAGCTGGGACAGTGCGGCCCAGGTCTGTTACTCCCCACCGGTCTGCAATCAGGGGGCCTATGACGCCACGGCCAATGAATGCCGGGCTACGGTCACCAGAAATTGCGTCACCTACGGCTGGTCATCGACACAGGCAAAATGCACCCAACAGATCGTCTGCCCGAAAGACGGCGGATATGCATTAAGCAACACCGTCGCCTATTCGCCCACCCTCGACAAGTGCGCTTCAGATGCTCAGCATACCTGTCCGACCGGGACCACCTATAACGGCCTCCCCATATCAAAATGCGAGGCAGTGCCGGTCTGCACCGGAGACGGCATCTACAACACGACTGTCCACAGCTGCTTCCTTGGAATGAACACCTGTCCCCTCGGCACCCAGTACAGCTGCATGAGCAATCAGGGAACGATGCAGTGCTCGCCCAACCAGTGCTTTACTGCCGGCGCAAGCGGAACCGAGCAGATAACGACCATGGACGAGTCGATGATGCAGAACGACGGCCAACGGGACCAGAACGGCAATTGCCTCGACCAGCTCTATGTCTTCAACGGTAAGGCATCCCGTTGCCGACCGCCCGGACTCACCGTGGGGTATCTCAATAATTGCTGCGAAAGCGACAAGGTCGGTTCCGACGACATGGGTAGCAATATCTCCACGGTGGCTAACGGCATCCAGACCGCCTATGAAATTGGCCAGGTCGCTTACTATTCGAATCTGGTGACCAGTGGCGCCGCTACACTTACTCCCCTTGTCGGAACGACATCGGTTGGCATCGTGACCGCAACGGGGACCACAACGGTCAGCGGCGCAGTCGCCACCGGGGTCTCTGCCGCGGCAGCGAGCGGGTCTACGGGTATCGCAGCAATCGGTTCAGCCATGGAAGCCTATGTCGGCGCTCTCCTCAACCCGGCAACGATTGTCGTGGCTATTGTCGTCATGGTGGTGATGAAGGTCCTCTTCGGCAGCGGTTGCGATCAGGGGGACATCCAGACCGGCATGCAGGCCGCTTCCAAGGACTGTCACTATATCGGCGATTATTGCGAGAAGAAATGGCCCATGGTGGGTTGTGTCCAGAAGGCGAAAAGTTACTGCTGTTTCAACACCAAGATGGCGAGGATCATCCACGAGCAGGGCCGCCCCCAGCTGGTTTCATTCGGAGCGGACGGTGGTTGGGGCGTACCGGCTGCCCCCAACTGTCGCGGCTTTACTCCGGATGAATTCCAGTACCTGGATTTCTCCCGTATCGATCTTTCCGAATATTTTGAGGACATCCAGAAAGACCTGAGCACGAAGATACAGGGGGCGCAGACGACGATCCAGAACAAAGTGCAGCAGCACTTCCAGGCAACAACGGGGGGTATCTGATGTTGAGGCTTGGTTTGGCAGTACTTGCCATTCTCGCTGCTGTATCAGCTCATGCAAAGGATCTGGGGAGCGTCGGAACTACCTACGCAGTAGCGGAGAAGGACGCCCTTACCGAGATCGAAGAACGGGCAAAAGGGGTTGATTGGGGCAAGGTGTTACAACGAAAACCGATCGAGGAGTATGACGGTCCGGAGGACCGGTTTCGACTTCCCCGTGCTAGCCGGGACAAAGCATATGCGGTGGATTTGACCTACACCTTGCCGATGGACATCCCGGATGGCAAGGGAGGGGTTCTCTACCCGCAGGGTTACACCTTCAACCCCCTCGAATATGTTGCATTCACCAAGACCCTGGTTGTCATCAACGGCAACGATCCTGATCAGGTGAAGTGGTTTGCCTCGTCGGAATACAAGAGCCGTATCGATGTAATGCTGCTCCTCACCGAGGGGAACTATGGCCGTCTGGGGAAAAAGCTCAATGTCCCCATGTTCTATGCCGACTCACGGATTGTTGAGCGGTTGCAGCTGTCGGCTGTGCCGTCAGTTGTCAAACAGGAAGGAAAGGAAATGGTTGTGAGGGAGATTGCCGTGCCGCGTGTAGCGCCAAGCAACAACAAAGCCGGTGCATTGCCGAGGGCTGGGAGAAACGTGGAATGAAGAGGAATAAACGCATCACAATCGTCGTTGTCATGCTGACAGCGGCATCTTGGCTGGTCAGTACTTCTGTTGTCCATGCCGCTACCGCTTGTTCTGGTACGCCGATTAACCCAGTGACGGATATCTGCTGGCAGTGCATGTTCCCGGCGCAGATCGGCAGTGTTTCCTATGGCAATGGGCAGGAATCCGCACCGGGGAACATAACATCACCTGCCTGCGTCTGTCCTGACAGCAAACAGGGGATCATTGCGGGACTCTCCGTCGCTTTCTGGGAGCATGCCCGGATGATCGAAACGGTAAAGGACCCATATTGCTTTCCAATCCTGGGTACCGGCATGACCAACCCGAAGCCCGGTTTTTCCTCCGGGACAGCCAGGGGACCCGGCCATAATGACAACGAGTATTCGTTTCAACAGGCTCATTACTATACCTTTCCTGCCTGGTCGATTCTGAAGCTCTTCATGGATTTCCCGTGCGCCGAACAGGGTGGTTTCGATCTCGCCTATATGACCGAGGTGGACCCCATGTGGAACGACGACAGCCTCTCCTTCATCATCAATCCGGAGGCGCTGTTGTTCGGCAATCCCATCTCCCAGATTGCCTGCATCGCGGACAGCGTTGCGGCTACGGTCACCACGCCCATTGATCCCCTGTTCTGGTGCATGGGGTCGTGGGGGTCTTTCTACCCCCTGACTGGCAGCATGAATTCCAGTGAACCATTGAGTGTCAATGCCGGGCTTGCTGCCCGAATGCTCTTCAAACTGGGGCGGGAGTCGCTCTTGTTCGATACCGGCATCAACCAGTGTTCCTCCGGTGGAGTCATCACCCCGATCCTTGTGAAGAGCAACTACCGCCTGCAGGTCGTCAAGCCGGTCCGCGGCACAGCCTGTAACCCTATCGGCAGGCCGTCACTGATCTGGGGTTCTGCGAAGAATCCGCCCTGGGGGGCTGGCACGAATTCCCCTGACAATTTTCTCTGGTCGATGACCAGAAGGAGGGTGTGTTGCGTAGGCTACGGGCTCAATTGATCGTTTATCTGCTGCTGATGACCAGCCTCCCGGCATTTGCCGCCGGGAAGGCCGGGTACATTGCCACTCCCGATTCCTGCTACGTGCCGGAAAAAGTGGAAGGCGAATCTGTCTATCTGAAAAAAGCCGGTGTTTGCAATGGGCATCCGGGCCAGGCGTTCGTACAGACGGAACGGCAAGCGTTGAAGGTCTTTGCGGAAGGGAAATTCTGGAAGGAAGTTGCGGTTGAAGAAATGAGCGTACCGGATGTTGCCGCTTCCCTGGCACAGGCAGACCGGTTAGCGGGGACACTGACGGTCCCGAAGAACCGTCATGAGGATGAGATGAAGTCTGTAGCCGGAACGCTCGATGCCTACTACCGCTCGGACGAATTTCAGGGACGAGTCAGGAGTGAAACGGAAAGGATCAAATCGCAGGTTTTCGGGAAGAGCTTCGCCAAGTTCTATCCCGATAACGTGGCAAGGGAGCGGAAAGGGAAGCTCATCGAATCCGAGAGGGTCTACGTCTTCGTATCCTCATCCATGCCGTTGCATACGATACGGAATTACGTCGCATCCGTAGCGCGTCTGGGAGACCCCCGGATTGTGATGGTAATGAGAGGATTCATTGGGAATATGACAAAGATCCAACCGACCATTCGCTTCGTGGCCGATGCACTGAAAAAGGATGGTTTGTGTTCTCCAGCGGAGAGCGAATGCGCCATGCTTCCGGCAAATCTCGTCGTCGATCCGCTCCTCTATCGGCGCTATGCGATCGATAGGGTTCCCGCCGTGGTCTTTGCAACCGGGGTGAAGGCCGAGAATCCAGGCTTGAGTGAAGGCGACATTAAAAATGCAGATGTCACGAATAGTTACACTTTATATGGTGATGCGTCACTTGAATACATTCTTCAGGCGATTGGACAGGAAAGCGGGTCATCATCGCTCAAGAAACTCCTTGCTTCAGGGCATTGAGTAAATATGTATTTATCTGCTTAGTTACGTTACTGCGCGAAGGACAAAAAGCATGGAAAGGGGAAACCGTGGCAGAGCATGAAAAAGAAAATCAACAGACAGCGCTTCCTTCATTGGAGCAAGCGACGACACCAACAACAAAGGGAATGCAGAGGATTCGGCTGCCCGGCATTGCCGTATGCATGCTCATATCGCTTGTCTCTTCAGCGGCTACCCTGTTTTGTTACGACCACTGGTTGGCGCAGAAGATCGTTGCCGTTGACATGAAAGGGTACATCACGCTCCAGAGGTACAAGTACAAGGACGGAAAAATCAACGACGAGGATCTGCGGAAGACGTTCGACAAGCTGGAGCTGATGATGAACAGCATCCCGAAAAACCGGGTGGTCATCATGGCGGATACGGCCATTCGCAACGCCGAAGTCTTCAAGCTGGGACATGAGGAGGAGTTGAAACAATATGAAGAACTGCTCAGACGTTCTCTCCAAGGGAATCAAGCAACTCAAGAACAATAACTGGCGGCTCTTTTTCATCATTCTTGCCGTGGTGGTGGCGGGAACGGTGATCCCGCGCCGGATCGGCATCATCCTTACCCCATCTCTCGCCCACCGGATATTCTGGGTGAGTAAAGATCCGCAACAGGTCGGACGGGGGGACTATGTCTTCTTCGAGGACGCCGAGCTCGCCCGAAAGGTTGGTAAACCCGAACACCCGAATATCTTCAAGATCATCAGGTGCGATGAAGGGGATACCCTGACCGTGGATGCAGAGAAGCGGTTTTTCTGTAATGGCGAGTTCCTGGGAGCCGCGAAGGATTATTCGCTCAAGGGCGAGAACATGTCGCACTTTGTTTTCAACGGGAAGATTCCCAACGGGTTCATGTTCGTTATGGGCGAGCACAAGGACAGTTACGATTCCCGCTACTTCGGCCTCAAAGAAAAGATCCGGGTCCGGGCCAAACTTCATCCGATTTTTTGAGAGAAAACACCATGCCTATCGAAAAACTAAACCCGCTCCATTACATGAAGGCGGCTGACTATACGGGATTCTGGCAAAAGCTGTTTTCCACGGTACTGTATGGCTTCTGGGGAAGATTCTTTTTTATCTCGCTCGTTCTTTTGGCCTTCTGGGTGGGGGTGCGACAGAGAAACCCGACGCTGGCCGCAATCTGTCTCTTCCTGGCGGCGGTCGTGGCCTATGGGGGAGGAGTAATGAACCTGATCAGGTCCCTGATCTAAAGGAGGAGCAGATGTCGCGAAGCGGCAGCAACAATAACAGCCCGGATATGATGCCCATCCCCCAGGGGAGTGAGATTCACCCTCGGGGGCTCTTGGAGGCGATTTCCTACATCGACCAGAATTTTGCGAACGAGTTGGGCGGATGCATGATAAACGCCCGGTTCCTGACGACGAAACAGCGGCTGGAGTTCATGGAGGTCGGTTTTCGCAGCGCCTTCGCCTCCGGCCTTGTCACGGCGCTCCTCACGCCGGTTGCCATCGGGGTGATCGAGCAGTACATCCCGATGTTCGGCGATGTCAATCCGTCCATCTTCGACAAGTTCAGCGCGTTTCTTTTGGCCCTGGGTTTTTCTCTCGGTTATGCGATCTTCATGGCGAAGACGGCCACCTGCTACATCGGCAAGTATACCAGGGCCATGATTGCGAACCTGATGGGCGGGATGGCGTTCGGGGCGATCCTCAAGGCGATTGTCGCCTTCATCGCGTTCCACTTCATCTACTTCAAGATTCTCTCCGACGATCATGTCGTCTGGGTAGTGTCCAAGCTCTATCACGCAAAACTGTCGGAGAAGACCGTCACCGGCATCTTCAACTGGGTACAGGGATTCAAGACCGTCTTTCTGACCTCGGCGTACTTCATTCTCGTGACTACCGCGATATTCATCATGATCCCGGTGATTACCATGATCTATGCCCACTTCCGGAACAAGAAACTCATCGCAGCGGGGTATGTCAATGTCGATGTACATGATAAGTGAGTTGGAGTCACAATGAAGATAAAATCCCTCATATTTGCAGCTCTGCTCCTGATCATCCTTCTGCCGACCGCCGCCCTGGCCGTCACCTTCGACTACTACGTGTACGGCGGGTTCGATGCGGTAGTCAACGCCTTCAACAAACTGGCGCTAGTATTCGGCGACAATGGCTACATGTCGTTTTACGCCTTTTCCATCGCTGCCGGGATCTTCTTCGGGTGTGTCACCGTTGCCGCCAGGATCCTTGGGGCGGGAAGCGGCTCGCCCATGCAATGGATAGTGCCGGCCCTGGTAGGGATCGGAATATACCTTTCCTTGGCCGTGCCCAAGGGGACCCTCCATATCTATGATCCGGTCTACAACAAGAACCAGGCCATCGGAGGCATACCGGCCGGGGTAGTGGCGGTTGCCGGTGTCCTGAATTCCGTGGAGCGGGGACTGGTGGATATTGTCACCACTGCGGGTGATCCCATGAGCTATCAGAGCCAGGCAGGTGGCAAAGGCTTTCTGGGGCTCTACCAGCTCACAAGTCTTCCCTTATCCGCTGTTAACAGCAACATCGACACCTCCATGCGTAACTACATCAAGGATTGCGTCGGCTATGAGATTATGCGCCCGGGGACGACGCTCACAGTCGATGCCCTGCGGAAAACGTCCACCGACTTCACGCCGCTTCTCGCCCAGGCGCAAAACCCTTCGATCTATACCGTTTACTACGACTCGACCACGCCGAACGGGCAGTCCATGACCTGCACCAATGCCTGGACGAACATCAGCGCGCAACTCACACCTGCCAATCTGAGTAATAATATCACTGCCGTCTGCTCGGCCCTCGGTTATGACCCCACGAATGCCGCATCCCTGACCCAGTGCAAGATTGTACTGAACAATGTCAATACCGGCGCCGGTCTCGGCGCAGCATCCATTGAAGACTTTGTGAAGCAGGCGTATATATCCCAGCGCCTCGACGAGATCTTCCGGAGCGGCAACGCAACGGGCGCCACTAACTACCAGTTCCTGCTGAATGCTTCGGGCTCGATGAAGGCCGCCAACGAATGGCTGCCGGTCTTGAGGGCAGTTCTCACGGCGGTAGCTGTAGGATTGATTCCGTTTCTGGCGCTGTTCATCCCGACTCCCATCATCGGCAAGGCGGTCGGGGCCATCTTCGGGTTCTTCGTTTGGCTGACGGCATGGGGCGTTGTCGATGCCATCATCCACCAGTTTGCCATCGACTATGCGAACAGCACCTACCAGCTGGTGCGCCAGAACAATTTGGGGATGGACGCCTTTTACTTCTTCCCCGACCAGACCACAAAAATACTGGGGATGTTCGGGACGCTACGGATGAGCGGAATGATGCTGGCGACGGTCCTGACGGGAATGCTGGTCAAGTTCGGCGGGCATGCAATGGCAATGATGTCCGGCTCCCTTTCGGGACAGATCCAGTCGGCTGGCAGCCGTGCGGCGCATGAAGTGGAAGACCCTTCCGGCAGAGCCTCTTCGATCCAGCGGAACTCGTCGGCAATGCCGACCCAGGCATGGGGGAACGAGCACAGTTTCTGGGCCAGGGGAAATCAGTCCTACCTCGACATGACATCCAAGACGATGGCCTCCAATGACCTGATAGGCGGTTTCGGCATGGACGGAGCATCGAGGATGATGGCCGATGGCAGCATCGGCAAGACGGTCGGCTTTGGCGGCAAAGGGGCAGCGATGCGGGAGGCTGGACTGGACAGGTCGTACGGTCTCAGCATTTTTGATGGGCAGAAAGGGATGGCGCAGTCCGGGGCACTCCGTGACGTCATTGACAAGAACTATGGCGGGGATCTGAACAAACATGCGCAGATGAAAGTAGCGAACGATGCCGCGCTGGGTCAGGTTTTCGGTAATGCCGACAATTACCAGGAGTTTTTGGGGAAAAACCTCGACAAGAACGTCGGACAGATTGATGGCGAAGTGAAAGCATACGAGGGCGCTCAGACTCTAGGCTTCCAGGGGAGCTGGCGACAGTTCAACGGGTTTCGCTCCGAGATGCAGTCCCTTGGTGATTATACGAATGCCGCAGCGGTCAACCAAGTGGCGTCGAAGTACGGGCTCAGCTCAGGTCAGGCGCTACAGATGAAGGCACAATTCCAGAATGCGAAGCAGCTTTCCGAATCCAGCGAGATGTCCGGCAAACTGGGTGGGTCGATCAACGCCGGCGCCGAAATGGGAAAGGTTATCGCTTCGGAAAGCGCCGGGAAAGTCCAAGGGATTTATATGTCCGGGGGCTACGACCATTACCAAACAATGGCTTCCCATGATGTGTCGGGAAGGGGCGCCCGGTATGATCTGGTCAGAGGAGCGGCTGATCAAATGGTCGGCAAGATTGCGCCTCAGCTGAAAAACGATCCGGAGATGCATCAGGGCGGCAAATTGACCGACCAGGGATTCGCGCAGATGCAGAAGGCGATGGAGGGGCAGAACATTTCCTTCACTACGCCGGACGGCAGGCAGACGATGAACGTCGGGATGGACGGGAGTGTGGTGAACTCGACCGAACAAGGCGTTGTGGCTTCCGGAGATAAGTCCCGGGCCGAAACCTTGAAGCAGGAACTGAAGGCTGGCGGCTTTGGTAAGAATGCCGTCGCGGAAGTCGACAGGATGACGAAGAGCGGCAAGGGCTTCTCATATGAGTTTGCCAAGGATAGGAACGGCAACGTCGAGTCGTTTTCGATCAACCGAGGTGGCGATGTCAGCAGAAAGGATATGGCAAGCTTCCGCACCGGCAGAGACGCGGAAAGCATAAGCAGGGATGTAAGAACTGTCGATAAGGGGCTACGAGAAACCGTGGGCAGTTTTATCAAGACTGGTTACGAACAACAGGACTTCAATCTCTCACGGAAGTCCGGTGCCTATAATGTCTCGGTTGGCGGGAAGGAGATGAAAGTAAACGGTGACTGGTATTACGGTCGCAACGACAAGACCGGGAAAACGGAACTCGTTGGCGGATCGTTCTCAAATGGTCTCGACGGCAATGTGCTGATGTATGCCAAGGACAAGGATGGCAATCTTCATTTCTCTCAGATGCAGGGGAAGATGGACAAGAGCGGGAATCTTGTTGCCGGACGACGGTCTGAAATTACAGAAGACCAGTTTGTGCAGATGTCACAGCATGGAGCAGCTGTTGTCAGCACAAGGTCTGGTGGTGGCGTAACCGGGAGTATCCGCGCCGAGGGTGGGGTTAAGGCTGATTATTCGAGCACACAGGTGACAGGAATAAGGGTGGAGTCACGGCAGAATCTGGCCGGCAGTGCTGCAACGAGAGACTTTACCGAAGGTCGGAGCACTGACGCAGGTACAGCAGCAACGATGATAGCGATTGGCAGGGATGGGATTCATGAGACAGCCGGGATCGTTGGGGACGTTGCGACTGTTGCTAGGCCCTTAAGTTCTTCGATGGAACGAAGTACTCAAGCGAGGGAAACCGCTGAACGAGCAACTCAACAGGCCGAAAGGGTTGCTGAGGGTCGTGTTCAGCAGAATCTGCAGAGGACGGGAAAGATTCTTCAGAACCAGAGCAGGACTTCGCCTCTCCCAAAAGGTGGTGGTCCGCAGCCACTTAAAGGTCCCAGGAGGTAGGGTATGATTGGAAAAATTCTTTTCGTGTCGGATGGAATAATTGCCGTCATTACAAATGGTTATGAGTTGCAAGGGGATTTATTGGGTGATGCGGATCTTGTCGTCACCGAATTTGGCGCTGAGCTTCGTTTCGCTGGTATTGTGCTTTATCTGCCGGTGGCAGTTCTCGAACATCTGGAACAAGCAGAAGCGACGAATGTATATTTCTACGAGTCCGATACTTACTCGCTTGTTGCCCCTTATCGTGGCAGCATTGTACTCAGCCGTGACCAGATATTGAAAGTAAAAGGGGCTTGGGAATACTCCCAAGCCACCGAGATATAAGAGGAAGAACATTCAAAAATGCCGTCTGAAGAATCCCCAGTACCAGTTCCACCAACCTCCTCCGAACAGCATATGTTTCGGATAGAAATCCGTGCTGGTGTAACCGTACTTCAGTAGGCCTGGAACGTTTCTGCTTTGCAAGTGCCCGTGATAAAGCCGTACTTGCACCCTATTCAGAAGTAACCACGGGAGCGAAATCACGGCAATGCCGAAAGCCCAATACCAGAAAGACTTGACGAAGAAAGCTCCAACAAGGCACCCAGCAAGAAAGCAAGGGAGAATGGTCCAAAATAATGAAACAACAACGGCTATAAATTTTCTGGTCATGTCCCGACCCCCTCCTTTCTATCACTGTCTGGTCTCAGTAAGACTTTATCTATATTTTGCGCACACTCAGTTTTTTGTCAATAAAAAATGCACTGAAAAAAGCATTTAAATGCAATTAATTCATATGGTTTGGCCACATTGTCTTACTAGGACAGAGTGGGCAATTTGTTGAAGAAATTCTTCCGATTTGATCGGTCAAAACAGATGAGGTGTTGGCTGCAAGTGAGATATCTGGATCACGGTCATTGATGCGGTGGCATTACCATAAATTGACATCTGGCGCTGCCATCTACGCGGTGACGGGCGGGTACATTCCAACTTGCATGGCGATGATTGGCTCGATCATTCCGGACCTACTGGAAATGGGAATCATTCGGCATCGGACCGTCACACACTGGCCGCAGCCGTGGATTGTTCTTGCCCTTGTGTCCTACGAAACATGCCGGCTTTCCCCAAACGTCTGGCTCTATATCTTTACCTTTATCTGCATCGGAGCGCTTCTACACTTGGGTGAAGATTATATGAGCGTAACGGGAATTCCTTTCAGGACGACGGTCAGTACTCGAAAGGGTTTTGGAATGTATGTCACTGGCACGTTGGGAGAATCTCTTCTGGCCATATGTATCACAGGGATTTTCCTTTGTATCGCCTGGATCCGTGGGTTCTTCACCACCGGTCATGTTATGGAGGAGATGGTGAAGGTGAAGTTTTTGACAACATTATTTTGGAGGTAATTGGAGAGTATATGATCGATAAAAAGGCCTTGGACATCGCCTTGGAAAACAATTCGCTGATCTTGGTTCAGAAGAGCCTTCATGCACGCAATCTTCATCTCTATCGACATTCGATCCTGACCGCCGAGATTGCCTGGGATATTGTTGTTGGCAGCAAAAAAGACTTCGGTTTCTCCGCAACTCAGGCGTATATGGCAGGCATGCTCCATGACGTCGGCAAGCTTTTTGTCCAAGACAGGATTCTCGATAAACGGCATCCGTTGACGGAAAGAGAGTGGGAGGTCATGGAGAATCACCCGGCCTGGGGGCATGATTATGTTCAAGGCACGATATTCGAACCTTACGGAGACGTGATCCTCCACCATCATAAACTTCCTGACGGTTCTGGATATCCGAAGGGGCTGGCGGCCGAACTGTTGGATGACCGGGTTCGTCTCATCGCGGCAGCTGACAAAATTGCCGCTTTCATCGAAGACCGACCGTATCGCAGGCGTATCTCACACCAGACCCTCATCAACCGAGAAGTGAGAGCGGTTGCGGAGCTTTATTTTGAAGGTGACAAAAAGGAAGCCATCATTGACACCGTTAAGGGCGCCATAACAGTGGAACACTGGACATCACTTGGTAAGGAGCAACATGGAGTGAGGCGATGAAGGTCACGGAACGGACTTTGGTTGAAATGTGCCGCAGGATCAACAACGAGTTGCCATTATAGGGAGTAAAAAGTTGTGTGTGTGACTGAAATATAAATTATATCAGTTAGATATGGCGTGGCTGAAGAGGGCCGTGTAAAGATTTATTTTGGGCATATGGTTTAAAATGTTTTTAAGCCATTCCGAGATATTCATAGACACCTATAGTTTTGGGGCACATTCCGTACCCCTTGGCTTCGTAGATATCAAATATGGCCTTAATGACCGGCAGGGGTAAGCCGATTGAAGTTTCTAACACCTTACCATCCAGCCGTTTGCCAACCGTGCAGTCCTCAACCCCTTTGATAATGGCACCCATTTTAGCATCATCTTCTTCCAGCACGCACATGTACATGACGTAAGACGGGTCGGCAATCCGCAGTCCTGCTGCAAATTTTTTCCCCAGGGCGTGGCTGCCTTTCAAATACCCGCAGGTTTCCAGTGCAGCCAAAGCTCGGCTATATCTTGTGTAAAACTCATCGTCGAAATACATTTTTAATGAGTTTTCGGCCTTTAGCTTACGATACAGATGTCGTGACAACTCAGGGACATCGGTATGAAGCCAGCTAATGGGGTCCTCCAGTTTTGAAACCCGTTTCTTTAGGCTGGCTGAGTCTATTTCGGCCTGGAGTTGTACAAGTGCTGCCGCACCAGGGAACCCCACACCAGCAATTCGTATTATCGAAAAAAACCAATCCATATCCTTCTCCACCTAATTTCGGTCCCGTTCGCTCACGGAATCAGCTTCTTTACTTCGCTCTCTGCGGTGACGGGCATTCCCTTCTGCTCGTAATCCCGCACGTTCTGGACAATCTGTTTCGCCCGGGTGACCCTGTCCTTTCGCCATTGAGCCCAGTCGTATGCTACAGAAAGATTGTCGAAGACGGTGAATAGATAATCCTTCTGGTTGGTGCAACTCCAGTACGATAGCCCGATAATCCACTTCTCCAGGCTAAACGAATCGAAAACGTAGCCGTTCTGGGCATTCCAGTATTTAGCGAGCCGGATGGTGGGCTTAATCAGGAACTGGTTGTCCTTATTCTTCTGGGTCAGGGTGCTGTTGAAATCGTTGGGGTTGGTGTCCTGCCAACCTCCCGACCCATTGGGAATCTTGTAGGAACCACCCCACGAGTCAAGGGCCGGGACCAGGTCGAACTTGATATGGTTCAGCTCCAGGACGATAGACGGGCTCGACTGTTTAATTTCAGAGGTGCTGTAATACTTCTCCGCGAACTTCTTCATGCGGTCCAGATAGGTTTGCGGCACCCTCCCGTCATCATTGAGCACAATCATGTAATCGATGTCGGACTTTTCGTCCATTGCCCGCGGCAGGATTGTGTCCCGGGTGGAAGACCCGAACCTGAATTGGGAAATCAGGTTCGGGTCGAACCAGGAGGTGATTCTGCCGCTCAGGGTGGTAACCGAGGTGTTGATGGACGTCTGTTCGGTTCCTGAGAGCACTGCTGCGCTTGCCTTAGCTTGCAAATGGCCGAGAACGGACATTACGGCTTCTCCTTGTCGGCCCTGTACTGGGTCTCACCTTCATCGATGCCCTTCCGGGCTTTTTCAAATGCTCTACGCGGGATTTCCGGGCTCCCCTGGTTCAACTCGTTTCTGCGCTGGGCCAATGCCTTCAGCTCTTCCGAATGGTTGCAGGTCTCCTCAGTCTCCAGCATCTGAATCTCCCGGAAGAACCTGGTGTCGTTCCTGAGCGCGAGGTACTGGTCGCCGGCCGTCTTGTGGGCCGAGGCCCGTTCGGAGGGTTTCAGGAAGGTTACCAGAGCGGTTAGTATGGTGGCAGCCAGCGAGAGCAGACCGGCCAGTTCCGGACAGCCCTTGACGATTGCGGCACCCGTGCCAGCGCCGAGAACCGTTGCCGGGATACCAATCCAGTAGTGACGTCGTCGCCAGGTGTCGCCGGCGTTGAAGTGCCCCTTGGCCGAGTGGATGGAGTCCTCCTCAATCCGCTCGCATTCCCTAGTCAGTGCCTGCATCATTTTCGCGCTGTCTGTCATAGCCTTTTCTTATACTCCCATCTCATTAGCAAAACAAGTTTTCATCCCTTTCCCGCTGATTCGTTTCGCTAACGGAACCTGACCTCAAACTGTCGGCTTTACGCGGAGTTACCCATCAATACAGCTGAACTCCCGCCGCTCTTGCCCCTCCTGTCATACCAAGAGGTTTATTTTGAAATTGCCCAATAAAAACCTTTACTTAAACTATCGTTTGCGATAGTATTTGGTGCGTTTTTTTGAATTTGCCTTCACGGGATGACAGACCATGGGCCACGAAATCGTCGTAATCAGCATCCGGACGGAGGAAACTGCCAAGGGTATCCTGAAGGCGGAACTGACGAAACATGGCGTTTCGTACCAAAAACTTGCAGAACTGCTTAACAAACGCGGCTGGCAGCTCAACAAAGCTGCGATAGACAATAGAATGAGTCGAGGGAAGTTCAGCGCCGACTTTTTCCTCGACAGCTTGAAGGTGATTGGTTGCGAACGCATTGGAATGTTGATGGATACCCCTGAATAAGACTTTAATGCCATTTATGCAATAATCTGGAGAGGCCATGAAAACAGTACGCGACGCCTGCAAACTTCAAGACAACGCACTCGATATCAGGGTTAGCGACCAGGTTGAGCAGCTTGACGAGCTGCTTGCTTCTGAGGGGGATGGTCACCTTTTCTTTGAGCGCACCCACCTGACGGAGGGGATGAGAGCTCTTGTTACCGAAGGGACCGCTCGTCTTGCCGGGAAATCGAGCCAGGCAATCTTCCACCTGAAGCAAGCGATGGGCGGCGGTAAAACCCACCTGCTTGTGGGATTCGGGTTGCTGGCGAAGCATCCGGCCCTCCGCACCGCCTATTGTGCCGAAATCCCCTATATGACCGCCTTTGATGTTGCCGCTGTCGCCGTTTTCAATGGCCGGAACAATCCGCACAACTACTTCTGGGGTGACATAGCTGAGCAGCTCGGGAAACCTGAGCTCTTCCAGGACTTCTGGGCTTCCGGACCCAAGGCTCCTGACGAAAAGGCTTGGGTCAGCCTGTTTAGCGGTGACAAGCCCATCCTCATCCTCCTCGATGAGATGCCCCCGTACTTCCACTACCTCGATACCCAGAAGATTGGTAACGGCACCATAGCCGACATCGCGACCCGGGCATTTGCCAACATGCTGACGGCCGCTGGGAAGAAAGCCAACGTCTGCATAGTCGTTTCCGACCTTTCGGCTACCTATGACACCGGGAGCCGGCTGATAAATAAGGCCTTGGAAGATGCCCGTCAGGAAATAGGCCGCCAGGAACGGAACATCACCCCAGTCGACCTGGCAGGAAACGAGATTTACGATATCCTGCGCAAGCGGCTATTCAAGAGCCTCCCGGACGCGGCGGTAATTGGCGATATTGCCGCTCACTACGGACAGGCTCTTGAGGAAGCGACTCGGGCCAAAGTGGCAAATCGTGGTGCCGAGGCGATAGCAGATGAAATTACCAACACATATCCTTTCCACCCCCGCCTGAAGAATCTGATAGCACTCTTCAAGGAGAACGAGAAATTTAAACAGACCCGCGGTCTTATGGAGCTGATATCGCGGCTTCTCAAGTCAGTGTGGGAAAAACAGGCCAATGACGTCTTTTTGATTGGTCCCCAGCACTTCGACATGGCGATTTCCGACGTGAGGGAGAAGCTCACGGAAATCTCCGGCATGCGTGACGTCATCGCCAAGGACCTGTGGGATACCAATATCTCCGCGCACGCCCAGATAATCGACCTCCATGCCGGCAGTGACGTTGGCTCGCAGGTTGCCGCCATTTTGCTCATGGCGAGCCTCTCTACCGCCGTAAACGCCGTCAAGGGCTTGACCAAAGAGGAGGCACTGGAATGCCTCCTGACCCCCGTGCATGGTACAGCTGAGTTCAGCGCGGCGTTCGAAGCGCTCGATGCGAGCGCCTGGTATTTGCACCACACGCCTGAGGGACGCTACTACTTCGACCGACAGGAAAACCTGACGAAGCTCCTCCAGAGCATCGCGCAGGAAGCGCCCGAGCCGAAAATCGAAGAACTCATCGTGACCAAACTCAAGGAGTTGTTCAAGCCGAGCCGGAAAACCATCTACGAGGAAGTCCTACCGTTGCCGAAACTCGACGACATAGCGGATCGGGTCAGGAGAAGCCGGGTACTTCTCATCGTCAGCCCCGACTCGAAAGTCCCGCCTGAAGAGGTTCAGCGGTTTTTCGATTCCTTGGCGCAAAAAAACAACATATGCGTGCTCACCGGTGAAAAGACCCAGATGGGCAGTGTGGAAAAGGCGGCCAGGCAGTTATTCGCCGCACTGAAGGCAGAGACGCGTATCCGGCCCGGACACCCGCAGCGTGGCGAGCTGGAGCGGAAGCAGGAGACCTATACCCAGGATTTCACCTCGACGGCTTTGAACCTCTTTGACAAAATCCTGTTCCCGATAAACCGCCCGGGAAGGTCGCCGCAGCTGGTTTCCAAACCTCTCGACATCACCCGGGACGTCATGAAGCCGTTCGATGGCGAAGTACAGATTGAAAAGACGCTGGTTAGCGACCCCCTGAAGTTGTACCTGGATATCGAAGGGAATTTCGACGCGATTCGTGACAAGGCGGAGACCGTTCTGTGGCCGGCAGGCCAGGATGACGCTCGTTGGTCCGATATCGTCGACCGGGCCGATGAGGAAGCCGGCATGCCCTGGCTGCCGCCACGTGGTCTCGAGCAGTTGAAAACCATCGCTTGCAACCGCGGCAAGTGGGAGGACTTGAGAAACGGCTACATTACCAAGAGCCCGAAGAAAAAGCGGACCTCTGTCCAGGTTACCACCGATTCCGAGCCGAACGACAAGGGCTTTGTGCGCCTACGGGTCATGACGCAGAACGCGGGTCCTGCTCCACGCATCCACTTCGCTTGTGACGGCCCAGTAAGTGAATCCTCGACTGTGCTCGGTGAGACCTTCCTGGAGACCAACTCTTTGCGCGTCCAGTTCCTGGTCATCGACCCATCCCAGCAATACGAAACCGGCAGCCCGGTCACCTGGGTCAACAAGCTGGTCATTCGGAACATGCTGTATGGCGAAGGGAAAGACCGCACCGTCGAACTGTTCGTAGCACCCAAGGGAACCCTGAAATACACCCTGGACGGTAGCGAACCTCGTGACGGGTTGCTCTACACTGGTGCCGTTGGAATTCCCGCCGATGAAGTGCTGATGCGGGTGTTTGCCGAGGCGGAGGGGCTGGAAGAGAAGTCAGATTTCAGGTTCGCGAAGCCTGGTGAGCGTGGCGTACGAGTAGACGATACCAAGCCGGCGCAGTTAACCGGTCGCGGGGCCAAGAAGCTCGATTCCCGTGAAAAAACCTTCGCCGGTCTCGAAGACGCGAAGAGCCATGGCATATCCTTCGGCCGTGTGATGCTGACCATCGGGCAAGGCAGCAATTCAGTCACCATTGCCATGACCGATTCCAAGGTCCCGCCGGGGTACATTGAAGCCATTCTCGACGCGGTTCTGCAGCGCTTCGAGGCAACCACCCCGATTTCCATGACCTTCGGCCTAGCGGAATTCGCCTCCGGCCACGACTTGAAGCAGTTCTCCGAAAAGGTTGGCATAGAACTTCAGCAGGATGAAATAACACAATGACGACACAATTCAAAACAGTAGATTTTGGAGCGGTGGACGAATACGGTGCCCACGTGTTTATCGTGGATATTCCTGTCTCCAGGAATGCCGATATCGTCATTACAGAGGATTTCGGCATCATTGGCGGTGAGGATGGCGTGCCCCATAAGGAGGTGCGCGCACTTCTCAGCCGGCAGGTGTGGTCTGGGATTTCCGATGCAGCCAGGAAACATTTCAACGAAAGGCTGAAGGCCAAGAAGTTGCCGGTGAGCAGGTGGAAAACCGGCGAGAACCGGGTGGACCGGTTGCTGGGTAAAGAGCTTTGTGTCCTTGCCTGGGCGGCGGAAAAGGCCGACCCGGAAAAGTATCCGGTAATCTGCAGCAAGTGGAATGGATTCCGCCCGGAAGAGCGCTGGTGGCTCTTTTCAGCTACGGCAGCGGAAGCGGGTCTAGCTGAAGACAACAACCGCGGGTGGCGCAAGGCGTTGACCATGGCCTTCTCCGACGGAGTTGCAGACGAACCGGCCGCAAAGCGCCGTCGGTCGATACAAGAAGTGACACCATCACTGTTTGATATTGAGGTAAACCCCAGTGATAAATAGCGTAGTCCCCTTTTCACTCAAAGATACTCCTGCCCTGATAGAAAAGCTGTTGCCGGCGCAGAGGCTGTCACTTGAAGTTTTCAAGGAGAGAAAGGCAGGCCCTGGGCAGACGCTGACTGCTCTCGGCAGTTACTGGAAGGGCCGCAAGCCGCTCATCATGAATAAGGCGTGCATTCTCGGCGCCCTGCTTCCGTCTACGGATGACCTGAAGCGTGACCTGGAAGTCTTCGAAATGCTGATGGCGATGGATGCTGAATCCCTTGTTGTTAGAGTTGGGCGAGTAAAACCAGTAAAAATACTCGAGAAGGTATCGATAGGAAACATCTATGACTACTTTGAAGTAGAGCCGGAGGGGGTTTTACCTTTGCAGGCTCCTTTCAATTTGAATGATTTTCCTGCCGAAGATGGGAAACTCCCCCGTGTCGGCTGGCGTAAGGACCTGTATGAATATGAACGGAGAAAACTGGAATCTCTAGCCTTGTCAGACTTGCCCTACAAAGACATTGTTGAAAAGGCGACCCGACCGGAGCTTTGCGACCAGGAAGACCTCTTTAGTCATATCTGGGACAGTGTTAATGCGCACCTTGGGACCAAGGCTGCATCAATGCCGGAGCTTGTGGAACAGCTTGGTATAATGAGATTTGGCCACACGCCGCGGGTGTCGGATACCTTTAGTGGTTCTGGCCAGATACCGTTTGAAGCTGCCCGATTGGGGTGTGAAGTGTCTGCTTCCGACCTGAATCCCATAGCATGCATGCTGACTTGGGCAGGGCTCAACCTGGTTGGGAAAGAGGAGGCTATTGAGAAGGTATCATACGAACAGTCTTTCTTGGCTGGGACAGTTCAAAGGGAAATAAACAGACTGAAAATCGAAACAGATGGGGCCGGATGGACGGCAAAATCTTTCCTCTATTGCCTTGAGGTTCGATGCCCTCAAAGCGGGTGGCTTGTCCCGTTATTGCCTTCTCAAATCATAAGTGTCGGGCGCGGCACGATAGTGGAGCTTGTTCCTGATATTGCCAATAAGCGCTATGGAATCCTCCTTCGTTACGGAGCAACACCGGAGGAAATGGAGTCAGCAGCTACCGGTACCCTGAGGTCAGATGGGAAGGGCCGCGACCCGTACCTATTTCATGCCGTTGATGGGTGTGAATTCAGAACCAAAATTTCCACTCTCAGGGGCGATTACAAGGTAGAGGATGGGATAAACGGGAATTTGTTGCGGCAATGGGACAAGTCCGATTTTGTTCCACGGCCTGAAGACATCTTCCAGGAGCGCCTTTACGCCGTGCAGTGGATGCGGCGCAAACCGGACAGCAAGCGGGATGAATATGATTTACGTGCTGTAACAGCGGCAGACCTTCAAAGGGAAAAAATAGTCGAAGACTATATTCGTGAACACTTGAATGAATGGCAGGAAAAGGGGTGGATTCCTGACATGCGCATAGAACCGGGCGCCAAGACAAGCGAGCTGATTCGTAACCGTGGCTGGACTCATTGGCATCACCTGTTTCCGCCGCGCCACCTGCTCGTGCTGGGGCTTATGAGGCAGAACGTAATCGATGGTCATACGGCGGTCATGTTCGCTCGTGTCCTTGATTTTACCAGCAAGCTTTGTCGCTGGACGACGTCTGGCGCGGGGACCAGTAATGAGGGCGGTGGTAAGCGTACCGGAGGCGCCAGTGACAATCCCAGTAATGTCTTTTACAACCAGGCGTTAAACCCTTTTTTTAACTATGGGTGCAGGTCTGGGGCTCAAATACTCGACCTTTTCGAGAAAAAAATAACCACGTCTCCGGTAGTCGGTCAGGCCCAAGTTAAAAACCATTGTTCCAATGAAGTGGAAGAATTCAATGACTTATACGTAACCGACCCACCATATGGCGATGCCGTTAAATACGAGGAAATTCTTGAATTTTTCATCGCCTGGCTGAGAAAGAACCCACCCCCTGAGTTCGCCGACTGGACCTGGGATTCCCGCCGGGCGCTTGCGATTAAGGGAGAAGACGAGGATTTTCGCCGTGGCATGGTTGCTGCCTACAAGCGTATGGCCGAGAAGATGCCCGAGAATGGCCTTCAAATTATCATGTTCACCCATCAGTCCGGGAATATTTGGGCGGACATGGCAAACATCGTCTGGGCGTCCGGGCTTCAGGTGACAGCTGCCTGGTACGTGGTCACAGAGACCGATAATGCCCTCCGCGAGGGGAGCTATGTGAAAGGGACAGTGCTTCTTGTCCTTAGGAAGCGCAACGGTTCGCATCGGACCAGTCGGACAGACCTTGCCTGGGAGATTCAAGAAGAGGTTGAGGAACAGGTGCAAACATTGACCGGGTTAAACCAGAAAACGAGGGAGATGTATCGCGACGAGAATCTCTTTTCCGATGCCGACCTGCAGATGGCCGGCTACGCCGCTGCCCTTCGAGTTTTGACCCGGTACGCCGTTATCGACGGCCAGGACATGGCGACCGAAGCCGTTCGTCCGCGGGTGAAGGGCCAAAAGACCTTCGTCGATGAACTCATCGGGTTTGCTGTCGGAGTTGCCAACCAGGCACTCGTTCCTTCTGGAATCAGTAAGACGCACTGGGATAAGCTTCAGCCGGTTGAACGCTTTTATCTGAAAATGATTGAGATGGAGGCAAAGGGGACAAAAAGCCTGGACAATTTTCAGAATTTTGCCAAGGCCTTCAAGGTGAAGAATTTCAAGATTCTTATGGCGAGCGAAAAGGCGAACTCTGCCAGGCTGAAGAGTGCTTCGGAGTTCGGCAAAAATGAGATGACGGGTGATGCCGAATCGGCGAATACTGCCCTTCGAAGTATCCTGTATGCGTTCATGGAACTTGAGAAAGAGGTGGACAGCGACGAGGTGCTGGCGCATCTTTCCTACAACCTTCCCAATTATTTCAACCAACGGGACACGGTGGTTGAGGTTTCCAATTTTCTTGCCAAGCACCTGGATGCCTTGCGCCCAGAAGAGGCCAGTGCCGCCAGGGTTCTCTCAACGTTGGTCCAAAACCAAAAATGGGGTTAAGTCATGCTGACCCGCTTTTCGTCGCGACGTCAGCCGCTCGACGAGGCTTTTTTATCCAAGAAGCTCAAAGGTGCCCGTGCTTACCGGCGCATCGCGGGGTACTTTCGCAGCTCGATTTTTGAACTGGTTGGGGAAGAAATCGCCGGGATACCTGACGTCAAAATCGTCTGTAACAGCGACCTGGATTTAGCCGACATCGCGGTTTCCAAGGCCGCCCGGGAAGGGGCGCTCAAGGAAAAATGGAATGAGGTCCAGGTTGCTACGGAGGCGTTGCTACACCAGGAGCGTTATCGTCGGCTCTATGACCTGCTGACCAGCGGGACCTTGGAAATCAGAGTCGTCCCAAGGAACGACGTCTTCGTCCACGGCAAGGCAGGGGTTATTGAGCTTGCCGATGGCAGCACCACTTCCTTCTTGGGCTCGATAAACGAGTCGAGGTCGGCATTCGCGAAGAACTATGAAATCCTGTGGGAAGACCAATCACCAGAGGGCATCCAGTGGATTGAGGAAGAATTTGCCGCCCTTTGGAATAACGCCTACCCTCTCCCTAGCGCCATCATCGAAGAAATTGAGCGCGTCGCCAACCGAATTGAGATACGCTTCGATGAAATCACCCCTTCAGAACTCCCTGCTGCAGCTCTCGCGGAATCCCCCATCTATCGCGGCGGAGAACAGCTCCAACCCTGGCAGCGTGCTTTCGTGGTCATCGCTCTGCAGCATATGGAGAGATACGGCCGAGTCCGCCTGCTTCTGGCAGATGAGGTAGGCCTCGGCAAAACGCTCTCCATGGCGACGGCGGCCATGGTTACCGCGCTCCTAGGCGACGGTCCTGTGCTCATCCTTTGCCCCTCCACCCTGACGTTCCAATGGCAGGTTGAACTCAAAGACCGTCTCGGCATCCCCAGTGCGGTCTGGCTCTCGAACAAGAAGGTTTGGGTCGACGACAATGGTCATGTCATCAAGACCAACGGCGCCAACGACGTCATCCACTGCCCCTTCCGTATCGCCATTGTCTCCACTGGCCTAATCTCCCATGACTCAGAAGAGCGGACTGCCCTTTTGGGACGCCGCGGGGGCTATGGAACCGTTATCCTTGACGAAGCCCACAAGGCAAGAAGGCGAGGGGGGCTTGGCGACCAAAAAGATGAGCCGAACAACCTGCTGGGGTTCATGATACAGATTGCAGTCAGGGCTAAAAACGTCATTCTTGGCACCGCAACGCCCTTCCAGACCGAAGTTTATGAACTATGGGACCTCATGACCATCCTGGACTCAGGCGTCGAATTTGTGCTGGGCAGAGAGTATGTCAGCATCTGGGGGAACTGCGCGAAGGCTTTGCCATTCGTGAAGGGGTTGCAGGCGCCGGCCGATGAACGTGAGGCCTGGGACCTCCTACGTGCTCCTCTGCCGCCGGCGGACGAGCACACCTCGATTGCCACCTTGAGGATGAACCTGGGGGTGGGCGACGATACCTTTTTCTCCGACCGGTCATTCGGCAGTCTCGGGTTTCTTGAACAGGAGCTCATCAGGCAGACCATGGATATCCAGTTCTTTCAGCACAACAATCCTATCCTGCGCCACACCGTGCTCAGGCGCCGGGATGTGTTGGAGGAAATGGGACTCCTGGAAAAGGTCGGAGTGAACGTGCATCCAGACCCGGATGCTCCTTCAGGTGAGTACAAGGGACAGAACTTTGCCGGCTTGGGGCTCATGACAAACCACCCCTTCAACCTGGCGTACCAGGCGGCCGAGGCGTTCACGGATTTGCTGCGGGCGCGCATGCCCGCAGCAGGTTTCATGAAATCACTCCTGTTGCAACGTATCTGCTCATCCTTTGCTGCGGGGAAATCGACTGCGGAAATGATGTTGCGCAGGGAAATCATTGAGGACGAGGATGAGCTCGATGTCCTGGAAAACGCACTGGATGTGCTGATGCCAAACGAGGCTGAATGCCTGCGGCGCATCGTTGAAGAGCTTTCCCGGCCTGAGGCCAGAGACCCGAAACTCTCAGCCGTGAAATACTTTCTGACTGAGCATCGGACGGAAGGGAAAACCTGGCTTGAGCACGGGTGCATCATCTTCAGCCAGTATTACGATACGGCCCGATGGGTAGCCTCTGAACTCGCAAAGGTTTTGCCTGATGAGGTTGTCGCGGTTTATGCCGGCGCGGAAAAAAGCGTCTTGTTCCTAAAAGGACAGTCCGCTGCAGTCAAGCGCGACGATATAAAGGCGGCGGTGAAGCGGCGAGAAGTACGGGTGTTGGTAGCCACGGATGCGGCCTGCGAGGGGCTTAACCTGCAGACTCTGGGAACCCTCATCAATGTTGACTTACCGTGGAATCCATCTCGTCTCGAGCAACGGCTGGGGAGGATTAAACGGTTTGGTCAGGCCCGCCGCATGGTGGACATGCTCAACCTGGTCTACAGCGAAACCCGGGACGAGGATGTCTATCAGGTGCTTTCACGCCGTCTTAGAGACAAGTACGACCTTTTCGGCAGTCTCCCGGATACCATCGAAGACGACTGGATTGCCGATGTGGGGAAGCTGGGCGAAATGATGGACCAGTACATGCACTTGAGGCGCCAGGCGACCAATGCTTTTCAGTTGCGGTACCAGGCGAATGTTGACCCTGACAAGAACCGGTGGGAGTTGTGTTCCAAGGTTCTTTCGCGGCAGGATGTGATCGATAGGCTCTCAGAGGCGTGGTGAACTCGCCTTTCAATCCATCCCTCGTCCCTTACCCCACAAGCCCTCTAGCCTTATCATAGCCTATTATATGGCATAGTATGTCCAAATTATATGGACATACTATGATGTTAAGTGGTAAATTATTGCCATCACACTGGAGATGGTGATTATGACGAACGCCGTGCTGCAAAAGAGCATTCCTTACGAGGAGTTTGACTACCAGACTCTGCTGGACGCCATCCATGGATATGCCCGGCCACGGATGAAGATATCCGGCATGTTGGCCAAAGGGGACATCGTCCGTGTCAAGAAAGGACTTTATATCCTCGGCGAGTCGCTGCGTCGCAGGCCCTTCTGTCGAGAACTCCTTGCCAACCTCATCTATGGTCCGTCCTATGTATCCCTCGAATACGCGTTGCACTATCACGGCCTGACTCCGGAGCGGGTGGAGACGGTGACCTCAGTCACCTGCGGACGATCCCGATCCTTCGAAACGCCGGTCGGCGCTTTTTCCTATCGGATGATCCCAATGGAGGCATTTCGCACTGGCATGGACCGGGTTGAACTGGATGATGGCCGTTCTTTTCTGGTCGCCATTCCGGAAAAGGCCCTGGCAGACCGGATCGTTGCCGACCGAGGCGCCGGCATCTCAACTCAGAAGGATTTGCACGACTATCTGCTGGCCAGTCTCCGCATTGATCCTGCCGGTCTATGCCAACTCAATCCGGACAAGCTTGCCGAAATCGCCCGTCACTACCGATCCCGCAGGGTGAAGCTGCTGGCCGACCTGGTCACCCGTCTGAGTAAAAGTGGAAAAGGAGTATGATTGATGCATGAGGCTGTTACCCGCATGCTTGCCAAGTACGAACCGAAGAGCGTTGACGATTCAGTCAGGGCGCTACGGGAGATCATTCAGGAGGTAGCGCTGCTCGGACTCTGGCGCGCCAAGTTTTTTGAGCATGCCGCGTTCTACGGCGGTACAGCCCTGCGCATTCTCTATGGGCTTGATCGGTTCTCCGAGGATCTGGACTTCTCGCTACTGGCACCGTCTCCCGATTTTAATCTGGCACGATACACGTCATCTCTTGAGGAAGAATTGCTGGCATTCGGCTTCAATGTTCGGGTAGAGATGGTCGACAAGGCAGTGGAATCGGCGGTGCAGTCTGCTTTCCTCAAGGCGAACACCCGTAACGAACTCCTGGTCATTGAAGCCGGTGAGGAACTTATGGGCCAGGTTGCTGCCGGCCAGGTGCTGAAAGTGAAGATCGAGGTGGATACGGACCCGCCTCCCGGATTCAGCACTCAGACCCGTTATCTGCTGCAACCGATACCTTTTGCCGTACGGAGCTATTCGCTTCCTGATCTGTTTGCCGGCAAAATGCATGCGATCCTTTTCCGCAAGTGGAAGAATCGTGTTAAAGGTCGCGATTGGTACGATCTTGTCTGGTATGCTGCCAATTACCCCCAATTGAACCTTGGCCACCTTGAACAGCGGATGCGACAGACCGGTCATTGGAGCGGCGAACTGAGTCTTTCACCTGTAGCGTTCTCCGATTTGTTGTTCGAGGCAATTGACAGGCTTGATGTGAATCAAGCCCGTAAAGACGTGGCGCCGTTCGTCAAGGATCAGCAGATGCTCGCTCTCTGGTCGCATGACTTCTTTAGTGATGTCGCGAGCCGAATTCGCGTTGAAGGATAACAAAGCACCAAATGGAGGTTTCTGTAATGTTCAATGAAGACTTGCTGGCAGCCCTTCAGGAGCTGTTGGAGGCATCCAGTGCCATGACCAGTGGCCAACTGCCTACTGCCAGTCAGCTGGAACGATACCAGCGTGCCAGCGAATGGGCAAAACGGCTCCTTGATCGCGAGGAGAAAGCGAAAAAATCCCGTTTGGCACCGTAAAAACAATTTTTAGTTCATACGCAAAATAATTTTTCCGCTTTTGGATATGCCGACCGATTGTATTATTAAGAGGAATAGACATGTCGATTGTGGAGTGCACAAATACTCCTATAAATGGATCGTTACCAATAACCCCTAGGCCACTGACTCGTTGCAATGGCAGCGGCGAGTTATATGTTCGAAGCTTGGAAGTGGAAACTGAAATTACATCCGCTCTCCAAATGGATTGGCGTTCGCTATCCACGCGTGTTGGAATTTCGGACAGTAACGTTCCTGAATTCTTACAAGAAGAATCTTTAGTATATTTTATCCGTGAGGCGTTACGTCAGAAACAAGATCAAGCATTCAGAAATATCTTTAAAGCGCTTCATACTAGATGTGTGAAATACGTCCATTCTCACATGTCTTCCTTTCCTCCCCATAGAATTGATGATGCCTTCCAAAACGTGATTACCTATGTTGTTTCAAAAATTATGGATCTTGAAGACGACATTGGTGATTTTTATCAGGTCAGATTTTGGTTTGCACTTAAACGAGCAATGCTTTCTGAGTATGATAAACAAATAAAGGAAATTGAGATTGAAGAAAACTGTATCCGGATAGATGAGCAGCCTGAAGGCGAGGATGGAGATGAGCCATCTTTCGAAATCGCAGATACATCGTTATCTCAGGAGGATCTATCACTGATTAAGTCGGGTTTGTCTGTGCTAACCGAACCGTATAAGACAGTATTTCTGCTTCGTTATTACGAAGGGTGGCCCATAAGGTCGAATGATCCCACTGAAATCACCATAAGCTCACACTTCAATAAGACGCCGAGAACAGTTCAAAACTGGCTAGATACAGCGAAGGGGGAATTGGTGAAGTGGAGAGAGGGGAAATCAAAATGAGCAGCCAGAAAACAAGAAGGTCTCTGGAAGACGTGCTCAATGATTACGTAGCCTCGGAGCATCTTCCGAATCATGAGGCATTAAAGAAGTGGATTTTGTTATATCCAGAGTACAGAAAAGAATTGACCGAATTTACGGTAAATTGGGGCCGCATGGAGCATCTGTCTCACGAGGCTTCACCAGTTGAAGTCAGTGAGGATACACTTGTACTTCGTGCTATGAGTATCGTAGAAGATCAACTTTATGCCTTCAAATTGAAAGAAAAAGCTTCTGCAACGGTGATCGTCAGTCTACTAGAAGAGGGGAAAAATTTTGGACTTGATGTGAGCAAGTTTGCCGCACAATGCAGGGTTAGTGTTCCAATAATGGTCAAACTATCAAGGCGTATTTTTGACCTTGTGAGCATTCCAAACGAGCTTGTTCAATCCCTTGCTACTGCTATCAATACAACATCTCAATCCATTATTGATTATCTAAGGCAACCTGCGTTAGCGGACGGGATGCGATTTAGTTCAAAATCTAAACCTGCCTTGGCAAATCAAGAGAATTTTTTTGATGCAGTTCGAAATGATCAGGCAATGGATAATGAAACACGAGAGTACTGGTTGCTGCTTGAACCCAAATCCACTCCCCACTAAGGTTTTGTAATGAGTTCATGGATCACCCTGAAGCAACAGGCAAGACAGTGGCACAAGACACTACTCTTGAAATCTGGGGGTGACCCTTCGGCTACGGCTCTCCTTAACGCAGCTACTGAGATCACCGGAATCCAGCGTTTCCCCCTGCCTGCAACTGATCCGCTATTAATGGGTGCTGATGCCATCCTTGACCCTGAAGCGAATATCATTTTCTTCAATCAGGACATTGATACAAAGTTGGCCGTTTTTTATCAAATGCATGAATTTGCACACCATAAACTTCATGATGGGTCATGGTCATGTAAACGTGAAGACATTAATCCTGAAGCCTCCGAAGAAGAGATTCCACTTGGTATTGCGATGGTTGAGACCTACAATGCTCATGAAAAAGCAGAGCGGGAGGCAAATGTTTACGCTCGTGAAGTTCTGCTGCCATCAGATACAATCCGTACATGGTTTATTGAGGATGGCATAAAAGCTTCGCAGATTGCAGCACGAATAAATGTACCTGACAGAATGGTTCAGCACCAAATGTCATTTTCGCTTCTTGTCAGCAATCTCATTTCAGAACCGGTTGATATTGAACAGAATGCCCCAAGTGCCCCGCTTGACCAAAGTCAGAGAATTGTTGCTGAATGGACTGGTGGACCTTTGCTTGTTGAAGCTGGCCCTGGCACAGGGAAAACCAAAACCCTCGTCGGGCGTATTGAGTTTCTTCTCTCCCAAAACGTTCATCCGACGTCAATACTTTCACTGACATTTTCCAATAAAGCTGCTGAAGAAATGCGGTCAAGAGTTGCCATTGCTGCTCACGATATTGCACATCAAATATGGATGGGGACGTTTCATGCATTTGGATTGGAGCTGTTACGGAAATATGGTTTTAAAATCGGCATTAATCCTGATTTTAAAATCATTGATCCTATTGATGGGATTTTCTTGTTGGAGGAAAGACTTCAGTCGCTGAATCTTGTTCACTATCGTAATCTTTACGATCCTACGATGTACCTCCCGGACATTCTCTCAGCAATCTCACGAGCCAAAGACGAACTTGTTGACCCTGATTCTTACATGGCATTAGCAGAAGAGATGATTATCTCTGCTGGATCGGATGAAAAGAAGAGGACTGCAGCTGAAAAAGCGGTCGAGGTTGCCCATGTGTACAAAATCTATCAACAGCATCTCGAATCAGAGTCGCTTCTGGATTTTGGTGATTTAATATTTCGATCTGTATGTTTGCTCCAGGAACATTCAGATGTGAGAGAAGATATTCGAAGTCAGTATGCCCATATCCTGGTAGATGAGTACCAGGATGTCAATCGGGCCAGTGGCGTGCTATTGAGAGAGGTTGCACATTCTGGTTCCGGCCTATGGGTGGTAGGAGATACACGTCAGTCAATTTACCGATTTCGTGGTGCTGCACCAACAAATATGCAGAAATTTGATGAGGACTTTCCTGGTGCAACCAAAAAACCTTTGGAGGTCAACTACCGTTCACGTCCGGCCGTCATAAAGACTTTTGCGACACTTGCACCTAAGATGAAAGCCACGCTTGGCGCATCATTTTTTCCTTGGAAACCGCATCGGGATTCAGAGCCCGGAGCCGTTAAAATGGAAATAGCCGATAATCTCGACGCAGAAGTGTCAGGTATTGCGAGAGAGATACAACATCGCAAATTGTCAGGATGTAACTTTCGTGATCAAGCGATTCTATGTCGGTCACATACGACTATGGCCCGTCTTGGAACCCGATTGGAAGCAGCTGGCGTACCGATTTTGTATCTCGGTGATCTTTTCGAGCGAGAGGAAATCCGAGACATCCTATCGTTGCTTTCACTGTCCAGCAAAGGTGATGGTCGTGGACTTGTACGCGTCTCAACTTTTTCTGAATACCAGATCCCGCTTGCTGATGTAACGGCACTTTTCTCTTATGCAAAGAATAATGACATCCCGTTTCCGCGAGCTATCGAAATGGCCAAGAATGTTGCAGACATCTCAGAGGATGGGAAAAAAGGATTGATGTTATTGGCATCGCACCTGGAGGGGATTGATTACATCACCTCTGCTTGGGAAATGTTAGTTCGTTATCTTTTTGACCGCAGCAGTTACCTTGACAGTCTGTTGGTTGACAATTCCCTTGCGGCACAGCAAAAACGCCTTGCTATCCACCAATTCCTTGAATTTGCCCATGATCAACGAAACAATTCAAGTTCAAATGGCTCTGATCCAAAACGTGTTTTTCTAGAGTATGTACGCAGACTCGAAATCCATGGAGAGGAACGTCACCTCCGCCAAGTTCCGGACTGGGCCTCTGGCATTGATGCCGTGCGCCTGTTATCTGTTCATGCAAGTAAAGGTCTTGAATTTGACTCGGTATTCATCCCGTATCTTGGGAAAGGATTTTTTCCCGCTCGTAAACAAGGCAAACACTGCCCACCACCGGATAAAATGCTCCCCCCGAATATGGCAGAAGGATCTCACGAAGAAGAGGAAGAGTGCCTCTTCTTCGTGGCACTCTCCCGAGCCCGGGATTATCTTTGCCTGTCGAGAGCAGCACGGTATGGGGAGAAAGAAAGTAATCCTTCGGACTTGCTTGATTCTATTAAAACCTGTCTTCCCAGGAATTACGGTGGCTCGCCTACCTGGACGTTTGCCCAGGTTGTAGCTGCCTCTCAAATTCATCAGCCGTTATCTACTGACAATCCTGTTTTTGAAGTGCAACATCTCGATGTCTACATCAAATGTCCTCGAAAGTATTATTACGAGAGTATTCTTGGCTTGCGTGGAAAGTCTGAGGGTACTGCATACCTGCGCTTTCATCGTTGTGTTTATGGAGTTGTGAGGTGGATTGGTGAAGAGAGAGCAACGGGCAATGCAGTTGATGCTTCTGTGGCAACTTCAAAACTTGCCGAAGTCTGGACGAAAAATGGGCCTTGTAATCATGCTTATGAACTTTTCTATCGGGAAACCGCTGATAATATGGTTGCATTAGCAGCAAATCGCACCTCTAAAGTTGGAACCTATCCAACATGGGAGGTGCAATTGAAATCGGGACGTGTCCAGGTGAAGCCTGATCTGCTTGAGGCAGAGACTGAAAATCATCCAACTGTGATCCGATTTCGTACTGGGAAGCCAAGTTCTTCTGAAGCCGATAAAGATATTTATGCGATCTATCAAACTGCCGTAGAGAAAGAGTCCAATGGCAGAGGGAAGGTCGCAATATATTATTTGTCTACAGGTGGTACGGAAGAAATAAAGATGACCAGCCGAAAACTTAGCACCAGACTCAGCCGTTATGAAGACGCAATTGCTGGAATTCGCAATCAACATTTTCAATGCAAACCTAACGACCGTGAATGTCCCCGATGCGCATATTATTTTATATGTTCATCAAGTGATGAATCCTGAACATTTCCCCACCAAAATTCACTCCTCCAAAATATATTTTCCTCTTTTGAGTCTCAGCCCCGATTGATGATGTAGGTAGGATGGCAATCGATACGTTGCTTCCACCAAAAACCATCGGCCCAACAGGGCAAAGAGAGGATAATGCAATGAAAAAGATTGAGGTTTTTCTACAGGTGGAGGGGGTCAAAGACATCGTATTGATTCATGTCCCGCAGAGTGGCTCAATTCGTGACCTCCTGCATGTTGCAAAGGAGCACGGTCCGGAATTCCGCGAAGACGATGCCATTATGGTATTTATCGAGGATATGGATGAAGCTGTCGAGTTAGATGTGCTTCTTGAAGATGCTGGAATTAGCCATAGAGGTCATGTCCATGTGCACCGCTGTCACCGAGTTGAGGTGTCGGTTAACTTCAACGGTATGCGGGTTTCTGATTCATTCCCACCGTCTGCCACTGTGTCTCGTATCAAAAAATGGGCTGCAAAGGAACTTGGAATGTCAGAAAAAGATGCAGCCGAGCACGTTCTTGAGGTCAGCGGAACCAAGGTTTCCTTGGATGAAGATATCCATGTCGGGACTCTTGTTGTGCATCCAGGTTGCCAGATCTCGTTAGATCTTAGGCCAAAGGTGCGGGTAGAGGGTTAAGTCATGGTAATTCAGGGGCCTGACGAAAGAGTATTTCTGGGTCATGTCGACAAAGGGCCGTTCCAAAGTGGTGTAGCGCGTGGACGTTGGCGCTTGGTTTCAGCATGCTGGCCATATGTCATCATTGCAGTTTCAGCGGCTCTTCGCCCTAACGCCCCCACGGAATACTGCCTGAGGTTTGATATGCGTAATTACCCCCAGGCGGCACCAACTGCCCGTCCATGGGATAATGATCTGGATATTCCGCTTGCGGACGAAAAGCGTCCTCACGGTATTTCCAGGGTTCCGAAAGTTTTTCGAACTGACTGGAAAAATGGGATCGCGCTCTACATCCCTTGTGATCGAGAGGCAATTGACGGTCACGATGGATGGCGAGCGCAGCACCCTGACATGATCTGGAATCCTAATGAAGGAATTACTTTGTATTTGAGGATTGTACATGAACTTCTCAATTCTAGCGATTATACGGGGACTCGTAGCTCCTAATCATACACTGAGCTGCCCAAGAAACCTGTGGCAAGCTGGGCTAACGGAGCTTAAATCCAGAGGTGGAGGAAGAAGGGAGAGTGGCGCCTTTCTCCTCGGTAAAAATCACGACGGAATACGACGTGTCTGTCGTTTTGTCTACTACGATGATCTTGACCCGCATTGTCTCGATCAAGGATATGTAGTTTTCGATGGTTCAGGATATAGCGCTCTCTGGCAATTGTGCGAGCAAACGGGGCTTACGGTGATAGCAGATATTCATACACATCCAGGCGCTCCTTTTCAGAGCCAATCTGATCGCTGCAACCCGATGGTGGCACTTCGAGGCCATATAGCCTTGATAGTCCCTGACTTTGCTACTCAATTAGTGTTGCCCAGTCAACTCGGCATCTATGAGTACGAAGGTGAGCACCGGTGGAAGAACCATACGGGTAAAACTTCTGCAAAATTTTTCTATATTGGAATGTGGAGCTAGAAATGATTAGTAAAAATCTTTCGGAGACATTGAGCAGGACAGTCAAAATGGCGCTGGATAGTGGAGAAGCTTCAACGCTGGAGGAAGCAGAATCTATATTTTACAATTATCAGCTGATTATTGAGGTCGGTTCGAGCGTAGCAACATCTCCAACGCTTCAGGCAGCCCTCTTGACAGCAGTCAATGCTGGTCGAAGAGCATTTCTCGGTGGTGTTTCAGTTTGTGGCTGTTTGGACTTTAATCTGCTGATACCATGGAAAGAATGCAAAACGGTAGAATCTGCAGTCATTGATCTTAAAGGAAGGGTATTACAAGCTGTTCCCGCGGATCATCCAAGAATCATAATTGGTAATGTTGAAAACCCGAGTGGTATTGGAGATTTTGCTGTACGTGCGACATTTGACGGTTGGGTTGGGGGAGTTATCCCTCTTGAGGAGGCTAGGCGGTTACCTGAAAAACAAGAATTTACCCCGTCTGGGGTGCTAGCCGGAGCACTTGCTGTCGCAGAAGCATTTCAATACATTCGCGGTGGTAACCCTATGGCAGGTCGCAGAGCAGTTGTTTTGTCGTTATGGCGGCCTGAACTTGGGGAAGAATGGCTGGAATCCAGTGATCCAGGACCTCTACTCCAATATCTACCTGCAAAGTTATGGTTAATTGGACTTGGTCATCTTGGTCAGGCGTTTTTATGGACACTCGGATTTCTCCCGTTCGCTCGTCCTGAAGAGGTTTTACTGGTTTTACAGGATTTCGATCTGCTTTCTGATGCTAACGATAGCACTTCTCCTTTAACATTTGCGCCTGTGAAAAAAGAACGTAAAACTCGTGCAATTGCAAATTGGTGTGAACAACGCGGCTTCCGGACTTCAATCAATGAAAGATTGTTTGCCGGGAATTTTACTGTTTCGGATCATGAGCCAATGGTTGGTATTTGCGGGGTTGATAACGCGATTGCAAGATCGGCTTTAGAAAATGTCGGGTTTGCACGTGTCATTGAGGCTGGTTTGGGAAAAGGAGAACATGAGTATCTGGAATTTCAAGTTCATACATTTCCGAGTCATGATACTGCACAGAAGCAATGGGGAGGGCATACTATTAATTCTCAATCTCCCCAAGATGAACTTAAGCCGGCATATGAAGCATTAAAGCTGGAAGGTATGGACGAGTGTGGTATTGCTACGCTGGCGGGGCGATCTGTAGGAGCATGTTTTGTGGGAATGGTCACGTCTACCCTCATGATTGCGGAATTACTGAGGATGACACATGGCGCACATGCGTACTCGCTTATCGATGGATCTCTACGGTCGTTACATCGTAGGCAGACGATTATAAATGAGAAATGGTCCGAACCATTTAACCCGGGTATAACTGACTTAACAGATTAAGGTAGTGTTTTTATGTGCTGCTTTTTCTACAACAGTTGCTATTTATCAGTAAAAAAAGACGACCACAAAGGCAGCCTCTATCCTGGCTGGATGAGTAGCTAACTAAATATTCATCGAATTGGCAACAAATTCTGCAAACGGTTTTATTTCTCCCCGCGAACTAGCCGATTCAAGGCATGCCATATAATCAGATCGTTGTTCAATCCGGATAATCGTCCATGGATATCCTCCAGACGCCAGCATGGCATTCATCAGGAACCGGCCCAATCTGCCATTGCCGTCAAAATACGGATGGATGTACACAAACAGAAAATGTCCCAAGACAGCGCGAACGGCTGCGCTTTGTTCAGCTTCAAGCAGGTCGCACAGTTCCGGCATCATGTCACGGAGTGCATCCTGTGAAGGGGGAACATGGGTTGCCCCCCTGATAAAAACCTTGTCAGTCCGGTATCCGGCCAGATCCGCCGGTTTGAGGAAACCGGCATCGACATTTGGCGAAAAGAGCCTGCGATACCATGAACCATGATCCAGACGGAAAGCGGCGCCGGAGTTTGCCCCGGTCAGAATGCTTCTGATGGTGGTCTTTACCTCATTATGAGCGAGCCAGTATCCGTGTGCCGCCATGGCGTTTTTCATTTCCGCGTCAGAGTCATTACTATCCGGATTCCAGTCCCCTGTGGCGACCTTTTGAATAAGTTCCGGAGTGACACGATACCCTTCAATGGAGAGGGAGTGATAGGCATCGGTTTTATAGTTTTCTTCAACTGTATCCATGAACTTCTCTATATCGGACGGGATGCCTGGTTCAGCTGGGAAAGAGCTTATGACGATCTCTCGCATGGTTTGCCACATTAGACGCATCCGCAGGACATAGGGCGATTGCGCTCTGGTGAATGCCAGGGTCGGCGGTGCAACACTAAATGGATTTGACTCGGTGACCACAAATCCTGCTGCTCTCATGGTTGCCAGTACATTATCCGCCAATTCTCCACGCCCTGACGCCCGCAAAGCGCCGGCGAGACGCCCGGCAACACTGCTATGGCTTCCTTCAAGCAACTCCCGGTTGAGATCCGACGCATCCCGCAACTGATGAAGAGCGATATGGGCATCCTGGGCATAGGTGGTGAAAAATGCTTCCGGCACCCTGATAAGAGCCACCGGAAGTGTCAGAACGCGGATTCGTTCCACCACCTGTATTTTTGCTGCAGAAACAAAATCTTTCACCTTGTAGTCCAGGATCGAGCAATTGTCAGGCAGTTTCAGCAGGCCGTTTTGGCCAAGCGGCGAATGGATCACAACCTGCTGCGGTGTAATAGACTTTCCCGTATGCAGAAATAATGAGTATTCAGCTGACACATGCCATTGATCACCAAACCGCTCAGTGCAATAGCCCTGGATGAAGTCACGCATCGCCGCATACCACGGTGTGCTGTCACCGGGCTCTTCGCCAGGTCGGCAGGGCATATACCACCCCTTGACAATCGGTCGCAGGAAGCCGTTCTTGACAAGACTTTCCCGCTGCATTCGAGTCAGGTCACCCGACTTTATGGCGGTTTTCCCGTCATCCTGAAATCTCTTCAGGGCACTTAGAGCATCGGCAAGCCTGCGTTGTGCCGGAGTTGTTGCCATTGCAATACCTCTTTCATCGCTAGATTATTGTGAATCACGATAGCTAGATTATTCTGTATTGTCAATGCTAGATTATTATGACTTACATGGGCTAGGTTATTATGCATGGGAAAATAAAAAAAGGAGGCCACATTTGGGTCGCCTCTATCCAGATCGGACGATGCATCTTGGCTATTTTCCCTAAAGATACGACGGGTTACGTTTCAATAGGCTCTTTGACCGTGAGGAGAAGGCGAATAAATCTTGATTGGTGCCATTAATTACACCTCCCATTTTCGGAACCAATCCAGCTTGACTAAAAAAGTCAGGTGTGCTACCAATACATGAATATTAAGTACTAAAATTAGATATCGGATCAAGGTGCCCGCAAGGGCTTGATAGGGAAGAGGGGTGCCGCTCATAACCGAGCCATTCCCCCGCGGACCCGCCGCTGTAAGCGAGGACGAAGGGCATTATGTCACTGGTCGAAAGACTGGGAAGGCGCCCGGAGGATGAATCGCGAGCCAGAAGACCTGCCATGATCTCAGCACTCAACAGTTCCCCGTGGTAAAGGGAGAGTGAAACCATTATCTGACTTTGAATACGAAAAGTCCGCATGTTGCTTCGGCATATGCGGACTTTTTTCATTTTGCGCTTACGAAATTCTACCGGTTGTTGACGTAACAAGAATCTGAATGGCGCTGCCAGCCGTTTAACCTGTGCACAAGGGAGGTGACACAAGAGAATATAACTGCACGAACCAGATGGCACACAAGCCATTCAGCACCAAGGCTGGAAGCCAGGGAAGAGGAGTGAGATTCTCCCGCTGCCCCGCAGCCGTGAAGGGAACGAACGCCCACAAAAAGCCACTGTCATGGGTAATACCATAATGGGAAGGCGGGCAAGTAGGTTGCCCTAAGCCGGAAGACCTATCCAAGCCATACTTCGAGGGAGGATAGTGCGGAATGAAACGAATCGTAGAAGCAATATCACTGCTGTTGTGCTCAGTGGCAACAGTGTATGCAGGACCACCCCTGATCACAGATGATGCAGGCACAGTGGATGTGGGCAAAGTGGAGATAGAACTGAATAGCTCCTATGTCAACGACAGGGAGAATGTGAACGGCGTATCAGTGCGACACGACGTATTTGATGGCGAGACGAAGCTGACGACAGGGTTGTACAAGAATCTGGGGCTATCCTTGGTACTCCCCTACACCTTCAGTGACAGTACCAAAGAAGATGGTAACCTGACCAGCAAGGCCGATGGCACCGGCGACATGACTATTGAGGTGAAGTATTCATTTGCAGAAATGGCCGGGATTACATTTGCCGTCAAGCCGACTGTCATTGCGCCCACAGGCAGATACAGCGCCGGTCTGTCGGAAGGACGTTGGCAGTTTGGCGGCACCCTGATTGCCTCCAGGGAATACGACGAGGGAGCCTATGCCATTCATGCCAATGTGGGCTATGGACATCACGACTATCGTAATGATGATGCCAGGGCATGTAACCGTCGTGATCTCTGGTTCGGTTCGCTTGCCGGAGAAGCCAGGATCTGACAAAACCGGAGGACGACCTGACCGTGCGCTATGGTCTGGTTCTGAAATTCTAACAGCCTGCTACGTTCAACATTCAAAAAGGAGTCACATCATGCATATTTCAGAAGGTATTCTCACCGGCCCGTCATTCTGGGCTACTACAGTTGCAGGTGCTGCAGTTATGGCCTGGGGTATCAGGGACATGAAACGTTTTGTAAAAGAACAGCCGGAACGGAAGCCGCTTCTGGGTATGGCCGGGGCCTTCATCTTCCTGGTCTCACTCATTCCGATCCCGGCTTACATGGGCACCTGTTCCCATCCATGCGGCACTCCGCTGGCCGGCATCCTGCTCGGTCCGGGGATAGGGGCGACCCTGTCGGGGTTCGCCTTGTTTTTGCAGGCCCTGCTCTTTGCTCACGGCGGTTTTGCCACTCTGGGGGCCAATATCCTCTCCCTGGGGGTGGGCGGGTCTGTTGGCGGCTGGCTCTTTTTCAAGCTGGGCCGCAGGCTCGGGTTGCCGTTGCTGGCCGCTGCCGCGCTGGGGGGGCTGATGGGGGATGTTGTGACCTACCTGATATCCGGGAGCATCCTGGGGGGACACCTGGCCTTTGTCGCACCCCAGCCTCAATACAGCTTTGCCGGCTACCTGGCCGTGATTATGGCAGCCTATCTGCCGGTACAGGGTCCCATTGCCCTGGGAGAGATGGTGATCACCGGCATTGCCGTCCGCTCCATAAGTCGCCAGAGGCCTGAAGTACTGGAGGCATTAGGGGTGGTATCCAGGGCAACAGTGGCCCTCCTGCTCGTTCTGGGCATGGCTGCCGGTTTCATGGGCCTGGCATCCGAAGCGCGGGCAGCCGACCCGGTTGCGGTGGAAGCGGAAGGCAAGGCCAAGGCGGCCAAGCCGGGCGCATATACGGGAATGGACGAAAAGGTGAACGAAGCCATGGCGGAAAAAGCCGGGGCCAAAGCCCACGACCCGTACATCAACCTGGAAGAGAAGGGGGATGTCTGGAATACCATTCTGCTGGCAGGAGGCGCTCTGTCCGGATTTATTATCGGCCGTTGGTGGCACTTGCTCTTTGTCAGACCAAAAGAGACAGCCGAAACTCCAGTCCACCCGGTAGCCTGACGTTATGTCCGGGTGTTTTTCTGTCCATGGCCTTCTCAAGACCGAGAAGGCTCATCTGGAGCGCCATCGAAACAGCTTTAGCCGCCTGGATGCTCGTGTGAAGATGGTTCTGGTCGCCGCTGCGGTGGTTTGCAACGTGTCGCGCCCCGACTATCGACTGAGCCTTGGATTGCTTTTGGCGGCCTGGGGGGGCATGGCTGCTGCGCGTGTTCCCTTTCGCCAGGCAATCTGGTTTGTTTTAGCCCCCTTGTGGGCCAGCCTGCCTGTGGTGGTTGGACTTGCGTTGGGGTTAGGCGTGACGCCATTGCTTACCCTAGGGCGTCTGAGCATCTACCATGAAGGGCTTATGCAGGGAGGGCAGGCCGCCCTGCGAGTGCTGGCTGATACGGCCTGGAGCGGACTACTTTTTCTGACAACGCCGTTCACCGAAATACTCACGGCTCTACGCTGGTTTCGGATACCGGTCTTAGTGGTGGACACCCTGGGATTCATGTACCGGTATATCTTCCTACTATGGGAAGAGTTCAGCGCCATGCGGATTTCGGCACGCGCCCGTGGCGGTCTGCTCGGCTGGCGTAGGGAGTGGCGTACCACCGGCGCTATTACTGCTCAGGTATTCATGCGCGTCTATGACAGAGCCCAACGCATACAAGAAGCCATGCAGTCTCGTGGTGGAGTGTGAAATCACAAGGAGCAACCATGTCGGTCAAACCTATATTTACGCCAATTTCCGCATGCTGTCTGCCGGGAGATGACAGCATCAGCAATCCCATCCCCCCAACTGAAGTGGCGAGCCAAATCGTTCTTGAGGCTGAAGAACTCTCGTTCCGTTATGGAAACGAGGCCGAAGCAGTGGATGGGGTCAATTTCAAGATCATGGCTGGTGAAGCAGTGGCGTTGTGTGGTCATAATGGAAGTGGCAAGACCACCCTGATGAAACTGCTGGCAGGCCTGCTTAAACCGTCACAAGGGCTTGTACGTGTGTCCGGGGTTGAACTAAATCCCCGCACCAGTCGCGAAGTCTTTCGGACTGTCGGTCTGCTCTTCCAAGACCCACAAAACCAGCTTTTCTGCAACGAGGTGTGGGAGGACATTGCCTACGGTCCGCGCAATATGGGGTTTTCTGATGTCGAGGTCAACGAACGGGTACGTCTGGCCCTCACGATAACCGAAACAGAACACTTGGAACATCGGCCGATTCACCATCTTTCGGGTGGTGAAATGAAGCGGGTAGCCCTGGCCGGTCTGGTGTCCATGCGCACACCAGTGCTGATCCTGGACGAACCCTTCAATGGCCTTGACCCCGCCTCCACCACCAGACTTGTAGGCTTGATTCGACATCTGACCAGGGATCACGGCTACACCATGCTCATGACGACTCATCAGATGAGTCTGGTGCCAGAGGTTGCTGACCGCATGCTGGTAATGCGTGGTGGGCGTCTTATCGCGGACGGATCGGTGCGCGACCTGCTTACTGATGTACCACTGCTGGAACAGGCCCGTTTGCAACCTCCGACCATCACCAGGTTCTTCTATGAAAAGGCCGTGCGGGAAGGACGCACTCCGGAGTGGTTGCCTTTAACCCTGGATGAGGCGGTGCATGGTAGCGGAGACACCACCTGGCTGTCAAAGGGGCCAGGATGCTGATGCTTGTCGGTGTTGCCTCACTCTGCTGGGAGCAGCATAAACATCTTCATACACATGACTCTCTTGCGCACTGGCCTCGGGACTGGGTGTCCCAAAGGTGGCGGAACTACACAGTGTATTGACTGTTAGAGCAATTTTAGATAGAGGCGAGCCTTCTCCAAGAAGTCATAAGGATTTACTTGGAATTATTTCTCCACTTCATAATTGCCAATGATGACGCTTGCAAAATAAAAAAAGGCGGCCACATTTGGGCCGCCTCTATCCAGGTCAGACGATACATCATCCAACCTGAAGACTGTAGCAGGGTCTCATCCCCGTGAAAATGGATATTACTTCGATCTGACCGCCTGAAAGATCATTCCTCAGTAAGGCCTTCTCGAATTCCTCCCACGAAAGCGAATACTCCCTGCCGTTTATCCGTGCTTTTACTGTCATGACTCTCCCCTTTGTGATTTTGATAGGGGCCCAAGAGGGCTCCCCGCAACCACCGTAGATACGGAGGCTCCGAGGAACCCTCTTGAGCGAGGGAGAGAAAAATGGGAGGGCGCATGAACGCCTCCCATTATCTAAATGGGATGACTTACCATCCTTTTAAACTGCTACTCTGACTCTGCCCGTGGCGGACCCGGCTGTGCTTGCTCCATGGGCAATTCCTTTTTCCGTTCCTCTTCGCGTTGCTGCACCTTGTCCCGCAGCTCATCTTGAGGATCGGTCATGGCCCTGCCGGCGCTGGCCGTCATATGAACGACCGTGGCGACGGGGTTCACCCAGGAAGCTCCTTGGGTCGCAAGTTCAACACTGGCCCACTGGCTGTGACTGCAACCGCCCAGAAACATGGCCGCAACTATCATCAAAATCGTATGTACTTTTGTCATTTTCGTGCTCCTCCATGATGGGTTATGATTTCCTCAATGCCCGGAAGAAACTCAGGACTGAACAACTCTCCCAAATTTCCCCGTTTGGCCAGCAGCCTGGCGACATCGGGAATCGATCTTGCCATGTACGCGACCCCGTTCTCCAACCGCTCAAGACGGTGGAGGTTCTGCATCGTGGTGTTCATTTCAACGCCGGACTGCTTCAGAAAGTCGAAGCCGGACATGGTGACGAGATTTTCCGTTTTGCCGCCGTTCTTGTAGAAAGAATCGGGGTCCTGGCCTTCCGGGAAGATGAATACTGTTGCCTTTATCTCTTCCTTTACTGCCAAAAGGATTGCCTTTTGATGAGCCTTTCTGCCGGCGTCGTCTCCATCGAACATCAGGTTCAGACGCCGGACATAGTGCTTCAGTATCGCAGCATGCTCCCTGGTGAACGCCGTCCCGCAAGTGGCGACGACGTTGTTGATCCCGGCAGCCCACATCTGCATGAGATCGATGTAGCCTTCGACCACATAGACCTCGCCTTTCAATTTCATAGCTTCGATGGCGCCGTCCAACCCGAAGAGGGTCGCCGACTTCCTGAAAAGCGGCGTCTCCGGGCTGTTGATGTATTTGTATCGTGAGTTGCTTGCACTGATTGTTCGGCCGGCAAAGGCGATGATGTACCCCGTTTTATTCCTGATGGGGAACATCACACGCCCTCGGAAGGTGTCCCGGTAGCCGCCTGTAGTGTCTTTTCTGATCAGACCGGCCTTTTCCGCGACATCAAGCGGGAGCCTTTCCTTGTCGAGACACTCTACAAGGATTTTCCCACCGAGCGGTGCGAAGCCAATCCCGAACTGCCTGACCATTGCATCGGTCATCCGGGAGCCGACATATGCCTTTGTGCCGTTCTGATTTTGCAGCAGGCTGTTGTGGTAGAACTGCTGAGCCCTTCTCAGGACATTCAGCAGGTTTCTCCGTTCGCTCTCATCTCCGCCATTGGGGATGTTTATTCCTCCCTTCCTGGCGAGTATTTCGAGAGCGGCCGGGAACGAGATGCCGTCAATTTTCATCAGAAACTTGGCGACATCTCCACCTTCAGAGCAGGCGCCGAAACAGCGCCAGGTTTGTCTGCCCGGGTCCACGGTGAAAGACGGTGTCTTTTCCTCGTGAAAAGGGCAGCATGCTGTGTAGGACCGTGCGGATTTCCTGAGAGGGACATATTCTCCAATAATGGAGACAATATTGTCCGCTCCATAGGAAAGGATCTCCTTCTTGATCCGGTCAGGTATCATTTTCATGGGAAAACAACCTCCATGGCATTCGCCGTGGCAAACTCCTCTTCCTCGATCATGCTGTTCAAATCCGCACCTGTTTCCAGATGCTTCAATATCAGCCTGATCGCAGAAGCCACTTCATTGAGGCAGGTTCTCGGCCCCTGATGGCAGGCGATGCCGGAAAGGGCTTTGACAGCATCCGCTGCCTCCAGTCCGGACCGAAGTCCATAGGAGACCAATCGGGCGATGCCGTCGGCCATTGCCGAACCGCAACCGCCAGCCTTGCCGAAACGGATGAAGACCTCGAAGGGTTTCCCTTCCTGGGTGGTGACGGTCACGAATATCTTGCCGCAGTGTGACCGTCGTTGAATGGTGTAACCCGGCGCGGCGGACGGACGTGGTGTTTTCGGGCTCATAGTTGTTCTCCTTTTGATGGACGCTTTCCCCATGAGGGGAGCGCAGTTGTCTCTCCCCGCATGACGATCATCCGGGCTATTCCTCCTTGAGCTGTTCGAGAACAGCGTCAAGGTCGATTTCTGCCTGGCCAAGCGTCTCTACCCGTGCAAAAGCTTCCGATATATCCCCATCCCCCTGCGGAACCTTGACCGTTTCTTCCGGTGTTGAACCGTCCGTGTCATAGTCGATAACCATGAAGGTAATCGGCGGGACATCGTTTGGACGATCAGAGGTCAAGCACTGCACCAGCCCGCCATCCAGAACGACTGCCACCTTGGGTGGCGGTGAGTCGAGATATTCACGAATCTGGGGAATGAACTGGGAGAGGAAGTTCACGGCCTCGCAGCCGTTGATTTCCTCGTTGTAGAACTCACTTGCGGGATCGGCTTGGGGAAAGGTTTCGATTATTTCCAGAAGAAGTTCTCTTGCCATGTTCTGACTCCTTTGTGTGTTAGGGGGCAGAACTCCCACGAGGGGCTGTTCCGCCCCCTGTTGGGTTGGCATTGTTGGTTAACCTTTGGCCTCGGCAACGACATCAGCCAAGCGTTTGACCGCTTCGCCGATGTCAGCGTGATTCCAGGTTTCGATCAATTGTTCGGCGGCTGCCAGCAGTTTCGGTGAGGTCGCGTAAAGCCGTGCGTCTGCTTCTACGGTCTCGTTGATCGGCTGGTTGTTCGCCCCGCACGCGTAAACAGAGGCATGGGGCATGAAGCCGACACGGGCAACGGCTATGAAGCCTGCGCCGTCCACTCTTCTTATTTCCAATGGTCCTTTTGTGTACATAACTTTTCTCCTGTTGGTCAGGGGACTCTCCCCTTGATGGATTGATCTGGTGTCAGGCTCGCAGTCGCTCATTCCGGCAGCATTCACCGATAAAATGGGCGAGGTCGTCGCTCTGGTAGAAGATGCGGGCGCTGCTTTGGATAATCAGGTTGCCGCAGCCGACGCATTTGACGGCTCTCTCGATTGGGCTGTCCGCTTCCGTCAGTTCCCGGATGAAGCTCTCTTCACAATCCAGGCAGGAATAGATCTCCCTGTCGATGCCGAACAGAGTGTCGGTGCGGGTCAGTTCCAGATTGCCGTCACATGCCCGGCAACGTGGTCCGTCCTGCTCTTTTATCGTGTTTGAGCCGATTACCCGATGGATCTTCCAGGCAATGCGGGCGAGCTTTCCGGAAGGTGTGGTGTCGCCCGCACAGCGGCGCAGGGTTTCGATGTCGAGGGTATTCCCGGCGTCGTCAGTCGTGAGCGCCTTGAATACCTCCCTGAGCAGAGGAAGATACGAGTCATCCGTTTCCGGGCCGATATCCCCGGTTTCGGCCTCATGTTTCCTTTGTTCCAGCCAGGATGACGTACTGCAAAACTGCACGTCATCGACGGTAATGAAAACCGCACTGCCGCCGTAACCATCCGGCCGCATCCTGGAACACGAATAGGAGCTTTCCTTGAGAACCCAGGAAAGTTCGCCGTTGGAGCGGCGGATTATTTCCTGGAATCTGTCGTAAAGATCATCCTCACTGAGTTCGATATCATCCTTGGGATCTTCGCCAGGGAGAACACCGGAAGTACACCAGTCTTCCGCATAGAGGTAGACCTTGTCGTCTCCATCGGGGTCGATGCTGATGCTGAAGGCCTCGAAGAAGCGCCGGTCCTCGTCGGTTATCAAGTGGGTAGGTATGGATGGCTGGAAAATTGATTGGCTTAGGTAGTCTGTCATTTGGTCCGTCTCCTTTTATTCTCGGGGGAGACGAACCCCTTGCCGGGGGTTGGTCTCCCCGTTGGGATTGAATCAGTTCAGAGGTGAGTGTCCAGGCCGGTGATGCTGGTGAAAATATCTTCCAGGTCATCGGCATAAACTAAATCCAGTTTCTTGATGGTGTCGAATTTCTGCTCAGGTCCGGGAAAGACCTTCAGGGCTTCAAAGATATAGGTATCGGTCCAGTCCAGGGTAATCCTGATCTTGTTGATACCCTCCTTGGCAAACCCTGCCGGCAGGCTGAACGTGATGAAGTTGTCGCCGCCGATGAAATCCCTGGCGCCGGTCATGGCAATGAAACGCCTGCCACCCAGTTGGGCAAGTATGGTGTTTGCGACTTGCAGGTCGGCCATCAGATCGCCTCCTGTACATCGCTTACCACTTCCCGCTGGTCAAAGTCGCCCGCTTCAGCAAGAGCAGTCAGCGGCACCGTGTCGGTGGACCACCGGACATCGGTGTGTTTGTAGAGACCGGACCAGTAGAAGCCGGTATCGGTGACATTGAGAGTGTTGCATTCCATCCGGCCATCGAACTCCTTCAGGGCGACCTTCCCGTTTTCCGGGTCGGCATCGTAATCAGCAACCATGAATTCGGCTTCGTAGTTGAATTCGGAGATTCGATACGCCTTCATCTGACGGACAACTATTGAGAGCTTTTTGATCCGTTCGATGCTCGCCGCGGTCAATACAATTACAGCGTAGTCGGCGGCGGGAAAGAAATCGCTGCTGTCGGATATGGTAATAATCAGTTTTGGACACGGCATGTGGGACTCCTTGTTGTTCTTGTAGACCGAAGAGACGCACCAATCCCTTTTCCGGGGATTGATGCGCACCGGTCGGGGTGTCGTGATTGTTCAGAACAATGCCATTTGTGTCGGCTGGGCTGCTGCAGGTTTGCTCCGGTCAGGGGAAAATTCAATCCTTTGTCCCGACAGAACAAACAGGTCGCCTTTGCACTTCACCTTGACCCCCTCATAGAACCGTAGTCGGTCTTCATCTGTGACTATCTGTTTTTCGTGATAGCAGCAGACATTACCGGGCCATTGTTTCAAGGGGACGGCTTCAGTGGCGTTGGCAACCTGCAACCCGTCAGACCAGAATAGACCGGTTATGACGTAGTTCTTTCCGCCATGAATAAACAACCCCCTGACTTTGCCATCGGGGATTACGTCAGCGGAATAGAGCCCGGCCAGCTTTTGTTCAAGCTGTGATGATGGCAGGGTTATGGTCATAACAAACCCTGCTCGACGAAACTCAGGTAACTGTCGCCGATGATGATGTGATCGAGTATTTTGATCCCAAGAAGATCTCCCGCCTCTTTAAGGCGCCGGGTAATCTCCATGTCCTCACGGGATGGTGTAGGATCTCCGGTGGGATGGTTATGGATGAGCAGGATTGCTGCGGCACTGGAGAGACAGGCTGTCTTGAAGACCTCACGCGGGTGAACGATGGACTGGTTTAAAGAGCCCACCGAGATCCTGTCGAGACACGAAATCCTGTTCTTACCGTCCATGTGCAGCGCGATGAAGTGTTCCTTTGCCTCCACCCGGAGGTCTTGGAACATTTCAAAGACCTGACTTGGCGATGTGTACCGTTTGGATACCCACGCTGGGGCATCTTCGCGCACCACTTCTTTCCGGTACTTGGCTTCGATGGAGAGGATAGTTATTTTCTTTTTCTCCAGAGGGAGTTCTTCTCCGAAGAGATTTCTGAGGTAGGGGGACATGCGCGTACTCCTTTTTCGGAGGGCAGATGTCCCCATGGGGGACTTAAGCCCCCCGGAGGGTAATGGTTCGATGTATGCTTGCTGTTCTCTTCAGACTACCCTGACCGAATGGAAAGGTGATCCCATGACGGCCGGGCCTCCGGATGATCTCCTTGAGGGGATCTCCAGATGACACGGTATCCAGCCGGTCGATTTACCGACCACGAAGCGACGCTTCTCGCCGTAGCAATCCACCACCTCGACCTGCTTGCCTTCCAGGCCAATCAGTTGAGGGGTGAGTTCAGCCTTGGAGCGGTAGCCGTTCTGTTGATGTTTCCGGAAGACCAGGTCCGACAGCATCCGGTACTTCTCGTACGCTTTCATGGTGCCGCGTTCTGCCGGCAGAGGTGTCAGGTCCCAGCGGTCCAGCTCTGCAGCAAGCAGGTTACCCAGCTGCATTACCCGGTCGAAGCCGAGCGTGGTGCATCCTTCTTCAAAATGGATGACGTACAGGCCGTTGCCGGGGCTGAAGTAGTCGGGGTTTATGGTGATTTTGTTCTTTTTCACGGTGACCTCCTGAAGACACTCCCCCCTACGGGAGTGTCGGTTTAGAACACCCGGTAGGGGCGGGCCTCTCTATGGAGGTCAGGCTATCTTGCGTTTCGTGATGAGGGCCTCTTTGAGGAGGCCGATCAGTGCGGCGGGCAGATCATCAATCTGTTTGATGACGGAGGATTCTCTCAGCCAGTTCAAAATGGAGGAGTCGAGGATACCGATTCCGTACACCTCGATCCCGCATGACCTGAGCCGTTCCACCGCCGTTCTTGTTTTTCCGATATCGTCCGGGCTCCCATCTGTCATCGGAATGACGATCTTCCGGCGTTCCGGACGATGGGTGAGGAGCATTCCGGCCCACAACAGGGCTTCTGCCATCGGAGTGCCCCCGCTGGAGCCGATATTGAAGAATCCGGCCCTTGGTTTCGCACCAAAGGTCTTCAACTCCGCCAGGTCTCTGCCCCACGGGAAGGCTCCAACTGCGCAGGTCACCCCGGGGAGGAGTTCCAGCGCCTCACCGGTAACGAATGTGGCCTGCAGCGCCACGGACATTTTCTCGGGGTTCATTGATCCGGAGCGGTCGGTGAGCAGCACGATTGCCGTATTGTCGTCCTGCTTGACTCTCCGTGCCGCGAATATCCGGGTGTCAGGTGTCCGGCAAGCCACGCGATAAACCGACCGGCTGTCGATTCGATGGCCTGCTCTCTTTGCATTGCTCTGTTGCAGTCGGACAGCCTGGAGGAGTCCGGCAAGCTGACTTCTCATTCTGCTGGTCTTGCGACGCGCATCGTCGAAGCCCATTTCACCTTCGATCCTTTTCTGATCTCCGGTACCGCTGCCAGCCCCGACGCTTGGATGATGCGTGTCGGGGATTTCTTCCAGAGTGCCTGTCCGTTCTGCCTTGTTGTGTTCTTTGCCGAGCATCTGGGCGACAATCTTGCCGAGGTCGACCTTCTGGGTTGACTTGCCGACATCGGCGGTCCGGAGTTTCTCCAGATTGTCCGTCTGTTTTCCTGCGGATGTCCGCGGACTATCTGCGGACGTGTCCTTGGACGCGCTGCCATTGGCAGATGGCTGATCGCCGTTGCCGGCATCGGCACCCTGATGGTTATTGCCGCTCTCCGGCCGTTTATCCTTCTTTCGGGGCGGCGGTGGATTTGCAATGAGCGCTTCGATCTCGTTACCGAGCTTTACGCAATCGTCCAGCGTGTTGCACGAGCCGACTCTGGCGACACATGCTGCGAACCGATCACAGAAGGGATCGCCGAACGATAGCCTGCTCCATGTCTCCATTTCGGAGGCTATGTCTCCGAGCGATTGTCCAAGGACATCCGCCCGGCCGCGGCAAATCAGCCAGCTTGTCAGAAGCGACATGGGCTGGCTTTTCATGCCCCTGAAGCTGCCATCCTCGTGCTTGAGAATGGCAACCAGCTCCCGCAGGTTGATCGCGCACCCAGGATAATCCGCACACTGTTTCTTCTCGATATAGACTTCCTCAATGAGTTCACCCCAGGTCCCCATGGTTCTCTCGAAATCAGAGTGACGGACGTGGGCTGATTCATGATCGACGTAGCCACGGGCGAGGACTGCCGCTCTGTGATCGTCGGGAGGAAGGGTGGGAATGATGATTTCTTTGCCGTTGGTATAGGCTTGATCCCCCTCGATTCTGAGAGTCACGCCCATTTTTGCGCCGAGGGCCTGCATTGCGATCCGCAGGCCGCCGATGACGGTGGATATTTTCGGTGTCATGTTTTCTCCTTACATTAGAACCATTCAGCCGGCGCCTCCTCGAATTGAGGCACGTAGAGAAGGTCCGGTATGATTTCGATCTCGCTGATATCCTCGGAGGCTTCCAATTCGTCAACCGCTTCTTCTGCCGGTTCATCTTCGACAGGGAGATGTTCGGCGATTTCCCTGGCTTCCGGAATGTTGCCGAGGAGGTGGATCACCCCGCACAAGGCGGCAAAATCACCTCCTTTGATCGGTCCGGTTTTCGGAAGGTTGACAAGGGTTGACCTGATGCCGGTGACCAGTTCGTTCAGGCCGGGCTCGAGAAAGACCAGACCTTCGATCTTCTCCAGCATCGACCTGATCGGCCGTACCGTCTTCTGGCCAACCTCCAGTTTGCCCCGGAAGGAGCCGTCCCAGGTGAGGCGGGCCTGCTGCCGGACCTCGTGGCGGAGTTGATCGGCCAGGCCGTTGATCTCCGTCTCAAGACCGGTCTCATGCCCTTCGACCGGGTTGATGTTGAATGTCTGTACTCTGAATGAGAGTTGCCTTTCGACGTATTCCGGGCTCTCCACCGCACTGGCGATGACTTCCTCCCAGCCGGTGTTCTGCGCTTTCCAATCCTGAACAGCCTGGTCGTACTCCGCCAGGAATTCGATCTTGGCCGCATTGTATTCGCCCTTGATGACGTCGAGTTCCGCCATGAGACCATCGAGCTTCTCCACGGGTACTGCATACCCGCCGAGAAACCTGGTTCCCACGGCAAGAACGTTCCGTTCCGCCCGTCTCTTGAAGGTCGCAAAAGGCGCAAGCGCCACCGGGTCCATGACCCGTTTGCTCCCCAGAGAAGCGAGCTTATGGGGTGGAAGTTCGCTGCCGTCTGCCAGTTTCAGATCCTCTTCGCGGAGCTGTTTCCGACCCGTCCAGAGGGATACCGACAGTACGAGAATTACTATGTTGTCCAATATGTTCATGATGTCTCCTTTCAGTATTGGTGTAAGGAGAGACGCGCCACCCCAGCGGGGATGAGTGTCTCCCCTGTATGGGTTGGTTTAGAACCATTGATCGTTGTTCTGGTCGGACAGCCACTCGCTCATGACATTACTGCTCAATGGGGGAGTGCTGCTTGCCGGCCTGTTACGTGGTGGTGGATTGGGCGGAGTTACTGGTTGAGTTTGACGCAGGTGTGACCAACATGAGCCGGGAAACCATTCCCCGACCAGACGGTAGCCTTTTCCCTTCTTTTCCTCGATCTTCTTGTCGAGGTCTATCCGTGACGGGCGATCGCTGATGGTCTTGGATTGATTCACCTGGCCGGTCTTTCCCCACTGACTTATTACTTCCCTGTCGGTGAGGAACCCGAGCCAGTCCTTGCCGCCGCTGGATGAGGGAGCCCTCAGCCAGATGCCGTATTGAGTATTGCCGGGAACGAACATGATCCACCCCCTTTATGCGATGATCCGCTGTACCAGCTCGTGTAACGCCTGGCGGGACTGCACTTCGGCCCGGAAGCCGAGTGCGCGGTCAAGGGCATAGACGATGGGATTTATTCCCGGTTTCGCTTTGTAAAAGGTGGCCAGTTGCGCCCACCGTATGAGAGTGCGGGTGCAGAAGGTAACCTCGATCTCGCCGCTTACGAAGAGATCACGGACCTTGTTGGCCACTTCGATCATTTTCTGCCGGATGGGTGATGGGACTTCCGGGACCGCTTTTTCAAGGGCCTGGTTTTCCTCCACCGGATCGGCGTAGCCGACCTCCAGCATCATGAACCTTCCCATGGAGGCGAGGTTCTGGCGTTTGGTCGCCTGGTAGAGGCCGGTTGCATCGCCGTTTCCGGCAGTGTTTCCGGCAAAGATTATTCTCGCGCCGAAGCGCAAGGGGTCGATTGTTTCGCCGGTTTCCGGAATCATGATGGCCCGGCCTTCATTGACGGCGTTCAGCCCGACAAAAGTACCGGGGTCGAGAGTATCGGCCTCGTCCAGGAGAATCCATGCCGATGCCGGGTCCTTGAGCCCCTGGATAAAGGGCCCGTCCACCCAGTCCATATTGCCGTTTCTGACGACGAAGCGTCCGAACAGTTCCGGGACTTCCATCCTCTCGTGGCACGAGACCACATAGAGAGGGATGTTGAGCCGAGAGGCAATCTGGGTAATGATGGATGATTTTCCGGAGCCGGTGGGACCGACGACATAGAGAGGATCGGTTCCCGCTGCCCCTTTCATCCACGCCAGAATGTCCGAGAGGATTTCTCTCCGGAACACATAGTCGGGATTTAAGCGGGGGATCATCGCGTGTTTTGCGTTGTCGCGGACATCGACGGTGATCGTGGCGGGGGCCTGAATGCCGAATACTTCAGTGATGGGTTTTTTCATGATGGTCTGTCTCCTTATCGGAGGCGGACCACTCCCTTGGGGGAAATAGTCCGCCCCCATGGGGTTGAATAGTATTTGCGTATGAGTTCTATCTTGTCAGGGTATGCAGTTCAGTAATGGTGCAGGCGTCAAGGTTCATGATCGTTCTCCGACAGGAACAGCGTGTCCATGCCGTACCAGTCATGTGCCTGGTCGGCGATGGTGTCGAGGAGATTTCGGATTCCTTCCAAAGGTTCAAAATTTATGGAAGGATCCTTCGACTCCCCGTCAAGTAGCTGGGTGAGCAGGGTTCGCTGTTCCTTGAAAATCGCCGGGTCGATGGAGAACAGGAAAACGTTCCCGTCTCCCGGACTTTCTTCGTGACGTTTGAGAACGGCCGTTACCACCGAGTCGATGGTGACGCACTTGACTGTTTGCTCCACGAGCGCCGTATAGTCATCAGGCAATTCGGCGGCGGATATTCTGCCGCTTTCCATGCAGTCCGACAGCATGTCGTGAAGCTTGCCGTATTGCTTTTGAGCTTCTCTCAGCACGGGAATCGCGCCGCAGGTACAGTTGTTCATGCTGCCTCCTTCCAGGCGGAGATGATTTTCGGACATCCGGATGCCATCCTCGCTACCACCGTGACCTCCTTGTAGCGAAACCGCAGGGTCTTTTCGGTGAGGAGAGGTGTGGCAAACTTGACGCCTTCCAGGGCCTCAAGCGGTATTGACCGCTCAAGGATGCGATTGGCGCCGTGCAGCGACAGTGTGAGAACCGACATGCTGACCACCTCCTTTCTCGGCAACCGGGTCCGATGCACCGGGCTCCGGAGCCATGGCTGCAGCAATGAAGCAGAAACAGATCGCTATCAAGGTGAAGAGTGCTGTCAGGATGGTCCGGACGAGTTCCTTGAGGTCCTCTTTGTCCATCTTCGACGTGGTGTGGTGTTTTAAGTCTCTGGGCAGGACGCCCGTTCGATGTTTCATGATTTTTCCTTTCCGGGAGCGGTCGCACGCCTCCCAAGAAAAGGAGTTCCCCTGTCGGGAGCGTGTGATCCGCCCCCTGTTTGGGGTTGTATTTCAGGCGGCTTTTGCAAGCGGCGCCGGTGGCAGTTTCCTGATTTCCAGTTTTGTATAGCCGGCCTTTTCCTTCTTGCAGGCCTGATACACGAGAGGATGCTCTTTCTTGACCTTTTTTGAGTCAACGTAATCGGAAGCAGCAACCGATGTGGTCGCTACCGCTATGCCGTCTTCAGTGATCCCTTGAAATGATCCGCCGAAGAACGTAATCAGCTCGCTCTTCATTGGTTCCATCCGCTTTTCGAGGTCCTTTTTCTGCCGGTCGAGTGTTTCGTACGTGATGACTCGATCAGTAACCTCTTCCGGAATTTCCAGGGAAACATGTGCCGGGCAGCCTGTTCGATAAGAACAGAAGCCGCACAGAAGACTTGGGCATGGTTTGGGTTCGCACTCGCCGCGCATGGCGGAGAGAATGTGTCTGCCTCGTTCGACCAAGGGGGCGAAGACCTCCGGGTGCGGCACATAGGAGTTGAACTCCCTGTAGGCACCCTTATTGAGATCCACCGCCAGGATCGAGCCGCCGATTTCTATTTCCGGACCTTCGAGAAGCCTGAGCAGACCCATTTGTACGTGAAGCTGGTCCACCCAGGAGCCGTAGGGTTCGTCGGGGATGCCGTTCGTGGATTTCATTTCGACCACGTGCAGGCGTTGTTTCCCGCGGAAAAGGAAGTCGATATGGCAAATAATGTCATAGTGGGGATGAGCGATTTCCACCTCTTCCTCGAAGGTGGCACCACCGGCCAGGAAATAATCCCTGAACATGGCTTGCGCGGCGTGCCCTCTGTCAAAGACGAGCATCTGCTTGATGGTGTGTTCAACCGACGCAAGCTTGCCGAGTACCGCCTTACGCGGACAACCGGCAATGTCGGAGGCCCCGGCGTACTTGGTGCGATCGCCAAGGTGTGCTGAAGCTTTCTTCTGATGAGCTGGAATGGCTCTTTTGAGAAATTCATCGATACGTGCCATCTCTATTGTCTCCTTGTCTTGTGGTAACCCGGGGGAGACAAAACACCCCATGCCGGGAGTGGTTGTCTCCCAGGCGGGGTATGGTCAAAACTACATACAGGCGTAGGCGATGACCGCCGAAGCCAGAAGCGACGTCCCGAGCATGAATCCGGCAATGATGTTCTTGCAGGATATCTCGACCGGTGATTTCTCCGCTTTCATGTAAATGGTTCTGCCGTTGGCGCATCTGATGGGTACGGTATTGGCTCTCATTTCGTATCTCCTTTCGGGTTGCCCGGAAGAGGAGACACGAATCCCTTGGAGGGAGACGTAATCTCCCCGTAGGGTAGTTGATGGTTGATGGTCAGGCCCGCTTGTGTCTGGCTCGCTTTCCGGATGTGAAATACGTGCCGAAAAGCGTGACTTCAAGCATTCCCCCGGCCAAGTACTCATGGTATTTGTCCGGTGGGAACTCTTTCACGACCTCCCAGCCATCCTCAATGATGATGACCGGAATGCCTTGTTGAACGGGTAGTGAATGTTCCGGCTGCGGGAAAGGTATGACCTTGGCCGTTGCCGGTACTGCTATGGGAATCCTGTTTTCGTTCCTCACTTTGGCGTTGTCGGAGCGGGTCATCTTCTTGAGCAGGGCGCTTGGGTCCTGATAGTCGATGTTGCCTTCCTTGAGCGCCTTGGTGATGAGTGCGGAAAACGACTGGTTGCCGCTGGTGCATTCTGCGGGGTCGATGTCCGGTGTTTCCCCCTCCGCCAGCTTGGCGATCATTCTCTTCTCCAGGGTGTAAGCCAACTGAGCTTCCTGGATCGGTGAAGAGGTGAGGTACCAGTAACGGCAGGGACGAACTTCCCCGTAGATCATGCGGTGGATGTCGGCAGTGTTGACGCGTCTGATTCTTCCTTCGCCCTGTTCGGCCATTCTGGTGTTGTCGGTGTAGTCGAACCAGAGCAGGTTGTTGAACTGGGAGAGATTGAGTCCGGTTGCGACCCGGTGGTATGAGGCGATGACAACCTGGGCAATGGTCTTTTCAAACCACGCGACCAGTCTGTCGGGAGCCACCGAGTCAGGGAGGACGTCGATGGACATGTTGGGTACGCTGTCGGCAATGATCCGCCTGAGTGGGCCGCGCATGTCGATTTTCTGCGTGTTGCCCGTATAAACAAGCAACCGTTCCCCCCAGTTTTCAATCTGCCGGACGATGTTGACCAGCTCGCTTTCTTTTTCGAGCAGTTCATCCACCGGCCGTCGCCACAAGGTGCCGAGGAGATTGCCACGCAGGCAGATTTCATCGTCTGCGTGCCTGAAGGTGTCGGACACCCGCAGGAAAGCCGCCGTTCTGACGCTTGCAGCAGGCATCTTGTCCTCGATCGGCAGTTCAGCGTCATCTATGATTTTGTTGATGGTCTTCATGCACTCTTCCACTTCAGCATGGGGAGCGCATTTGATGACTTCTCGTTCGACCGGAGGGAGATCGTCAAAATCCTCCGAGTCTACATTCACGAAATTTGGCAGGGTGTAGACCAGGGCTGCCGGTGAGATCCCCGCCGTGTCGTAGGTTTGCACCTTTTCCGAATCACGGTGGCGGTTTC
>Ga0074193_1000272_pt1:60000-94485 | contig 94485 bp, 88 predicted proteins | sample EPASupsiteHSE605_FD_64523 | JGI IMG/M metagenome (GOLD analysis project Ga0074193, IMG submission 64523) | Bioremediated contaminated groundwater from EPA Superfund site, New Mexico - Sample HSE6-05 | ecosystem: Environmental > Aquatic > Deep subsurface > Groundwater > Contaminated ... | reverse complement strand
CCAAGGGTACCACTGGTACTCCTGTGGTTTGCATTCCCACCGTGTTAGTTGTGGTTGTTGCGTTTACTGTTGGTTGTGCATTTAGGGTGAGGGGGCTAATTCCCATGCTGTTGATGCTGAAGGTATCTGAGGTTATTGATGCGGTGAACAGGTAATTACCTGGTCCGGTGGTCCATCCTGAGATGTACAGGTAGGGGTCGCCTACGGTAACGTTGTTCATGGTCCAGGTTATGGTGTTCCCAGTCACGGTCCAGTTTCCATCGCCCTCAATTTTGGATATTACAAATCCTTCGGGTAATGGTATGGTTATGGTTACGTTGTTTGCTGTGTCTGGTCCGTTGTTTCCCAGTTTGTAGGTTAGGGTGAATGTTTCACCCACAGTGGGATTGTTCTTGTCACTGGTTATCTGGATGTAAAGGTCTGCTTTAGGCACATATAACTGGCCAGTTGCATTAGATCCCTGATAGAATCCAGTTTCATTGAAAACTGCAGTTAAAGTGTGGTTTCCCGGGGACTGGCTGATAATGTAGTTGAACAATGCGGTTCCTGTGCTGTCTGTGGTGTTCTCACCAACTTTAGCACCGTCAATCCAGAACTCAACAGTTTCACCAGCCAGGGCATTACCCCGGTAATCGGTTAAAACACCTTTTAAAGTGACTGTGTCACCTTTATTCCCCGTGACATCATCCACCGTGATGTTTGATGGTATCATATCTGCTGTTAAATATGCAGTGTAGTTAGCATATCCCTGGTAAGGCGATGTGCTCTGGGTTAGTGTTTCTGCATAGTTGGATACTGTTCCGGTCTGGTTCACGAAAACTTCAATTGCCAGCCATCTAGAACTACCAATCATGGTTGACAGGGAACCTACATCCCAGTTTGTTCCATTAAATGAATGTTCAGGGTCATTGAATACCCACGCGGATTCTGTATTGGGATATGATCCTACAGTTCGGTAAACATAGTAGTTCCCGGTCCAGGTTAGGCCATCTAAGAGATCCAAGATATTTACTGAAGATGTACTATCTGGTCCTGAGTTATGCACCTTCACAATGGCGTAGATCTTGTCATGGTAGTAGGCCGTGGTTATCACATTACCCCATGGAAGGTCCCTGAATTCCTTGTTAATAGATATGTAACTTGCTTCAGGCACGGTTAGGTATGCAGTGTCGTTGTTGTTTGTGTGGTTCCAATCGTAGGTTTCACTTGACACTAATTCAGCGTAGTTGTGCAGTGTGCCGGTAGTGGTGAGGTTGGTCATTATATCCAGGGCTGCGGTCTGACCCGCAGGTAGTGATGGAATGGTCCAGGTCATTGTTACTGGATCAAAGGAAGCATCATTCAAGTTCCAATACCAGTCATTAATATCCCATATAACCCACCATTTATCCGCGAAGCTGAGACCTGAACCAAAAATATCTGATATAACCACGTTAGTGGCAGTGTCAGGTCCATTGTTGGTTACAAGAATCCGGGTGGAGATAACATCCCAGTAATTGGCACTGGTAATCTCATACTCACCGTCATAGTCGTAGAATGATTTTTCAACAGCGATGTCAGCAGCGGAGGGAACAGTTATGATAGTGTTGTCCTGGGACCATGGTTCAGGGTCATAGGTGGTTTGTGCAGTTACATTTGCCCAGTTAGTGAAAGTTCCAGTACTGGTGGCATTCACAAATAGGGTTAAAATTGCGTTTGTGCCATTGGCTAGTTTTCCTATGTTCCAGATGCCTGAATTGTAGCTTCCGAAACCATGGGTGTCTGCAGAAATTAGTGTCAAACCATTTGGTAAGATGTCGGTGATTTCAAGACCTTCCACATCGTCAGGTCCCTCATTAAGTGCGTTGATGGTAAATGTAACCCCATCCCAATAATTCGGAGTATCGTTATCAGCGGTTTTAGTGATGTTCACATGTCCACTGGGATTGATGGTGATGGTTGTGGTTCTGTTTTCGTTGTCGATTGTTACATTTACGTGTTGAACTCCAACGGTATTTGCAGTGAATATAATACTGGCAGTACCATTGATAAATCCGGTTTGTGATCCCAGAGTTCCCAGTGATCCGTCAATTAAACTGAAGGTAACTGGAACACCATCTGGTATATAGCCCAGATTAGGGTCTAAAGGACTGGATGAGGTACCGTCTGAGCTGTAGTTGTTTAAACTCACGGTGATTAAGCTGTTTTGGGTGTTGTTGATGGTGCTGGGGGTTGCATTGACAGTTAAAATAATCCAGGGCTTAGCATCCACTGGACCATATATGAGGTTAGGAACCGTAGTTGGATCAACATTAGATCCCCACCAGTTATTTTCTGCGTTTATTACCACATTTATGTCCACAACATTATATGCTAAAGCACTACCTAACCTGGCGGAGTTATCGTAGAACCTGTTAAAATGAGCTGTTAAAGCGGCATTATAAACGTAGATGGCACCACCACCGAAACTACTAGGAATTGGATCTACAGAGTTTCCAACGAAGGTACACCCAGTAACAGTAGAACTACTAAGGCTATATGCACCGATAGCACCACCGCACCATGAATTCGCACCAGTTACAGAGTTATACAGGAATGTACAATTGGTCACATTGCAAGTATTTAGATATGCAATAGCACCACCACCGTCTAATGCATTGTTTTTAGTGAATGTGCAGTCTGTCAATGACATTACATTTTTATATCCATTTGAATAGCTGAAGATAGCACCACCCCAATGAGTGGCAGTGTTCTCGGTGAATGTGCAGTCCGAAATGGACAATATTCCATGGTTTAGGATAGCACCACCATTAGATGCGATTCCGTTGGTAAATGTCAGATTACAGATGGTGACATTCACACCAGATGCAATAGTGAATATCCAGTTAGTGTCTGTTCCATTGATTATGGTCCCGGTCTGGCTCAGGCCCTGTATGGTCATGTTCCGGTTAATTGTGATGTTGGTGTTGCCGGTTCCTGAGTAAACTCCATCGGCGATGGTTACCATTCCATTGGAGCTTACGGTTCCTGTTGCGTTTTGAATGGTTAATTTCGGCGAGCTCCATGAATAACCATCATTGGTGTCCAGTCCGGATGAACCGTTCACAAAAATAGCTTCATCAGCTGCAGAAACAGTACAGACAAAAAACAGTACCGTTAAGGTCATAAGTAGTAAAGGAATCAAATATTTGTATGTAATCGCTTGCTTTCTTATCGTTTCACCTCCCTTATGCTTGTTAAACAGATTACACTTTGTATTCTAACATACCAATTGATATAAAGTATTCACATCATAAAAAAATAGAAAAGTTTATATTCAATTTTCATAAAAGAAGGAAAATTATTAAGATAACCTAAATATTGTTATCAGGGATAACTCTACAATTTGAAAATATTACTTATCTAAAAACTGTTTATTTAAATAAAAAAAAGGGAAAAGGATTCATCAGATCTTATGTGAAATCATCAATCCTTTTATTGTTTTTTCCGGGTTGCGACTAATCCTCCCAGTACGCTGAGGGCTGCTAAGACCAGTGGTACTATTGGTGTTCCGGTGGTTTGCATTCCCACTGTTTTAGTTGTGGTTGCTGCGTTTACTGTTGGTTGTGCATTTAGGGTGAGGGGGCTAATTCCCATGCTGTTGATGCTGAAGGTATCTGAGGTTATTGATGCGGTGAACAGGTAATTACCGGGTGCGGTGGTCCATCCTGAGATGTACAGGTAGGGGTCGCCTACGGTAACGTTGTTCATGGTCCAGGTTAATGTGTTTCCATTTACAGTCCAGTTTCCATCGCCCTCAATTTTGGATATTACAAATCCTTCGGGTAATGGTATGGTTATGGTTACGTTGTCTGCTGTGTCTGGTCCGTTGTTTCCCAGTTTGTAAGTTAGGGTGAATGTTTCACCCACAGAGGGATTGTTCTTGTCACTGGTTATCTGAATGTAGAGGTCTGCTTTAGGCACATAGACTGTACAGTTAGCTGTTGAACTAGTTGGATACTCCGAATGGGTTTCATTTACCACGTTGGTGATGTTGTTACCAGCTAGACTGGTTGAATTTACCAGTGCAGTGAGGTAATAGGTCACGTTACCACCATTTGCCACAATTGCAGCCGGCCAGGTAACAGTACGGGTAACTGGATCCCAAACACCACCTCCAGTGCAGCTTACAAAGTCTAAACCTGCTGGTAGAGTGTCGGTGACAATCAGATTATTTGCAGTACTGGGGCCATTGTTTTTAGCTACAATGGTGAAGAGCACGGTCTCGCCAACGTTTGGTCGTGTGTTGTTAGCGGTCTTGTTCAGCTCCACAGTGGCCTGGTTAACATACACATTGGCTGTAGTTTCGTTGAAGTAGGGATATGCATTGGATGTGATGTTTGCTTTGTTAGTAAAGATAGTGCCCGCTGCCGAAGACGGTATGCGCACATCAATCAAAACCGAAATAGCATTACCTGGCTGTAATATACCTCCAAAAGCGTCTAAGATGTTAGTCCATGTAAGTTTTGCACCTTCTGGAATATAGGCTAAGCTGTCCGGCGGTGGGGATACATACTCTGGTACTTGTCCATTTTCAAGGGGTAAAATATCTTCTAGTGTAATAGAAGTTACATTATCCGGGCCCTTGTTGGTTATAGTGATGTTATACCTGACTAGATCCCCTACATTAGCAGTGGTCACATTAGCGGTCTTGGTGATGTTGAGGTAAACTAGTGGGTTAATTGAAATGTAAGCTGACTCTGAGTCACTGGTAGTGTATCCATCTGCAGTTACGCTGACCATAACTGGATTGAACAATGGATTCAATGCACCTTCAATGGCATAAAATGTGGCGGACATAGCACCCGCAACAGTATTTCCTGTAAAGGAGTGACTAGTTCCAGAATTAGTGAAGCTTCCCCAGGGTATGTCCAGGGTTATAGGCCCATCAGGTATGTGTCCTCCCACTAGATCACCACCACCATTGATATGGTTGAAATCAGCGGTAATGGCTGATGTTTCACCGTTGTTGATGGTGCTGGGGGTTGCATTGACAGTTAAAATAACCCAAGGGTTAGCATCCACAATGCCAGATATGAGGTTAGGAACCGTAGTTGGATCAACATTAGATCCCCACCAGTTTAGTGTAGCATTCACAGAACCTCTTTCCCTACATATTGCACTACCTGCACTCGCGATGTTTCTAACAAAACTGTTGAAATGAGCTGTTAAATTAACAGAACCGCCCTGCCAAATAGTACTGTAAATAGCACCGCCAAGAATAGTTGCACTGTTATTGGTGAATGTACAGCTAGTTGCAATAAAATTAATGAAACCACCATTTAGCCAAAGGGCTATAGCACCACCATAATTAGCATGGTTACTATTGAAGGTAGAATTTATTGCAGTACTGGTAATTGAACCTGAATTACCGCAGTAATTCGCTATAGCACCACCCTGAGATGTTGCGGTGTTATTGGTGAATATACAGTTAGTCACAGTACTATTAACATAACCATTATCGGCAAGATTGTAGATAGTACCCAGGCCCTGTGCGGTGTTATTGGTGAAGTTACAGTTAGTCACTGTACTAATAATGTAATGATCAGTGATACCACAGTAATTCATTATTGCACTACCTCTCACTGCTGCATTATTATATTTGAATATGCAGTTGGTTACAGTAGTTGTAATCGGGCCTTCATCCGCAAAGTTGCAGATAGCACCTCCACCTCCACCTTTTTGCTCAGGGCTTGTTGCAGTATTGTTGGTGAATGTACAATTATCCACGGTTAAATCTCCATGGTTGTAGATAGCACCACCTCTATATCCAATTCCATTGGTAAATGTCAAATTCAGGATGTTAACATTCACACCAGATGTGATGGTGAATATCCAGTTAGTGTCTGTTCCATTGATTATGGTCCCGGTCTGGCTTTGGCCCTGTATGGTCATGTTCTGGTTAATGGTGATGTTGGTGTTGCCGGTTCCTGAGTAAACACCATCGGCAATGGTCACCACTCCGTTGGAGCTTACGGTTCCAGTGGCGTTTTGAATGGTTAATTTTGGTGTACTCCATGAATAACCATCATTGGTATCCAGTCCGGATGAACCATTCACAAAAATGGCTTCACCCGCTGCAGAAACAGTATTGGCAAAAAACAGTACTGTTAAGGTCATAAGCAGTAAAGGAATCAAATATTTGTATGTAATTGTTTGCTTTCTTATCGTTTCACCTCCCTTATGCTTGTTTAACAGATTACATGAAATATTCTAACATATTCCCTTAATATAAAGTATTCACTTCATAGAATAATAGAAAGGTTTATATTCAATTTTCATAAAGTTGGGGGAATTTTTAAGAAGTGAGTGAATGTTTTTCCCGACTAAAAAATAGCAACTTTTAAGACAAACTTTGATAAAGTGACCGGTTCTGCCTCAGACCCTGAAAACTGGCAGGATCACATCCGAAACAAACCCCGTAGAAGAGAAATAGGTGAAACCTTCAAAGACCCCAAATCTGAAATAAAACTGGTAATTGTAAGGGGCATGTGGCTTACCGGTTTCGATGTACCCAACCTTCACACCATGTACCTGGACAAACCTATGAGAGGCCACGGCCTGATGCAGGCCATTGCTAGGGTAAACAGAGTCTACAAGGACAAAGAAGGTGGATTAATAGTTGATTATCTGGGGATTGCAGCAGAACTTAAAAAAGCTATTCAGGATTATACCGTAGGTGGTGGGAAAGGAAAACCAGCATTTGATCAGGATAAAGCTGTGGGTTTAATGCTGGAAAAATATGACATAGTTAAGTCCATGTTTCACGGCTTTGACTACACTAGATACTTCACCACAGACACTACCAAACAGTTAAGAGTTCTTATGGGTGGAATGGACCATATTTTGGGACTTAATGATGGTAAAAGCAGGTATCTGAAGAATGTTAATGAACTTTCCAAGGCTTTTGCACTGTCAGTTCCCCATGAAAAAGCTCTAAAAATAAGGGATGAAGTTGGCTTTTTTAAGGCTTTAAGAGCTCAATTTGTTAAAACAGAAGATACTGGTGAGAAAAAACTCAGCAAGGAAGAAATGGAACTAGCTATAAAACAGATAGTCTCTGATGCCCTGACATCAGAGGGTGTTGTTGAAATAATTGGTTCTAAAGATGTTTCAGGTTTCAAAAACCCGGATATTTCTATTTTATCTGATGAGTTCCTGGAAGAGGTAAAGGAAATGCCTCAAAGGAACCTGGCAGCTGAATTACTGGAGAAACTTTTAGCTGAACAGATAAAGACCAGGTCCAGGAAAAATTTAGTTGAAGCCAGATCATTTGCAGAAATGCTCGAAAATGCCCTGGAAAAATATAAACAGCGTCCAGTTGATAGCAAAGAAGTTATTAAAACTTTAATCGATATTGCCAAAAAGCTCCGAGAAGCAGATCAAAGGGGTGAAGAGTTAGGCCTCACTGAATACGAAATTGCTTTTTACGATGCACTGCTGGTTAATAAAGATGCTGAAGAAGTTTTAGGTAATGAAGAACTTAAAAAAATTGCCATGGAACTTGTCAGGACCATTAAACATAATATAACCATTGATTGGACATTAAGAGAAAACGTTCAGGCTAAAATGAGAGTGGCAGTTAAGCGAATCCTTAAAAAACACCAGTATCCTCCGGATAACAGGGATAAGGCAGTTGAAATAGTTTTAGAGCAAGCTAAGGTTGTTTGTGAAGAATGGGCTAAATCTGCTATTTAACTAAATAATGGGTTGAATGAAATCAACACATAAATGCCTTAAAGAATGGAACGCGACCATCGAAGCATTGGGTCAGGGAAAACAGACTATTCTAATTCGAAGCTGCAAAACTAACTTCACTGAGTTTCTACTGTATCCCACTGTAGTTATGCTTTTCGGGTATGAGGATCCAGTAAAAATCATTATTTTAGTAGTTTCAGTTTTAGCATTGAAGTAAAAAATATTAACTAGTTAAACCAATTGTAATATATGAAGTATAGGAGGTGAAAAAAATGGCAAATCCTATATTGGCCCTGATTATATCTTTCTTTTTGCCGGGTATTGGTACAGTGTACGCTGGAAATATAATGAAGGGGATAATAATTTTCATCGTAGCATTGATATTGGGAGCATTAGCAACAATCTTTTTATTGGGGATCATTGCGTATATACTCTACATCATTGTTTGGCTTTACGGTATGTACGATGCTTACACAACTGCTAGTGCTACATAAGTTAAATATTTCTTTTTTTTTATTTATGAAGCTTGATTTTTTTTTATATGGGTGTTGGATCTACATGGCATGGTTCTGTAATATGATTTTATTTTTAGTAGATTAAATTGGAAGCCTCAATCTACATTCGTAGAAAATTTATGAAAATTTACCAGTACAACTAAATAAAAATTTTCAAATAAAAGTTGTAACTAATAAATAAACGTTAGAAAATATTAAAACAACATATTTTCTAAAAGAATGTTATCAGATAGTAATTAGCTCTAAAAACACGAAATTCACAGTTTTTGGTGAAAATTAAAATATTTGAATTAGACGTGGTAAAAAAGAGGGTGGAATTTATGGATGAAAAAAGTGAAAAGAGCCTTATGGGTGGCTTGAAGAACGTTGATTGGTGGCCGAACCAGTTGAATTTGGATGTCCTGCGCCAGCATTGCGCGAAGTCCAATCCCATGGATGAGGATTTCAACTACGCCCGTGAATTCGAGAGCCTGGACCTGGAATCTGTGAAGAAGGACCTCCAGGACCTCATGACCGAATCACAGGAATGGTGGCCAGCAGACTTCGGCCACTACGGACCATTATTCATCCGAATGGCCTGGCACAGTGCCGGAACCTACCGTATCAGTGATGGCCGTGGAGGGGGTAGCAACGGTAACCAGCGCTTCCCACCCCTAAGTAGCTGGCCCGATAACGCCAACCTGGACAAGGCCCGCCGGTTGCTCTGGCCCATCAAACAAAAGTACGGCAAGAAAATATCCTGGGCCGACCTCATGATCCTGGCCGGTAACGTGGCCCTGGAATCCATGGGCTTCGAGACCTTCGGATTCGGTGGAGGGCGTGAAGACATCTGGGAAGCAGAAAAAGACGTTTACTGGGGCTCAGAAACAGAATGGCTCACCGACACCCGACACACCGGGGAACGTGAACTGGAAAAACCACTGGCCGCCATTGAAATGGGACTGATCTACGTGAACCCGGAAGGACCAGACGGCAAACCAGACCCCATCGCCGCGGCCCATGACATCCGGGAAAGTTTCGCCAGGATGGCCATGAACGACGAGGAAACCGTGGCCCTCATCGCTGGTGGCCATGCCTTCGGAAAAACCCACGGTGCCGGCGACTCGGCACTGGTGGGCCCGGAACCTGAAGCCGCACCAATCGAGGAACAGGGCCTGGGCTGGAAGAACAAACTCGGCACCGGTAAGGGTAACGACACCATCACCGGTGGACCGGAAGTAATCTGGACCAACACCCCCACCCAGTGGGATAACAACTTCTTCAGGATCCTCTTTGAATTTGAATGGGAACTCACCCAGAGCCCAGCCGGAGCCTACCAGTGGAAGCCCAAGGGCGAAGCAGGCAAAGATACCGTGCCCGATCCCCACGACCCATCCAAACGACGCACCCCAGGCATGCTAACCACCGACCTCTCCTTACGTTTTGACCCAGCCTACGAAAAGATCTCCAGACACTTCTACGAAAACCCGGAGGAACTTGCCGATGCATTCGCCCGGGCCTGGTTCAAGCTAACCCACCGTGACATGGGACCCAAATCACGCTACCTGGGAGAAGAGGTACCCCGCGAGGATCTCATCTGGCAGGACCCCATCCCCGCAGTTGATCATGAATTAATCAATGAAAAAGACATCACCACCCTTAAAGAATGGATACTGTCCACCAATCTCCCAATAAGGGAACTGGTTTACACGGCCTGGTCCTCGGCGTTCACCTTCCGTGGTTCTGATTATCGTGGTGGGGCCAACGGTGCCCGCATCCGCCTGGCACCTCAGAAGGATTGGGAGGTTAACCAACCAGACCAGCTAGCAAGGGTGCTCCAGACACTTGAAGACATCCAGAAGGAATTTAACCAGGCCCAAACTGGTAATATGAAGGTTTCTCTGGCTGATCTCATAGTACTGGCAGGTTGTGCTGGTGTGGAGCAGGCTGTCAGAAATGCAGGACACAATGTAACCGTACCATTCACACCGGGACGCATGGACGCCCTACCAGAAGATACTGATGTGGAATCCTTTGAAGTTCTCGAACCATTCGCCGATGGATTCAGAAACTATCAGAAAGCAGAAAGCACACTCAGGCCGGAAGAGTTACTGGTGGACAAGGCACAACTTATGACCCTGACCATCCCGGAGATGACGGTTCTCATTGGTGGTATGCGAGTCTTGAATGCTAACTTCAAAGGGTCAACCCATGGAGTTTTCACTGAGAAACCTGAAACACTCACCAATGATTTCTTCGTGAATCTGCTGGACATGGAAACCGAATGGTCAAAAGAAGACGAAAATGTGTTCAGGGGGCATGATAGGGCAACCGGCAAACCCAAGTGGACAGCTACACGGGTGGACCTCATCTTCGGTTCCAACCCCGAGCTCCGGGCAGTGGCCGAAGTCTACGCCTGTGAAGACTCCCAGGAGAAGTTCGTCCAGGACTTTATAAGGGCCTGGGACAAGGTGATGACCCTGGACCGCTTTGACCTGACTTAATCAGCTAGGCAACCCCATAATTAACCTAAAATAGGGCTGATCAGCCATTTAATTACGGAAAGGTTACTATGGGGATAAAATTATTTTTATCTTCTTTTTTATATTTTATTGTCTTAGGGAAATAATTCGACCATAAAAATATTTGATAATCTGATTAAATATTAGACATGTAAGTCCCCTGGAATTATGGACTTAAAATTTAACCATATTAAATTATCAGGAGTTAAGAAAATGGCAAAGGAAATCAAACAATTAGTTATTGGAATAACACGCGAGGGTGATATAGTGGTCAAGAGTGCCCGGGGAAGAATGTACGCGGTTAAAAAATCAGAAGACCTGGAATTCGGTTGTGAAGACCTCTTCAATGATGTGGAAACAGAATTATACGCCACCATAGACACCGAGGCCGAAACCTGGGAATGTACTTCCATTGAATAGATGTAATATTGATAAATATATTTAAAATAACCTAAAAAACCCTGATGCTCCTGTTTTTAGGGTTGTTTGATGGGGTAAGTGTGACCTATGAGTTCTGGTTGGATAAAGAATTATGAAGTATATAGATATGGTCTGGAATAGATAATTATGGAACCTGTACTTATAAAATCCCCCCTTAAGGGTGAGTGGATGGTCGTAAACAGCCCTGGATCTAAAGTTCCCAGTCATGGTACTCATTCGTTCGCATCAACCTATGCCTTCGACCTCATGCAGGTTGACTGGACCCAAAAACCGGTTAAATTCCACAGGAAAAGCACCCTGGATCATATTCTAGGTCGGGTGCATTTGGCGGACTGCTACTCCTATGGAAAACCTATCTACTCACCTATTTCTGGCATGGTAGTGGAAGCTCTTGACGGATACCCTGAACGCGACCCTGTACAGCCACTCCGTGATATCTCAGTGGCCTTTAAGAATGCCTGGTTTTTCGATCCCCACAAACATAACATCCAGGATATTGCCGGTAATTTCGTGATAATTCAGGGTGAAGGAGTATGGGATGGGGTGTGGGCATTTCTGGGTCATATGAAAACCGGTTCGGTGAAAGTAGAAAATGGTGATTTAATCGAACCTGGAGATCTTTTAGGGAATGTGGGTCATTCTGGTAACTCAACCGCACCTCACCTTCATTTCCAGCTCATGGATGGTCCTGATGCAACCACTGCTAAGGGTATTCCCTGTTGTTTTGGGGAATATGAATTATATCAGGATGAACATTGGATCAACGTGGAAAAGGGAATACCCAAAAATGAGGATAGGATTCGTCTATAAATTCCGTTTATTTTTAATTTTAGTTACTTATATCTGGATTCAGGCCATGCTGATTGTTGCATTGAAATCCGTTAATTTTATATATCATGATTAATAATGTTAAATTGATCATCATGTTTTATCATGATAAATTAACCATTATGGGTGATTCATATGTTGAAAATAAAAGGAATATACCAACTCCCTGAAGAAGAAGATGGATTCAGAATCTTAATTGATGAATCATGGCCTGAAAACCTATCCCGAGAAGAAGCTCAAGTTGATTTATGGCTTAAAGACATATCCCCACCTGATCCTGACCAATTATCTGAGGGTGATCTAAGGGGCTCAGCTGATGTTATAGGTGAAAATCCCGGGGAACTCTGGAGGAAAACTGCCTTAAAACTTATCAGGGATACTGAAAAAGAGAAAGGAACTGTCACCTTTTTATGTTCCACCCTCCAGAGCATAAAAGAATTGCAGTTTTAATCATGTCACAGTTTAACTCAGTTGCAGTTTTTAACTCAGTCACAGTTTAAACACTCCCCATTCCTTATTTTTTATCAGATAAGTGAAGGGATGGTAATTATGATTACTTATCATTCAGATTACTTATCACTCCCTCTACCTCAACTGCCTTGGCTTATCACTCATCATAGTAACATCTACCAAGTGATATTAGTGAAGCCCAATGCAGACTAAAAAATTCGTTCTCCTGGACATTGATTACGTCACCCGGAATCAGGAACCAGTTATAAGGTTATTCGGTAAACTCGTGGGAGAAAATGAAGAAGGGCACATCATAGCCCTGGATAAGAGCTTCAAACCCTACATATACGTCATCCCTTCTGATCCTCACCGTGTCACTGACTGTATCCACGAGTTAAGTGAATTAAAACTTATCTCGGTGGAAAAGGTCTCCAGGAATGACATGGGGCAACGGAAAGAGGTCCTGAAGGTAACCTTCAAACATCCCCGGGATATCCCCAAACTCATGGAGAAAATATTAAAACTACCTTCTGTAGGGGAAATCAGAGAACATGATATTCCATTTTACCGCAGATACCTGATAGATAAAGGATTATTTCCCCTTAACGTGGTGGAAGTACAGGGTACGGTCTTAAATCCAGCCCAATTTTTACAGGGAACACAAGGGCCAACCGAAGGATCTGAAAATATCAGAACACCAAAAACCTGCATCTTCCAGATGGAAAATCATCCCCAACCACTGGACTCCAGCCTACCAGAATTCACGGTTTTAAGTTTTGATATTGAGGTCTACAACCCCCGGGGCATGCCCCAATCAGACCTGGACCCCATCATTATCATCAGTTTCTCCAGTAACCAGGGCTTCAGGAAAGTCTTATCCACCAAAAACCCTCCAGATTCCTCCAACCACCAGGAATCCTCCTTAGACTTTGTGGAAGTGGTGAGTGATGAGAAGGAATTACTGGAGAAATTCGTGGAAACTGTGGAATCAGAAAACCCGGATATCATCCTGGGCTATAATTCAGACTCCTTCGACCTCCCCTACATCCGGGACCGGGCCGCTAAACTGGGGGTGCCTCTCAAGCTGGGAATCGATGGATCCCCACCCCGGTTCACCAGAACAGGTTTCACCAACTCGGCAATGATCAAAGGCCGGGTCCATATTGACCTGTACTTCAATATCCGCCGTTACCTGCATCTGGCGCGTCACACCCTGGAACATGTTTACCGGGAACTATTTGGGGAGACGAAAATGGACATCCCTGGAGATGAAATCCACATCTACTGGGATGAAGGGGGCCGTAGACTGGAAACTCTCTTTCACTACTCCCTGGATGATGCAGTGGCAGTTACCCGGATCGGGGAGAGGATGATACCCCTCAGCACAGAGTTAACCCGTATTGTAGGCCAACCATTATTCGACATATCCCGTATGGCCTCTGGGAGAATGGTTGAATGGTATTTAATCAGAAAATCATTCCAGTACCAAAATCTGGTGCCGAATAAACCCAGCCCATCTGAAGTAACCCATCGGGAAGCTATCCATGTGGTGGGTGGTTATGTTAAGGAGCCAGTTAAGGGTTTGCACGAGAATATTGTCTACTTTGATTTCAGAAGCCTCTACCCCAGTATAATAATATCCAAGAACATCTCCCCGGACAGCTTCACTGATAAGCAGGAATTGAACAGGGATGATTGTCATGTTTCACCCGAGAGTGGTTATAAATTCAGGAAAGAACCAGTGGGATTCATACCATCGGCCATTGGCCAGATACTCCAGGATCGGGTAAAAATCAAATCCAAAATGGATGAATCCACGGATGATTGGCAGATTCAAGTCCTGAATGCTCAACAGGAAGCCTTGAAAAGACTGGCCAACACCTTTTATGGATTATACAATCACAGCACCTTCCGGTGGTACAGTCTGCAATGTTCAGAATCCATCACTGCTTGGGGTAGGGATTTTCTTAAGACAACCATGGAAGATGCTGAAAAACAGGGATTCAAGCCAGTGTACGCTGATACCGATGGATTCTTTGCAACCTATGTGGGAACAATGGATGAAATCACTAAAACAACTGAATGCCACGTGAAATATGTTGATTGATGATTGGAGAGTCACTCGATATAAAATAAAAAAGGTGTGTGCGTGGGATTCACATTTTAGGGTCATAACTAAGAACTCAACAGTTATTATAATGTAATTTATCTTCTAATAATTCGCATCCCAGGATACTTATTATTATAGTCTTCTTCTTTCAGTCTCTGCGCTACTTTAAATCCTAAATGAGTTGTTGCAAAGTTGTCTGGTGCACGATAGTATCTTATCAATCCTTTGTGCAAAAAATTACCGAGTATAGAATCAACGTAGGGTAATTCTTCATTTCTAGCCTTTTTGTGGACAGTAATCCGATGAAAATTTTTATTAGGGGAGGCATTAATCCTCCCAATAATTTTAAGGATTCTCTTTTCACACACGGACAACTCAGCAACTATATAATCAACTTCATTCATCAAACATTATTTTTCCATCTTTTAATTAATAATCATTCTTATTAAACTCTTAACATTATGGTGAACTTCGTCAATAGGGTTTAACATTGTTCTGAAAAAAATTTCACTAAATGTAAAAAAATATATTAATGATCTTATAATTATTATAATAATGATAAAAAAGGAGGAGTTTCTGTGTCTTACTTCCTAAAAGAGATATTTGGTGATACGGCAAGGGTGAGGATCCTGGAAGAACTAGCTGAAAGATGGGGAGAAAAACTATCTGCATCAGAATTAGCTCGAATGACTGATATTTCTGAAAAAACAGTATACAACCATCTCCACAAGTTAGAAAAAGTAGGAATTGTAATTTCTATCAGTGGAAGACCCACTCAATACGGGCTAAACCCTGAAGACCAGAGAGCATTATCAATTGCACTTATAGAGGACGAAGAATATCTGCGTAGAATAAAACTTTCCATAGAAACATCTCCCGATGACGTACCCAGTGGAATTATTGAACCTGCCAGAGCGTCTTATTTATCTTTACTAAACAACAATAAAAATTTCCACACGCCCTTTGACATGAATAATATCAAAATAGAGGGGGAATCAAAATAAGCAAACAAGAAGATGAACAGGAAATTCCGCTATTTATACCTTCGGAGTCTCCTAAAATCCATGCCAGTGGTGCTTTTGGGGGTTATACTCCCCATGAATTCAGAATATTTCTGTACTCTGAAACACCAACACCAGTTGACCAGATATTCGAATCAAAACAACTTAATGTTATACGAGAAGTTCAATCAGAACTAATATTATCACCATTGGCTGCCAAAGAACTAACTATTTGGTTAAGTGAAAAGATAAGTGATTTCGAAAAGGATTTTGGTCCAATCCCCTCCCCTGCCAATAAACCTCAGAATAGCAAATAGAAAACAGAATATCAATTTAAGAATACATTTTTATTCTTATGAAAGTTTTCAATAGTGGATAGCTATTAACAAAAAAATACGACTATAATGGCCGGTGTTGATTTTATCAAATAATTGGAGATTAGATATGAAAATCATTGGAATTAATGGAAGCCCCCGGAAGAACTGTAACACTGCAACCCTGCTTGGGAAAGCCCTGGAAGGAGCCCAATCCCAGGGAGCAGAAACCCAACTCATACACCTCTACGACCTGGAATATAAGGGTTGTAAAAGCTGTTTTGCCTGTAAACTAAAAAGTGGGAAAAGTTATGGTAACTGTGCAGCACGGGACGATCTAACCCCGGTTTTAGGAAAGATTGCAGAAGCCGATGCCCTCATCCTTGCGTCCCCCATTTACCTGGGAACTGCCACCGGGGAGATGAGATCCTTCATGGAACGACTTATCTTCCCCTACCTGGTCTATGATAAGGAAGGGTCAACCCTTTTCCCCCGAAGAATACCGGTGGGATTTATTTACACCATGGGTGTGGTTGAAGAACTACTGGAAGAAATAGGATACCATCACTATTTTAACACCACCAAAAAACTTACAGAACGCATAATCGGCGAATCAGAATCCATATATGTCACTGACACCTACCAGTTTGATGATTATGATAAATATGTTTCATCACGTTTCAATCCTGAAGAAAAACTAAAAAGGCACCGGGAAGTCTTCCCCCTGGACTGTGAAAAGGCCTTCCAGATGGGAGTTAGACTTACCGGGAAAAAATAGATGGAATATTTTTCTGGATATAAAAATATTCACGTAAAAAAATGAACCTGTTAAAAAATAAAAATAGTATAAGTAAGGCCACAGGCCTTTTAGTAATCATATTTCTTCATGACCAATCATCACCAATATTAAATTTAGTTGAGTGAAAGATCATGCCCAAAATTAAACCCTTCCAAATTCATGCCCAGAAATACGATGAATGGTATGATAAAAATCCTCTAATTTACCAGTCAGAACTGGAAGCAGTTAAAGAACTACTACCTCGGGGTGGGAAAGGATTGGAGGTTGGTGTGGGCAGTGGACGTTTTGCCGGACCCCTGAAGATCAAATGGGGCCTTGACCCATCCCTGGAAATGGGGGAAATAGCGCGTAAAAGAGGTGTAAAATTCGTCCAGGGTATGGCTGAATCACTACCATTTTCTGACCTGGAATTCGATTATATTTTAATGGTCACCACTATCTGCTTTCTAGATGACATTGAAAAAGCACTCCTGGAAGCAAACCGCGTTTTAAAACCCAATGGCTCAATTATAATAGGATTCATAGATGCTGGAAGTCCATTGGGTCATTTCTATCAGGAACATAAAGGAGAAAGCACATTTTACCAGCAGGCCAGATTCTACTCAGTAAAAGAAGTCACTCATCATCTGGAAAAGGCTCATTTCAAGGATTTCCAGTTGAGACAGACCCTATCAAAATCTCCTGTGGTGGTAACAGACAGGGAGCCCGTGAAGGAAGGGCACAGTGAAGGCTCATTTATAGTGGTTAGGGGAGAAAAAGAATAATTGCCTGATCTTCAGGGGGGTTTCAATGGTGTCCGATGATGAAAAAATTTTAAAACGGAAACGTGAGGAGGAAGCCTTAAAAAAGAGGTACGCTGAGGAAGCTCTGGATCGGAAGGCAAAAGCCACCGTCAAGTGGAATTACAACTGTTCCATCAAAGCAGCTAAATTCCAGATAAGAAAGGAACCATTATTTCATCAGGTAGTATGTGCAAAGTGTGGAATAGGTTTTAAAACCAACCGCAACACTAAATTATGTTTGAAATGTGAAAAGAAACAATGATTTTTTTCCAAGGACATTCAAATGACATAAATTTGTCAATGGGAGATTTCCACTACAATAATCAGGTGATAATGAATGGATAGTGTTATTAAAGCTCAAAACCTCACTAAAATCTATGATAACATTACTGCCGTGGATGGTGTGAGTTTTGAGGTCAAAAGGGGTGAGATATTCGGATTCCTGGGACCTAATGGTGCAGGTAAAACCACCACGGTTCGGATGCTTACCGGGATAATCAAACCAGATCAGGGTGAATCAGTGATCATGGGTTATGACATCCAGAAGGAACCTTTAAAGGCCAAACAGAATATTGGAGTGGTTCCAGAAACATCCAATGCCTACGTGGACCTATCCGCCTGGCAGAACATGATCCTAATGTCTGAACTCTACGGGATCCCCCGTAAAACTGCTGAGGAAAGATCTAAAAATCTCCTGGAAAAAATGGGACTCTACCAGCGGAAGGATGACAAGGTGAAGGGTTTCTCCAAGGGAATGAAACAGAGGCTGATACTGGCCATGGCCCTGGTGAATGACCCCGAACTCCTCTTTCTGGATGAACCCACCTCTGGCCTAGATGTGCAGAGCACCAGACTCATCCGGAAAATACTCCAGGAATTCCCCCAGAACGGTAAAACCATCTTCCTAACCACCCATAACATGGACGAGGCCAGCCACCTCTCAGACCGGGTGGCTATCATCAACCATGGTAAAATCGCAGCCATAGACCGTCCTGAAAAACTTAAAAATCAGATTAAAAATCTCCACTCGGTGAAGATAAGCTTTGACGAAACCGTGAACCTGGAAAACCTCACCAAAATACCCCACGTCAATGACCTGAAAAAGGAGGGGGATAATCTCATAATATCAACTGACAATGTCAGTGACCTTATCGCCTCCTTAACCAGTTTCGCTGAATCCAGAAACATTAAAATAATGAGTTTGAACACCATGGCCCCTTCATTGGAGGAGGTTTTCATCCAGCTCACCGGGGAGGAGGGATAAATATGTTCAACCTGGATCAGTTCAAACGCTCCCTGGGGATTATGAAAAAGGACATCCGTATCTATTACCTCAAGGGGCCGGTAATCATTTTCGGCTTCCTGATGCCATTATTCCTCTTCCTAGCCTTCTTCATTGGCAGCCGAAACCTTTCACCAGAATTCCTCATATCTGGCTTAATTGGGATGACTGTGTTCTTCACCGCCACTGCAGTCTCACCCATAATTGCACCATGGGAAGCCCAGGTGCAGACCCTGGAAAGACTGATATCCATGCCCATATCCATCACCACCATCATCCTGGGGGATATGCTGGCATCTTTCATATTTGGAATCATAATACCCTTACTACCTATGGGGTTAGGATTACTCATGGGTGTGGGCATAATCCATCCCTTAACCCTCCTCCTGGGTTTGGTTCTAGCTTCAGCCTGTTTCTCATCATTCGGTTTGATACTCTCTGCCCCACCATCCAATATCCCCTCTAACATCATGATGATCTCATCCCTGGTGAGATTTCCCCTGGTTTTTATCAGTGGAATATTCATACCCCTGGAGTCCATGCCTCCCTGGGGACAGATCATTGCCCTGTTCTCACCACTAACTTACTTCACGGATCTGGTCCGTTACACCCTTCAGGGAACCAGTTATTTCCCGGTTTTATGGGATTTCATAATCCTCCTGGTATTCACAATCCTCTTCTTTGCACTGGCGGTGGAATTACATAAAAGAACCATGAGTAAACGGATATAAGAAATAATTAAGCGGATATAATAACCTTAGTTAAGTGGATATAAGGGTTCTAATTAAGTGGATATAAGAATCCTTAGTTAAGTGGATATAAGGTCATAAGTAAGTGATTATAATGTTGAGGGGGAATATGTTTTCCCTGTCCTTCTTTTTAAGAGGTCTAATATTAGAAGATCCAATATCAATATGGATCAAAAATATCAGAACAATCTAATATCAATACTAAATCCGGATAAGATGGTGTTATTAAAATAAGAACGAGTGCAGGGGAAGGGATTCGAACCCTTGAAGGCCTACACCAATAGGCCCTGAACCTATCCCCGTTGACCGCTTGGGTACCCCTGCAATATAACCAGATGGTTGGTCATGTTATATCAATTTAACCCTTTTTTTTAGTAGAAGATCTTTGCACTCCTGGTTCTAAGAAAACCATTAATGCCCAAAAATCCGCATCAGGGTCAATATAGAATTTTTTTTGATAAATGTGTGAATAAATTATCATAATGAAATGAAATTTAAAATAAACCTAAAATAAGTGCAGGGGAAGGGATTCGAACCCTTGAAGGCCTACGCCAGAGGATCTTGAGTCCACCCCCTTTGTCCGCTCGGGTACCCCTGCCTAAATCTTAATAGTTGAAGATTCCATATTAAACTAACTTTTTATAGATCCAAGTAGGGCGAATAAATAAAACTGGTTTTTCAATGAATCTCAAAGAATTCAAATGAATTTTAAAAATAATAAAAAATCTAAGCGGGCCCGACGGGAGTTGAACCCGCGACCACTTGGTTAAAAGCCAAGCGCTCTCCCAGACTGAGCTACGGGCCCTTTAGAACATATTACTCTGGAATTAATTCCTAATTATGGGTTTCCACATCCTGCATAACAACAGGGTAGTAATGGATTTGTTAAGCTAGTATCTCAAGGTATTTAAATATTTTGGTTCAGATTCTATGGTCATGAACCGGTAAATCTCTATAACCTCATCATTTCAATATTTTTAACAAGAATAAATTAAAATTCATCCATTTATTAATTGAAAAGTCTTTAATTTGAGTTTATGATAAAAAGGAGGATATATTTAGACGAGCCAAAAAAAATTGGAGGTAAGTAGGTTAACCTTACGGTAAACCTACTGGATTAACTTATTTCATAGCTTTGCCCAAATAAGATGGGGTGAATGTTAACTCGTTTTAAGGGGATCATATCCCAGAATCAAAACCAGAAGCAGGAACACCACTAAAACTATTAAGAAAGGCCATAATTCTTCAATGGCGATGTTTCCCCTTTGTACCGAGTTCCTAATTGAGAATTGCCAGCTCATATGCACCCAGATGCTGGCCCCGGCCATTACGCTGTTTATCTTCAACCTTTTTTTCTCTTTCTGGATGGCCAAGTACTCCTCATTAAAATCATTCTTGGGATTGCAACTCAACCATCCCGATCCCAGCTTGTAAACCTGGGAAATGGATAGGACATTCTTATACTGGTCCCGGTATTTATGGGAGGCTTTCCTCCAGCTTTCACGCTTGGCTTCCCTGCTGCAGTTCTTCTCACCCGGTGGGCAGTACTTCTGATTGGGTGATCTAACCTCGTAGGGATCACCACACCACTGGCAGTATTTGATTGCTGTGACTTTTTTACTCATGAAACATTCGCCAAATTAAAGATTTTAACCCAATGCATCAGATTATTCTAAATTGACAAAATTTATTCTTAATAAGGGACTTCATGGTTAACCATCATAAGTTTATATAACTAATTTGATGGAAGTATTACTATATTATCTCCTTTCACAGATAAAACTTAGGATGAACCTCATTACTATAGGGTTAGGCCACAATCCATATTCGTGGGGGGCATATTATTCTTACTTATCTATAGAGGTGGGTTGATAATGTTCTTAATTAAGTAAAATCCCTAATTATATAAAAAAACATTAAAAAATCTATTTTTTAGGATTAAATTATAGGGAGGGGAAAATTTAGGGGGTTATATTTTTGGTAAGTATCCCACAACTTATCCTAACTCCTAAATTTCTCTCCCTCACCCTATTATGATGTATTCTCGTATTTATATTATGTCATATTATTGTACTGAAAAGGATTAAACTTCAGTAGTCAAATTGTGTTGAGCAAGTCACGTCTCCATTTTCATGGCATTCAATGGTCACGTTACCCTGCCACCGGGTGGTGAGGAGGTTTTCAGTGTACTCGGTGTATTCTTTAGTAGCATCCAGTCGGGGGTCCAGTTTAGCTCCCACACTGACTATGGTGTATTGGGGTTGCATCTCTTGCATGGCTGGTTCGTGGTAACCGGAATTACGACCATGATGGGCTGATTTAAGGACAGTAATATCCTTTATCAGGTCACCGTACTGTTCCAGTATATACTGCCAAGTTTCCTTTTCAGCATCCCCTCCCAGAACTATCTTATGGGGTCCGTAGTTCACCAGGAGAACGTAACTCATTATATTGGCACTTCCATCCTGCTCTGCAGTCTCCAGTAACTCGGGAGTGGGTGCCAGGATCTTAATACCATCGGTGGTGTAGTCTTCTCCTATGGATTTATCCATAGGCCGGATCACGGTATTGGATTGTTCATCCTCTTTATCACTTTCAGTGGTATGGTCACGATACTTACGATAGGTACTCCAATCATCAGCCCGGTTAGGTTTCTCTAAAGATTTGTTGGCTCCGAATTTATTTTTCAAGGCCCAGAAATTGGATATTTCCATGTTTTTATCCAGTTCTCCCAGTCCATGGAGGTGGTCCATGTGTGGATGGGTGGATATGAATCGGAAAATAGATTTAATGTTATTCTTTTCCAGAAATTTCAGGGGATCCTGAACCGGAATGGTGTAATTAGCCTTTTCAAGGGCGGTTTTCTTGTCAATAGCACCGGCTTCCAATTCACCCCTTATATCACGTGCATTCTCTGGATTGGATGCCCGGATAAGTTCCTTCATGGTTTCATCGTCTGGATTTTTGTTCCGGTTAATATCCACCATGGCCACTTTTTCTGGAAATTCCAAAATACAACAATCCCCGTGCCCCACGTTTAAAAAATGTAACTTCAACATATTATCACAAGGTATGTTATTAAGCAACTACTATATAATAGCTCCATGTTAAAAAATAACAATCCTGGTGTTAAAAGTCAATATAACAGTATTGGGGGCATTATTCGATTATTCAATATACATAATTGGGTATTGGAAAAAGAATTCAGTTGATTCAATATGGGTTGATATGGGTCATAGGTGATAACTCCCATTTTTTTACCACCCTAGATTTGCATACTGGAATTATTTTAAGAAACTTTTAAAAAGCAAATTCACAAACCAGGCAGCGGTGATCCTTTTCGTAAGGATCCAAGTCTATTTTATCCACCACTCGGAATCCATGTTCCTTTAGCCGGGATGCTTCCTCGCGGAATATCTGCCGTGGCTTACGGGTTACATCAATACTCCGGGCCTTGATCATGATCATTCCCTGACCCTCATCCTCCATGAACATTCGCATGTTGTCCATGAATATATCAGTCTGGTTGGGCTGGGCCACATCGGAGTAAACCAGATCTACCTTTTCCACTAATCCCCGGTAATTGGCAGGTTTACTGGCATCATCAAGTAGGGGAATCATATTATCCCGTCCTCGGCAAACTGTTAAAAGTTCCCGCATCATACGGGGGGCGAACTCCACACAGTAGATCACACCACTGGTGAGGATATCTGAGATATGGGATGGGGTGGTACCGGCAGAAGCACCAAGATACAGTACACGGGAATCTTCTTTAAATGGGAAGGTTCCTAATCCTTTTAAAAGGGCTGCTCCCAGTTTGGAACGGCGAGGATCCCACAGGCGGAACTCAACATCTTCATAATCCACCAGTTTCTCCCCGTAAACCTTCACTCCAGGGTTGAGGTTAGATGTGGCCAGGTGACCATCCAGTTCATACACGCCACGGATTTTATCTCCAGATTCCAGTTTAAACTCCATTTTAGATGTTCCTTTAATTGTTATAAGAATAAAGTTGTTCTTGGATTACCTTGTGGGCTGGCAACATATTAAATTTTCCAGTGTTAAGTTCTTTCCAGTACTTTAGTTACTTCCAGTATCGAAGTTCTTTCCAGTATTCAGTAATTTCCAGTATTCGGTACTTTCCACTACTCCCGTACTTTTCCCATTAATCCTTTATCTTAGTAGTAATAATTCTCCTGCACTCCCTGATAATCCCTCTGGAAGTAGGGTGGGTTCCAGTAGACTTTGGGCCAGTTCCGGTAGAGGAAATATAAAATAATCAATCCGGCCACAATCAGGAGAAAGGCTGCCACTCCAATACTGGGGTGGGGTGTTGATGATACCAGGGCACTGTTCTGCTGGTTTATATTGCTCAGCATTTGCATACCATAGGCTAACAGGTTGTTAAGCATGTGGGCGATGATGGGGATTATAATGGTCCCGGTTTTTATGTAAAGGATGCACATAACCATTCCGAAGACAAAGGCCCCTATGAAGTCCGCGTGCAGCAGTCCAAAAATGATTGAAGAGGTCAGTAATGCCTTTTTCAAACCCCACTTGAAGGTGAAACGGTGCAGAATCACTCCTCTGAAGAGTAACTCCTCCACAACAGGTGCGGCGATCACTCCGGTTAAAAAATCCAGGAAGTTCATGAATGGGGCGAGTGGAGTGTCCTGTGGTGTGTAGAACAGGCTGGTGCGGGGAATTTCTCCTAAAATCTCCGGATCAATGGTTGATAGGATATAGCGGGTGAGTTCATTCATGCCCAGGGAGAAGATGATCACTGCAAAGACAATGGTCAGTAGGAAGAGCCAGTTGTAATTTTGGGGTATGTGGCCAATGAATCGTGAGTAATCCAGGTGAATTTTCCGGAAGTTTCTGAGCATCCAGTAGGATATGAGTGCATAGAACAATAAACCGTAGGCCACTGACCATTCAGCACCCTTCAGCAGACTGTGAGATGCCAGGATGAGTCCGGTCATAACTATAAAAAATAGGATGATCCATAAAACCAGATATCTTATCTTCACTCCTTGGAAGGTGGATTCATTGACCATGATCCCCTATTTATAATCAAGTAATATAAATATATGTTATCAGATTATTATCCCTAAAAGAGGGTTCTAAATTAAAAAAAATCTAAGTTCTAAATTAAAACCAGGGGGGTTAATAATCCCGTAAATAATCAATTCTCAGTGGAAAGGGTTATTCACCTGTAAAAATTGTTATTAACATCCATTATGGATTAAAATCTATTGTGGTATATTTAAATTCTATTATACTATTTTTGGTTGTATAATCTCTGGATTCCAAGGGGGTCAGTGTTGTAGGCGATCGGATTCAGTGTTGGTTATGGTTTGATTTTAATATCCTTTAGTGCTTCATGGAGTTTTTCATGGGATTGGTCCACTGTATTTTTAATGGCCTCTGATTCCCGGTCAATGTTAGAAAGACACTCCTGGGCCTGCTTCTGGTTGGCTTCTATGGTATCCTTCAATATGAGGAAGTTGTTCTTGAGTCTTTCCTCCACCCTTCTGGAAAACTGGATGGCATAAACTGCCAGTATAATTGAAAAGACACTGGATATTATGGATACTGTGGCCACGACATCTACCATTTAACTCACCTCTTAAAGATTAAATGAGAGGAACCACCAAAAAAACCAACTCATATGTCATTAGATACACATCCTGGATATGAGTTTTGCAGTGATCCCATTTTTTCACATTTTTTTGGTCCCGATGAAAATTTCCAACAGATCTTTGCGGTGTAGTGATTCATTTACTGAATAATGTAATGATTAATGGGCTGGTAATTCCTTAAAATGCCTAATATTGGCAATAATTCTTCTAAAGGTAACCAACCCCGGGTAATATGTTGATAATCGTCCTTTATACTGGTATATCTTTCATAATGTGGTTAATTGTTCTTTTAATACTGGTAATCGCCCTTCTTAAAACGGAACTTATCCTTTTTCTTCTTCCGTTTTTTATCCTTTTTCTTCTTAGATTTCTCAGTCCGTTTAGGGAAGGGATGTTCCTTGGTTATCTCTTCCAAGCGCTTCTGGAAGCCTTCCTTTACTTTCGGGTCATATTCTCCTGAAAAGTAATCTTTACGCACCGCCAGAGAGATCTTACCGGCCAGTGCCCGGGAAACCCTACCCCGAATCCACCACCGGGAACCCCGGACAGCAGGATGCTGGTAGATCAAACCGTGTTTCGGTGGTCGTTCGCCAGTTTTCAGGTGACGGAACAGGGCCTTCTCCGCACCCAGGATCTGAACAGTGCTGGATGGTAAAAGGGCCAGTCGTTTAATACCTCCAGTGTGAGCGATTATTTTAGCTCCCAGAGGGCCACCCACCAGATCACGCAGGTTAGGCGCCATTTCCTTCATCTTCACATCAACATAATCTGTGGTTGACTTTTTAGAATCTTGAATAGACTGTATGGTTCGGGCAAAACCCTGAATCACCTCCAAATCAGAGGGGGACAAATCAGCACCCAGACTCAGCTCCAGGTTTTCAGTGGAAGTTTCACCCAGAGCACCGGAATTTATAATGGTGTCACGATCCCCGTACTCAGCCACCATCTCCACGTAACGGGCATGATCACGCACCACATCCATCTCCGGGAAGTGCACCGGATACCATTCCCGTATCCTTTCCACCAGTTTAACCTCAGCTTCTTCCAGCTCCTCAATGGCATGGATGGCCTGTATAAGTAGAAGATCACCCGAATGAGAGGCCTCCTTCAACCTTCGCTCTGTAACCTTGAAGGCTAATTCCCGCTTCACACCCCACAAATCATCTGCTGAACCCAGAAAACCAATTTCCTCAAGAAGTTCTCCCAGGTTACTCCGTAAGTAATCCCCACCTTTACTGGGGATCTGATAAGTGAATTTAGAATGATATTTAAGGTCCTGATAATGATAACTGCTCCGTGATGTTTCAATAATGATCTCATCACACCCTTTGCCCACCCTTTCCAGGAGACTCTTCTCCTCAGGTGTTAAATCCTTCTCCTCCATTTGGAACCATTTTTCCAGGAGTTCCGGGTGTGGGAAAAGTTCATAATCCATTAGGTTATAATCTTTATCCAAGACTAAGAAGCCTGCAAAACAACCAACTACATAACACTTCATAGAATTTAATCTGTACTTGAAAGAATTTAAACCTTCTAAACTTAAGGTGTAATCATGCTGGAAACTGAAATATGCCAGATGAAAATGAGAAACCCCACCACACTGGCTGCGGGGGTTCTGGGAAGCACTGCTTCATCCCTTAACTGGGTAGCTAGAAGCGGAGCCGGGGCAGTGGTAACCAAATCCTTTGGAACCGAGCCAAACAAGGGCTACCCTAACCCCACCACTGTGGAGGTGGAGGGTGGTATAATCAACGCCATCGGCCTATCCAACCCGGGAGTGGAATCAATCAAAGCAGAACTGGAGAAACTGGAAGGAAATGTTCCCCAAATAGCTTCAATCTATGGCTCCACACCAGAAGAATTCGCAGGGGTGGCCAGTCAAGTGGAAAACCTGGTAGATGCCCTGGAACTAAATGTATCCTGCCCACATGCCATGGAAGGGTGCGGAGCATCAATAGGTCAGGATCCAGAGTTAACCCACCAGTTCGTGAAGGCAGTTAAAAAAAGAGTTAAGATCCCGGTGATTGCCAAGCTAACCCCCAATGTAACGGACATTGTGGAGATAGCCCAGGCCGCTGAAAATGCCGGTGCCGATGCACTGACCCTCATAAACTCCCTGGGCCCGGGAATGAGGATCGACCTGGAAACTGCCCATCCCATACTTTCCAACCGTTTCGGGGGAATGTCCGGGCCGGCCATAAAGCCCATCGCCCTTCGCTGCGTGTACCAGGCATACCAGAACGTTAAAATCCCCATAATGGGTGTGGGTGGTGTAACCAACCATCAGGACCTGGTGGAATTCCTATACGCCGGAGCCAGCTGCGTTCAGATCGGAACCGCAGTCATGTATCATGGGCTGGAAATCTTCCAGGAAATAAACACCGGACTGGAGAAATTCATGAAGGAAAAGAACTACCAAACTGTGGAGGAGATGGTGGGACTGGCCCACCAGTAAATGAAGGTGAAATACATGTTGCAAACGAATACTACCCATGTCCCCCAAGTAATCCCCATTAAGCGGATAGTTGAGGAAACACCCACAGTGAAAACATTCTACTTCCCCTGGGAATTTACTAAGGATACTCTTTTATCTCCTGGACAATTCATGATGGTCTGGAATTTTCAGGATGAAAAACCAATGTCCATCTCCAGCATGGACCCGGTTAATGACGAGATGGGTATCTCAGTGAAAATGGTAGGCCCCTTCACCCAGTCACTCCACAAACTAGAGGAAAATGACCAGTTAGGATTAAGGGGCCCCTACGGCAGTGGATTTGAGATTGCCGGTTCCCGGGTGCTGGCCGTGGGGGGAGGTATTGGAATGGCACCGGTGGCTGCTTTCACCGAGGAAGCATCTCTTCGTGGTGTGCCGGTGGATGTCATAACCGCAGCCACCACTCAGAGGGAAATACTCTTCGCAGAACGCCTGGAAAATGTAGGTGCCAGTGTATTCCCCACCACTGATGATGGAAGTCATGGTTTCTGTGGATTTGCCACCGAACTGGCCGAAAAACTACTGGAGGAAAATAAATATGATCTGGTGGTGGCCTGTGGTCCGGAGATCATGATGAAAAAACTATCCCTAATCACCGAGGAACACCAGATCCCTTCCCAGTTTTCCCTGGAAAGGTACATGAAATGTGCCCTGGGAATCTGTGGGCAGTGCTGTGTGGATGATGTGGGGTGGAGGATCTGCGTGGAAGGACCGGTATTCTGGGGAGACCAGCTAAAACTCATATCTGAATTCGGGGAGTACCACCGGGATGCATCCGGGGTTAAACATCATTATTAACCGAGAAAGATTATTAACGAAGGACTTTCAAATAATCGTTCCCAAGTCTATGGAAATATTTTCAAATTAAAAAATATCTTTTCAACTAAATCTTGGGGTGAATAAGGGAATTTAATTGATCTTGAGGAATATAAGGGAGTTTTTAGGTAACATTAGGGAATATAATGGATTCATAGTTGGTTGGGGTTTTGCTAGGGGTTTAGTGGTATGTATGGGGGTTTATTAGTCATGCTCCAATATGGGATGGGTGTTAGAAGATTTATGGATGGGGAACTGGATGATCTATAAAATAAAGGGAACTCTTACTTCAGCCTTGTTTGTGGTGTCGGTTCTGTTGATCCTGTCACTTTTAGTATTGACCCCTATGCTCAGTATGATAATACTGGCCGGGGTTTTTGCCTATGCAGTACGCCCCATAGCCCGGAGAATGGAACCATTCCTCCGTTACCAGTCCCTGGCCATCATGGTGGCCATGGTGGTGGTGATACTGCCCCTGATCATCATCGTTATCTATTGTATTGATGCACTCATACAATCAGCCCCGGCAATTATAAGTGCAGCAAAGGCCACTAACCTGGGAAATGTAACCACCAGTTCCATCCAGAGTTCACCACAGTTCACCCAGTACTTCCCCACCAGCCTTTATCCCTACCTGGGATCAGCAACTGGAATGGTGGAAACAGTAGTATCAGACATATTAAGGGGTGTTGCATCATACCTGGTGGGTCTAGTTCAATCCCTCCCTAATTTGGCCCTGGAATTATTTGTTTTCTTCGCAGCCACCTTCTACCTGGCCCGGGATGGGGACCGGTTATGGTCCTATGTGGACATGGCCATTCCCCACGAGAGGAAGGGATTTTTCCAGAACCTCTTCCGGGAGACGGACAACGTCCTGAAGAGTATCTTCTACGGACACTTCCTCACTGCCATGCTGGTGGGAGTTATCTCCGGGGTTGGCTTCTACCTTATGGGTTATCCCTATGCCCTGTTCCTGGGGATCTTAACTGGATTCACCCAAGTGGTCCCTTTTATAGGGCACTGGCCCACCTACACAGTTCTGGCCCTTTACGATCTTTTCACCGGCAATTACCTGCGCATGGTGCTGGTTATCCTCCTGAGCATCGCTCTGAGTGTGCTGGACATGTACCTGCGCCCCCAGATATCCGGTAGATACGCGGATATACATCCCATGATCTTCCTCCTGGGATTCATCTGTGGACCACTACTCCTGGGATTGGTAGGGTTTATAATAGGTCCCCTAATCTTAGGAGTGGCCTATGCAGCAGTGCTGGCCTATAAAAAATCCAAAACCAGTGAAAAAGAAGGGGAAATTCAGGAAAAAGATAAAAAAGAACCAGGGTGAGAAAATGGTTGTTTATTTATAAATATTCCAGTCACTTTTTATTCAAAATGTGGTGTGTTAATAAAATTATTTCCTTTTTATAATTACAAAATGCAGCTATGAATTATTAATTAATACTTTTCTTAATCTATTTTTTTATAAAAATATAAATTATCCTATAAATTGGTAATATATTAATTTAAAAATTAAATACAAATTATTTATCTAAATAATCGAATATTTATGGTTTTAAATAAATTTTAGTCTGAATAAAATCTTTTTCAAATTAAATTTACTATTTTTTATAAATACAATATGAATAGAAAGTAATAAATATAACTTTTATTGAATTATTATTACTGTATTATTAACATATATTAAATTGATTCAGAGGTAACGCTCATGGGTGGTTTTAGGCGAATTATTGCATTATTCTTATTTTTTTCAATCTTTGCGATTATAGGAACGGTTAATGCCATAAATAGTTCCACTGAACTAGTTAGTATCTCTCTTGATGGTAGTGAAGCCAATGATTATTGTCATGAGCCATCCATCAATGAGAATGGCCGTTATGTAACTTTTTCTTCTTATGCGAATAATCTGGTAGATAATGACACGAATTATTATTCAGATATATTTGTCAGGGACCGTTTATTAAATATCACAGAACGAATCAGTGTCTCCAGCACTGGTGAAGAAGGAAATGATAATAGTTATGAACCGTTTATTAGTTCTGATGGTCGTTATGTGACTTTCACTTCATATGCAACTAATCTGGTAAAGGATGATGTTTCTGGTTTTGCGGATATCTTCGTAAGAGACAGATTACTGAATATTACGCAGCGTTTAAGTGTTTCAAGTACTGGTGTAGGAGGAAATAATGATAGCTTTGGATCTTCAGTTAGTTCTGATGGCCGTTACATAGCCTTTTATTCTTATGCCAGTAATCTGGTGGAATATGATAACAATGGTTGCAGTGATGTTTTTGTTCATGATAGAATTTCAAATACTATTAAAAGAATTAACATTCTCCCCCATGGTGGGGAAGCTAACTCAGATAGTTATCAACCAATTATCAGTGCAGATGGTAATTTCATTGCTTTCACATCAAATGCCAATAATTTAGTAGGCAATGATAATAATGACGAGTCAGATGTGTTTGTTTATGATCAAAATCTAAATTACATTAAACGGGTGAGTATTTCAGAGGGGGTAGATGCAAATGGTTCTAGTTATGAACCTTCCATTAATTCTGATGGTCGTTATATTGCCTTTTCCTCTTGGGCGAATAATCTGGTAGAACATGATGCTAAAGGTTTCAGTGATGTATTTGTATATGACCAGATTTCCGGAATTATAGAAAGGGTAAGTATTCTCAGCGTAGGTGAAGAATTAGATGAAGATAGTTATAATCCTTCTATTAGTGGAGATGGACGCTTTGTGGCATTTGTAACGGGTCATGTGCAAGTAGCTGTTTGTAAAATGATGTTAAGTTTTGAAAATAGGGATAATACTGTGGATATCTTTGTTCATGACCGCTTATCGAAAACTACCAAAAAAATTAGTGTTTCCAGTACAGGTGAAGAAGCTAACAACAATAGTGATAATCCTGCTATAAATGGGGATGGAAAGTATGTGGCATTCAGTTCTTATGCCAACAACTTAGTTCCGGGTTATAATAATGATTATGGGAACATTTTTGTCCATTTTGACAATAAATTATCAAGTATTTCCGCAACGTTATATCCTAAAATAGTAAAATCAGGAGATATTATAACAGTAATGGCTTATAGTCCAACTTCTATTCGTATATCAGTTCTGATCTTAGGTAAATTATTTGAAATGGAAAAAAGATTAGATGGTTCATGGTATTTGGATTATGCCGTGCCAACAGTTCCCGATGGGGTTTATAATGTTTTAATAACTGCCATTGATATTGACGATAATCAAGAACAAGTTAATCTTAATTTTACTGTAGACAATATAAATCCTGTGATTTCAGCCACAGTCACACCAAATTTAGTTAAATCAGGAGATCGAATTTTCATTGACGTGATTACCAGCCCAGATACAATAAGTGTAAATGCCATAATTCTGGGAAAAAAATTTGAAGTCTACCAAGATGATACTAGTTGGAATCTTTACTATTTGATTCCACAGCTTTCCGACGGAAACTACCCAATTCTTTTAACAGCAATTGACAAAGCTGGGAATCAGAATTCAACCATCCTAAACTTCACAGTGGATAACACACCTCCCGTGTTTTCAGGTTCAGTTACTCCAGATACTGTAAAAACAAATGATAATATCACCATAACTGCTATTTCTGATTCTGATACGGTTAATGTATCTGCATTAATTTTGAATCAAACCTACAATCTAATCAAACAATCTGATGGCACATGGATCCTCATATGCCGTTCCGTATATCTCAGACGGTAATTACTCCATAATACTAACAGCTACAGATATTACGGGCAATACAAGAACTTTTCCCCTCAGTTTCAACGTTTTCAATCCTTTAGATAACCAGGCACCGGTTGTTTCAGGAACTGTTACTCATAACAATATGATAAATGGAGCATTTCCAAGTAAACCATCTATTTATTTCCAAGCATTCACTGATCCGGATGTTATCAGTGTTACCGTAGCAGTGTTAAACAATGTTTACACTCTTAACCGTCAGGAAGACGGCACATGGGCAAGCTGGTATTTTGACTGGCTGGAGACCGGTAGTTACACTGCTTTATTAACCGCCCAGGACTGGTCCGGCAACCAGGGCAACCAAACCATCAATTTCACAGTCTTAAACATAATCCCAACCATAACTTCCAGTGTCACCCCCAATCAACTAAAATCCGGAGATACTTTAGTTTTAACAGTGAATGTTAACCCTGACCCTTGGAAAGTTTATGTTTACGTGTCCAGACCTACAGAATTCATAGATCTGGAAAAACAAGCCAATGGTTCATGGGTCCTTAATTATACGGTCCCCACTTTAGAAGATGGATATAAAACAATATACATAACTGCCCTATATGGGATTGGTTGGTTTAGACCCGATTACACCACCATTATCACTTCAGAAAGTACCATTGGATTCATTGTCGACAACACACCCCCTAACTTTTCAGTATCCATTGTACCCAACCCTATAAGATCAGGTGATACATTGGGGATGGGGGTTTCCTGTACTACCGGTTCATATTTTGTGCCTGACGATACAGTAAAGGTTACAGCTACTGTATTTGGAAATACCTTTAATTTAAATTGGCTCTATAATTGGTCGGACTGGTATAAAGCAAATTCTGCTAGTGAGTGGGGCATTGGAACCATTGTTCCAATCCTCTATGATGGAATTTATCCTACTTTAATAACAGCTACCGATGATGCAGGTAACCAAAATACTAAAATAATTAACTTAACTGTAGACAACACCCCACCAACGATAACTGCCGTGGTTATTCCAAATAAACTAAAATATATTGATTTTTTGAGGCCAAACGTATTAATTAGGGCTCAATCATCATTTGATACAAAAGAAATCTATGCATATTTCGAAGATGGTTCTGAAAATACTTTAATGTACTCAAATAACGAGTGGAATCTACAATTAAATTTCCCATACCTTATGCCACTTGGTACATATGTTGTAAAATTAAAAGCATTTGATTATGCGGGTAATGCAGCTGAATCCGCTGTGACTTATTATGTATACCAAAATTTAAATGTGAAAAATCCTTTAACTAAACCTTCACAGCAAGAAAGTTCAAATAATAAATCAGTGGATGGATCATCTTCTACTGAATCTTCATCAATAGGATCATCAACAGAAAGTTCAAATTATGTCTTAGCCGGAAGTGCCGATGAATCTACTGATCCTAACGATGGAACACCTCTATTAAAAATGATATTGCAAGTTTTACTAATATTCGATGATGTGCTCACAATTTTTTCGTTACTTGGATACATAGCTCTTTTAATATGGGCGCTTTTAATTGTTTGGCCACTATTAGGATTTTTCACAGGATTATTTGTAGTTTTTGTTATTGCATTAATTATAATATCTTTATTAATTGTAATATTTTTAATATATAAATCATACTCTAGTTAAGGTTGAATATTATGAAAAACCATTATACCAAATCAAATGAAATAGTTGAAGGATTGAGTGTTTATATAACTGAGTTAGATTCATTGAGGCCTCCTTCGAGATTTGGTGTTAGTTCTTTATCTGTTGGGGGAACTATGGGGTTATTCTTTAAACAACGGCAAAAATACTATTTTTTCAAGAATAATCGTGAACTTAAGCAGAAGATTTCAACTGTGATGTATGATTTTAGAACTGATACTAAAGTTGATTCAAAAGAAATGTTACTACCTATTGTATTCTTATTTAGTGATATATTTGTGATAATGGCAATTACTATTGGAATAACGAATTTTTATTCTCTTAACATAGTTCAAGGATGTTTGATATTAATATTGGTTGGTTTACCTCTCTTATTTGTATTTTTTTCATATGTCATTAGGAACCGACGAAAAGTTTTAGGAGAAAGGCATGATAAAGAGCTAAAAAAATCTGTACAGATCTTAATTGATTTTGGGGTTCAATTCTGCACGGAAAACAATTTAAATCCAGAAATGTTCCAGATTAAATTAAGGCATGATGACTATGATGGCTTAGTTTATGAAACAAAGGGACAGAATAACTTCGTGGG